>Ga0081538_10004944_pt1 | contig 12141 bp, 16 predicted proteins | sample TabmetS5T2R1_FD_71022 | JGI IMG/M metagenome (GOLD analysis project Ga0081538, IMG submission 71022) | Tabebuia heterophylla rhizosphere microbial communities from the University of Puerto Rico - S5T2R1 | ecosystem: Host-associated > Plants > Roots > Rhizosphere ... | reverse complement strand
CGTGTTGCCGGATACTGTGTTGCCACGCAATCACGACTGAGTAGGCCGCCGGAAAGCGGTAGATCCCATTACCCACGGTAAGGGACGGGCGGAGATCAGCACGATGTGGGCTTTCTTGCGCCATCCCCTGATCGTCGCGCTGGTCGGGATCATCATCACCGGATTACTTGTGCCGTACTTCGCCCGGCGGTGGCAGAACCAGCAGAAGGCCTTGGAGGTTCGGGTCGGTCTGGTGACCGACATGAGCGAGTGTGCCATGGGCCTGATCGCACGTGTCCAAGGAGTGCTAAGGCTCACGCGTGACTCGCACTTGTCAGAGGAGCAGCAGGGCAAGCCTCCAGATGAGCTGAGGGCCGCACGGAAACGCTTGAGGGCTGCGCGGGAGGCTTTTGAGGTCCGTGAAGCGGTGGTCGGCACCAAGCTGGAGGTGTATTTCGTCGACAGCGACATCCCAAGCCGCTGGGACACGTTGGCCAGGGAGCTCGCCGATCTCGCCGATTTGGAGGGATTGGAAGATCCGGTAGGTGAGGCTGAGCATCGAGCCGCGCTAAGAGACGACCTGCTGCTAGACGGACTGCTGGATCGGAAGGCAGTGCTGATAAAGGACGTACTCCGTGCGCCGTGGGTATTCCCGACGTCATGGGTCCCCTGGCGGCGGTAGTGCAGGTCCGAAAACACTACGCAATAGGCGAGAACCGTGTAGGCGCAGCTTCATAGCGGCCTCCTGCTGCTGCCGACGTTGGCGTCGAACTGCTGTCAGAGCTCGGCGAGGATGCGGCGGGCGATCTGGTGCAGGTCAGTGGCCTGGGCCAGCAGCCGGGCTAGCCGTCCTAGCTCGCCGGCTGACAGCCGATCAAGGGCGCGGGCGACGTCGGCTTCGGGGCGTGGCGCAGCAGGACCACCACCAGGTCGCGGTCCAGCGGTGGCGGGCCACCCAGGCGCGGGCGCGTCGGCCGGGTCGGCGGCGTCGGTGGTCGGGCATCGGGCTTACCTCCTAGTGGCGGTCGAGCGGGTCAGGCGCAGCCGGGAGCGGCGCAGGATGCGCAAGCGGCCGCTGCGCGCATGGTGCAGCTCGTAGGCCGGGTCACGGTGCCCGGAGCCGGCGACCAGGCCGGCGGCGGTCCGCCGGCCGCGCTCGCCTGAGCCCGGCCGGCGGATGCGAACCCAGTGCCAGGCAGAAGGATGCTGACGCGGACGCGCATGACGGGCTCCTTTCTGGAGTGGCTAGAGGCCGTACTTGGCGCGGAGCTGTTCGGCCTTGGCGCGGCAGGCGGCGGCCTCCTCGGGGAACCCGGTCGAGGCGGCCTTGGCGCACAAGCCGTCGTAGCGGCGCCGGGCCCGGTCGTGGGCGGCTTGGCCGTGGTGGAAGGTGCGCGGCCCGCAGTGGCCACCGCACGAGCCGCAGTAGGGGGCCGGGGCGGCTCGTCCCGGCATGGGGCGGCGGGCTGCGCCGGGTGCGGTCGCGGGCGCGGCGGGCCTGCTCCTCGCGCTGGCGGCGGCGGGCGTCGTCCCGGGCTCGCTGACGGGGCTGCTCCCGGGCACGCTTCCGCTGGCGGTAGGCGGCCTGCTTGCAGGCGTCAGAGCAGAAGCGGCGCTTGCGGCCCGGGTCGTCGGGCTGGCCAAAGCGATGCCCGCAGGTCGGGCAGGTGCGGTAGATGACGCGCACGTCCACAGCTCGCTCACCCCTCCTCGGCTCGGGCGTCGCGCAGCAGCTCGTAGGCGCGGCGGCGGCTGCGGCCGGTCACGGCCATGACCTCGGCCGCGGTGACCTGGGGGCCGCCGGCGCGTTCGCGGGCGACCAGCGCCCGCACCTGGGACCGAGCATCTGGTGCGGCGGCTGGGTCCGGGTCCGCATTGGTGGTGCGGTCCTGCGGCAGGGCCGATGCGAGTGCGGCTGGGTGCCGGTGGCCGTTGCGGCTGGGCGTGCGGTCGAGCGCCACGCCAGAGGCGCCGGGGACCGGCCGGGTCGCTGGTGGGGTGTGGCTGGTGTGCGGCAGGCTGGTGCGGGCCACGCTCATCAGCAACTCCAGCGCCCCCAGCAGCGCCACCGGGGGGAGGGCGGCGAACAGCTGGGCGGCCAGCCGGTCGGGGGCGTGGGCGACGTTCAGGGCCACGCTGACGGCGGTCGCGGCGGCGACCAGGGTCCAGGCGTACCAGGGGTCCCGCCAGCCATCCCCGCGCAGATACCGCCACAAGATGACCAGGCTGGCGGCGGTGGTGAAGCTGTCGACCAGCAGCGGCGCCGACCAGGCCAGGGAGGGTGGGAAGGCGGCAGTCTCAACGGCGAAGGCGCGGATGGCCTCGAAGGAGACCACATAGGCGAGGGCGGCGATGGCCAGCACCAGGCCGGTGAGTGCGATCACGAGGGCGACGCGGACGGCGGCCAACAGCCGCACCGCACGCTCCGACTGCGGCAGTGCGGCAGGTGCGGTGGTGGGTGCGGTCATCGGGTCGCCTCCGTGGGGTGCGGGGCGGGATGCGGACGGGGCTCTGCTTGGCGGCGGCTCCGCGTGTCCCGCCTCGGCTCGGGTGCAGGGGGCGGCTGCCAGAGGAGGCGGCGGGTGTAGGTGCCGTGGGTGCGGGCCTTGCGGGCGCGGGCGCACTCGATCTCGGCCGCCGCATGGCCGGCCAGCTCGGCCAGGGCGTAGAGGACCTGGAGGACGTCGCCCAGCTCCTCGACCAGGGTGGCCGGAACAGCGGTGGCGGCCTCCTGGGCTTCTTCCAGGAGCTTGGCTCGCAGCCAGCGGGCGTACTCGGCCTCGGTCGCCGCCTGGTGGAGGCTGCCGGGGTGGCCGTTGCCGGCTAGCTCGGGGATGCGGTCGCGGACCAGCTTCACGACGCCTCCCCTCCCTGTGCGGCGGGGCGGGTCGGCAGGCCGGGCCGGCCCCAGCGGATGCGGTCGGCCAGCCCGGCGGCGTGGAGGGCGACCAGCTGGCGGCGGTGGCGGGTGCAGACCCAGCGCAACACCTGGTCGGGGTCGGTCCAGACCTGCCCAGGGGCGGTGCAGGGCCGCCAGCCGTCGCTCGGACCGGCGTGGGTGGGGTCGTGGTAGAGCACGTCGCAGGCGGCCATCACGACGCCTCCTCGCGGTGGCGCCGGTCGGCGTTGATCAGCTTGGCCAGCACGTCGGCCAGCTCTCCGGACAGGCGCTCCAGGGTGTGGGCGTGGCGCAGGTAGCCGGGTTCGCCGGCCAGCCGGTGGGCCGCCCGGTCGACATAGCCGATGGCCACGTTCAGCTCGGTCCGGGCCTTGGCGGCCGGGCTGCTGGCCATCAGGACGCCTCCTCCCGGTCGAGGCCGTTGGCGGCCAGCCAGGCCACCAGGAAGGCGAGCCGGGCGGAGCGGTCGGGCCGGTCGGGCCGGCAGATGGGGCAGCGGCGCCGCTGCCCGGCTCGTTCGGCGGCCTCCTGGTCGCGGCTGCGGCCGAGCTCGTGCCCACAGTCCGGGCAGGAGGCGACCCACCAGCCATGTAGCAGGTGCAAGGCGAAGGGCGGCACGGCCGGTGGTGTCGGGGTCTCCGGCCGGGTCGGGTAGGATCGGTGCTGCATCCGATGGCCTCCTCAAGGGCTCGTGGTGCGCGAGGCCGGGACGGGTCACAGCCGCCCCGGCCTCACTGCTCGCCAGGGTCAGAACGGCGGGTCGTCGTTGAACTGGCCGGCTGGCTTGCCGTTGGTGGCGCGCTCGGGCTTGGCCGTCGCCCACCGGAGCGAGGGGCCGACCTCCTCGGCCTGGACCTCGACAAGGGTGCGGCGCTCGCCCTCGGGGGTCTCCCAGCTCCGGGCCCGGAGCTGGCCGAGGACGATGACCCGGTGGCCCTTGGCCAGGGAGTCGCCGATGTGCTCGGCGAGCTGCCGCCAGGCGGTGATGCGGTAGAAGGAGGTGTCGCCGTCCTTCCAGATGTCGCCGTCCTTGATGCGGGCGGTGACGGCCAGGCGGAAGCTGGTGACGGCGGCACCGTTGGGGGTGAAGCGGACCTCAGGGTCGTCGGTCAGGTTGCCGACGATGCTGACGTGGGTGTCGGGCATGCTGTCCCCTCCTCGGGGCTCGTGGGTGGTGCTGCTAGCGGTGGTAGACGCCGGTTGCCCTGCAGACCGGGCAGTGGCGGGACAGACCTCCTTGACGCTTGAGGCGCCGCTCGAGGGCGCGGTTGGCGGGCCAGGTGCGGACCAGCTCCCAGCCGATGCCGGCGGCGGTGATGACGGCCATGAGGCGGGCGCCGGCGCCGTCGCGGTGGGCGCCGAGGCGGGGCTCCAGGAAGGTGGGGCTGTGGACCCAGCCGAGGTAGTGGCGGGCGTGCTTGTAGGGCTGCTGGAAGTGGATGAGGTAGACGGTCCCTGGCTGCTTGGTGCCCACTGGTGCCACCTCCTGGCTGCTGGTCGGGCTCGGCTCCTCGCCCGCCCCGGGCGACCGGTGTCTCCGGGCCACCTGGCCGACGGCCGGGTCAAGGGCCGCCGACAGGCGGTCCCGCAGGGACGCGAGGAACGGAGCGCAGCGAGTACCGCAGCGCCCTTGAGGCGGCCGTCGGCCAGGTGGCAGCCCGTCCAGCAGGCAAACGGCCGGGGCCGGTGGGTGCAGGGTCCCGCCGGCCAGCGCAGCGTGGAGGCCGTTCCGCGCCGCCAGGTCGAGTGCCCCGGTCATGGCCGATGCTCCGGTTCGGCCAGTGCCGCCCGGCCTCGTGGCCGGTGCAGGCGTCGCCACCGGGTCGCGGTCCACCGCCGCCCGGCCCGGAAGGCGCGACGATGCAGGCGGGGCTTGGGCCAGTGGGCCTCGGCCACCGCCAGCAGCTCGGCCACGTCCAGGCCGTGCGCCGGGGCTTGGCGGACCAGGGTGGCGGTGGTGTCCTGGTCGCCGTCGCGGGCGGCCGCGGCCACGGCCAGCCGCAGCCGATGCCCGGCCGGCACCGGTCCGGACGGCTCAGTCGGCAGGGTGGGCGGCCCCAGCCCGTCGCCGTCAGCATTGGGGGGTGGCTCGATGGCCAGGTGCCCATGGAGGCCGCTCAGGGCTTCCTGGGCTGCCTGCTGGGCCTCGGCCCAGGTGCGGGCACCTGGCAGGGCCTCGGTGGGCCGCCAGGACCGGGCCAGGGCGACCAGGGCATGGGCGCGGGCTCGGTAGCCGTCGCTGATCGTGGTGCGGGCCACCATCAGGTGCTCGTAGCGGCCTCGGGCGATGTACCAGGCTTCGCCTTCGCGGGCCTGTTGTACGGCGCCAGACTCGATCCTGGGGCGCTCGCCGATGCGGGCCGAGCTGTTCCCGGTCGGCCCTTCGCTGTCGAGCCGCCAGGTTTGCTCGACCACCTTCACGACCCCGGCGGCCCGCAGCAGGGTCTCGGGGTCGGGCATGGCGTGGATGAGCAGGCCGCCTGAGCAGGCCCCGACCAGCCGGCGCTGCTGGGCCTCATCACCCAGCCCATCCGCGGACTGCGCCGACAGGTAGAGGGCGCAGCCGGCATCCCGGACCCGCTCGACCAGCTGGATGGCGGCCTCGCGGCCTCCGGCGATGGCTGAGAACTCGTCAAAGACGAGCGTGGCGTCCTCACCCTTGCGGGGTTTGCGGAGGGTGGCGTAGTGGGCGAAGTCCTCCAACAGCAGCCGCATGGCCGCGTCGGCGTCCTGGCGGCCAGCCAGGTAGGGGGCGCGCAGGTAGGCGAAGTCGACGTCCTCGAACGACCACCCCGCAGGGCCAGCGTCGAAGCCGCCTGAGACCGCGGCGAAGAAGTTGGCGAACCGGCCGATGGCGCCCTTGACGGCCCGGGCCTGGTCGCGGCCCACGAGGCTCTCGGCTTCGCGGCGGCGGTCGGGGTCGTGCTCATAGAGCCGGACCAGCAGCTCGGGATCCATCCGGGCCATAAGCTGACCAGAGGACCGAACCGGCCCGTCCTCATCCGGCGCGTTGAGGGCCAGGCGCAGGAGGAGGGAGGCGACGTCCTGGTAGTAGGGCTCGGTCCAGCCGAGCATGGCCATGAGCCGGTTGTGGAGGGCGGCCGGATTCCCCCGCCAGCCGTCCATGGGCAGCTCCGGCCAGAGGGCGACCTTGGCGTGGGGGTTGCCCCACAGGTAGCCGGCCAGGGCGCGCTCGACGAAGCCGGGGTCGGTGCCTTTGGCGTCGATGAGGAAGAACTTGCGGCCGTCTCTGGCGGCGCGGAAGCCTTCGCGTTCGATGTCGGTGGTCTTGCCGGTGCCGGAGGTGCCGACGATCAGCCGGGACCGGTTCTGCATCTGCCGCGGGACGGTGACGAGGCCGTGCTTGTCGGTCCAGCCGAGGTCGCCGTCGATCTGGACGCCAAGGGCGACGGGGCCGAAGTGGTCGTCCCGCACCTGGGCGGCCCGGCGGACCGCGGACTCCATGCGGCGGGTGGCGTCGCGCTGTTGCTTGCGGACTTCGGCGGGGTCGATGGCCTGGCGGCGGCCGGCCAGGTTCAGGGCGGCGGCGAGCAGGCCGACGGGGATGGCCAGTGGGAGCTGAGGCCACAGGAACGCCCCCGGCATGGGCAGGTGGACGACCGGGGCGCCGATCTGGCGCAGCCAGCCCACATAGCCGGAGAAGTGGTGGGCCAGGGCCGGCCCCGGCCCACCCTCGACCGCGAGCACCACGGCGATGGCGGCCAGGGAGGCCAGGGCGAGCTTCCACCAGCGGATGCCGGTCACTCGTAGCAGGAGCTGCCCGGCAGCCCAGGCGAATAGGGTGACGGGGCTGAGCAGGAACAGGCCGATGGCCACGGCCATGCTGAGCTGACCGTGAGCGGGGGGGCCGCCGGTGGGCAGGCGGTGGCCGAGCTGGTTGTCGTACAGCGGCCGACCGGGATGACCCCAGCCCAAGTTGGGCTGATGGCGGCCCCAGCGGGGATCGTTCGGGTGCCAGCCGCCCCAGCTCCGCGGGTCCTCGGGATGCCAGCTCACGCGGCCTCACCCCCCGCCGCCAGGTAGGTGAGGCCGGGCACCTGGGGCAGCAGCTCCAAGGCGACCTCGGGGCGGCCGCCCAGCTCCCGGACCACGCTGGCGAGCTGGGCCGACAACGGCGCATGCAGGGCCTCGGGGACGTAGTAGGTGATGCGGGCGGTGTGCGGCGCCCGGGTCTTGAGGGCGGCCACCAGGCGAGGGCGGGCCTTCTGATGCAACTCGACCTCGACCAGCTCCCACGCCCGATCGATTCCCTGCCAGCCCGCCGGGACCGGTGCGGGCAGGGCGCCGTCGGCCAGATGCCAGCTCGCCTTGCCGCGGCGGCGCCACAGCTCCCGCTCGCACACCCAACCGCCCTGGCCGGGCATCGGCTCTCGGTGCAGACGCACCAGCGCGACCGCGTGATGGTGGGCAAGCCGGGAAGCAGCCGGCTCCCAACAGTCGAACACCAGCCCGGCCAAGCGCAGGCCAGCCCGGGTGGGCAAAACCCAGGTCTGGCCAAGCATGCGGCGCCGCTCGACCCAGCCGGCCTGCTCCCAGCGGCCAAGCCGCTGGCGAACCGTGCGGCGACTGAGCAAGGCGGTCGGCTCGGTCGCCAAACGGGCCAATAGAACCGCCGCCACATCGACGGTGACGGCGTAGTGCTCGCCGATGAACCGCAGCGCGGCTGCGTCCCGGGTGGTCAGCGCCGGCCGGGCATCCCAGCGGCCGGCCCGGCCGTCTACCCGGCGTCGGCGCCGCACGCTCGGGCCCGAGACCGCCGCTGGCGTGATGAGGTTGATACGCTCGTCGCGCATCAAGGGGGCTCCTTCCTCTGGTGCCTGGCCCCGGGGCGCTGGCACGCCGCCGGGGCCGCTTCACGCACAGGTGAGAGAGGCGGGCCGCGAGGACCCGCCTGGCGGACAGGGACGGCTACGACCGCTCGCTGAGCAGGCGCAGCAGGGCGACTCGGGGCACGAGCATCCGCCGACCGATCACCCGGACCGGCAGCTCGCCGCGGTGGGCGGCCTCATAGGCGCTGGCCCGGGAGATGCCGAGCAACATGGCTGCCTCGGTGACGGTCCAGGTCAGGCGGCTGTCGTCGTGGACGGGGCGCGTCTGCTCCGGCGCGATGGCGCTGGCGCTTGCCTCGTCAGGCATGCGGGGGCTCCTTCCGTTGCTGCCTGGCCCCGGGAGGCGCTGGCACGCCTACCCGATGGCTTCATGTGACGCCTCATAGCGTGGCGTCCAGGCAGCGACGGCGGAACTTGACGACCGTTGACGGCCCTTGACGACCTTCCCGTCAAGGGCCTGTGAACAGCGAAGATGGCCGATGTGTCAGACCGGGCTCAGCTAGCTCCGTCCGGTTGCGCGGCCCCGATGAAGTGGTCCCGGTCGAAGTCGGGCGCGATTTCCGCGATGGATTCGGCCAGTCGCATCGCAAGAGCCGCCCTTGTCCTCTGGTCGAGGCCCGCTGAAGTTCGGAGGACCTGAGCGATGCGCGCGCCCAGCAGCTCCACAAAGTTGCCGGCGGTGGCTTTGCCCTCCGCGATCCACGCCCATCCCTGTTGTGGCTCAAGGTTCAACCCGATCAGGGATTCCTCGACCTTCTCGACCAGATCAGCAGCGGTGTCGGACTCGGCGCGGCCGATGAAGGTGAAGGTTGCCGTCTCCGACTTGGTGTAGCGGGCCATGCTGTCATCAGTGGTGGTCATGAGCGCTCATTTCCGGTGTTGGCGAGGGCGTGGAGTCGTTCGTCGAGCTGCTGCACGCATGCTTCGCTGTTCCATGCGTCCAAGTTTTGGCGCAGGGCGGTCATCCGCTCCATGGTCGTGCTGTAGTGCATCGGGCCGGCGATATCCAGCGCCTTGCCAGCCAGGCGGCACGCCTCCTCGGGCTCGCGCTCCTGGGCATAGGTGGTCGCGAGGTCGACGAGGTAGATGGATTGGTGCTTGACCGTCAACTCCTCGCCCAAGTGGAGGGCGTCGTCGAGCGCCGTCCGTGCGGCCTCGGGACGGCGCATGCGCATGTGGCAGGCGCCGATGTAGCCGAGCACTTTGGAGCGGTTCCAGTAGTCCGCCCAACTTGGGTCATCACCAGCCCGGCCGGGGCGCAGCGCCTCCAGCGACCGGTCGAGGAGAGCCAGGCTCGGGTTCAGCTCACCGAGGGTGGCGTGGGCTTCGGCGTTCGCCGCCAGAATCCATGACAGCGCCTTGGGGCTGCTGCCGTTGACGGCCAGGCGCTCGGCTGCGTCGAGGAGCTGGGTGCTCTGGTGGGCCTGGCCGCTGTAGGTCCGCTGCTCTGCACCGCGGATCATCGCCAGCACCATCAGCTCGGGATCGCCGGACTCCTGGGCGGCCCTGGTACTGCGCGTGAGCCAGGTACGCGCGGCGGCGCGGTCGCCTTGGTCGAAGAACTGTAGCCAGCTCAGCAACGACGTTGTCTGGCTGAGGTTGGCGAGCAACCGCTGCCTCTGCGCCGGCCAGAGCGAATCACGTAGTGCGTCCTCGGTCAGCTCGATATGCCCGATCACCTGCCGCATGAGATGGCGGCCAGGCACGCGATGGCGCATCCGCTCGTAAGCGGCTGTCGTCAGGTCGAGGTCCCGGAGCAGCGCACCGTCGACGGTCAGCGTCCGATCGCCAGCGCTCCCCGGCTGGGGGGAACTGGCGGGCGCGAGGGCGGTGAGGTCGACGCCGAGAAGGGCGAGACTCGCCAGGGAAGCTGCGGCGTTCCACGCCCCCGTCCTTCAGCTCAGGCTCTTGCTGACCCAGCCAGGCTATCAACCCATCACCGCCTGAGGGAGGGGGCCTGCCCCGGTTACGGAGAGCCCGTCCCCTGAACGGGCGACGACCAGGCCCGAGGGCAGCGCGGTGAGGCCGAGCGGTTCGTCGCTGAACAGCTCAGCGCGGGCTCGGCCGGTCGCCCTGCTGAGCAGGTCACGGTAGAAGTCGTCGGGCTGCTGGCGGTTGTTCACCCATCGGCTGACGAGCGTGACCATGCTCTCGGTCTTGGGCAAGACGACGCTGGCATGGCGGCGCAGCTCGGCGATCAGTCTGGTGTAGGACCAGCCCAGCTCCCTGAGCACAACGGCGAGGCAGTTGCTGCCGGTTACGCCCATGGCCACTCCTCCCGCAAGCTCCTAGCGGGACTGTCTATCAGGGGCCACTAACAGACGGTCCATGAACTCGGCTGCCTGGCGGTCCTGGGCCTGCTGGAAGTGGGCGTAGGTGCTCAGGGTCACGTGGCCGTCAGCGTGCCCGGCCCGGCCGGCGACGGTGCGCCAGTCCACCCCACCGGCCACGAGCTGCGTCACCATGAAGTGCCGCAGGTCATGCAGTCGGCAGCGCACGCCGAGCCGGCGGGCGAGGCGGCGGAAGCGGTGGGTGATGCCGTCCGGGTTGATCGGAGCCGACCCGTCAGGAGCGTGGGAGAACACGTAGGCGTCGGCGGCCAGCGTGGTCCCGAAGGCCAGGGCGTCCTTGGCCTGGGCGAGCCGATGGGCGCGCAGCAGCTCGGCCGTGTCGGCGCCGATGGCGACGCGGCGCTTGGCGTGGGTCTTGGTGGCCTTGTCGACCAGGGACTCACCGGGAACGCGCACGATGCCGCCCGCGATCAGGACCTCGCCCTGGTCCAGGTCCGCATCCGACCAGCGCAGCGCGCACAGCTCGCCCCGGCGGGCGCCGAGCACGACCGCCAGCCGCAGGAACAGGCCCAGCTCGGGGTCCTCGGCCAGGGCAACCGCGAGCAGATGGGCGGCGTCCTCGACCGCCGGGGGCTGCAGGTCGGCCCGTTCGATCGAGGGCGGGGAGGCGAGCCGGGCCGGGTTGCTGGCGATCCAGCCCCAAACGACGGCGCGGTTGAGCGCGCCCGAGAGGATGGCATGGACCTGATGAACGCTGCTGGCGGCCATTGGCCGGCCGCCCTTGCCGCCCTGCTTGCGCAGGTGGGCGTAGAAGGCGTCCAGGGTGGCGGCATCCAGCCGGCCGAGCTGGAGCTTGCCGAGGCTGGGCCGGATGGAGCGGTCGATGTAGCCGCGATAGGTGGCCACGGTGGTGGGTGAGATGGGCCGAACCCTCTGGCGCCATTCCAGCCAGCGGTCCAGCAGCTCGGCCACCGTCCGGTTGGAGCTGCCGCGGTGCTGGCCGGCGCCAACCTCGGTGATGAGCCGGGCCTCGGCCTGCTTGGCCTCGGCCCGGGTGGCGACGGTGACGCTCTTCTGGCGCTTGCTGCCCGTGATCGGGTCACGGCCGGCGTAGACGATCACCCGCCAGCGCTTGCCCCGCTTGTAGATCATGGCGGCCTCCTGGCAACCCGCCCGACGGGCATGAGATTGCCAGTGGATTGCCAGCCACACAAGCAAGGCAACCGCTCTAGGGCTTTGACCTGGGGGTTTGGGCGCCCCCGGCAGGACTCGAACCTGCAACCTACGGATTAGAAGTCCGTTGCTCTATCCATTGAGCTACAGGGGCGTGAACTGGGGTTCTACTGTTCGGTGGCTCCTTCCTGACTGCCAGACAGCCCTTCGAAGGCTCGTACCGCCTCCTGCTGCATGGTAGCCGTGACGTGGGAGTATAGGTCCATGGCGATGGCGATCTGGCTGTGGCCGAGCATCTCGCTCACGATCGTGGGGTGGATGCCGAAGATGGCATCTTGATCTGCTCTACTGGCAGCACGACGGAAAGCCCTTCCAGGTCACGCCTTCCCAAGTCAGCGCCGATCCCGGACGCTACCACGAGCAATACAAGCGAACGATGGCGGCCGATCTGGCCCGTCCCCTCGATCTGCTGGTTCGGAACGGTCGATGGGTCATCCTTGATGGCGTCCACCGACTCCACAGGGCTGACCTGCCCGGGCTCGCCAGCATTCGGGTTCGGTGTCTGCCGGCCGCGATGCTCCCACGCATCATCCAGGAGACGGCATGACCTCCGGCCGCGATCACCGCTGCCGCGCACCCTGCGGGCTTGCCAACGAGGCTGGGGTCGACCAAGCGGTGGCGGTCGCCTCGGTCGCAACCTCCGCCGCAGGGTAGCCTAGGGTGCGAGTGGCACCGGCTCAGGAGCACAACGACCGTGAGAGCACCCTGGCGTTCACGCAGCTCGCTTCTTCCTGCTCTCGCCACCGGGCTCCTCGCCACAGCCTTCCTGTGGCCTCGCACCCGGATCACGCCTTGGACCGCTTACGCTCCGGGCCGCCCCACACGGAGCTCCATGTAGGACCTCCCGGCCCCTGGAGGAAGTGGTTGGATTCAGCACGAGTTACCCACT
>Ga0081538_10004943_pt1 | contig 12143 bp, 11 predicted proteins | sample TabmetS5T2R1_FD_71022 | JGI IMG/M metagenome (GOLD analysis project Ga0081538, IMG submission 71022) | Tabebuia heterophylla rhizosphere microbial communities from the University of Puerto Rico - S5T2R1 | ecosystem: Host-associated > Plants > Roots > Rhizosphere ... | reverse complement strand
TCCTCGAGCGGCTTCCCCGCCGTGGCCTCGAAGGTCTCGGCGATCGCGTCGACCGTCTCGCCGGAGACGAGGATGTTTCCCTGTGCCGCGTAGCCGGGCCCGGTGCGGCCGCCCGCCCAGTCGTGGCATTCGCCGCCTGTGAACGAGGCGCTGCCGCCCTTTGCGTCCACGATGCCGAGCTGGCGGTGCTCGCGTCCCTCGTCCGCGGACGTCAGCCGCTCCACGACCTCCTCGGCCGAGAGCCCGTCACGAAGGAGCGCCAGGCCGTCGGGCCCGTAGCGGGGATTCGCGAACGACTGCGTCGCCACGGCGCCCACGTGAGGCTCCGCCCACGGGACGATCGAGCCGACGCCGAGGAACTTCGACTGCGTGGCGACGCCCCAGCGTCCGGCGTCGAGATCGCACGCGGCGATCGAGTAGGTCGCGACGAGCGGGCTACGAGCCATAGGTCAGCTCGACGAGGTCCAGGTCGACCAGCTCCTTCGGGACGATCACGGACGACACCTCGGGTCGCCTCAGCGCCTCGAGGACGGCCTGCTCGGAGTCCGCCCGAACGACCACCGGCCGTCCCTCGTCGAACGCCGCGCGCAGCGCCGAGTCATCGACCGAGTCGAGCACGAGCGCGCCGTCGAGGTCGATGTCGCCCTCCAGCGCCAGCTGCGGCACCCGGCGACCCGTCGCCCCGAACCAGCGCTCTCTCACACCTCGATGGTCTGGCCCGGCTCCATGACGAGGAGCTCGACGTCGGTGAGCTTCGCGAGCTCCTCGGGCGAGCCGACGAGGATCGGGAAGGTGCCGTAGTGGCACGGCACGCAGCGCGAGACGCCGAGCAGCTCGAGCGCAACGGCCGCCTCCTTCGGGCCCATCGTGAAGTGGTCGCCGATCGGCAGCACGGCCACGTCCGGCTCGTAGATCCGTCCGATCAGCTGCATGTCGCCGAAGACCGCCGTGTCGCCCGCGAAGTAGAGCTTCGTCCCGTTCTCGACCTCGACCACGAAGCCGGCCGGCTCGCCCAGGTACTCGCCGTTCGGGCCGCCCGCCGAGTGTCTCGCGTCCGTCATCGTGAACTTCACGCCGTCGACGTCTCGCGTTCCGCCCTTGTTCGTCCCGGGCATCTCGCCGACGTCGGCGCCCTGTCCGCCGAGCCAGTTGAGCAGCTCGATCATCCCGACCACGGTCGGCTTGAACTCGTCGATCAGCTCGACGCTGTTCCCGACGTGGTCACCGTGGCCGTGCGTGAGCGCCAGGATGTCGATCCGTTCCGGCTGCCGCTCGTTCTCCGGGAACTTCGGGTTGTCGAAGAACGGGTCGAGGTAGACGCGCTTCCCGCCCGGCGTGTCGAACCGGAACGAGCCGTGACCGAGCCAGGTGAGCTGCACGCCCGCCATCGGGGTCGGAATCTACCGAAGGGCGGTCAGGACGTAGGCGGTAACCGGCGCTGCCTTTCCCCTCAGCTCGAGACCGTCGATCGGCCGCGCGTCCGCCTCGTCTCGGACCGCCTCGTAGGTCGCCTCACCGAGCACGACCTGGCCCGGCTCGGCGACCGTCTGGAGACGGGCTGCGAGGTTCGTCGTGTCGCCGATGGCCGTAAAGCTCCGCTGCTCCTCCGTCCCGACATTGCCGACGATCGCCGGGCCCGTGTTGACGCCGACGCGAAACCGGGGCCAGTCGTCCGCCACGTCCGCCGCCGCCTGCTGGAGGTCGAGCGCGGCGCGGGCGGCGCGCAGGGCGTGGTCGGGCTGGTCGGCAGCCGCGTTGAAGACGACCATGATCGCGTCGCCGGCGAAGCGCTCGATCATCCCGCCGTGGCCGCCCAGCACGACGGGCACCGCCTTCGCCCAGTACGAGTTCAACATCGCGAGCACCTCGGCCGGCGTGCGCCGCTCGGAGAACGACGTGAACCCTTGGAGATCGGCGAAGAGCACGCTCACCTCGCGCTCCTCGCCGCCTAGCTCGGCCGCCTCGGGCTCCTCGCGCAGGCGTGCGGCAAGCTGGGGCGAGAGGTACGGCTGGAGCAGGCCCTCGACCGCCTCCACCTCGCCCGCAGCGCGGCGGACAAGCGCCGCTTCGTCTCCGGCGAGCCCGAAGCGCCGCCGCAGCTCGTCCTCGTCGAGGCGCTCGGCGGCGGCAGCCTTTACCGCCGACGCGTAGCGCTGGTCGATCCGGCCGAGCGTGTCGTCCAGGTAGAGCGAGGCGAAGAGCTCTCCCCTGCGGCGCTCTCGGAGGGCGGTGTAGGCGACGGCCCCGAACGCCGCAGCCATCAGGAGGTGCCACTCCCACCACGACGCGTGCCAGTTCCGCGAGAAGGCGACGGCGATCGCGGCCTCGCCGAGGAGGATCCAGGCGGCCGTCACGCCGGCGAGCACCTGGGACGGCCGGCGCCGGTAGAGGTGCCAGTAGCGCCAGGCGGCGAACGCGTAGAGCGCGACGGCCGGGATCGCGAGCCCGAAGAGCCAGCGGTCGGTCTCGTCCTCGGTCAGCTCCCGGTCGAGCGGTGGGACCTCGGCGAGGGACGCTCCGGCCCAGACTGCGACAAGGGTCGCGAGGGCCCAGCGGAGGAGCCGCCAGCTCGGCAGGCGCGGGTCGTCGACAGCCGACCACCCCGCGAAGATGGCGGCGATGAGGAGGCCTACGGGGGTCGCGATCACGAACCCGGCGTTCCTGCCCTCCAGAAGCACGGCGGGCGTGGCGAGGGCGTGGAGCCCGAGGAAGGCGGCGCTCGACAGGAACGCAAGCGAGACGAGGAAGAGCCTCGGATCCCTGCGCCGGGTCGCCGCCTCACTCGTGAGCAGCCCGAGGGCGACGCTCACGAGCGAAATCGAGAGGACGAGCCAGAAGTGAGCGGGGTGATGCTCCCAGTCGACGTCGAGGTCCGGCTGGAGCAGCAGGAGCGCGAGCCCGCCGAGCGGAAGCGCGATCAGGAGCAGCCAGAGAAACACCTGCGAGGAGACACTAGTCCGGCGTCGAAGACGCGAGCAGTGAGCCGCCAGCTGTCGCCGCTCATCCTCGTCGTCTCGGCGGCGCTCGCCGAGACCGTCGGGCTCCACGGCCTCGCGATCTACCTCCTGCTGGCGACGGTCCCGGTCATCGTCGTCGCGGCCCTCGGATCGTACGGAGACGTCGTTGCGGGAGAGGGCGGAAGCGCCGGCCGAACGGCCCTGTGGACGCTGGCCCTCGCCGTCGTGATCGCGACGATTGCGCTACCGACGCTCGGCGACGTGGCCTTGATGGCCTGCCTGATCCTCGTGGGGATCCAGGGCCTTGCGGCGCTGACGGCCGAAGTCCGCCGGACGGCCTAGAGCGGCAGCTGCGCCGCGGCCTTCTCGGCCAGGTCGATCAGCGGCTGCACGGCGAAGAACGACCCGACCGTGACGGCCATGCAGGCGACGACCGACGTCGAGAGCAGCGCCTCGCGCGGAGGAGAGCCGCCCGCCGGGGCGAGCTGCAGCTCCGCCGGCATGCGCATGTACATCGAGCGGATCACGGCGAGGTAGTAGTAGAGCGAGATCGCCGTGGCGATCACGCCGGCGACCACGAGCCACCACCAGCCGCTCTCCCACGCAGCGGCGAAGACGTAGAACTTGCCGACGAAGCCGCCCGTCAGCGGCAGGCCGGCGAAGGCGAGCATGAAGACCCACATCGAGACGCCGAGGACAGGCCGCTCCCAGCCCATCCCGCCGATGTTCTCGAGCGTCACGCGCTGGCCCAGCTCGCGCTCGCGCGCCGCGATCACGCCGAACGCGCCGAGCGACGCCGCCGAGTACGGGATCAGGTAGAAGAGCAGCGCCTTCGCCCCGAGCTCGTTGTCCGCGGCGACCGCGATCAGCATGAAGCCGGCGTGCGAGACGGACGAGTACGCCAGCATCCGCTTCAGGTTCCGCTGGACGAGAGCGGCGATGTTGCCCCAGGCGAGCGAGACGCAGGCGATCACCGCGACGGCGATCGTCCAGAGGTCGTCCTCGGCCGGGAACGCCGTGACGAGCACCCGCATCGTCAGGACGAGCGCGACTGCCTTCGTCGCGGCCGACATGAACGCGGTGATCGGCGTCGGCGCGCCCTCGTACACGTCCGGCGTCCACATGTGGAACGGCGCGGCCGACGCCTTGAAGCCGAGTCCGGCGATGAGCATGGCGAGCCCGGCGAGCACGAGGCCGTCGTTCACCAGGCCCTGCTCGTCGATCGCGGCGGCGATCGCGGAGAACTCGAGCGCGCCCGTCGCCCCGTACACCAGTGCGGAGCCGAAGAGCAGCACCGCCGAGCCGAAGCTTCCGACGATCAGGTACTTCAGGCCCGCCTCCAGCGAGCTCACCCGGTCGATCTCGATCGCGCAGAGGATGTAGAGGCAGATCGAGAACCACTCGAGCCCGAGGAAGAGCGTCATCAGGTTCGCCGCCTGCACGAGGAACGCCATGCCGCCGCCACAGGCGGCGAGCAGGGCGAAGTACTCCCCGACGTGGTCTTCTCGCGTCCGCTGGCCGTACGAGATGCCCACGGCGAGGAAGCCCGCGCCGGCGACGATCAGCTGCGCGAGCGCTCCGAACCGGTCCCGGCTGATCGCGTCTGCGACCTCGAGGGTCGCCTCGGGGCTCTTCCAGTAGAGAAGGCCTGCGGCGACGCCGGCGCCGACGAATCCGAGCGCGCAGACGACGGCGCTGAACGCGCGTACCGCGCCGCGCGGAACGAGCACGGCGCCGAGCAGCGCGAGACCGCTGGCTGCGAGGAGCGCGAGCGACGGCGAGAGCGCGAACCAGTCGACGGTGGGCGTGTCCATCAGAACGAGAGACGCTCCGTGATCGCCGCCGGCCAGGCGGACAGGACGAGCAGGCAGGCGACGAGCGGGACGATCACCGCGAGCTCGGCGGGCCGCAGGTCGAGCGCCTCCTCGGGGACCGCGGGCCCGACGTCCTGGTGGAGCACGCCGGAGATCATCCGCAGCATGTACATCGCGGCGAGCACGATCGCGATGGCGCCGGCGACGGCCCAGCCCCAGCCGTCGTCGAAGATGCCGGCGAGGATCAGGAACTCACCCGCGAAGGCGCTGGAGCCGGGGACCGCGAGCGCGATGATGCCGGTCGCCATCAGCACGGTCGCGAGCGCGGGACGGCCTCGCGCCATGCCTCCGAGGCGCGCGAAGTCGCCGGTCGCCGTGCGACGCTCGACCGCACCGGCCAGCAGGAAGAGTGCGGCCGAGATCAGCCCGTGGTTGACCATGTGGAGCACCGCGCCGCTCGAGCCGAGGTCGTCGAGGGCGAAGAGCCCGATCGTGATCAGGCTCATCTGGGCCAGGCTCGAGTAGGCGATCACGCCGCGCACGTCCGGCGCGCGGAAGGCGAGGAACGAGCCGTAGATGAGCCCGGCGGTAGCGAGGCCGAGGACGAGCGGCTGCAGATCGTCGGCGGGCTCGGGGAAGAGCCGGATCGCGATCGCGAGGAAGCCGAACCCGGCCGCCTTCGAAACCACGCCGGAGAGGACGGCCGAGACCTCGGCGGACGACTCGCGGTAGGCGTCCGGCAACCAGCCGTGGAGCGGGAAGAGCGGCGCCTTCACCGCGAAGGCGATCACGAAGCCGAGGAAGATCCAGTGGTTGCCGCTGGTCGGCCCCTCGGCGATGTCGAAGGTTCCGTGCTCGATCCCGTAGCCGACGATCGCCGCGAGCATCAGCAGCGAGCCGGCCATCGTGTAGATGACGAATTTGATCGTCGCGCCGAGTCGGCCGGGCCCGCCCCACACCCCGACGAGCACATACAGCGGGATCAGCATCGCCTCGAAGAAGACGTAGAAGACGAGCAGGTCCTGCGACGAGAAGACGCCGACCACGGCGCCGGTCAGGAACAGCATCAGGCCGAAGTACGCGCGCGGGTTGTCGCGTCCGGTCCAGTACGCGTAGGCGATCGCGGACGCCAGGACGACCACGCTCATCCCGACGAGCCACAGCGACCAGCCGTACAGCCCGACGTGGTACGAGACACCGAGGTCGCCGAACCACTCGCGCTGCTGCTGGAGCTCGAGGCCGCCGTCGAAGTCGAAGCGGATCAGCGCGTTGATCCAGATCCCGACCTCCACCAGGGCAGCGAGCAGCGCCAGCGAACCGGCCGCCTGGTTCGACCATGGGAGGATCCAGACGACCAGGGCCGCGGCGAGCGGGAACACGATCAGAGCCGTGGTCAGCCACTCGTTCACGGGCGGTCACCTTCCGAGCAGGCCGCGGTTTCCGACGGTGAAAAGCCCGCATCGCAAGGACGCAGGGAGCGCCCGTAGCCGGAGGCTACGGGCGCGACCGAGGACGCGGCGAGGCGGCGCTTTGCAGCCCCTCGGAGACCCCGGACTGTTCGGAAGGGGGCCGCCATCTCTATCCGCGGACCGCCAGGAAGACGAGGGCGAGAACCGCCGCGCCCGCGCCAAGGGCGAGCACGTACGTCCGGAGCAGGCCGGTCTGGGCCTCACCGGTTCGCCCTGAGATGACGCGCGCTCCGGTGGTCAGGCCCTGGATCGAGCCGGCGATCAGCGGCCGCTCGATGAATCGGAAGAACGCCTGAGCGATCAAGACGGCGGGGCGGTAGAAGGCCAGGTCGTACGCCTCGTCCCAGTAGAACTTGTGCTCCAGGAGGCGCTGGAGGGCCGGCATGTCGGGGACGCGGATGCGGCCGACCGCGTACATCGCCCAGGCGAGATAGATCCCGATTGCGGCGACGGCGACGGCGACGACGCTCGTCACGAGGTCCTGGAGCCCGGACGGCTCGACGAGCGGCTCCGCAACCGGCTCGAGCCAGGTCGTGAGCGGGTGCCAGAGCCCGGGCACCTGGATCCAGCCGCCGACGGTCGAGAGCACCGCCAGCGCGCCGACGGTCCAGGCCATCCAGACGTGCGTCTCGTCCCGTTTCGGCGCGTGGAAGTGCTCGCGCACGTACGCCGACGGCTCGCCCCAGAAGACGATGAAGATCATCCGGAACGTGTAGAGGGCGGTCAGGAAGGCGCCGACGATGCCGGCCACCCACAGGATCTGCCCGTAGAGGCCGGCGTCGAGCGCCGAGGCGATGATCGGATCCTTCGAGAAGAACCCGGCGAACGGCGGGATGCCGGTCAGCGCCAGCGCGCCGATCAGCGTCGCCGTGTACGTCTTCGGGAGCAGCTTGCGGAGCCCGCCCATCCGGCGCATGTCCTGCTCGGCCAAGAGGGAGTGGATGATGATCCCGGCCGCGAGGAAGAGCAGCGCCTTGAAGAAGGCGTGCGTCATCAGGTGGAACATCGCGTTGCTGTACGACGCGATCCCGGCCGCGAGGAACATGTAGCCGATCTGCGACATCGTCGAGTAGGCGATGACGCGCTTGATGTCGGTCTGGACGAGCGCGATCAGCCCGGCCATGAGGAGCGTGAGCGCCCCGATCCCCGCGGCGATGTCCTGGACCGACGCTGCCTGCTCGAAGATCGGGTTGAGCCGGACGAGCATGTAGACGCCGGCGGTAACCATCGTCGCGGCGTGGATGAGCGCGCTGACGGGCGTCGGGCCCTCCATGGCGTCCGGCAACCACGTGTGGAGCGGGATCTGCGCCGACTTCGCCACCGCGCCGCCGAGCAGCCCGAGGGCGATGAGCGTCATCGCCCAGCCGCCGATCTGGTCCACGTCCTCGAAGACGGCGCCGTACTGGAGCGTCCCGACCCGCTGGATCAGGATGAACAGTGCGAGCGCCATCGTCGCGTCGCCGAACGCGTTCATGATGAACGCCTTCTTCGCGGCGGCGATGGCGGCGGGCCGGTGCTGGTCGTACCCGATCAGGAAGTACGAACAGAGGCCGACGAGGCCCCAGCCGGCGAGCAGGAGCAACAGGTCGCCCGCCTGGACGAGCAGCAGCATCGAGAAGACGAACAGCGACATGTACGCGAAGAAGCGCCGCTCCTCGTCTGAGCCGTCCATGTAGCCGATCGAGTAGCCGACGATCAGGAAGCCGACCCCCGAGACGATCAGCATCATCAGGACGGACAGCGGGTCGACGAGGATGTCGAGCCCCACCTGGAAGTCGCCCGCGGTGAGCCAGGTCCAGAGCGTCGACGGGTGCGACCGCTCCTCCGGCGAGTCGCCGAGCAGCAGGAAGAACGTCGTCAGCGCGGCGACGAACGAGACGAGCACCGAGAACGTCGCGATGTAACCCGTTGCCTTCCGCGGGACGCGTGTGCCGAGCAGCGTGATCAGCGTCGCCGAGGCAAGCGGCGAGAAGAGGCAGATCCAGGCGGCGGCGATCACGTCAGCCTCGGAGGGTCGTCAGCTTGTCGACGTCCAGCGAGACGTCGCTGCGGTGGAGCGCCACGATCAGGCCGAGGCCGACCACGACCTCGGAGGCCGCGACGGCCATGACCGCGAGCGCGAAGACCTGCCCGTCCGTCTGGCCGAGGTGCCGCGCAAACCCGATCAGGGCGAGGTTCGCGGAGTTGAGCATGATCTCGAGCGAGAGCAGGACGATCAGCGGGCTCCGTCGGAGCAGCACGCCCATCGCGCCGATCGTGAAGAGGAACGCCGAGAGGACGATGTACCAGCTGACGTCCGGGCCCATCACTGCGCGGCCGCTCGCTTTCGGGCCTCGCTGCCGAGGATCACGCCCCCCACCGCAGCCACCAGCAGCACGATCGAGGTGATCTCGAAGGCGAGCAGGTGGTCGGTGAGGAACACCTGGCCGACGTCCGCCGGCCCGCCGAAGGCGCCCCCGATGTCCGCCTCGTCGGAGAGCCGCCCGCCGGCCTTCAGCCCGATCGCGACGACGACGTCGACGAGGATCGCGCCGGCTGCGATCACCGCCGCGATCGCCTGCCAGCTCGGCCCTCCGACGAACGGCGCGTCGGCGTCTCGGCCGATGTAGGCGATGACGAAGAGGAACATCACCATGACCGCGCCGGCGTAGACGAGCACCTGCGCGGCGGCGAGGAACTCGGCCGAGAGCAACAGGTAGAGGACGGCGAGCGACGCGAGGTTCCCGATCAGCGCAATCGCCGAGTAGAACGGGTTCGAGAACGAGATCACCGCGATCCCGGAGCCGAGGCAGCCGAGGGCGGCCACGAACCAGATCAACCAGACGAGGGCGTCGCCCATCTACGACTCGGCCTTGTAGGCCGGGATCGGCGTGTCGTAGAGATCGCGGTCGCCCACCGGCACGCGCTTCATCGGCGGCGCGAGGAGCATGTCCTTCGTGTAGATCAGGTCGTCGCGCGAGTACTCGGAGATCTCGAACTCCGCCTCGAGCGTGATCGCGTCGAACGGACAGGCGAGCTCGCAGTAGCCGCAGAAGATGCAGCGGCTGAGGTTGATCTCGTAGATCCGTGCGTAGCGCTCGCCGGCCGATACGCGCTCCGTCGGCGTGTTCTCCTCCGCGACCACGCGGATGCAGTCTGCGGGGCAGGCCGCCGCGCAGAGCGAGCAGCCGACGCACTTCTCGAGCCCGTTCTGGTGGCGCCACAGGCGGTGGCGGCCGCGGAACCGGGGGTAGAGCGGCCGCTTGTACTCGGGGTACTGCTGCGTGATCGGCTTCTTGAAGACGTGCTTCAAGGTGACCCCGAAGCCCTTGATCGAGTCGAATGGCTGGGGGCTCATACGGCCACCACCACGGCCGCGGTGATCAGCGCGTTCAGCGTGGCGACCGGCAGGAGCACCTTCCAGCCGAACGCCATCAGCTGGTCGTACCGGAGGCGCGGAAGCGTCGTCCGCAGCCAGATGAAGATGAAGAGGACGACGGCGAGCTTCAGGACGAACCAGAGCGGGCCCAGGTCCTCCGAGTTCCACGGCCCCAGCCAGCCGCCGAAGAACAGGGTCACGCAGAGGCCGGAGAGCACGATCATGTTGATGTACTCGGCCATCTGGAACAGGCCGAAGCGCATGCCGCTGTACTCGGTGTGGTAGCCCGCTACGAGCTCCTGCTCGGCCTCCGGGAGATCGAAGGGCGCGCGGTTCGTCTCCGCCACGCCGGCCACGAAGAACGTCAGCAGGCCGACGAACTGCGGGACGGCGTACCACCACTCGTTCTCCTGCGCGTGGACGATGTCCACGAGGGACAGCGACCCGGCCATGATGATCACGCCCAGGACCGATAGGGCGAGCGAGACCTCGTAGGAGACGAGCTGTGCGCAGGTCCGCATGGAGCCGAGGAGCGAGTACTTCGAGTCGGACGCCCAGCCGCCGACGATGAAGCCGTAGACGCCGAGCGAGCCGAGTGCGAAGAGCAGGATCAGCGCGATCGGCACGTTGACGATCTGGCCGGTGATGTCGTAGCCGCCGATCTCCCAGCCCTCGCCGAAGGGGATGACGGCGAAGGCGGCGAGTGCGGTGAACGTCGAGAGGATCGGGGCGGTGATGTAGAGCGTGTCGACCGCGCTACCGGGGTAGAACGCCTCCTTGCGGATCAGCTTCACGAGGTCCGCGATCGGCTGGAGGAGGCCGAAGGGCCCGGCCCGGTTCGGGCCGTACCGGAGCTGCATCCGCCCGATCACCTTCCGCTCGACCCAGGTCATGTAGGCGAAGACGCCCATGACGAGGTTGATGATCACGAAGGCCTTGATGAAGTCGATCCACCACGGCTCGTTCGGAGTCATGCGCTCACCTCGACGCGGCCCTCGAGGCCGCCGGCGTGCTCCTCCGGGATCCGGACGACGCCCTCTGCCAGCTCACGGGTGAGGCGGGCGCGGAGGTCGAGCGACGTGCCGTTCGAGCGGACCTTGACGGCCTGACCGTTCGCGATCCCGAGGCGCCGCGCGTCGTCGCGCGAGATCTCGACCTCGGGCTCGGGGCGCTGGAACTGCAGCTCGGGCACCCGCTCGACGGCGGGCCCCGAGAACAGCGGCCGATAGGTGACGAGCCGGAAGCCAGGTCCGTCGGAGACACGACGAGTGTCTGACACTCCGTCCCCAGCGGGCTGGCTCGAGGGGACACGTTCGCGCAGGGGCGCCTGCTCGCCGACCTGGCCGTAGGGCAGGCCGCCGTAACAGATCCCCGAGACCTCGTCGAAGACCTGCGCCGGATACGGCGAGAGCTCGACGCCGAAGCGCTCCGCGAGCCGCGCGAGCACCGCGAGCTCGTCCGGCGCGGGCGGGATCGACGTGCGGCGGATGCGCTGGAGCCGGCCCTCGAGGTTGACGTAGGTGCCGTCCCGCTCCAGGTAGCTGGTTCCCGGGAGGATGAGGTCGGCCCACGGGGTGACGAGGCGACGGAACATGCCGATCGCGATCACCTTCTCCGCCTGCTCGGCCATGGCCCGGACGTTCGGGTCCGCCGCGGCCTCGTCGCCCGAGACGATCAGTAGCCCGATCGGCTCCGGGTTCACGGCCTCCGCGTCGGCCGCCGCCGACCACGCGTCGGAGACGCCGCGGCCGTTCGCCGTCTTCGGGAGCAGGAACGCGGCGCAGCCGTCGCGGTCGAGCCCGCCCGCCGCAGCCAGTGACGCGCCGTCCGCCCCCGACGCGATCAGCACCGCCCGCTCGGCGCCGCGGAGCCGTTGCTCCAGCTCGGAATCGGCCTCGCTCTGCTGGACGACCTCGGCGCCGTTCCGCCGCGCCTCCTTGATCCAGAGCTCGACGATCGGCGCGCGCTCGGCGACCGGCTCGTCGCCGAGGACGACGACCAGCTGGGCGTCGCGGATCGACGAGAGTGGTGCGCGGAACGCGTCGTACGCGTCGTCGACCTGCTCCGGAAGGACTGCGCAGTGTGCGCCGAGGCCCTGGCGGACGAGCTTCCCGAGCGCGTAGGCCACCTCGACCGTCTCCGAGCCGGACAGCGCCGTCACGATCCGGTCGCCGGCGCCGCGCAGCAGCCGCTCGGCCTCGTCGAGCGCGTCATCCCACGACAGCTCTTCGTGCCGCGGTGCCGCCTTGCGCAGGGGATCGATGAGCCGGTCGGCGGCTCGCAGGTGCCCGTACGCGAACCGGCCCTTGTCGCAGAGCCAGCCGCCGTCGACCTCGGGGTGGTTCCGCGAGAGAATCCGCTTGACCTTGCCCTCGCGAGTCGTCGCCGAGATGTTGCAGCCGACCGGGCACATGCCGCAAACGGACGGGACGTTCTGGATCTCCCAGGGCCGCGCCTCGAACCGGTACGGGGTCGAGGTCAGCGCGCCGACCGGGCAGAGCTCGATCACGTTGCCCGTGAAGTGCCCCCGGTACGGCTCCTCCCC
>Ga0081538_10004942_pt1 | contig 12143 bp, 10 predicted proteins | sample TabmetS5T2R1_FD_71022 | JGI IMG/M metagenome (GOLD analysis project Ga0081538, IMG submission 71022) | Tabebuia heterophylla rhizosphere microbial communities from the University of Puerto Rico - S5T2R1 | ecosystem: Host-associated > Plants > Roots > Rhizosphere ... | reverse complement strand
TGCGCATATCCGCCCTCAACACGCTGCTGACCGGCATCTACCTGGCGGCGATCCTGCCGATGTTCGGCGTGAACCTGCCGCTGGTGAAGACCATGATCCTGGTCACGTTTCTGGTCGGCCTGCTGCCGGTGCTCGGAAACCTCATCTCCAACACCGTGATCTTCCTGGTCAGCCTCAGCGTCTCGTTCTACGTAGCGCTGGCCTCGCTCGCCTTCCTGATCGCGATCCACAAGCTGGAATATTTCGTCAATGCCCGCATCATCGGCGGCCAGATCCGCGCGCGGGCGTGGGAGCTGCTGCTGGCCATGCTGGTGATGGAAGCGGCGTTCGGCATCCCGGGCGTCATCGCGGCGCCGATCTACTACGCCTACATCAAGTACGAGCTATCGGCGCGCGGGCTGATCTAGCGGCCGCCGCGACTACCACGAATCGCTATCACACCTCCGTCATGCCAAGGCTTGGCCTCGGCATCCACGAGTCTCAGTGGGCGAGACCGAGCAGTTGTAGGGAAACTCGTGGACCCCAAGGCCAAGCCTTGGGGTGACGGAGTTTGATGTGCGGTGAGCGAGTCCCTGAGCCTAGACTTCGATCACGCGGTCCGAATCCAGGATCGCCTGGATGAAATCCGGGACCTCGAGGCCACCTTTCACCTTCGCTTCGAGCGTTGCTTCGGCGGCGCGGATGTCCGGCAGCTTTTTCAGCACCATGCCGATCTGATCGCGCGGCACGATGACGATGCCGTCATTGTCGCCGATCACGAGATCGCCCGATGCGACGGTGACGCCGCCGAGCACGACCGGCAGGCCGACGCTGCCGGGGCCGTTGCGCACGGGTGAGTTGGCGGTGATGCCGGCGCAATAGACCGGCAAGCCGACCGCGAGGATTCCGGCGACGTCGCGCACCAGGCCGTCGGTCACTAGGCCGCGGATGCCGCGGTTCTTGGCCATGCCGACCAGCAGGTCGCCGGTCACCGACGTGGCGGTGAAGCCGTCGGTGGCGGCAACCAGGATGTCGCCGGGCTGCGCAGTCGCCAGGGCCGCGAACAAGGCGAGGTTGTCAGCTGGCCCGCATTGGCAGGTGAGGACGACGCCTACCAGCACGGACGCGGCCGGCGCCAGCGGCTTGATGCGGTAGTCGAGCGTACCGCGGCCGCCCATGGCGTCGACGGCATAGCCGGTCGGCACGCCGGCAAAGGCGGCGACGTCGTTCGCGCTCGGGCGCGGAAAATTGCGGCTGATGGTGAGCAGCGGGGGTTCCTTGATCATGCGTGCCGTCCATTCTGGAACAGGAGGGTGCGATCGATGCCGGCGATGCTGGTGACGCCGCACAGGCCCATGACGCGGTCGATCTCCTGGCGATAGAGCGCCAGCATGTGCGCGACGCCGGCCTCGCCGGCGACCGCGAGGGCCCACAATTGCGGCCGGCCGACCAGGCAGGCCTGTGCGCCGAGCGCGAGCGCCTTCACCACGTCGCTGCCGCGCCGGATGCCGCCGTCGATCAGGACCGGGATGCGCCCGCCGACCGCATCCACGACGGCGGGCAGCGCATCGATCGAAGCCGCCGCGCCATCAAGCTGGCGGCCGCCGTGGTTGGAGACGATGACGCCATCAATGCCGCGCTCCACCGCCATGCGCGCCTCGTCGGGATGCAGGATGCCCTTGAGCAGCAGCGGGCCATTCCAGATCCTGCGCAGGTCGTCGACGTCCTGCCACGACATCGACGGATCGAGCAGCGAGGCCATGCGGCCGGCGAGCGACTTGAGATCGGCGGCTTCGCCGGGGCGCACATAGTTGCCGAAGGTCACGCGCTTGAGATCGCTGCGCATGCGCCACAGCCACTCGGCTTTCAGCGCCATGCCGGCCAGGCCCGAGAGGCCGAAGCGCGGCGGAATGCTGAAGCCGTTGCGGATGTCGCGCTCGCGGTTGCCGAGCAACTGGTTATCGGTGGTGAGCACCAGCGCGTCATAGCCGGCCTTGGCCGCGCGCTCAGTCAGCTCGCGGGTGAAGCCGCGATCCTTGTAGATGAAGACCTGCATCCAGCGTGGCGCGGCGCCGGTCGCCGCCAGCTCCTCCAGGGTGCAGACCGAACCGTGACTGAGGCACAGCGGAATGCCTGCCGCTTTCGCAGCCCGCGCGGCGCAGCGCTCGCCATCCGGCCAGAACAGGCCAGAAAGGCCGGTGGGTCCGATGATGATGGGCATGCTGAGGCGCTGGCCGAACAAGGTGATCGAGAGATCGCGCGTCGCGGCGCCGGACAAGGGACGCGGCAGCAGGGCAATCTCGTCGAACCCGGCTTCGTTGCGGCGAAGGGTCTGTTCATCTTCCGCGCCGCCGTCGGCAAAATCGAACACCGGCCGCGGCAGCTGCGCGCGGGCCAGCACGCGCATCGCCTCGACGCTGTAGGCGCGGCGACGCCAGCGCGGGACCGGCTCGGTCATGCCAGGCGATAGGTGCGGATGGCGTTGTCGTGGAACAGCTTGCGCTTCTCAACCGGGGTCGCGCTGTCGACCACCCACTCCAGCACCTCGACCCATTGCGGATATGTGCCGGCCAGCTCCGACACGTGCCAGTCGCCGCCATACATCACGCGGTCGAAGCCGAAGCTGTCGATGGCGTGGGCGATGTAGGGCTTGAGCTGCTCGCGGGTCCAGCTCTTGTGATCGGCCTCGGTGGTGACACCGGAGATCTTGCAGACGACGTTGGGCAGCGACGCCAGCTCCTTCATGTGCTGGCGCCACGGATCGATGATGCCGGCCTTGATGCCGGGCTTGCCGATGTGATCCAGCACGAAGCGGACCTCCGGGCACTGCCGCACCATCTTGATCGCATTCGGCAGGTGATGGTGGAAGATGCAGATGTCGAACACCAGGTCGTGCGCGGCCAGCAGCTTCAATCCTTCGATGAACTTGGGTTGGATGCAGAAATCGGGGTCGGCCTGGTTCTGGATCAGGCGCCGGATGCCGCGCAGGGTCTTGAGCTGGCACAGCTGCTCCAGTTCGCCGGCGATCGCCTTGCCGCGCTCGAGCGGCAGGCAGGCCACCATGCCCTGGAGGCGCGGGTCCGCCTTCGCGAGCTCGTCGACCCATGCGGCCTCGGCCAGGTACTGCGGCAGGTCGACATCGACTTCCACGAACACGAAGCGCTCGATCTTCACCGGCCCCGCGGCCTTGGTCAGGTGTTCCGGCAGGACCGTGCGGTTGAGCGAAGGCGCGCTCTTGGTCCAGCCGTAGCTGAACCGCTTCGGATCGGCGAGATGGACATGGGCATCGACGATCGGAAAGTCAGGCATCGCAGTCCCCCCTGTTTTGGGCCAATGGTAGGACAGAGCGGGCCGAGGACGCCAGAGCGACGTCAGGCGGTCGCGGTGCGCAGCCTCGGCCAGGATGCCAGCAACCGCTGCGTATAGTCGGCGCTCGGCGCGTCGAACACCTGGGCGGCCAGCCCTTGCTCCACGATCCTGCCGCGATGCATCACCGCCGCGGAATCGGCAATCAGGCGCACGACCGCGAGATTGTGGCTGACCACCACGAGGGTCAAGTCGCTGTCGGCACGCAGCTGCTGCAACAGGTTGAGGAGATCGCCCTGCACCGAGACATCGAGGCCGGCGGTCGGCTCGTCGGCGATCAAGATGCGCGGGCGCATCAGCAAGGCGCGGGCGACCGCGACGCGGCGCGCCTGGCCGCCGCTGATCTGGTAGGGATACTTGTCGAGCGTGCCGAGCGGCAGGCCAAGGCGCTGGAACATGGCGCGCTGGCGGGCGCGGATCTCCTCGCGCGTCTCACCGAGCACTTCGCCGATCTCGTCCAGCAGCTGCCCGATGCGCCGGCGCGGCGACAGCGACGCAGCGGGATCCTGGAAGATCGCCTGCACCAGGCGCGCGCGCTGCCGCATGCTCTTGCCGAGCGGCGTCTCGAACAACGCGATCGACCCGGATTGCAGCCGCTCCAGGCCCAGGATCACCCGCATGAGCGTGGTCTTGCCCGATCCGCTTTCGCCGACCAGGCCGAAGCAATCGCGCGCCGCGACGTCCAGCGAGACGCCATCGAGCGCCTGGGTGTGGCCGAAGCGCAGCCTGGCTTCGCGGATGGAAATGGCGGCGCTCATCGCGATCCTACCCGGATGCAGCGCGCCCAGTGGTTGGTGTCGCCGCCAACCACGACCGGCGGCGGAACGATGCGCGCGCAATCCGCGATCGCGATGTCGCAGCGCGTGCGATAGATGCAGCCGGACGGCAGGTTGAATGGATCGGGCAGGTCGCCTGGAATCATCTTGAAGCGGTTCTGCCGTGCATCGGTGCCGCGCGGCGCATCGATCGTCACTTCGCAGGCCAGCAGCGCGCGGGTGTAAGGATGACCGGGGTTCGCGGCCACCGCCTTGACCGTGCCCTGCTCCACCAGCTCGCCGGCATACATGACGGCGATGTCGTCACAATACTCGGCCACCAACCCAAGCGAATGGGTGATGACGAGGATGGAGCAGCCGATGCGGTCGCGCAGGCCGCAGATCTCCTTCATCACCTGCGCCTCGACCGTGGCATCGAGCGCGGTGGTCGGCTCGTCGGCGATCAGCAGGTCGGGGCGCGCCAGCAGCGCCATGGCGATGGCGACACGCTGGCGCATGCCGCCGCTCAGCTCATGCGGGTATTGCGCCAGGCGCACCGCCGGCCGGTCGATGCCGACCGACGCCAGGGCGTCGATCGCGGCCTGGCGCCGTGCGTCGCCGGCCAGCTCCGGCGAACGGCGGGTCAGCACCTCGTTGAGATGGGCCCGGATCGAGAACACCGGGTTGAGCGAGGCGAACGGGTCCTGGAAGATCATCGCCATGCGCCGCCCACGCAGCGCCGCCGTCGCCTGCGGCTGCGCCAGGTCGAAGCGGTCGGCGCCGAGCTGCAGCGTGCCGGCGGTGACGCGCGCATTGGCGGCGAGCAGTCCCATGAGGGCAAGCGCGACGGTTGACTTGCCGCTGCCGGATTCGCCGACCAGACCCAGGATGCGGCCCGGGCCGGCCGCGAGCGTGACGTTGCGCACGGCGTGGTGGGTGCCGCCCTTGGTGGCGAACTCGATGTTGAGCCCGGCGATGGCCGCGCCGCTCATCGCCCGTGGCCTTTCAGCTTGGGATCGGCGGCGTCGCGCACCGCCTCGCCGAACAGCGTCGATCCAAGCGTTGCAAGCGCGAGCGTGGCGGCGGAGCCGATGGTCGGCCACCACGACTGGTTCAGGAAGGTGTAGCCGTCCTTGATGAGGGTGCCGAGGCTGGCCTGCGGCGGCTGCACCCCGAGGCCGAGGAAGGAGAGCCCGGCCTCGATGGTGATCACTACCGGAATGTTCATGCTGGCGAGCACGATCAGCGGCCCCAGTACGTTCGGCAGGAAGTGGCGCCAGATCAGCTTGCGGGTTGGCAGACCGAGGATGCGCTCGGCATCTATGAAGGGTTGATGGCGCAGCGACAGGGTCTGCGCCCGCGCCATGCGGCCGAACTGCGGGATGAACAGGATCGTCACGACGATCAGGAGATTCCCGAATCCCGTGCCGTAGAGCGCCACCAGTCCCATGGCGAGGATGACCGCGGGATAAGCATTCACGATGTCGAAGACGACAATGACCGCGCGATCGACCCAGCCACCCGCCATGCCGGCGGTGATGCCGATGATCGCGCCAATCAACAGCGACAGCGCCACGACCAGGAGCGAGATGATGAGCGCGGCGCGGGTGCCTTGCGCGGTGCGTGAGAACAGGTCGCGGCCCAGATTATCGGTGCCCAGCAGGTGCGAGAGGCCCGGTGCCTGGAAACGGTCCTTGACCGCGATCTTGTTGGGGTCGACGGAGAACACCGGCCCGAAGATGGCAAACAGCAGAATGGCAACGACCAGGACGAGGCCGATGCGCCCGGTCGGGCTGCGCCAGATGTCGCGGAGCAGGGAGAGATAGCTTTCCATCACGCCGCTTGTTTCAGGCTGCGCGCGATGCGCGGGTCGAGCACGGCGTTGAGCAGGTCGACCAGGAGATTGGCAGTGATATAGGTGATGACGCTGAACAGAATGCCGGCTTGGACGACCGGGAAGTTGCGGTTGAGGATCGCGCTGTAGATCAGCGTGCCGATTCCGGGCCGGGAAAATATGATCTCGACGAACACGGCGTTGCTGATCATGTCGCCGATCCCGATGCCCATCACCGCGATCATCGGCACCAGGGCGAGACGCAGCGCGAAATGGCGCACGATCCGCCCTTCAGGGACGCCATAGGCGCGCATCATGCGCACATGCTGCTCCGACAGCACCTCCAGCAGAGAGGCGCGAACCAGGCGTGCCAGATAGCCGATCCACCCGATCGAAAGTGCCGTCGCCGGCAACACGATGTGCGACAGGCGGTCCAGCGGGTCGTCCGGTGCGCCGGCACCGGTCACCGGCAGCCAATGCAGCTGTATGGAAAAGATCAGCAGCAGGAAGATGGCGACGACAAAGGCCGGCGTGGTGATGAACGCAACCGAAGTCACGCCGAGAGTCGTGTCCAGCACCGATCCCGGCTTTAGCGCGGCGATGCAGCCGAGCGCAACACCGAGCACCACGGAAACCAGGAGCCCCGCCGCGGCCAACTGCAACGTGTTGGGCAAGGCTTCCAGGATCATGTCCAGGATCTTACGGCCAGAGATCACGTCGGTACCGAGATCGCCGGTGATCGCGCGGCTGAAAAACAGCCAGACCTGTTCCAGGATCGAGCGGTCTAGGCCCATGCGCTGCACGAAGTCCGCGCGCAGCTCCGGCGTCGCGCGGGGCCCCAGCAGAATGGTGATCATGTCACCCGGCACGAACTGGATGATGACGAACAGGAACAGGATCGCGCCTGCCAGGGTCAGCAGGGCGGCGGCCAGGCGGTGAGCGATGAAGTTGGCGAGCGCGGGCATGAGTCACATAGCCCCTTCCGCCGCGGAAGCGGAAGGGGCCTGGTTCGCGCAGGTGCTGTCGAACGTCACGCCGGCTTGAAGAAGCGGTATTGCCAGTTCGACCCGTTCGGCAGGATGGCGGGCACCAGCGATTTCGCATGAGCGAAGTCGTGGACGCCGTGGGTGATCCAGATGCAGGACGCGGATTCATCGAGCAACTGCTGCATGCGGATGTATTTCTTTGCCCGCTCCGCCGGGTCGGTGATCGAGCCGGCCTCGGCATGCAGCTTGTCGAACTCGGGATTCTTCCAGCGCTGCCAGTTCCAGATCGTCACCTGCGAGGAGACGAACCACTGGGTCTGGAAGCCGGGATCGGTCTTGGAGGAGTACGGAATGATCGTCAGCTCCAGGTCCTTGCTCTTGTCGGGCGTGCCGAGGTCCCAATACGCGCCGGGATCCATCGCGTTGATGGTCACCGTCACGCCGGCCTCGGCGAGGTTGGCCTGGATGATCTGGGCCTCGGCCTGCGTGCGCGCATCGTTGAGGCAGGTGAGGGTGCATTTGAGGTCCGACACCCCGGCCTCTTCCAGCAGCGCCTTGGCTTTCGCAGGATCAAACGGATAGACCGGCGCGTCCGCCCAATGGCCGAGCAGCTGCGGCGCCAGCAAAGTCTTCGCCCGCGACACCGTCCCGGACCAGGCGCCAGCGATAATGGCGTCGACATCGATGCCGTAACGGATCGCCTGGCGCACCTTGATGTTGTCGAACGGCGGCTTCTCGACATTGATGCCGATCCACTCGTAGTCGATGCCATCGATCCTGATGACGGCGGAATCCGGATCCTTCTCGACCTCCGCCACCACCGTCGGCTCGATCTCGGTAAAGGCTACTTCCTTGGCCTGGAAGGCGAGCAGGGCGGTCTGCCACTCCGGGATCGGCTTCAGGATGATGCGCTGGTAGGGTGCGGGCGCGTTGCCCTTGTAGTCGGGGTTGGTCTCCAGAGTCAGGTGATCGTTCGGCTTCCATTCCTTGATGAGATAGGGGCCGGAGCCGATCAGCGTGGTGGCGATCTTGTCGCCGAGCTCGGTCGTCGCCTTCTTGGAGAGAAGCCCGCCCGAGCCGTCGCAGATGCCGATGACGAAGATGGCCGGCGCCGGATTCTTGAACAGGATGCGGCCGGTGTATTTGCCGGTGACCTCGACATGGTCGAGCGCGGCCCAGTCGTCTGCATAGGCGGCTTTCTTGCCGTCATCGCTCGGCTTGAAGCGCTCGTAGGAGAACTTCACGTCCTCCGCAGTCAGCTCGCCATAGCCGCCGGTGAACATCTGGCCGGGATGAAGCTCGAACGCGATCTCGGTGTCGCTGACCTGGGTGATGGTCTTGGCGGCATCGGGCTCCCATTCCAGCGTGGTGCCCGGCTTGAAGCGCGCCAGGGTCTGGCAGACCGAGATGATGATGTTGTCCTCGACCGAGCCGACCCGGTTGGCGGGATCGAGGTTACTGATGTCCTTTTCGATGCGGACGGTGATCTCTCCATCCGCGCCGAACGCGACGCGCGAGCCGAGGCCCAGCAGCGGCAGAGCCGCAATGCCCGATGCCGCCTGAAGCACGCTGCGCCGATTCATGTTCATCGCCATTGTCGTCTCCCTGTCTCCCGTTGATGCGGTTTGCTACCGTTCTTGCCGGCTCGCCGAAAGCGAGTCTTGCTTGTGTACTCCTACATACAATCGCGCTTGATCTTTTCCTTGTATTCGCGGGTGGCGAAGATCTTGCCGTGGTCGTACGCCTTGACCCAGGCCGTGACGTGGAAGTGCGTCGCGTCGGACGTCACCGCCACCTCGCTGTCGAACCCTGCATCCCAGTCGCCGCGCTTGTAGGTCTGGGTGCACAGCACCGAACAGAAGCAGGCGGTCGGGTCGTTGCGCTGGATGCGATAAGTCTTGGTGCGGGTCGAGGTCTGCTCCGTCCCGATGTCGTTGATCACGTAGCGCCCGTCGTCGCTCTTGATCAGGAACGTGGTGGTCTCGGTCTCGATCTCGTGCACGATCGTGCGCTTCTCCACCTCGGGCTCGAAGTCGGTTGTGACGCTCTCCGGCGCAAAATCCGGCGGCCCAAACTTGACGCCACCAAGGCCCGCCAGCGAGCCGAGGATCGGCAGATCCAGCCGCGACCGGGCGGTATCGATGGTCAGGGTCACATCCTCCGGCGAGGGCCACACCATCGGCCAATAGGTTGACGAGATGGCGAGCCGCAGGCAATGGCCCTTCGGGATAGTCTGGGCGACGGATTTGAGCGGCACCGCGACGTCGTAGAGCCTGCCCGGCTTCAACGGTTCCGGGAACTCGTGGCTCTTGCGGTGCGCGAGGTTGAGGATGCCGAAGCTCACCATCGCCGAGGTGCCGTCCGGCGCCACGTCGCAGATGCGCACCGCCGCCAGCGCCTGCTTGCGGTCGGCGGCGATCCGCAGGCGCGCAAAGCCGTTGCCGACGATGTGGAGCGGCGACTTGAGCGGCGGGGTGTCAAAGCAGAGCGAGCCGGCGTCATCCTCGCGCTGGTCGGTCGCGCCCTCGGCCGCGATGCGGCCCTGGCCATAGGGGCACCACTCCTGCGCCCTCATGCCGGTGGTCTGCGGCGAATGCACGCTGAAGCGCTCGCGCTTTGCCCGCTGCTTGCGCTCGACCAGGCTTGTGCCGGACAGGTACATCGCCTTGGTCCTGATCTTGCGCGACGGCCAGTCCTTGAAGCCGAGCCAGCGGCCCTTGCGGTCCAGGAAATGCGGCGCCGGCTTGGCGTAGTCCATCAGGTAGAGGCGGATGTCCGGATCCTTCTCGACCCCGGTCTCGATGCCCTTCAACCACTTGTCCCACCAGCGCTTGCACTCGCGCAGGAAGTCGATGGCGGGGCCGGGCACACCGCGATGCGGCTCCTTGTGGCCCCAGGGTCCGATCAGGCCCTTGCAGGGCGCCTTCAGGTTCTCGACCAGGTTGATGATGGTCGGCGTGTAGCCGTCGAGCCAGCCGCCGACCGCCAGCACGGCGCACTGGATCGCGCTCCAGTCCTCGCATATCGACCCGTGCTTCCAGAACGCATCGCGCCGTTGATGCTTCAGCCACTCGGCGGGGAACAGCGGCAGGTTGTCGATGCGATGCTTCCACATGTCGCGCCAGCGCTCGCCCACCATCTCCGGGTCGGGCGGCAGGCCGCCGTAGTTGAAGAACGAGGCGCCCCAGCTGAAATTGTCGTCGATCACGCAGCCGCCGAGATAGTGCGCATCGCGGGCGTAGCGATCGTCGCTCGAGCAAGTGGTGACGATGGCTTTCAGTGCCGGCGGCCGGCGCGCCGCGATCTGCAAGCCGTTGAAGCCGCCCCAGGAGATGCCGATCATGCCGACATTGCCGCTGCACCAGGGCTGCCTGGAAATCCAGTCGATGACCTCGAGCGCGTCGTCCTGCTCGCGCTTCACATACTCGTCCTCGACCAGGCCGTCGGAATCGCCGGTGCCGGCGATGTCGACCCGCGCCGTCGCGTAGCCGTTGGCCGCGAACCACACGTGCTTGCCGTCGTCGCGCAGGCGCGTTCCGTCGCGGCGCCGGTACGGCAGGTATTCGAGAATGCAGGGGACGGGGTTGTTCGCGGCGTCCTTGGGCAGGATGAAGCGCGCCGCCAGCTTGCGACCGCCGCTGACCGGTATCCAGGCCAGCTCGATATTCTCAACCTTGCTGCGGAAGAGCTCGCGCTGCTTCATGCGCCCCCCAATTGCCTTTTGCGCCATCCTAGCGATATATTGATTCCGGAATCAATATATCAAATCATCATTCAATCCAGGAGATTCATGAACAGGCTCCGCAAGAAGCGCTCGGTGAAGGACATGCGGCGGGACGAGCTGATGGAAGCGGCCATCATGGTCATCGCCAAGGAGGGACTGCATGGCACGACGCTGTCGCAGATCGCGGTCGAGGCCGGCATGTCGACGGCGCTGGTGAACCACTATTTCGACAGCAAGGAGGACTTGCTCGAAGCGACGATGCGCAGGCTCTCCGGACTCTATCGCAGCGAGATCATGGCGCTGATGCCCGACAACCCCACGCCGGCACAGCGCCTGCGCGCGATCATCGAGGGTTCATTCCAACCGAACACCATGGCTCTCGCATCCCGGAAGGCCTGGGTGCAATTCCTGGTGAATGCGATGTCCGGCGGACGGATCTTCCATCTCTTCCGCCTGACCGGCGAGCGCGTGGTCTCAAACATACGCTATGCGGTGAAACAGCTGGTTCCGCCGGAGCAGGTCAACGATACGGTCGACGGCATTGCCGCCATGATCGACGGCTTCTTCTGGGAAAACGCCACCGACTGCACGCCGGAGGATCTCATGCGCGCGCGCCGGATCTGCTGGAACTACGCGATCCTGCTCATTCCATCGCTGCGCGACACGCATTGATCAGGATGGCCGCTCCGCAGCGCTTGCAGCGGTGCGTGCGCTTCGGCAGCATGCGGAAAAGCACCAGGCGAATTGCACGACATGTCGAAATTGGTTTCACCGGAACAAGTCAGCGCCTATGAGGCCGACGGCGCGGTCTTCCTGCCCGGCCTGCTCGCCAGTTGGGTCGACGTCATCAAAGCGGGGATCGAGCGCAACATGCGCGAGCCAGGGCCCTATGCCGCGGAGAACCTGAAGCCGGGCGAGGGCGGGCGCTTCTTCGACGACTACTGCAACTGGCAGCGCATCCCGGAATTCGTGGACGTGGTGATGAAGTCGCCGTCGGCGCAGGCGGCCGCGGCGCTCATGCGCTCGGAGAGCGCCCAGGTGTTCCACGACCACGTGCTGGTGAAGGAGCCAGGCACCGCCAAGCCGACGCCATGGCACCAGGATGCGCCGTACTATTTCGTCGATGGCGACCAGACGGTCAGCTTCTGGGTGCCGGTCGATCCGGTGAAGGACGCGACCCTGCGCTGCGTCGCCGGCTCGCACCGCTGGCCAAAGCTGGTGCTGCCGGTGCGCTGGCTGTCGGACGAGAATTTCTACGCCGACAGCGATGCCTATATCCCGGTGCCCGATCCCGACGCCGCGCCGGAGCGTTACCGCGTGCTGGAATGGGAGATGCAGCCGGGCGATGCGGTCGCGTTCCACTATCGCTCCCTGCATGGCGCGCGCGGCAACTTCACGACTGAGCGGCGGCGCGCCTTCTCGCTCCGCTTCGTCGGCGACGACGCGGGCTACGGGACGCGCCCCGGCCGCACCTCGCCGCCGTTCCCCCGTCACGACAT
>Ga0081538_10004941_pt1 | contig 12144 bp, 15 predicted proteins | sample TabmetS5T2R1_FD_71022 | JGI IMG/M metagenome (GOLD analysis project Ga0081538, IMG submission 71022) | Tabebuia heterophylla rhizosphere microbial communities from the University of Puerto Rico - S5T2R1 | ecosystem: Host-associated > Plants > Roots > Rhizosphere ... | reverse complement strand
CGTCGATCGCGGCCTCGGTCGCCAGCTTCTCGACTGTCGCCGCGGCGCCGCCTCGCCCCGATGCGGTCGGCGTCGCCGTGGATGTGGCGGCGCTGCTGGCACTGGCGACGAGGGCGACGAAAATCCCTGCTGCCACTAGACGGCGCATCACTAAAGAGCTACCCGCCCAGGAGCCTCCTCAACCGCCGACGATCGTTCCGAGGTAGGCGAGGACGTCCTCGAGCTCCTGGCCGGAAACGAGGTCGGCCGGCATCACGCCGCTGCCGTTCTCGATCGTCGAGCGAGCCTCGGTGAGCGAGATCTGGCTGCCGGCCAGCGTAGGCCCGATTCCGCCGCCCGTGCCGCCTTCGCCGTGGCAGCCGGCGCAGTTGTCGGCGAAGAGTTGCTCGCCGTTCGCGGCGTCTGCCGGACCCGCGGGCGCCGCAGAGGCGGCAGCACCCTCGTCCTTCGCCGGATGGAGCTCGGCAAGGACGAACACGGTTCCGGAGACGACCACGAAGATGATCGCCGGCACGACGAGCAGCCGAACTCTCCGCCGTGACATGCGCCGATCGTAATAAGGTCGGCGCGCCGTGCCGGCCGGAAGCGTCGAGTCGATCTACACGGATCTCGTCACCAGCGTCTTCTCGACGCCGATCGCGTTCAAGGCGTGGTTCGCAACTGCTGCGGCGGTGCTGGCGATCGTCCAGATCACCACCGGCGCTCGGATCTTCGGGAAGCTGACCGGGATCGTCCCGGTTCCTCCGCCGCGCGTGAACCGGATCCATCGCTGGTCCGGGCGGCTGGCGATCCTGTTCACGCTCCCGGTCGCGTTCCATTGCATCTTCATCCTCGGGTTCAAGACCGAGGAAGCGCGGGTCTTCGCTCACTCGCTGCTAGGCACGTTCATCTACGGCGTCTTCGCCGTGAAGGTCTTCTTCGTCCGCGACCCGGACCACCCGCGATGGACGCTGCCGCTCGTCGGCGGGACGCTCTTTACCGTGCTTGTGTTGCTCTGGAGCACGTCGAGCCTCTGGTACTTCACGGAGGTCGACTTCGGCTTCTAACGCATGACGGCCGCGAGGCGCTCGAGACTGGCAGCCGGCCAGAGCTTCTTACTGTCGTAGTAGGCCTCAAACGCGGGCACCGACTCCGGGAGCGTGACCCAGTCGAGCTTCGAGCGCGTGTAGATGTGGACGTCGGGTGCGACCGTTGAGGGATCGTCGAGCGTTCCGGCGCGAACGAACCGCACCTCGGGACGTCCGTACTCGCTGAACACCGCGATCTGGCAGATCGGGCAACGGAAGATCGTCTGCGCACTGCCGTCGTCACGAGGCGCTTCGACCGGTTGCGGCGTGCCGGAGAGCACCTCCACGCGGTCGGCCTCGATCAGCGCGTTGATGACGAACGCGCTGCCCGTCTGCCGCTGACAGTTCAGGCAGTGACAGCAGTGGATGAAGAGCGGCTCGGAGGTCAGCCGATACCGCACCGCGCCGCAGGCGCAACCGCCTTCACGTGGGACGCTCATTGGGCACCACCCTAGAGCTCGCCGACGAGGTAGCGCTGGATGGTCGGAGCGATCGCGGAGGCGATCGTCTCGTCGTCCGCCGACGCCAGCGGCTCGATGCCGATGACGTAGCGCGCCATCACGAGGCCGACCATCTGCGAGCTCGCGAGATTCGCCCGCAGCTGTGCATCGTCGGACCCGAGCGCCTCGGCCAGCGGTTCGAAGATCCGGCGCGTCAGGACCTCCCGGAGAATCGCCGCGGCATCCGGGTCGGAGGCCGCCGCTCGAATCATTCCCGCCCACCGAGCCAAGCCCTCCGGCTGGGCGAGCACGCCCAGGGCGAACCGTACGACCCGTTCGCCGACCTCCTTGCGCGGGCCGTTCCGGAGTCGCTCCACGAGGTCGTCCACGTCGAACGGAAGGTCGACGGCGGCGAGGAAGAGCTGCTGCTTCGACCCGAAATAGTGGATGACGAGTGCCGGGTCGACGCCGGCCGCAGCCGCGACGGAGCGCAGCGTCGTCCGGTCGTAGCCGAGCTCCGCGAACTGGTGGCGAGCAGCGTGGGCAATCTCGTCACGCGCGGCGCTCGGCCCGGGGCGGCGGCCCCTTTTCTTGACTGCCACCCTTGTAGTATATTTCAACATCTGATGAATTCAGTCCATTCGATCCGGATTCGCGACCTGAACGTGCGCCGCGGCGGGCGATCGGTCTTGCCTGGCGTCTCGCTCGACGTCCGCCGCGGCGTCGTCACCGGCCTTCTCGGGCCGAGTGGATCAGGGAAGACGACGCTGATGCGCGCGATCGTCGGCGTCCAGATCGTCGAGAGCGGGGAGGTGACGGTACTGGGCCAACCGGCCGGGTCGCCGGAGCTCCGGCGAGTGGTCGGGTACGTGACGCAGGCGCCGTCCGTCTACGGCGATCTGACGGTGCGCGAGAACCTCCGCTACTTCGCGCGCATCCTCGACGCGCCGGACGAGCGCGTGGACGAGGCGATGCGCACGGTCGCGCTCTCGGAGCGCGCCGATCAGGTCGTCGGAACGATGTCCGGCGGCGAACGGTCACGCGTATCGCTCGCCTCGGCGCTGCTCGGCGAGCCGGAGGTCCTGGTCCTCGACGAGCCGACGGTCGGTCTCGATCCGGTTTTGCGCCGTGACCTCTGGAACACCTTTCACGAGCTCGCCGCGGCCGGAACCACCCTCCTCGTCTCCAGCCACGTGATGGACGAGGCCGATCGCTCCGACGATCTCGTTCTCCTGCGAGAAGGTCGAATCGTCGCGACCGGTTCGCCGGATGACCTACGGGATCAAACCCACTCCGACGACCTCGAGGACGCGTTCCTCGTGCTGGCGGAGGCGTCGTGAGCGCGCGGATCACGCTTGCCACTGCCGGACGCGTCCTCCGCCAGCTTCGCCGCGATCACCGAACGCTGGCGCTCGTCCTGTTCGTCCCCGCCCTGCTCATGACCCTGTTTCGGTACGTCTTCGACGGACAGGAGGCGACCTTCGACCGGGTCGGTCCCCCGCTGGTCGGCATCTTCCCGTTCGTGACGATGTTCCTCGTCACCTCGATCGCGATGCTGCGCGAGCGGACGAGCGGGACCCTGGAGCGGCTCATGTCATTGCCGATCGCCAAGCTCGATCTGTTACTCGGCTACGGGCTCGCCTTTGCGGCGGTCGCCGCAGTGCAGGCGACGATCACCGCCGGCGTCTCGTTCTGGCTGCTCGGCCTCGATGCCGCGGGGCCGGTGTGGCTCATCGTCGTGTTCGCGGTCGGCAACGCGGTGCTCGGGATGGCCCTTGGCCTGTTCCTGAGCGCCTTCGCGCGGACGGAGTTCCAGGCCGTGCAGTTCATGCCGGCCTTCGTCGTCCCCCAGATCCTGCTCGCGGGGCTGCTCGTCCCGCGTGACCAGATGGCTCGGGTGCTCGAGCTGCTCTCGGACCTGCTGCCGATGACCTACGCGTACGACGCACTCGCCCGTGCCGCGGCCGACGACCTCGGCAGGCGGCTGGCGTTCGACGCCGTGGTGATCGGCGGCTTCATCGTGCTCGCGCTCGTGCTCGGCGCGACGACGCTGCGCCGCCGGACCGCCTAGCTGCCGTTAATCCGCGACGAGATGTTCCCGGCGGGCGACCGCCACGGCCTCGATTCTCGAGTGGACTCCGAGGGTCCGGAGCACACCGCGAACATGGTTTCGCACGGTTTCGACGCTGAGATGGAGCTCGTCGGCGATCTGCCTCGTCGAGCGGCCGTGTTCGAGCAGGCGGAGGACCTCGGTCTGCCTCGGTGTCAGCGCCGGATGAGGAGGAGCGGTTTCTGCGGGCCGCTGTGAGACTTGGCCGAAGACCCCGATCACGCGATCGCCGCTCCGGAGCGGGACCGAGCTGACCTCGACGGCGACCCGGTCGCCGTAGGCGTCGAGGATGACGACCTCTGCGTCCGTCACCTGTGCGGTGCCCGCGATCTTCTGCGCGAACACCTCGCGCGAGCGGCGCCGGTCCTCAGGCACGACAACCGACGTGAATTGACGGCCGCGGACATCTCCCACGATTCGTAACCCGGCCGGGTTAACCCACCGGATCACACCCGAGCGATCGATCACGTAGGCCGGGATGCTGATGTTGTGCAGTGCGGCCTCGACGTCGCCGCCGATCGTTCCTAGGGCGGCCATAGAGCCAGTGTGAACAGGAGACAGCGGCCGGTCAAACGACGCCTAGGCGAAGACGGCCGTGCCGGCGACGGCCGGCACGGCCGCGATTCGCGCCGCAGCTTTCATGCCTACGCCTTCGTCACGCCGTAGTCGCGGAGGTTTTCAAGGGCGCCCCGCTTCCACCGGAGCTGCCGATACAGGTCGCGCCACGACTCCATCACTTCTGTCGTCAGGCGGCAGCCCTTCGGCGAGACGACCTTGTAGCCGAGGTGAAGCAGGGCAAGGGTCAGCTCGTTGTCCTCGGTGACGACCTTCGTGTCGTAAACCTGTGCCGCTTTGCCGGGCAGGACGCCCTTCTGCCGCGCCCAGATGACATGGCGAAGCGTTCTCACGGAGAACAGCGTCGCCGTGCCGGTCAACACGAGCACCTTGCCCTTGAGGCGCGCGACGTCGCGGGCGTAGCGCGCGTACTCGTTCCGCTGGAGCATGCCGACGAAGCCGCCGCCGGGCCGGCCGGTGAAGACGCCGCCGACGCCGCCGACGCCGTCGCCAAGACGCTCCCTTGCTTCAGCCAGGAACGTCGGCGCGAGGACCGAGTCGGCATCCGTGACGAGGATCGCGTCGTCCGCCCAGAGCTCAGGCATCAGGACCTCCATCACCTGGTTGAGAGCCCCGGCCTTCTTGTGCATGTTGCCGACGGTCTCGAAGACGTGGGCACCGGCCTGCTCGGCCTTCGCGGCCGTTTCGTCGGTGCAGTTGTCCGCGCAGACGACGATCAGGTCGGGTGGAGACGCCTGGTCGTTCAGCGACCGGATCGCATTCTCGATCTGGTCGCTCTCGTTGTGCGCCGGGATCAGCGCGACGACGAGACGGCGGCCGGACGCTCGGCGCAGCAGGCGCACGTGCCATGCGAGCGGCGCATGACGAGCGGGATCCATGCCGACAGAGTGCTGCGGCCGCCCGCCGCCTGGTCTGACCCGTTCAGGTCAGATTTCTCGCCGAAAGTGCAGGAGAAATGAGGGCTCCGTTAGGCGCCTGTGAAATTTCGGGCCTGACGCAGTCAGCGGCCCACTGCGCGTCGATACCGCCAAACCGACAGCATGCTGAAGACGGCGATGATGGCGACCGACCACGCGACGGCGGCCCAGACGTCGTTACCGGCCTCGGTACCGACGAACAGCGCCCGCGCGGCGTCGACCATCGTCGTGAACGGGTTGTGCTCGGCGATCGGCTGGAGCCAGTCCGGCATCGTCTCCACCGGGACGAACGCGGACGAGATGAAGGTCAGCGGGAAGAGGATCGTGAAGCCGTAGGCGTTCGATGCTTCCGGCGAGGACGCCGAGAGGCCGATGAATGCGAACACCCACGAGAACGCGTAGCCGATGAACAAGAGGAGCGCCAGCCCGGCGATGATCTCGGGGACGCTCGAGTTGAACCGGAAGCCGACCGCGATTCCGACCCCGAACATGATCACGAGCTGGATCACGTTGGTCCCGACGTCCGCCAGGATCCGGCCGGCGACGACGGCAGGCCCCCACATCGGCAGCGAGCGGAAGCGGTCGATCAGTCCCTTCTTCAAGTCTTCGGCGAGGCCTAGGGCGGTCACGAACCCGCCGAAGACCATCGACTGGACGATGATCCCAGGGATCAAGAAGTCGACGTAGTCGAGCGGGCCCGTGTCGATCGCGCCGCCGAAGACGTAGACGAAGAGCAGCACGAACATGATCGGCTGGATCGTGAAGCCGACCAGCAGGTCGGGCTGGCGCGGGATTCGCTTCAGGCTCCGCTTCGCGAGTACGAAGGTGTCGGAGACCGCGTACTGGATCGCCGTCACGCCGCCTCCTCCTCGGCCTGTTCGGTCGCACGCCCGGTCAGGTTCAGGAACACGTCGTCGAGCGTCGGTGTCCGAACGGAGATGTCGTCGATCGCGATGCCCGCGTCGTCGAGGCGCCGGACGGCGTCGGCGATCGTTCCGCGGCGCTGCGCGACGGGGACACTGACCGAGCCGTTCTCGATGAATGGGCGGTCGCTGGCGATCGAGGTCAGGGCGGCGATGGCTTCCTCGCCGCGCTGCCCGTCGCAGAGGTGGATCTCGAGCCGGTCGCCGCCGACCTGCATCTTGAGCTCGTTCGGGCTTCCCTCGGCGATCACGAGCCCCTGGTCGATGACGGCGATCCGCTCGGCGAGGCGGTCGGCTTCGTCCAGGTATTGAGTAGTGAGCAGCACCGTCGTCCCGCCCGCGACGAGCGCCTCCATCGCGTCCCAGAGGCCGAGGCGGCTGCGGATGTCGAGGCCGGTCGTCGGCTCGTCGAGGAAGAGCACAGGTGGGCGCGCGACCAACGCCGCGGCGAGGTCGAGCCGGCGCCGCATGCCTCCGGAGTAGGTGCGAACGAGCCGGCCGCCGGCGTCGGTGAGGTCGAAGTCCGCGAGCAGCTCACCGGCTCGCCGCCGGGCGGCTCGGCGGCCGAGGTGGTAGAGAGCTCCGACCATTTCCAGGTTCTCGAAGCCGGTGAGGTTCTCGTCGACCGCTGCGTACTGTCCCGCGAGCCCGATGTGCTCACGAACTCTCGCCGGTTCGCGCACGACGTCGAAGCCCGCGACGCGCGCCGAGCCCTCGTCAGGTTGCAGCAGCGTCGTCAGGATCCGCACCGCCGTCGTCTTGCCGGCGCCGTTGGGGCCGAGGAGGCCGAAGACCATCCCGGGGTCGATCCGCAGGTCCACGCCGCCCAGCGCCTGGACGTCGCCATAACTCTTCCGTAGCCCTGTGGTCTCGACGGCGAGCTCCGGCGGCATGCCCCTGCACGCTACCTACGCCGCGTCGCTGTGCCAGGCGGGTAGCCCCCGTTCTCCCTGTGGGTAACCCCCCATTCACCGCGCACCCTGCACAACGGCGGCCGTTGAGGTCGCGGTCGCACGGTACCCGAGCGCCTTGCCGATCGGAGCTGCGAGGGCAAGCCCGAAGCGCTGCAGCGCGGCCGGCGGGAACGGGAGCCGGACCGTGTCGAAGTGCGCTTTTGCGATCACCGCGAGCCGCAGCGGGTTGGGCAGCCCCTTTCGGTTCGTCTTCCCCTCGGCCGCGAGCGCGAACATCGTCTCGATCAGCGATTCGAACCCGAGTGCCGGGCGCACCTCGCAGAGAAAGCGCGCTTCGCGCTCGCCCGCGTTCCAGAAGCGGTGCGCAGTCCCCGGGGGCACGACGGCGACGTCGCGGGGCCCGGCGAGGAGCTCCTGGTCGCCGACCCGGAGCCCGACGAGGCCCTCGAGGACTTCGAAGCGCTCGGTCTGGTGGGGATGGACGTGGGTTGCCGCGACGAAGCCGTCGGGGCGAATGATCGTCTCGACGAGCACCGACTCGCCGGCGGTCTCTGCGGCTGTGCGGTGGAAGACGAGCACCTCGCCCGTCACCGGGTTCTCGAGCCTGTCTCCTGGGTGAATCACTGTGCTCTCCTTTCGTCGACTTCCGAAAGGACAGGCTGCGCGCCGGCGGACGGCGAGGTCATCGCCCGGAGGTTGGATCTGTGGTGTCCCGCCGCCGGAGGATCCCTGTCCTCCTGCGGGGGAGATCAGGACGTAGAGGTCTTCGGGCCTGGCCGAATCAGGCCCGTCTCGTAGGCGAAGATCACGGCCTGCACGCGGTCGCGTAGTCCGAGCTTCATCAGGATCCGCTTCACGTGCGTCTTGACCGTCGACTCCTCGATCACGAATGACTCGGCGATCTCACGGTTCGAGAGGCCGCGGCCGACGAGCTCGAGCACCTCGAGCTCGCGTGGGGTGAGAGCGTCCAGACGCTCACTTGCGCGGACTGCCGCGGGATTGACGGCCATGCGATCGATCACCCGACGGGTCACGGACGGCGACAGCAGCGAGTCTCCCTCGGCCACCGTGTGAATCGCCGCGATCAGCTCTTCGGGCTTGGTTCGCTTGAGCAGAAACCCAGAGGCGCCGGCGCTGAGCGCGTCGAAGATGTAGTCGTCCTGCTCGAACGTCGTCAGGACGACGACCTTCACGTCCGGGAACGTCGACAACACGTCGCGCGTGGCGGAGATCCCGTCGACGTTCGGCATGCGAATGTCCATCAGGACGACGTCCGGGTTCAGCCGTCGGACGCGGTCGACTGCCTCTCGACCGTCGCCGGCCTCGCCGGCGACTTCGATCGTCTCGTCGCTCGAGAGCACGGAGCGCAGGCCCGCGCGCATCAAGTCGTCGTCGTCGACGAGCACGATGCGGACCCGGTGCGTCGTCACGACGCCGATCCACCCGAGTAGGGCAAGCGCGCGCGGAGACGGAACGAGCCGTTCATCGACTGGGCAACGACCTCTCCGCCGAGCAGCGACGCGCGTTCGCGCATGCCGACGATGCCGTGCCCGGCCGGCGCCGGCCCGTTGTTGGGCGAGCTGTTCGTCACGCCGATCTCGAGCGCGTCGGCCCCGTAGGTGAGGGCAACCTCCGCGGCACCCTTGCCGTGGCGAAGCGCGTTCGTCAGCGACTCCTGCAGGATCCTGTAGGCGGCCTGGTCGACTGCCGGGCCAAGTGGGCGGCGCGTCCCGTTGAGCTTCACCTCGACGTCCAGGCCCGCGTCGCGGTGGCGCGCTACAAGCGTTTCGAGCGCCGCCAGTCCGGGTGACTCGACCGCATCTTCGTCGTCGCGCAGCGCGCGGACGAGCTGATCGATCTCGTCCAGCGTCTCTCGCGCAACCGCCTCGATCGTTCCGAGGGCCTTCTGCGAGCGCGCCGGGTCCTTGTCGGCTAGTAGGCGAGCTGCGCCAGCATGGACGAGGATGACGTTGATCGCATGCCCCGCTGAGTCGTGGAGGTCCCGCGCGATTCGCGTGCGCTCCTCCGCGGCGGCGAGCTGCCGCTCACGCTCGGTTTCCCGCTCGGCTCGTCGCATGCGCTCCACGAGCTCGGCCATGCGTTCCCGGCGGAGCCTGACGCGGTCGCCGAGCACCCAGGCGCCGCCCCACGTCAGGGCCCCGAAGAGCACCGGCACGACAGGCAGCTGATCGCGGCCAATGCCGGCCGCAGTGACGTGGACGGCGAAAAGGAGGAGGACGACCGCGGCCGTCAGCCGTCCACTCGCTCTTGTCCGGCCTCCGGAGAAGCCGACGAAGTAGAGCGCGACCGTGGGGCCGATCGGCGGGCCTGCGGGATAGTCCAGCGCTGAGATCGCCGCACTCGCAATTGCCGAAACGGCGAACGCGGCCAGGGGCGAACGGCGTCGTGCGAGTAATGGGAGCGCGGCTAGCGCCGCCAGGACGACGCCGAGGAGATCGAGGCTGCGCGCTTCCTCGTCGCTGGAGACCCCGCCGCTCGCGAGCATCAGGGTCGTCAGGACGAAGACGCCGAGCGCGATCGCGATATCGATCCCGCGCTCTCGAGTCATGCAGCGAGCGTAGCCGCCTGATCGTCCTCCTCGCGGGGCACCTTCGTCCCCCTGCGGGGGTAGGGCCGAGTTCCTCCCTCCGGGCGGTTCGGCTGAGCGGTGCGCCCACCTAGCTTGGATGCATGACTACTTCGCACTCACGCACCCGTTTGGAACGTCTGGCAGATCTCACCTACCGACGGCGCTTCAGCGTCGTCATCGCCTGGATTGCGACGCTCGTGGCGATTCTCGCCATCGTCCCGCGGTTCGGGGGCGACTTCGACGTCGAGTTCGGCACGCCGGGCAGCGACAGCAAAGCGGCCGCCGACCTGATCGAGAAGCACTTCGGGGGGAGCACCGGCGAGACCGTCAACGTCGTCTGGGAGTCGCCGGCGGGCGCCCGCGGCGCCCAGCCTCGGATCGATCGCCTGCTCGCCGACGCCGACCGCGTCGAGGGCGTCGACGGGGCGACCCCGCCGCGCTATTCCCGCGACGGCAGCATCGGCCTCGTCCAGCTTCGTCTCGACCGTGCGTCGATGGACCTCGAGACCTCGTCCGGCAAACGCCTGATCGAGCTTGCCGACGGCGCGTCGACCGACAGCCTTCGCGTCGAGGTCGGCGGCAACCTCATCCAGCAGGCCCAAGAGGGTCAGCCGCCAGAGTTGATGGGGTTGCTCGCGGCCGCGATCGTGCTCCTGATCGCATTCGGCTCGGTCGTCGCCGCCGGGCTCCCGCTCCTCGTGGCCATCTTCGGCCTCGGCATCTCGGCGACGCTGATCGGGATCGTCGCGTTGCTCGTCGACACTCCCGGGTTCGCGCCCGCCGTCGCCGGGCTGATCGGCATCGGGGTCGGGATCGACTACGCGCTGCTGATCCTCACTCGGTTCCGTTCAGCCTTGGTTCAGGGCGCCGAGGTGCGCGACGCCCTCGTCGAGGCGGTCTCGACCGCAGGACGGAGCGTCATCGTCGCCGGCGGGACGGTCGTGATCTCGCTGCTCGGACTTGCCTTCATGGGCGTCTCGTTTCTGTACGGCGTCGCCATCTCCGCGAGCCTCGCCGTCCTCGTCGTCGTGATCGCATCGATCACGTTGCTTCCGGCCCTGCTGTCGATCGCCGGCCGGCGGGTCGACCGGTTGCGGATCCCCGGCCTGGGGCGCTCGCTCCGCACAGGCGGGGGGACCCTCGCCACTCGCTGGAGCAGGCTCGTTCAGCGCCGCGCCGGAGTCGCCGCCGCCCTCGGCGCTGCGGTCCTGATCGCCCTGACCCTCCCGGTGCTTGGACTGCGCTACGGCTTCCCTGATGAGGGCAACGATCCGGATGGGTCGTCGACGCGCGCCGCCTACGAGCTCGTCAGCCGTGGCTTCGGTCCGGGCTCGACAGGCCCGCTGCTCGTCACATCCGAAGAGACGTCCGGGCTGGAGGCGCTCGCGGAACGAGTGCGCCGCGAGGAGGGCGTGTCCTTCGTCACGCCGATCCGCACCAGCCCGGACGGTCAGGCCGCGCTGTTCTCGGTCATGCCAACTGCCTCACCGCAGGACCCGGAGACCGCCGACCTCGTCGACCGGCTGCGCAACCTGGCCGGTGACGGCGTCTACGTCGGCGGGCTGACGGCGGCGGTGATCGACCAGAGCGACTACGTCGCGGGCCGCATCCCGGTATTCATCGGGGCGGTCGTCCTGCTGTCGTTCCTGCTGCTCCTGCTCGCCTTCCGGGCTCCGTTGATCGCGCTCAAGGCCGGCGTGATGAACTTGTTCTCGGTCGGTGCGGCCTACGGCGTCGTCGCGCTCGCGGCCGAGGGCGGTTGGTTCGGAAGCCTGCTCGGCGTCGACACGGACACGCCGGTGCCGCCCTTCATCCCGGTGATGATGTTCGCCGTCCTCTTCGGGCTCTCAATGGACTACGAGGTCTTCCTGCTCTCGCGGATCCGTGAGGAGTACAACCGCACCGGAGAAACGAGCCGCGCCGTCGCCGACGGGCTCGCGAAGACTGCACGAGTGATCACGGCCGCCGCGGCGATCATGGTCGTCGTCTTCCTCGCCTTCGTCTTCAGCACCGAGGTCTTCCTCAAGCTGATGGGCGTCGGGATGGCGACGGCGATCCTCGTCGACGCGACGATCGTTCGGATGGTGCTCGTACCCGCGGTCATGCAGCTGATGGGGCGCGCGAACTGGTGGATCCCGAGTTGGCTCGACCGTCGCCTGCCTCATCTCGACGGCGACTACCGAGCCGCTGAACCGGCAACCGCCGCGGAAAGGGGGTGACGCAGATGCTGTTGGCCGAACAGGCACATGGCTGGTGGATCGTCTGGCCGCTCCTCTGGCTGGCGGTCATCGTGGCAGTCGTCTGGTTCGTCAGACCAGCCTGGCGCCGCCGCGAACCGGGCCGCTACGACCGCGCGAAGGAGATCCTCGCCGAGCGCTACGCGAGCGGAGAGCTCACGAGCGAGGAGTACCGCGAGCGCCTCGCGCAGCTCGGGTGAGCTGAACGACTGCACTCGCATACCTGCCGGCCTCGCGGATGCCCAGCTCACCGGGCGCAAGCTCGACGACGAAGGCTCGCGAGGCCGGCAGCGCGCCGTGCTGCCATGCGGTCGCCGCGCCCGGCGGCCAGGGAAGCCGTGCGAACCGCATTCCGGCGAGGCGCGCGTAA
>Ga0081538_10004940_pt1 | contig 12147 bp, 12 predicted proteins | sample TabmetS5T2R1_FD_71022 | JGI IMG/M metagenome (GOLD analysis project Ga0081538, IMG submission 71022) | Tabebuia heterophylla rhizosphere microbial communities from the University of Puerto Rico - S5T2R1 | ecosystem: Host-associated > Plants > Roots > Rhizosphere ... | reverse complement strand
CCAGCCCCTCGCGCGCGAGCTGCTGGAGGTCGCGGTGCGCGGTCATGTTCGAGATCGCGTGCACCCGCGCCAGCTCGGCGACGGTCACGCCTCCCTCGCGCCGGATGCGCTCGAGGATCTGCGCCCGCCGGAGTGCTGCGGGCAACGCTGACATTTCCTAACAGAACCTCACATGTGCGAGCGCAGCGTCTTGATCGACTCCTCCACCAGCCACGAGTAGAACTCCTCCGACAGCACGCCGGAGCCGTGGTCCTCGATGAACTTGAGCTGCTCGGGCGTGAGCGAGTCGTCGGCCGCGGCCATCGCGTTCTTGTACGGGTTGGCCGGCGTGCGGTCGAGCGGCGGCACGAACTCGACGGTCAGCGAGCCGTCGTAGCCGATGTCCTTGAGCGTGCCGATGATCCCCGCCCAGTCGAGCTGGCCCTGCCCGCAGGCCATCCGGTTGTTGTCGGCCACGTGGACGTCGAACAGCTTGTCGCCGGCGTTGCGGAACGCCTGCAGGACGTCGGCCTCCTCCTGGTTCATGTGGTAGACGTCGAGGCAGACGCCGACGTCGTCGCCGACCTCGCTGGCCAGCAGCAGCACCTGGTCGTGGCGGTTGACGAAGTTCGTCTCGAAGCGGTTGAGCGGCTCGAGCGCCATCCGCACGCCCTCGGCGTTCGCGTGCTCGCGCACGGCCTTCAGGCCCTCGACGGCCCAGCCCCACTCCTCGTCGGGGGAGGCCATCTCCTTCACCTTGCCGACCTCGGAGGGGACGATGCTCATCGTGCCGCCGCCCTCTCCCCCGCGCAGCTCCTTGATCATCGTGATGCACTTGCGGAGGTAGTCGACCGAGCTCTCGCGCACCGCCGGGTCGGAGTGGATGAGGTCGCGGCCGGCGAACATCAGCGAGATCGAGCCGACGCATTCGATCCCGTTCTCGACCAGGCAGTCGCGGATCGCGGCGGTGCCGGAGGCGCCAGGCGAGAGCTCCACCGAGTCGTACGAGATCTCGATCCCGTCGTAGCCGTACTTGGCGAGCCGCCGGATCGTGGTCTCCACCGGCTCAGCCCGCATCCAGTTGTGCATGGCGACCTTCATTGGCCGTCTCCTCCGTCTCTCTCAGGACCGATCAGACCATCGCCCGCCACGCGCGGGTGTGGACCTCGACGTGCAGTTTCTCGAATTCGCCGAGCGCCGCCGCGAGATGCTCGGCGTAGCGCTCGTAGGTGCGCTCGCCCTTCTCCGCGGTCGACCGCAGGGGGTTGCCGATCACGCCCGAGGGCGTGAACTCCTGGTGGTCGGTCGCGAAGAGGAAGAACTCGTGCCCCTGGAAGGCGACGTCGGGCGCGCCGTCCTTCTTCACGAACGAGTCGGGGATCGAGCTCGGCCGCTCGGGCACCTGCGCGACGGCGCGGTCCATCCGCACCAGCGACTCGTCATGGGCCATCACCTGCGAGGTCTCGAGCTCGCTGGAGTGCCAGCCCGGCGTCTCCTCCGGCGGGTTCTCCATGATGTCGTCGATGAGCGCGAGGTAGCGCTCGCCGTAGAGGCGCGACATCGTCACCAGCGCGCCGGTGTCGTAGCGCAGACGGCGCAGCAGCGGCTCGATGATCTTCGCGTTCGAGCCGTGGTTGTTGACGAAGACGAGCTTGTTGAACCCGTGGTGGATGAGCGAGCGCCCGACGTCGTACCACAGCTCGAGCAGCAGGTTGGGCCGGATCGTCACCGTGCCCGTGCCCTGTCCGGGCTCGTACATGTGCTGCGGTGAGTAGCCCATCCACACCGTGGGCGTGTAGAGGACCTGCGCCTTGGCGGCGGCTCGCTTCGTGATCTCCTCGGCCTGGATCGTGTCGGTCAGCAGCGGCAGGTGCGGGCCGTGCTGCTCGAGGCTCGCGATCGGGACCATCACGACGTCCTTCTCCTGCAGGTAGGCACGGACGTCCACGGGCGACAGCTCGCCCAGGTTGTACGACGGAAGCTCCAACCCTCGATCTCCTCCTCGCGCGTGACGCACTCAGCTTCCCATTGATGTCAACTCCTATCAAGTCCTTACATGTCTCGTCACGTGAGACCTTGCAGGGAGCGATGACCGACGCGGTCGACCGCGAGCACGACGCCACGCTGCTCGGGGCGGCCGAGTTCAGCCGCGACGAGCGGATCGAGCCCGCCGGCGACTACGAGACCTGCATCGCCGCCCTGCGGCAGGCGTAGGGCAGCTGGCAAACCGAGTGCGACCTCGCGTGGCTCAAGCGGCTGAAGACGAGGATGAAGGAGGCGGCCCCGCAGGCGCCGGTCGTCGCCCGCTGACGTGCGGCCGCGCCAGCGCCGCGGCGACGAGCCCGAGCGCCGCCATCACCGCGGCGGCGAGGAAGCCCGCCGCGTAGCCGGCGGCGGCCAGCACCGTCGCGTACACGGCCACGCCGACGGCGCCGCCGAACATGTGGTTGGCCGTCTCGAAGACGCCCGAGGCCAGGCCCTTGTCGTCGACCGCGACCTCGGCCACCGCCTCGTTGGTCAGCACCACGAAGGCGACCGACAGCGACGCGCCGAGCGCCGCGAGCGGGAGCAGCACGTCGGTGGCGTAGCTCGCGGGCTCCGGCGCGCGGGCGAGCCACAGGAGCGCGACCACGGTGGCCGCGAACGCGCCGGCCAGCAGCGCCCGCGGCGAGCGGGAGGCGATCTGGTGGGCGAACAGCAGCGGGATCGCGAACGCCACGGCGTCGATCGGGAGCAGCGCCAGGCCGGCCTCGAGCGGGCGGTAGCCGAGCGGCCCCTGGAGGTAGAGCGTGCCGACGTAGACGATCGCCGTGAAGGCGACCGAGTTGGCGGCGGCGCCGACCGCGGCGGCCCGCAGGCTGCGCACGCGCAGGATGCCGAAGCGCACGAGCGGAGCCGGCGCGCGCCGCTCCCACGCGACGAAGGCCGCCACCAGCGCCGCACCGCCGAGCAGCGGCAGGACGGCGGTGGACGCGGCGCGCTCGACCCGCGTGACCCCGAACAGCAGCATCATCAGGCCCGCGGTCACGAGCAGCGCGCCGGCCACGTCGAGCCGGCGCTCCGGCCGCTCGGCGCGCGACTCCGGCAGTGCACGCGGCGCGGCCACGGCGGTGAGCGCGGCGAAGGGAGCCGTGAGCAGGAACACCCAGCGCCAGCCCAGGAGCTGGGTGGCGATGCCGCCGACGAGCAGGCCGCTCATGATCCCGACGCTGGCCATGGCGGCCAGCAGCGACAGCGCGCGGGTTCGCTCGGCGCCCTCCGGCAGCAGGCTCCCGATCAGGGCGAGCGTGGCAGGGATCGCCGCCGCCGACCCGATGCCCTGCAGCACCCGAGCGGCGACCAGCGTCCACAGCCCCGGCGCCAGGCCGGCCAGCAGCGAGCCCGCGGCGAACATGACCATCCCGCCCACCAGCAGCCGCCGGCGGCCGTAGAGGTCGCCGAGCCGTCCGCCGAGCAGCAGGCTGCCGCCGAACGCCAGCCCGTAGGCGGTCAGCACCCACTGGGCGTCGATCGGCGCGGCCTCGAGACCGCGCTGGATCGCCGGCAGCGCGATCGCCACGGCGAGCCCGTCGACGCCCACGAGGAACTGCGCCCCGCAGGCGACCAGGACTCCGACGGACCACGCACGCATCCGCACCATCTACCCATTGCCGGAGCGCCTATCCGGGTACGTGACTCCCCATGCCGCGCTCGATCTGGAACGGGACGATCGCCTTCGGCCTCGTGACGGTGCCGATCAAGGTCTACTCCGCCACCGAGTCGAAGACCGTGCACTTCCGCGAGGTGCACGCCAAGGACGGCAGCCGGATCGAGCACCGCCGGATCTGCTCCAAGGACGGCAAGGAGGTCGACTACGACGACGTCGTCAAGGGCTACGAGGCGAGCCGCGGCAAGTGGGTCGAGCTGACCGACGACGAGATCGCCGCCGCGGCCGGCTCGCAGTCACGCCGGCTCGACATCGACCACTTCGTCCCCGCCGACGAGATCGACCCCGACTACTACGAGCGCACCTACTACCTGGGCACCCAGGACAAGGGCAAGGACGCGTACGCGCTCCTGCACGCCGCGCTCGAGAAGTCCGGGCGCGCGGGCGTCGGCCGCTGGATCTTCCACAACCGTGAGCGGACCGTGGTGCTGCGCACGCTCGGCGACGTGCTCGCCATCCACACCATGCGCTTCGCCGACGAGCTCGTCGACCCGGGCGAGTTCGAGCTCGGGCGCGTGCGCCGCAAGCCGAGCGAGCGCGAGATCAAGATGGCCGCCTCGCTCGTCGACGGGCTGCACACGGAGTTCGACCCGAGCGACTACGAGGACAGCTACCGCGAGGCGGTGCTCGAGCTGGTCGAGCGCAAGGCGCAGGGCAAGAACATCGAGCCTCCCGAAGAGGTCGAGACCGAGTCCGCCGACGACCTGCTGGCCGCCCTCGAGGCGAGCCTGGCGAAGGCCTGATGCCGCGCTCGCTGTGGACCGGCTCGCTGAGCTTCGGCCTCGTCAGCGTCCCCGTGGCGATGTACAGCGGCGTCGTCGACACCGACCTGCACTTCCGCCAGCTGCACGCCAAGGACCACGCCCCGGTCGAGATCCACCGCTACTGCGCCGAGGAGGACGAGGAGGTCCCCTACGAGGAGATCGCCAACGGCTACGAGACCGACGACGGGGACATGGTCATCCTCACCGACGCCGAGCTGGCGACCGCCGCGCCGCGCAAGACGCGGACGGTGGACATCGAAGCGTTCGTGGACATCGACGACGTCGACCCGATCCACTTCGACCACCCCTACGTGCTCGTGCCCGGCGGCGACTCCGAGGGCGCGGTGCGGGCCTACCGGCTGCTGGTGGAGGTCATGGACCGCACCGAGCGCGCGGCGCTCGGGCGCTTCGTGATGCGCACCAAGGAGTACCTCGTGCTGATCCGCGCGCGCAGCGGCCGGCTCACGCTCACCACGCTGCTGTGGCACGACGAGGTGCGGCCGGCCAAGGGGATCCCGACACCCACCAAGCGCGACAAGCCGGCCAGGAAGGAGGTCGACCAGGCGGTGGCGCTGATCGAGGCGCTGGCCTGTCCGTGGGATCCGGACCGCTACGAGGACGCCTACCAGAAGCGCCTCAAGAAGATCGTCCAGCAGAAGCGCAAGGGCAAGACCGTCGAGGTGCCCGAGGCCGAGAAGGAGCCATCGCCCGTGCCCGACCTGATGGCCGCGCTCGAGCAGACGCTCGCTGACATCAAGTCGCGCTGACGGTCAGATGCCTTGCCTTCGCCGTTTGCCGCGGCAGCGCATTCGGGAGGTCTAACGGGACCCCGACCTGGAGGCTCCCCATGATCCTTCGCTATGACCGCATCGGCACCGAGCTGCCGCCGCCCTCGACCCCCGATCCCGCCGGCGCCGCCGCCGTGCAGGAGCTGATGGGCGGCAAGGCCGGCGAGATGTCGACGTTCCTCAACTACACGTTCCAGTCGTTCAACTTCCGCGCGCGCCAGCACGCGCGGCCGTTCTTCGACCTGGTGGCGAACATCGCCGCCGAGGAGTTCGGCCACATCGAGCTCGTCGCCATGACCATCAACACGATGCTCACCGGCGCCGGCGGCAAGAACGACCTGCCCGACCCCGACAAGCTGCTCAACCCGCAGCAGCTCATCGCGGGCGGCGCGGCCGCGCTGCCGCAGGACTCCAACGGCCGGCCGTGGACCGGCGACTACGTGACCTCGACCGGCGACCTCGTCGAGGACCTCACGCACAACTTCTTCCTCGAGACCGCGGCGCGCAACAACAAGCTCAAGGTCTACGAGATGGTCGACCACCCGGCGGCCCGGGCGCTCACCGGCTACCTGCTCGTGCGCGGCGGCGTGCACCAGGTCGCCTACGCGCGCGCGGTCGAGAACCTCACCGGCGCCGACCTGTCGAAGCTGTTCCCGGCGCCGCGGATCCCGACGGCCAAGATCCCCGAGTGCCAGCCGCACATCGAGCGCGGCGACCACCTGCGCCTGTACCGCTTCTCGCCGAGCGACTACCTCGAGCTGGCCGCCGTGTTCAACGGACCGCACCCGGAGACCGGCGAGAACCTGGTCGTGGCCGACCAGGCGCCCGAGGGCTTCCCGCCGATGGACCTGCCCGCGCAGGAGGGCGTCTTCGCGCCCGACTACGCGCCCGAGGAGATCGCCGAGATCGCCCGCAAGCTGCGCAAGAAGGCGGGCCTCCCCGACGAGCCGACCGGCGTCGTGGCCAACAACGGCAAGGGCGTGGTCGACAAGGTCAAGGAGGCGGTCAGCTAGCCCCTAAACGCGCAGCTCCGGGCCCAGCACGGCGACCACCGCGTCGTCGGCTGCCGAGGCGAGCCAATCGCCGAGGTCCTGGTTCGCGGCGCTGGCGGCCTCCCGCCAGCGCCGCTCGCGCGGCGCGGGGACCTGCATGCGGACGACGACGATCGTCTCCTCGTCGGCGGCGCCGAGCTCGCGCCGCCGCGCCGCGCCGAGCCGGCGCCGCAGCTCGTTGCGGCTCCACGACAGCCGCTCGGCGCGCTGGAGCCAGATGTCCTGGTCGGCCTCGTCGAGCGCGGCGACCTCGGCGTGGTGCTGGAAGCTGAGCCCGGCGCGCCGGCGCGAGCGCTCGAACCGCCGCGCGACCCAGGCGTAGTTGCGGAGGGTCTGGTAGTCGAGCGGCGTGGCCTCGAGCGCCGCTCGGTAGCGCTCGCGGTAGCTCCGCTGGCCGTAGACCAGCCAGTCGCCCAGCCACCATCCCGACGCGCTCGCGATGACCGAGATCCGCCGCCCGACGTCGAGCCACTCGTCGAACGCGATGCCGTTGCGCAGGTGCAGCGCCGTCGGCGTCGAGCGCCCGTGACTGCGCACGATCGCTGCGTCGCGCGGTCGGGTCATCGCTGCCGAATCCCACCATCTGGACACAGAGCGGTCAAGGACATTTGACCATCCGAACACGCCAACCAGCGGTCCCGCCGGCGGGACAGCGGGTGAACCGTGATCCGGGCGGCGCGACAGCGGTCAGCCGCGAACCGTGATCCGCCGCGTGACCTTGCGGCCGCCGTAGGCGGGCATACCCTTGTGCATCACGACCGCGTTGTCCCACACGAGCAGGTCGCGGGCGCGCCACCGATGCTCGTAGACGAAGGCCGGGTCGGTGGCCACCGCGTACAGCTCGGCCAGGATCGCCCGGCTCTCCGCGGCGTCGCAGCCCGCCACCCCGCCTAGCCAGCGCTCGTTCAGGTACAGCGCCCGTCGCCCGGACACCGGATGCCTCCGCACGAGCGGATGCGAGAGCCGCCTTGAGTAGCGCCCGCGCAGCCCCGAGACCCGCTCGGCAAGCTCGCCGGGGAGCCGGGCGAACGCCTCCCGCATGTCGACGAACAGCGTCGCTCCGGTCGACCCCGGTGCCTCGTCGCAGATCAGCAACGTGGCCCGGATCGGCGGGTCCTCGAGCGGACCGTCGGCATGCCAGAACTCGCCGGTCGACACCGCGCCCAGGCCGGGGACGTTCGACTGCACGCGTACGAACGGCGAGGCGCGCGTCCGGAAGCGCCCGACCCGCGTCGGCTCCCCGAGCGTGCGCGCCAGCCCGACGAAGGCGTCGTCGTCGAGCTGCGCGTCTTCGAGCACGACCAGCCCGTGCTCGGGCAGCAGCGCACCCAGCTTCCCCGCAGCGTCGAGCGGCAGCCGCAGCCCGAGCGGCTCAGCCGTGCCTGGGAAGCGAGCGCAGATGGTCATGCAGAGCGTCCATCAGCGACCGCGCCGTCAGCTCCTCGAGCCCGAGCACCGACCTCCGGGTCGAGTACAGGCTCGCGCGCGTCGAGTCGTCGCCGAGGTTGAGGAACGCGGGCAGCGGTCGCCGGCTCACCGCGTCCTCCCACAGCGACACCATCTCGCGTTCCTCGACGGCGCAGATCACGAGGTCCGCCCCGGTCGAGTCGAAGTCGGAGCGGAGGTCGTCGCTGCGCTCGATGCGCGCCACGATCTCGACCGTCGGCTCGTCCTCGACGAGCACGGTGATGATGTCGTCGAGCATCGCGGGCAGGTCGCACAGCGCGATCTTGATGTGCCGATCCGCCACCAGCCCACTGTGGACGCCGCTCCGGCCGCCCGCAATGGTTCCCGCGATCCATCTTGGATCCATCCGCCGTTGCACTGGCGCCGAGTTGGTGGTTAGTTCACCCCTGTGCCGCGCCGGCCCCGCACCACCCCCCTCGGCCTGCTGATCGTCACGCCGATCAAGCTCTACCGCGACGGCATCGCCCATTTCCTCAGCTCCTCGCAGGACGTGTACGTCCTCGGCACGGCCGACGAGAGCACCGACACGGTGCGCCTCGCGCGCGAGCTGGTCCCGGACGTGGTGCTGCTCGACATGGCACTCGACGACAGCCGCGCGACCGCGCGCGCGATGCGCGCGGCAGTCCCGCAGGCGACGATCGTGGCGCTCGCGATCCCCGAGTCCGAGGGCTACGTCGTGAGCTGCGCGGAGGCCGGGATCTCGGCCTACGTGCCGCGCGACGGCTCGCTCGACGAGCTGCTCGGAACGATCCTCCGCGCCGCCGATGGCGAAGCCGTCATCTCGCCGGTGATCGCGGGCGGCCTGCTCCGGCGGGTGGCCGCGCTCTCGTCGCAGCGCGAGCCGGCGCCGCCCGAGGAGCGACCGGCCGCGCGGCTCACCGCGCGCGAGGCCGAGGTGATCGCGCTGATCGACGACGGCCTGTCGAACCAACAGATCGCGCGCCGCCTCTGCATCGAGGTCCCGACCGTCAAGAACCACGTGCACTCGATCCTCGACAAGCTCGGGGCCAGTTCCCGCACCGAGGCCGCGGCGCGCGCACGCAGGGTCGCCTGGAACGTGCGCTGAGCGCCGCCTGGATCGAACGATCCAGGTCTGCGTCTCCCGACCGCTCAGCGGCCGCTCATAGATCCGAGATGCATCGGATGATCCATTTACCGCCGTCGCGGCCGGGGTGAGACTCGCGGTCCCGCCAGCGCGGACCCGGAGGTCCACTCGTGAGCATCACCTACTCCCTGGACGCCGCGGCGACCCCGCAGCCCACAGCCGCACCGCCCCCACCGGCGCCCACGGGCCCGCCGCCGACGATCGTCGCCAACCGCAGCCGGCTCGACGACCGCTTCCCGGTCCTCGGCTTCAACATCCGCACGCAGGGCCGCCCGTACTTCGAGGTCCTGCTCGCCACCGACCGCTCGCTCTTCGATCCCGCCAACGCGTCCAAGCGGACGCCCGCGAACTTCTACGCCGGCCGGCAGGACGGCGGCCTGGCGCGCGCGGGGGCGGAGGACACCGCGTACATCGTGCCCGCCGCCGTGCTGCGCCGGTTCGCCGACGCCAAGCCGCGGCCGGCCGAGATCTTCTTCACCGTCGCCGCCTACGACACGGCCGACGGCGCGCCGATCCTCGCGCTGCCGCCGCAGGCGCTCGCGAGCTCGGCGCCGTCGGTCCTGCTCGGTCGCGACTTCCGCGCGCAGACGATGGCGGTCGTGCTCGGCGTGCCGGCCGAGAAGCTGCGGCCGGTCGGCCAGCTCGACGTCGCGCCGCTCGGCGAGCCCGCCCCCGAGCTCGACGACGACGGGATCCCCGCAGGCGAGGCGCAGGCGTGGTCCTCCGACGAGGACGAGGCGGACGCGGACGCGAAGGCCGCCGCGGCGTGGATGGACGACCCGCAGGCGCTAGCGCTCGACGCCCCGGAGGAGGAAGAGCCGCAAGTCGACTACGGCGCGTCGGTCGACGACGTCGACGTCGACCAGATGGCCTACGACGACGGCTACGACGACGAGTACGGCGCGTTCGAGGACGAGGAGCCGCCAGCCGCCGAGGCCGAGGACTACGACGACGAGCCGGAGGCCGAGGCCCAGGACTGGGACTACGAGGACGGCTACGAGCAGGAGGCGGGCTGGGCGGAGGCCGAGGAGAGCGCGTTCCCGGAGGGCGCCGCCGAGCCGGCCACCCTGTCCGGCGAGGAGGACTACGACGACGAGCTCGGCGCCGAGCCGTACGAGGACGAGGAGCAGCCCGCCGCCGAGCCCTACGAGGACGAGGAGCCGCCCGCCGCCGAGCCGTACGAGGACGAGGACGTCTACGACGAGCCCTACGAGCAGGTGTACGCGAACGCGAACGCGAACGGCTCGGCCGCCGTCGCGGCGCCCGCCCCTCCCCCAGCTGCGCCGGCCGCGGCGCCGCTCGGCATCCCGGCCACGATCGCGATGCTCGTCAAGCTCGGCCGCCAGTTCGTGGCGCCCGAGGGCTACAAGGCGGCGTCGCTCGACGCCCAGGGCCTGCGCGTCGGCTTCGTCGGCTTCCGCGGCCGGCTCGTGCCGAAGCTGCTGGGGCTGATGCGCAAGCGCGACGCAGCCGCGTACCGCGCCACGCTCGGCACCGACGCCGAGACGCTGCCGGCGACCGAGGACACGGTCATGCGCCTGCGCGCAGCCGGCGGCTACACCTTGTTCCAGGCCGCGCAGAACGAGCTCGCCGCGCGGGCCTTCGTGAACCCGATGCTGTCGTTCGCGAGCGGCTTCGGGCTCGACAGCGAACGCGCGCTGGCGATGGTGGTCGACCGCGCGCTGGAGCTGGGGCCGCGCGCGGCCCGGACCTGGATCGCGCGGGCGGTCTCGCCGATCCAGACCGACGCGCAGCGCCAGCAGGCGCTCGGCGCGCTCGGGCTCCCGGGCGTGCCGGAGTTCCAGCGCGCCGCCGGCATCAAGCGCGACGGCGACTTCGGGCCGCGCACCCAGGCGGCGATGGTCGCCGCGCTGCGCCGGCTCGGGCCGGGCTCGCCGATCCCGATCCCGACGCGCGAGCAGATGATGGACGCGATCGTCGCGCGCGCGGACGCCGAGGCCGCGCCGTGGCGCCAGCGGCCGCGGGCGATCCGCACGAGCCAGGAGTTCGGGGACGCGCCCCTGACCCTGACGCCACCGACCGCGCCGGGCCGCTGACGCGAGGCCGACCGCCGTGTCGCTCGCGCACGACATCGTCAGCGGCCCGGCCGCCACCGGGTCGTTCACCGCGCCGGCAGGTGCCGGCCAGGCCGTGCGCTCGCTGATCGACGCGCCCGCGTTCCAGGCGCTCGACGCGCGCACGCAGCGCGAGCTGGTCGGCGCCGTCGACAAGGTCGCCGCCTACCTCGAAGGCGTCCCCGACGCCCCGGCCGCCGCGTTCGCGGGCCCGGCCGACCTGCGCAACCGCATGATCCAGAGCCAGCAGCCGGGCGCTCAGCCCGTTCCGGCTGCACCCGCTCCCGCTCCGGCGCCGGCGAGCCAGCCGGCGCCGGCCGGGGGCGGGGGCGGCAGCGCGGTCGGCCGCGTCGGCGAGGCCACGCGCTCGACGCTCGCCGCGATCGACTTCCCGCAGTTCGTCGCCGCCCTGATCCAGGGGACGTTCAAAGCGATCGTCGACGCCTCGATCCAGCAGATGGAGGCCTACGCCGCGCTGCTGAAGAACGTGGCGGCCACCGTCGACACGTTCATGGACGACAACGTCACGGACGGCATGGCGAGGGACCACCTCGCCAACGAGCACTCGTGGCTGTTCAAGCGCGACGCGTCGAAGGGCCAGCCGCAGCTCGTCGCCGACCGCAACGCCACGCGCGAGCTGCCGTCGTTCCTGAAGGACCTCGGCTTCTCCTCGCCCGCGGAGCTCGATCGCACGTCGATCGACACGACGGTCGTCCCCGCCACCCGCCGCACGCTGGCCGAGACCCGCCAGCAGACGCTGGCCACGATGGTGCTGATGGGGATCAACCGCGTCGTCGTCGACGACGGGGAGATCAAGGCGAAGCTGATGTTCCACATCGACGCCTCGGAGACCACCGAGCTGCAGTTCGACCAGCAGAAGGCGACGACGGGGAACATGGCCGGCCAGGCCGGTGCCGGAATGTTCAACGCGCAGGGGCTGATGGTCAACACGGCCTCGATCAACGCGCAGAGCGACCTCAACGTGCGCGCCGACCTCACCGGCGAGGTGCGCGTCAAGTTCCGCTCGGAGACCTTCCCGCTCGAGCGCTTCGCCGACTCGGCGGCGATCCAGCTCATCAACGTCAACGCCAAGGTGCCCGAGCGGCCCGCCCCGGCGCCCGCCGCCGCGCCGGGCACCGCGCCCGCGCCGCCGGCGGCTGCCCTGCCGCCGCCCCCGCCGCTGCCCGCCACCTCGCCGCCGCCGCGCGCCC
>Ga0081538_10004939_pt1 | contig 12148 bp, 15 predicted proteins | sample TabmetS5T2R1_FD_71022 | JGI IMG/M metagenome (GOLD analysis project Ga0081538, IMG submission 71022) | Tabebuia heterophylla rhizosphere microbial communities from the University of Puerto Rico - S5T2R1 | ecosystem: Host-associated > Plants > Roots > Rhizosphere ... | reverse complement strand
CGGCTCCACCGTGAGGCCAAGCTCTCGCGCGGCCGTCTCGGTCGGCAGGGAGGTGGCGACACACCGGAGGTTGAGCCTCCTCGCGGCCAGGACCGGCAGGAAGTGCGCGACCGTCGAGCCCGTGCCCAGCCCGATGAGCATCCCGTCCTCGACGAGCTCGGCGGCGGCTTCTGCCGCGAGGCGCTTCTCCTCCTCGACGCCCATCTCGATCAGCGTAGGATCCGGGCAGGATGACCTCCGAGGCAGAGCTCGCAGGGCAGGTCGCACTCGTCACGGGCGGCGGTCGCGGGATCGGGCGCGGGATCGCGCTCGAGCTCGCCCGCGCCGGCGCGCGCGTGGCCGCGGCCGCGCGGACGCGGGAGCAGGTCGAGGCGACTGCGGCCGAGATCGGCGGGATGGCGATCGAAGCGGACGTGTCCGACAAAACGGCCGTCGAGCGGATGGTCACCGGCGTCGAGGAGGAGCTGGGCCCGCTGGATCTCCTCGTCGCGAACGCCGGCATCGCGCTGGACGAGAAGAGCGCTTGGGAGTCCGATCCCGCCGACTGGTGGCACGTCTTCGAGGTCAACATGCTCGGGGTCTATCTCTGCTGCCGGGCGGTGATCCCGGGGATGATCGCGCGCGGCGGCGGCCGCATCGTCAACGTGGCCAGCGGCGCCGCCTACCTGCCGGGCAGCACGTCGACCGCCTACAGCGCGAGCAAGGCCGCGGTGCATCGCTTCAGCGAGACGCTCGCCGGCCAGCTCGAGCCGCACGGCATCCCCGTCTTCTCGATCAGCCCGGGCCTCGTGCGGACGGATATGACCTCCGAAAGCTTCGGCGACGACGCGCCCTGGACGCCTCCCGAGCTGGCTCCGCGGCTCGTGCGCGCGCTCGCCTCGGGGAGGCTCGACGCGCTGGCCGGCCGCTACCTCCACGCCGAGCACGACGACATCGACGACGTGGAGCAGCGTGCGTCCGAGATCGTCGCCCAGGACCTGAACGCGATCCGCCTCAGGCGCTAGGTTCCGGCCAGCCGCTCGAGCGCCTCGCGGGCGGCGAACTGCTCGGCCGCTTTCTTCGACGCGCCTTGGCCCGTGCCGAGGACCTCGCCGTCGATCGAGGCCGCGCAGGTGAAGCTGCGGTCGTGCGGGGGCCCGTCCACCGACAGGACCGTGTAGGCGACCGAGAGCCCACGCCGAGCGAGCTCCTCCTGGAGCTCGGTCTTGTAGTCGACATGCCCCTCGAGGGCGTAGTCGATGCGCTCCTGGAACGCGTCGATGATCGGCTTGCGGATGACCTCGAAGCCGTGCTCGAGGTAGAGCGCGCCCAGGCACGCCTCGACGAGCGCGGCGAGAACGTTGCGGTTTGCGGCCAGGCGCCGGACCTCGGCCGTGTCCACGGCCCCGGCGTGCTCGGCGAAGAGCTCGCCGAGGCCCAGGCGCCGCCCGACGATCGCGCAGCTCTGCCGCGAGACGACGTGTGCCCTGATCTTGGCCAGACGGCCTTCCGGCTCGTTGGGAAAGCGGTCGTAGAGCTCCTGCGCGATGGCCAGCCCGAGGACGCTGTCCCCGAGGAACTCCAGCCGCTCGTACGAGTCGGCGCGGCTGGCCGCCCAGGAGGCATGGGTGAAAGCGTGACGTAGGCGCTTGCCCGGAAGCGCCTGGATCAGAGCGAGGAGCTCGCTCCTCGTCTCCGTGCTACTGGTGCGTCGAGATGTAGTCGACTGCCTGCCCGACGGTCTGAATCTGCTGGGCATCCTCGTCCGAGATCTTGATCCCGAACTGGTCCTCGAGCTCCATGATGAGCTCGACGAGGTCGAGCGAGTCGGCGTCGAGATCGTCCTGGAACGAGGCCTCCTCGGTGATCTCGCTCTCCTCGATCCCGAGCTGCTCGACAAGGACGTCCTTCACCCGCTCGGCGATCTCTTCGCGCGAAGCTGCCATCTCCGTTTTCTCCCGCCTTTCTCTGATTCGGACACCCAGCGTGAACGGCGCAGGATGCTACCACGCAAGCGCCGGGTATTCACGGAGCGGTCGTCTCGCGGACGGGCGCCGAGAGGCGCTCGGCCACCCTGTCGACCACTCCTCCCGCCACCCCGCGGGCCGCATAGCGAACGGCGTTGGCGATGGCCGTGGCCGACGAGTTCCCGTGGGCGATGACGACGAGGCCCCGCAGGCCCAGGAGGTAGGCGCCGCCGTACGTGTCCGGATCGAGGCGCGTCCTGAGAGCACGGGCGGAGGACCGGATGAGGAGCCCGCCGAACTTGCCGCGAAGGGACCCCGAGACCTCGTCCCGGAAGGCCTCGAGCGTCGTCTGGATCGTGCCCTCGAGCAGCTTGAGCGCCATGTTGCCGGTGAAGCCGTCGCAGACGACCACGTCCGCAACCTTGCGGAGGAGATCGCGGCCTTCCACGTTGCCTGTGAAGCGAAGCCCGGGAGCCGCCGCGAGCTCGTCATGGGCCTCGCGCACGAGCCTGTTCCCCTTCTCGGGCTCCTCGCCGATGGAGAGGAGCGCGACGTTCGGGCTCGTCAGGCCCACGATCTCCTCGGCGAAGACGGCGCCCATGTACGCGAACTGGACGAGGTGCTCCGGCCGCGCGTCGGCGTTCGCGCCGGCGTCGATCAGGATCGAGGGGCCGCCGAGGGCCGGGAGAGGAACGGCGATCGCCGGCCGGTGAACGTCGGCGAGGCGACGGATCTCGACGAGACCCGCGGCGAGCATGGCGCCCGTGTTCCCGGCGCCGACGACCGCGTCGGCGGTGCCGTCGTGGACGGCCCGGCATGCCCGGAAGAGCGAGCTCTCGCGTTTTTCCCGCAGCGCATCGGACGGCTTCTCGTCCATGGCGACGACCTGCTCGGCAGCGACGATCTCGAGCCCACCGGCGAGCGGCTCGAGCACGCTGCGAGGGCCGAAGAGGACCGGAACGACATCGTCAGACGCGGCGGCGCGGGCCCCCGCGACGATCGCCTCCGGCGCCCGATCGCCGCCCATGGCGTCGACGGCGACCCGAACGGGCGGCGCGCTCACGAAGCTACGGAGCGGTGGTGCGGAGCGGCTCGACCTCGCGGCCTCGGTAGGTGCCGCAGGTCGGGCAGACGTGGTGCGGCCGCTTCGGCTGGTGACACTGCGGGCACTCGACCAGCGCGGGAATCGACGCCTTGTGCGTCGCCCGCCGCTTGTCGCGGCGCGACTTGGAGGTCTTGCGCTTCGGAACGGCCATCGCGGCGGCTGAGTATAGCGACAGGCTAGAAGCGGTCGCGTAGCTCGGAGAGCGGGGCCCAGCGCGGATCCGCGGCCTCGCCCTCGTGCTCGTGCGGCTCCCGGTTCAGGTCCCGGCCGCAGACCGGGCAGAGGCCGGCACAGTCGTCTCGGCAGAGGATCTTGTCCGGGAGCGCCAGCGCCACAGCGTCGTGGGCCCACGCGGAGAGGTCGAGACGGTCGTCCACGATGTACGGCGTCGTCAGCTCGTCCGACTCACCCGGGCTCGACGCCTGGTACTCCCGGCTGGAGACGTGCAGGTCCAGCCCGGCGTCGGCCAGGCAGCGCATGCACGGCCCGAGCACACGGGTCTCGAGCTCGAGCTCGAGCACGAGCCCCGAGCTCGTCTGCGAGAGCGTCAGCACCGCCTCCGGGCGCTCGGGCACCGGGACGTAGCGCTCGCCGCCGAGCTCGAGCGGCTGGAGCTCGACCTCGACGACGTCCCGGAACTGCTCACCGGGACGCAGCTTGACGTGGCGGAGGTTGAACGTGGTCACGCGCCCACCGTAGCGAACCGGTCGAGCCTTGCTGGGATCTCCTTAGACGGCGGTCTGCTGGTCGTCGGCCAGGTCGGCGACGACCGTCTCCTGGGAGCGCTCGTGCAGCCGCTCGCGCCCCCGACGGACGGCGCCGAGGAACTTGTCCAGGTTGACCTCGAGCGTGGAGAGGATCGAGTCGGCCCAGTCCTCCATCTCCAGGCGCGTCTCGCGGGCCTGGCGGCGCGCCTCCTCGACGACCTCCTGCGCCTGGCGCTCGGCCAGCTTGGCGATCTCGGTCTGCGACGCCTCGCGGACGGCCTGCTCGCGCGCCTCGCCGAGGATGCGGTCGGCCTCGCGCTTCGCCTCCGCCAGCATCTCCTGGCGCTCCTTCACGATCCAGCGGGCCTGCTTGATCTCTTCGGGGATCGTCGCCCGCATCTGGTCGAGGATGTCGTAGATCTCCTCGCGGTCGATGCGGACCTGATCCGTGAGCGGCACCGCCTTCGCGTTGTGCACGAGGTCGTCCAGCTTGTCGATGAGAACGAGAACGTCCATGCGGGCCAGTCTACTCTTGCGGGCTGACCGGCGCGCCGGGCCTACCCTGCGGGAAGAGCTCGCGGAAGCGCCGCGCCACCGTCTCCGGCACGAGATCGTCGACGTTGCCGCCGAAGGAAGCGACCTCCTTGACGCCGCTTGAGGAGAGGAAGCTGTACTGCGGGCTCGACATCAAGTACATGGTCTCGACCTCGGGAGCCAAATTGCGGTTCAGGTGATGCATCTGGAACTCCCATTCGAAGTCCGAGATCGCGCGGAGTCCCTTGACCATGGTGCGGGCGCCAAAACGGCGCGCAAACTCGACGACGAGGTCGGAGAAGACCTCGACCTCGACGTTCGGCACGTCCGCGAGCGCCTCGCGCAAGAACGCTACCCGCTCATCCACGGAGAACATCGTCGACTTGTGCTGCGGATCGCGGACGACACCGATGACGACACGCTCGAAGATGCCGGCCGCGCGCCTGATGATGTCCAGATGGCCGTTCGTCACCGGGTCGTAGCTTCCGGGGCAGATGCAGGTGACCGGATCCGTGCTGCTCATCGCGCCTCGAAGACCGTCACCCGGGCTGCGCCGTAGCGCCGGCTCGTCCGCTTCGGGAGCGGCAGGTCGGGCTCCTCCCGGGAGTCCGACTCGACGACGGCGACGCCGTTCTCCGCCAGGACGGAGGGCAGATGGGCGGCGAGCATGGGCAAGGTCCGCTTCAGCATGGCGTACGGAGGATCGACCAGCACGAGATCGTAACTCCTGCCTCCCGCCGCGTCGGCGGCGAGCTTCCGGCCGGCGTCTTCGCGGAGGACGACCGCGCCTTCGAGCCGCAGCTTGTCGAGATTGCGAACGATGGTCTCGGCGGCGACGCGGTCGGACTCGACGAACGTCACCCGCGCGGCACCGCGCGAGAGCGCCTCCAGCCCCATCGCGCCCGAGCCGGCATAGAGGTCGAGCACCTCGGACCCGTCGACCGGGCCGATCAGGTTGAAGGCGGCCTCCCGGACCCGGTCGCCCGTGGGGCGGGTGTCGAGGCCCTTCGGCGCGAAAATGCGCGCGCCCTTACGCGAACCCGCGACTATCCTCATCGAGTGTCATCCGCTCGACCTCGCGGCCGAGCGGATCGAGGATTTCCCTGTCCTCGTCAACGAGCCTCTCGGCCCAGGCGCGGGCTTTCGCGATCAGCTCTCGATCCCTGACCATGCGGGCGAACTTCAGGTCCGAGTAGCCCGACTGGCGGACACCGAGTAGCTGGCCCTCGCCGCGTAGCTCGAGATCGACCTCGGCCAGCTGGAAGCCGTCCGAGGTCTCGACCAGCGCCTCCAGCCTGCGAACGGCGTCCTCGGTCAGCTCCTCCTTCGGGCGCGAGACCAGCAGGCAGTAGGACTGCTCGGCGCCTCGGCCGACGCGGCCTCGCAGCTGGTGGAGCTGGGCGAGCCCGAAGCGGTCGGCCTCCTGCACGATCATGATCGTCGCATTCGGGACGTCGACGCCGACTTCGATCACGGTCGTGGCGACCAGGACGTCGAGCTCGCGGCGCTTGAACGCGTTCATCACGTCGCGCCGCTCGGCCGTCTTCAGCTTCCCGTGCAGGACTCCGACGCGAAAGCCGTCGAGCTCGGCCGTCCGCAGGCGCTCGGCCTCCTCCTCGGCAGCGCGGGCCTCGACGGTCTCGGACTCGGTGACGAGCGGGCAGACGACGTAGGCCTGGCGGCCGTCCTCGAGGTGCCTGCGGAGCCTGGTGTACGCGGTGCTGCTGCGCTCGTGGCCGACCCACCGGGTGATCACGGGCTTGCGGTTGGCCGGCGGCCTCGCGATCTCGGTCACGTCGAGGTCGCCGAAGACGGTCTGCGCCAGTGTCCGGGGAATCGGCGTCGCCGTCATGTGCAGCACGTGAGGCGTCGTCTTGCCCAGTGCCCGCCGCTGCTCGACCCCGAAGCGGTGCTGCTCGTCGACGACCGCTACCGCGAGCGAGCGAAACTCGACGTCTTCCTGGATCAGCGCGTGCGTGCCCACGGCGATGTCGGTCTCTCCGCCCGCCAGCCGGTCGCGAACGGCGCGGCGCTGCGCCGCCGGCACCGAGCTCGTCAGGAGCTCGCAACGGACGCCGAGCTCGTTGCAGATGCCCTCGACGGTAAGGAAGTGCTGCTCGGCGAGCGTCTCGGTGGGCGCCATCAGGCCGCCCTGACGGCCGGCCTCGACGGCACGCAGGAGCGCGTAAAGCGCGACTACGGTCTTGCCCGACCCGACGTCGCCCTGCAGCAGCCGCTGCATCGGCCTCGAGCCCGCGAGGTCCGCGCCGATCTCCTGGATCGCGGCACCCTGCTCCGGCGTCAGCTCGAACGGCAGTGCTGCGTAGTAGCGGCCGATCAGATCTCCTTCGCCGGGAAGCGCAGGCGCGTTCGCCTTCTCCTCGAGGGCCCGCCGGCGCTCCTGGAAGCCCAGCTGGAGCGCGAGCAGCTCCTCGAGCGCGAGGCGCTCGCGCGCGGCCTCGGCCTCCCCCTGGTCGCGCGGGCGGTGTGCCGCCACGAGCGCGTCGGCGCGGAGCGGCTGGTTCTCCTCGTGCCGAACCCTGGCCGGCAAGGGATCGGGGAAGAAGCGCACGCGCGGAAGCGCCGCCTCGACGTGCGCGCGGAGGCGGTAGGACGGCACCTCCTCGCTCGCTCGGTACTCCGGGACGAGTCCCACGGTGTGGAGGCCGGTGCCGCGTACCTCGGTGCGCGCGACGCGAAAGCCGCCGCCCAGCTCCCGCGTCCCGTGCAGGAGCAGCTCGGTGCCGGGACCGAGCTTCGCCAGATAGGCCTGGTTGAACCAGACCGCTGTCTCGCGCACCCCGGCGGCATCGACGACGACGCCCTCGACGATCTTCAGGTTCCGGCGCCGTGTCGGCCGCACTCTGACGCGTTCCAGCGTGCAGCGCACGGTCGCCTCCTCGCCCGCAGAGAGATCCTGGAAGCTCGCCACCTGCTCCCAATCGAGGTAGGCGCGGGGGATGTGCTCGGCCAGGTCGCGCACGGTTCGGAGCCCGAGCCGCTCGAGGCGCTCGGCCACCTTGGGACCTACGCCGGCAAGTGTCTCGACGGAGGCCTCGGGGTCGGCTCGCCGACGCGCCTTGGGCGGTCCGGTGTCCTCGCCGGCGAAGCCGGTCGAGGCGGTGGCTACGGCTCGCCGTCCCAGTAGCCCAGGGGCTCGATCCGCCCCATGACGCCGACACCGCGAAGGCTGACCTTGCCCGAGCGCGGGTAGTACGCAATGTCGTTCGGCTCTCTCGTGCCGTACGCGAGGTAGACGAGATCCGCCTCGCCGGCCCTGAACGCGTGCGCGACCCGCGTCCCGGGCGGGCGGCCGACGATCGTCCCGGGGCGCATCTCGTGCTCTTCGTCCCCGAGCAGGAGCGTTCCTTCGCCGGCGAGGACGACGAAGATCTCCTCGTCCGCGGAGTGGCAGTGGGGCGGGTAGCCGAGCCGACCGGCCGGGATGGTCACGCTGGAGATCCCGGTGCGCACCGAGCCCACGGCGGACCCGAGGTCGCGGTCTTCGATCAACGAGTCACTGTGCTCGTCCACATACGGCTCGACCTCGGCGACGTTGACGATCGACGGCGGACGGTCGGCCGGATCTCTCACCTCGGGCTCGCCCGCCTCGGCCTCGCGCGGATACGGGCCTCGGCCCGGGCCGACCGTCGTCACGTCCACGAAGCCGGGGTCCATCCACGCCACCCCGGCGCGCGGGAGGACGGTGTTCCCGTGGTAGGCGCGGTGCCCGTACGCGAGAACGCTCAGCCCGTCCGGCCCCGCGCGGAGCGTGTGTGCTTCTGCCTGTGGCAGGTGGACGAGGCAGTCGCCGGCGCCGATCTCGTAGACGGAGCCGGCCTGCCAGGAGAGCCCGGAGCCGGCGAGGACGTAGAAGATCTCCTCGGCCGCACCCTCGACGTGAGCCGGCGTCGACCAGCCCCGCGGATCGACGTCGATGCGCTTGACGCCGACACCCCTGGTGCCGACGGCGGTGCCGAGGTCGCGCCAGGTGCCGGCGATGTGCCCGGCCTCTCGGCGCCACGGCTCGACCTCGTCCCAATGGGTCACGTGCTGCACGGTGGCCTACGATACCGCCGCATGGCCGAGCCGAACGCCGTCGCCGAAGGCGCCGAGGAGATCGCGGCGGGCGTCTGGCGCTGGGGCGTCGCCAACGAGCGGATCGGCGGCGCCGAGAGCACCGGGCATGCGGTCGCGGGCGCGGACGGGGTCGTTCTCGTCGACCCGGTCCGGCTCGCCCCCGAAGCCTTGGCGGCCCTCGGGCGGGTGACGGCGATCCTGCTAACCGCCCAGTGCCACCAGCGTTCCTCGTGGCGCTACCGGCGCGAGCTCGGTGCGCCGGTCTGGGCGCCGGAGGGAACGAGGCCGATGGAGGAGGAGCCCGACGAGCGCTACCGGGCCGGGGACCTCCTCCCGGGCGACCTGCGCGCCGTCCATACCCCCGGCCCCGAGGAAGTGCACTTCTCCTTCCTCCTCGAGCGCGACCCACGCGTCCTCTTCTGCGCCGACCTGCTGACCAACTACGGCGGCCGCGGCCTCGACTTCGTTCCCCTGCAGTACCACGACGACCCACCGCGGACGCGCCGCACCGTGGAGGGCCTGCTCGACCTCGACTTCGAGATTCTCTGCCTCGACCACGGCAGCGCGATCACGGACGACCCGAAGGCCGAGATTCGCGCCCTGCTGGCCCGAACGGCGTCCGCCTAGGGCGAGCCCGGGGTCAGACCCCTGGGCTTGGCCGGTGAGGACGTGGCCGGCGCGGGCCGAACGCATGGCCGCTGATGCGCCTCGGCGCGGGCTCGGCCCGCCGGGACATGGCGGGCGGCGGGAAAAGCCATGTCCGCGGGACATGTCCCGGAGACAGGGCCCGCACGTGGCCGGCGCGGACGTGCCTGTGGAAAGGCGAGCGCCTTCGCGCGCTTAGGCGGGCTCGTCCTGGAACCAGAAGAGGCCGAGCGTGCCCGGGCCGCCGTGGGTGCCGATGACGGGGCCGAGCGGCGTGACGATGTCGAGGGAGGCGCTCGGCCGTCCGGAGCGAATGCGCTCCACGAGCTTCGCCGCGTCGCCCGGCGCGTCGGCGTGGCCGACGCCGACGTGGAGATCGGGCGAGTCCTTGGTGTCCGCGAGGAACATCGTCTCGAACTCCACGAGCGCCTTCGCGCGCCCGCGCACGCGCTTGAGCGGCGCCACCTCGCCGTCGTCGAAATGGAGGATCGGCTTGACGTTCAGGAGCTGGCCGGCGAGCCCCGATGCCCTCCCGATCCTGCCGCCGCGCACCAGGTACTCCAGCGTCTCCACCGTGAAGAGGAGGCCGCGCGTGCGCTTGAAGCGCTCGACGACGGCGAGGAGCTCCTCCTCCGTCGTCCCCCGCTCGAGCCGCCGCTGGAGGGCGTCGGCGAGGATGACGGCGCCGCCGCAGATCACCCCCGAGTCGACGACCGTCACCCGTTCGTCCCCGCTCGACTCGGCGCCCAGGCGGGCGCTCTCGAGCGTCCCCGACAGCTTCGCGGAGAGCATGACCGCGAAAACCCTGTCGTATCCCGTCAGCTCCTCGTAGACCGTGGCGAAGTCGGCCGGCGTGGGCTGGGAGCTTGTCGGCGGCTCAGGCGCCCCCCTCAGCCGGCGGTAGAACTCCTCCGGCGCGATGTCGACGTGCTCGCGGAGCGTCTCGTCGCCGAAGCGAACGTAGAGCGGCACCATGCGCCAGTTGGCATGCCGCGCCTGAGGGTCCGGGCAGTCGGCCGTCGAGTCGAGGACGATTGCCGTGTTCTCAGCGGAGAGCTGCACCGCGCCCTACGGCGCCCCTGACGGCGCCGACGATCTCGTCGAGCTCCCGGTCCTTCGTGAGGCAGGCGACGGCGCCCGCCTCGTAGAGCGCGTCGATCTCCTCGCTCTCTGCGACGGCTGTGAGGACGACGACTGCGCTCGTCGGGCAGGCGGCGCGGATCGCGGCCGTCGTCTCGACACCGTCGAGCTCGGGGAGTCGGTAGTCCATGAGCACGACGTCCGGCCTCAGGCGCTCGCACAGCTCCACCGCCCGACGTCCGTCCGCCGCGGCGGCGACCACCCGCATGTCCGGCACGGTGTTGAGCAGGAGCTCGAGCGACTCGCGAAAGACGTCGTTGTCCTCGACGAGGACGACGGTGATCGAATCACCTGGCACGTCGGCGCAGGATATCTGGCCCTATTCGGCGCCGAACAGAAGCGGGTAGTGCGGCTGGCCGCCTTCGTGCACCTCGACCTCAAGCTCGGGATTCAGCTCCTGGACGAACGAGACGAGGTCGTCAACGCCCTCCGCGCCCTCACCGGAGAGGATTGTCAGCACGTCCGGCTTTGCCTCGAGCAGCTGTTCGAGCACCTCGCGTGCCACCGGCTGGAGCACGGGGCCGACGGCGACCGGCTCGCCTTCCAAGATCCCGAGAAACTGCCCTTCCTCGACCGCGAGATCGCCGACGACTGCATCCCGCGAGGCCCGTGTCACGGCACCCGAGCGAACCCCGTCCGCGGCCCGCGCCATCTCGGCGGCGTTCGCCTCCGCGGCCCGCTCAGGATCGAAGCAGACCATCGCCCCGAGGCCCGCCTGCAGCGATCGCGTCGGGACGAGCCTCGCCGGCTTGCCCAAGGCAGCGACCGCCTGCTCGGCGGCCAGGATCACGTTCTTGTTGTTCGGGAGCACGATCGCCTCGGCCGCCGACAGGGCTGCGATCGCGGCGACGATGTCCGCCGTGGACGGGTTCATTGACTGCCCACCTTCGACGCACGCCGCGCCGAGGCTCTCGAAGAGCCTGCGATTGCCGTCGCCGGCGCAGACCGCGACGACGCCGCACGCGGCCGCCCCGGCGGTGAGGATGCGCTCTTCGCGCTCGGCCTTCTGGACGTGCATGTTCATGATGTCCACCTGCTCGATCACCCCGACGGAGGTGCCGAGCGTGAGAGCCGCCCCGGGCTCGTCCGTGTGCAGGTGCACCTTCACGGCCCCGCGGCCGCCCACGACGAGCAGCGAGTCGCCCAGCTCGAGAAGCTCGGCCTCGAGCTGCCCCGGATCGACGCCGTCGCCCTCCACGAAGAACGTCGTGCAGTACCGAAAACGCGAAAGCTCCTGGTGCACAGCCTCGAGCGGGATCGGCTCGAGGAGAGGCGCCGGCTCGGGCAGCTCCTCGCCGCGCACGTAGGAGGCGATGCCGCGGAGGATCTCGAGCAGCCCGGCGCCGCCCGCGTCGACGACACCCGCCTCCTTCAGCACGTCGAGCTGCTCAGTCGTGCGCGCCAGAGCGACTTCGCCGGCGGCGAGCAGCTCGCCGAGCGCCTCCTCGACCGAAACGCCCCCGAGCGCGAGCTCCTCGGCCCGCTCGGCAAGTGAGCGGCAGACGGTCAGGATCGTGCCCTCCTGCGGGTTTCGAACGGCTGCGTAGCCGGCGTCGCTCGCGCCACGCAGCATCTCCGCGATCGCGTGCGAGTCGACCGCTGAGCCGTCCGGCAGATTCTGGAGCGTGCCGATCACGAGCTGCGAGAGGATCACGCCCGAGTTCCCGCGCGCGCCCATCAGGATCGCCCGGCCGATGTCGGCCTCCGGATCCCGCTCGAGCGCGTCAACGACGGCGCGCACCGTCAGGGTCATGTTCGTGCCCGTGTCCCCGTCGGGAACCGGGTAGACGTTCAGGTCGTCGATCCGCGCGCGACTCGCCTCGAGCGCGGCGAGCGCGGCCCGCGCAAGCGCTAAAGCGCCTTCTGGACGCGGCCCGACTTCAGACACCGGGCGCAGACGTAAGCCCTGCGGGCCGTCCCGTTCACGAGGATGCGGACCCGCTGGAGGTTGGGGTTGAAGCGGCGCTTCGTGGCCACCATGGAGTGACTCC
>Ga0081538_10004938_pt1 | contig 12150 bp, 10 predicted proteins | sample TabmetS5T2R1_FD_71022 | JGI IMG/M metagenome (GOLD analysis project Ga0081538, IMG submission 71022) | Tabebuia heterophylla rhizosphere microbial communities from the University of Puerto Rico - S5T2R1 | ecosystem: Host-associated > Plants > Roots > Rhizosphere ... | reverse complement strand
AGGGCACGAGGATGCGCGTCTCGCCCCCCCACTCCCGCTCGCGGCCGCCGTTGAAGAAGTACGTGACGTGCGCGTACTTCTCCGTCTCGGCGACGTGGAGCTGGCGGACGCCGTGCTCGGCGAGCACCTCGGCCATCGTCCCCTCCACCACCTGCTCCTCGAAGGCGACCGGGCAGTCGAAGTCGTCGCGGTAGCGGGTCATCGTCGTCAGGTCGAAGCCCTCCTCCAGCAGCCGCTGCGACAGCTGGCGGGCGCGGTCGGGGCGGAAGTTGAAGTGGACGGCCGCATCCGCCTGCGTCAGCCGTGGGCGCGGGAGGACGATCGGCTCCACGAACTCGTCGGTGACCCCCCGCTCGTACGATGACTCGACCGCGGCGACCGGATCCTCGGCGCTCCTGCCCTCGCCGGAGGTGATCGCCGCCAGGGCGCGCTCGGTGCGCTCCCAGCGCTTGTCACGGTCCATCGCGTAGTAGCGGCCGGAGACGGTGGCGATCCTGGCGCCCTCGGCGACGATCGCCGCCAGGTCTTCGCGCGCGGAGGTGGGCGAGACGTCCCGGCCGTCCGTGAAGGCGTGGACGTACGTGCGGTCGGCCATTCCCCGGCGCCGAGCCAGCTCGAGCAGCGCGCGCAGGTGGTCGACGTGCGAATGCACGCCCCCGAAGGAGACGAGCCCGAGCAGGTGGACGTCGCCGCCCCGCTCGCGGGCGCGCCGGAAGGCGCCGGTCAGCGCCGCGTTCTCGAAGAAGTCGCCGGACTCGATCGCCCGGTTGACGCGCATGAGGTCCTGGAAGATCACGCGGCCGGCCCCGATCGTCAGGTGGCCGACCTCGGAGTTGCCCATCTGCCCGGGCGGGAGCCCGACGTCCTCGCCCGACGCGCGGAGCGTCGTGTGCGGGTACCGCTCCCAGAGGGCGTCGAAGACGGGCGTCTCGGCCAGGTCGACGGCGTTCCCGGGCCCGGGCGGCGCGCAGCCCCAGCCGTCGAGGACGACGAGGGCTACGAGCGGGAAAGGCGGGCGGCCGTCCGGCAAATCGCGGTGAACGATTCCACGTCCAGGGAGGCGCCGCCGACGAGCGCGCCGTCCACGTCGGCCTGGGCGAGCAGCTCCGCGGCGTTCTCGGGCTTGACCGAGCCGCCGTAGAGGATGCGCCCGACCGGGTACAGGCCGCGGATGAAGGCGTGCGCCTCCTGCGCGATCTCCGGGGTGGCCGTCCTGCCGGTTCCGATCGCCCAGACCGGCTCGTAGGCGATGTCGAGCGCGTCCACAGGTTCCGGGACGGCCGCGGCGATCGCCTCGACCTGGCGGCGGAGGACGGCTTCCGTCTCCCCCTCCTCGCGCTCCTCGAGCGTCTCGCCGACGCAGGCGATGACGCCGAGCCCGGCCTCCAGCGCCGCCTGGGCCCGCGTTGCCGTCGTCTCGTCGGTCTCGCAAAAGTACTGCCGGCGCTCGGAGTGGCCGACGAGCGTGCCGGCGGCCCCGGCGGCGATCAGCATCGAGCGCGAGACCTCGCCGGTGAACGCGCCCTCCTCGGCCCAGTGAACGTTCTGGGCGTAGACCCGGATCGGGCTCCCGTCGAGCTCCCCGGCGGCGGCGGCGAGGGACACGAAGGGCGGCGCGACGACGACGTCGACGCCCGCGTCCGCCAGCTCCTCGCGCAGCTCCGCGCAGAACGAGGCGGCCTCTCCCGGCCCCTTGGCCATCTTCCAGTTCCCCGCGATCAGCACGAGGGCGCCACCCTACCGCGGCCCGTCCGCGGCCGGAGGCAGCTCCATCGACGCGCGCAGGGCCACGAGAGGCGCCGACGGCACCGTGACCACGCCGCGGGTCGGTCGGTCGAGATCGAACGTGATGAGGAGGAGCACCGAGACGAACGCAGCCGCCAGCACGACGCTGAGCACGCCGCGGGCGAGGATGGCGAGGTAGAGCGCCAGGAGGCCGAGCGCGATCGAGGCGCCGATAATCTCGATCACCAGCACGGCCGTGGGGACCCGGTTCTGAAGCCCGGACACCCGGACGGTCTGCATGTCGATCATCTCGTTCAGCGTCTCGACGTAGAGGCGCGGAGCGCTGTCCGTGGGCGACTCGGCCAGCGCCTCGCCGGCAAGGCCCCAGAGCGTGCGCTGGAGCTCGCCGCCCTCGGCGATCGCCTCCTCCGCGGCGTCGCTTCCTGGAACCGATTCGGCGAGCCGGATCTCGGCGTCGGTGTAACGGACGAGCGCGTCGAGCGACTCCGTGCGCACCGGCTCGCCCAGCGTCTGCGCGCGGAGGTACGTGGTCCCGATTGCGTTCGCCTCGTCGACGACGGCGGCCCGCCGTGCGTCGTAGCGGCCGACCGCCATCGTCAGGCCGAACGCGAGGATGAGCGCGACGAGGCCCAGGAGCGCGGCCTGGAGGACGCCGAACGGCTCGCGGAGCGCCTCGGCGTGCCGCCTGAGGCGGTTGCCGATGAACGCGCCCAGGAGCGTCGTACCGAGAACGATCGCGAAGATAATGAGGCCGAGCTCCACGCTGCTCAGCCGAAAGAACATCGGCGGATCATGAGCGATGCGCCAGACGGATCCCTCATACTCGCAGCGACGACGGAGGCACAGTGAAGGCAATCGTCCAGGAGGGGTACGGGGCACCGGAGCGCGTGCTTCGGCAGGCCGAGATCGACCCGCCGCCGGTGGGCGACGAGGAGGTGCTCGTCCGCGTCCGGGCCACGAGCGTGAACACGCCGGACTGGATCACCGTGACGGGAACTCCCTACGTCCTCAGACTGCAATCCGGGCTTCGGGGCCCGAAGACGCCGGTGCGCGGGAGCGACGTCGCGGGGGTCGTCGAGGCCATCGGCGGAAAGGTCACCGACCTCCAGCCCGGTGACGAGGTGCTCGGATCGGCCTGGGGCGACTCCCTCGCCACGGTCGGGACGTTCGCGGAGCTCACGGTCGCTCCGGCGAGCGGGTTGATCAGCAAGCCTGCCGGGCTCAGCTTCGAGGATGCGGGCGGCTCCGTCATGGCGGGGCTCACCGCGCTCGCCGCCATGCGCGACAAGGGTGAGGTCGGACCGGGGACATCGGTGCTGATCAACGGGGCCTCCGGGGGCGTCGGGACGTTCGCGGTGCAGTTCGCCAAGTCGCTCGGCGCGGAGGTGACCGGCGTTTGCAGCACGAAGAACGTCGAGCTCGTCCGCTCGCTCGGCGCCGACGCCGTCGTCGACTACACCAAGGAGGACTTCACGCGCGGCGATCGGCGCTACGACGTGATCCTCGACAACGTTCTGAACCACCCGCCCAAGCAGACGGCGCGTGCGCTCGCGCCCGGCGGAATCCTCATGCCGAACAGCGTCGGCAACACGGGGGGCATGTTCGCCGGCCTGCCGAGGATGGCCAGGGCCGCCGTCATGGGCAAGGGCTCGACCGACGTCCGCTTCGTCCCGTGCATCGTCAACCGCGAGAACCTCCAGGCCCTTGCGACGCTCCTCGAGTCAGGGGCCGCGAGGGTCGTCGTCGACAGGGTCTACCCGCTCGACGAGGCCGCCGCCGCCGTCTCCCACATGCTGGCCCACAGGGCAAGGGGAAAGGTCGTGATCGCCGTCTCCTAGGCTTCCGGAATCGCAAGGACTCCGGGGAGCTCCTTGCCCTCCAGCAGCTCCAGGGAGGCGCCGCCGCCGGTCGAGATCCAGTCGATCCGGTCGGTCACGCGCAGCTCCTCCACGGCCCGCACCGAGTCGCCGCCCCCCACGACCGTGTGCGCGTCGGCCGTGGCGACCGCCTCGGCCACCGCCCTCGTCCCCTCGGCGAAGCGCGGCCATTCGAAGACCCCCATCGGCCCGTTCCAGAACACGGTTCGGGCCTCCGCGATCCGCGCTGCGTACCGCTCCCGTGTCGCCGGGCCGACGTCCAGGCCGAGCCAGCCGTCCGGCACCTCGTCCCAGGCGACCACGCGCGCCTCCGCGTCCGGCTCGAACGCGGCGGCCGCGACGACGTCCTCGGGCAGCTGGTAGCCGGAGTCGCGCTCGACCTCCTCGGCCATCTTGCCGCCGATCAGGACCTCGTCGGCGCGCTCGCCGAGCGAGGTGAGCACCCCGATCTTGTCGGCCACCTTCGCGCCTCCGAGCACGGCCACGAAGGGACGCTCCGGGCTCTCGAGCAGGGAGCCGAGCTCCTCGAGCTCTCTGAGGAGCAGGAGGCCTGCGTAGGCGGGGAGCAGGCGCGCCACGCCCTCGGTCGACGCGTGCGCCCGGTGGGCGGAGCCGAAGGCGTCGTTGACGTACAGATCGCCGTGCGCGGCGAGCTCGCGCGCATACTCGGGGTCGTTCTCGGTCTCGCGCGGGTCGAAGCGGGTGTTCTCGAGCAGGCGGATCCGCTCGTCGGGCACGAGCTCCCGCAGGCGCGCCTCGACGGGGTCGAGCGACAAGGCCGGGTCGCGTCCCTTCGGGCGGCCGAGGTGCGACATGAGCACGACCTCGGACGCGCCGCGGTCGAGCAGAAGCCGGATCGTCGGCAACGCCGCTTGGATCCTCGTGTCGTCCGCCACCCGCCCGTCCTCGAGCGGCACGTTGAAGTCGACGCGGACGAGCGCGCGCCTGCCGTCGACGTCGGCGTCCTCGACCGAGCGTGGGTGGTGCACTAGTGCTCCTTCCGGTGTTGCTGCCTAGCTCCTGCGTCGCGAGCACCAAGCCAGAGGTCGCACTCGACCGAAGCCAAGGCTAGAAGCCTTGGTGAGGGCGAGGGTGGGCTCTGGCGCCGCGTGATCGCGGGGCAGGGGCAGGCGCGCAATGCCGGGAGGGGCACTACAACCGCTGGACCACGTCGACGAGCCGGCAGCTGTAGCCCCACTCGTTGTCGTACCAGCCGAAGACCTTCACCATCCGGCCGCGAGCCATGGTCAGCTGGCTGTCGAAGATCGACGAGAACGAGTTGCCGACCACGTCGGAGGAGACGAGCGACTCGTCCGTGTACTGGAGGATTCCTTCGAGCGGGCCGGTGTCCGCGACCTCGCGGAAGCGCGCGTTCACCTCGTCGGCCGTCACCTCGCTGCCGAGCTGGACGACGAGGTCGACGATCGAGCCGTCGGAGACCGGCGCGCGGACGGAGATGCCGTCCACCTTGCCCGCGAGCTCGGGGATGACGAGCCCGATCGCCTTCGCCGCGCCGGTCGAGGTCGGGATCAGGTTGATGGCGGCTGCGCGGGCACGCCGCAGGTCCTTGTGCGGCAGGTCGAGGATCTGCTGGTCGTTCGTGTACGCGTGGATCGTCGTCATGAAGCCCGACTCGATCTCCCACGTGTCGTGGAGCACCTTGGCGAGCGGGGCGACGCAGTTCGTCGTGCAGGAGGCATTGGAGATGATCCGGTCCTCGTCCGCGTTGTAGTCGCCGTCGTTGACGCCCAGGACGATCGTCACGTCGGGATCCGTCGCCGGCGCCGAGATGACGACCTTGGACGCTCCCGCGTCCAGGTGGAGCTGCGCCTGCTCGCGCTTGGTGAAGAGACCGGTGGACTCGAGCACGACGTCGACGCCGAGGCTCTCCCAGGGGAGCGCCGCGGGATCGCGCTCGTTCAGGAGCTTCAGCTCGTCGCCGTCCACCCGAATCGCGCCTTCCGCCGCCTCGACCTCGCCCTCGAAGGGCCCCAGCACCGAGTCGTACTTGAGGAGGTGGGCCATCGTCTTCGCGTCGCCCAAGTCGTTGACGGCCACGACCTCGACGTCCGCACCGCGCTTCTTCGCAGCGCGGAAGAAGTTGCGCCCGATCCGCCCGAATCCGTTGATCCCCAGCCGTACGCTCATGCGACCTCCCGCGACGATTCCCAGGCGCGGCGATTCTAACCCTGAGTGTTCGCGCCACCGCCTCGGTGGAAAATTCTGGTCCCGAAGTCTTGCGCGCCCTTCTGCAGCGGATTACGCTCGCCCGGAGCGGGTCCGCGCTCGTCGGGCGTCGGATTCAGACCCCGTCCGGCGTCACGGTCCGGAGCGCGGTCAAAAGCGGAGGGGGAGGTCGTCCTCGGAGCTTCCCCTCCGGCCCGCTCAACGATCAGAGCTCCGCCAGGCGCTGGATGCGGGCGAGGCGACGGTGGGCGGCGGCCTTCGTCGCGGGCGGGCTGCAGCGGCGGGCGAGCTCGCGCAGCGGAAGGTGCGGGTGGCGGACCCGAAGGCGCGCGATCTCCTGGAGCTCGGGCGCCAGCTCGTCCAGCCGGCCCTCCCGCTCGAGGCGGCGGATGGCGCGGAGCTGCAGGTCGGCCGCGCGGCTCGTGCGCACGATGTTGGCGTGGTCGGCGTTGGCGAGCCTGTTGGCGCGGGCGCGCGTGGCGGCCACGACGGCGTCCTCGCCGAGACCGAGCGCCGCCTCGTGCGCTCCGAGGAAGGCGAGCAGGTCGCCGATCGTCTCCGTGCCCTTCGCGTACGCGACGGCGTGACGGTTTCGCTCGTACACGGTCAGCGAGAAGCCGTCCGCTTCCGCGAGCTCGGCCAGGAATCGGGCCGAACCGGCGTCCGAGGCGCGGAGCTCGAGGTGCGCGTTGCGCGGCCCGCTGGCCGAGCCGGCGGCGAGGAAGGCCCCGCGCAGGTACGCGGCCCGGCAGCAGGCGCGGGCCACGACTCGGCGCGGCGGCCGCTCGAGCGGAGCGAGGTTGGCGTCCAGGATGCCGGCCTCGTTCAGCGCCTGCAGCGCGCGCGCGTCGTCCTCGAGGTGGAGCTGGTAGCGGGTTCCCTGCTCGAACGCCCGCCGCTTGTACGTCCGGATCTCGCAGGGGACGCCGTAGGAGCGCAGGAGCGAGAACGCCCGCCGCGCGACCGGCCCGCTCGAAAGCTCGAGATGGAGCGCGATGCGTCCGCTCCCGCGCAGGTGGACGCTCCCGGCGCCGCGCACGAGCGCCGACAGCTCCGCCAGCCGGCAGCAGGCCTTGCGCGGCTCGATGGCCGCAAGCTCCTGCCGGACGTCCTCTGACAGGCTCAGATTTCCACGCCCTCCAGCGCGAGCAGGCGGCGCTTGTACTCGGCGCCGAGCGAGCCGTACCCGCCGAGCCCCGCGGAAGAGACGACCCGGTGGCACGGGATCACGAGCGGGAAGTTGTTCTCGGCGCAGAACGTGCCCGCTGCCCGCGGAGCACGAGGGCGGCCCGCCAGCGCCGCGAGCTCGCCGTACGTCACGACCTCACCCCAGGGGACGCCGCGCAGGGCCTCGGCGATCCGCTCCTGAAACGGCGTCGCCCACTCCGCGTCCAGCTCGACGTCCTCGAAGGAGACCCGCTCGCCGCGGAAGTACGCGAGCACCCTGTCGGCGAGCGGATGCGACGCGGCCTCTTCGGGAGGCGAGCCCGCCCGCGGAAGCTCGTGGTAGAGGAGCTTCTCCTCCCGGAAGTAGAGCTCGCCGACGCCCCAGGCCGGCACGTCGTACGCCACCACGTCCATGCCCACGCCCATAGAATGCCCTGTGACGTGAGCGCTCCGGGGATCTTCCGCGTTCCGCCTCCTGCGAACGAGCCGGTTCGCGACTACGCGCCGGGCTCGCCCGAGCGCGCGAGCCTCCAGCTCCGGCTGGAGCAGATGAGGAACGAGCGCATCGAGATCCCGCTCCTCATCGGCGACGAGGAGGTCGAGACCGGCAACCTCAGGCAGGCGGTGATGCCGCACGACAAGGACCACGTCCTGGCCGACGTCCACCAGGGCGGCGCCAAGGAGGTCGAGGCGGCGATCAAGGCCTCGGCCGAGGCCTGGGAGGACTGGCACCGCGTCCCCTGGGAGGACCGGGCGGCCATCTTCCTCCGGGCGGCCGAGCTGCTCGCCGGCCCGTGGCGCGACACCCTGAACGCGGCCACGATGCTCGGCCAGTCGAAGACCGCGCACCAGGCCGAGATCGACGCCGCGTGCGAGCTGATCGACTTCTGGCGCTTCAACCCCTGGTTCATGACGCGGATGTACGAGGAGCAGCCGCTCTCGAGCCCGGGCGTCTGGAACCGGATGGAGTACAGGCCGCTCGAAGGCTTCGTCTTCGCCGTCTCGCCCTTCAACTTCACCGCCATCGGCGGGAACCTCACCGGCGCGCCCGCGCTCATGGGCAACACGGTGGTCTGGAAGCCCGCCTCGACGGCCATGCTGTCGGCCTACTACACGATGCGGATCTTCCAGGAGGCCGGGCTCCCGGACGGGGTGATCAACCTCGTCTACGGCTCCGGCAAGGAGATCGGCGATCCCGTGCTCGCGAGCCCGGACCTGGCCGGCGTCCACTTCACGGGCTCCACGGCCGTCTTCCAGGGGATGTGGAAGACGATCGGCAACAACATCGCCTCGTACCGGAGCTACCCGCGGATCGTGGGCGAGACCGGCGGCAAGGACTTCATCGTCGCGCACCCGACCGCCGACGCCGAGGCGGTCGCGACGGCGATCCTGCGCGGGTCGTTCGAGTACCAGGGCCAGAAGTGCTCCGCCGCCTCGCGCGTGTACGCGCCGGCGAGCATGTGGCCGGCGATCCAGGAGCAGCTCGTCGCGCAGGTCGGCGAGCTTCGCTACGGCGACGTCTCCGACTTCTCGAACTTCATGGGCGCGGTCATCGACGCCAACTCGTTCGCCACCCAGAAGGAGGCGATCGAGGAGGCCAAGGCCGACGCCAAGAGCGAGGTCGTCGTCGGCGGCGGCTACGACGACAGCGAGGGCTACTTCGTCCAGCCGACGGTCATCCGCACGGAGGACCCGGACTTCCGGCTCCTCCGGGACGAGCTCTTCGGCCCGGTGGTGACGACCTTCGTCTACCCGGACGGGAGCTGGGAGGAGACGCTCGAGCTGATCGACCGCACCGCGCCCTACGCGCTCACGGGCGCGATCTTCGCGGGCGACCGCGAGGCGGTGCTCGAGGCCTCCGACGTCCTTCGTTACACCGCTGGGAACCTGTACGTGAACGACAAGCCCACCGGCGCGGTCGTGGCGCAGCAGCCGTTCGGCGGCGCCCGCGCGTCGGGGACGAACGACAAGGCCGGCTCGATGTGGAACCTGATCCGCTGGGTGAGCCCGCGGACGATCAAGGAGACCTTCGTGCCGCCGACGGACTACCGCTATCCGTTCCTCGCCCCGGACGGCGGCTAGCCGAGCGGGGCGATCACCGACTTCCTCCCGTTCGCGGCGAAGAGGAGGAGGTCGACCATCCGGAACGTCTGCGAGTCGGGGCCGAGCGTCGGCCGCCACGACGAGTCGCGGACGATCGAGAACTCGCTGCCCTCCATCGCCCGGTGGAAGGTCTCCGCGACGAGCCGCGCGCCCACTCCCCGTAGCTTCCCGCCCCCGAGCTCAGCCTCGCGCAGGAGGTAGAACCAGAGCGGCGTGTCCCTGAGGAAGGCTTCGCGCTGGGGGCGCGTGAGCGAGTCGAGCTCGGCGCCGTTCCTCCCGTTCCGGATCTCCGCCCGCGTGAGCGTTTCGAGCGAGACGCCCTTGCTCCGGAGGAACCGCGCCATCTGCTGACCGCTCGCGAGCCGGAGCATCTTCGCGCGCAGCAGGTTCCTGAGCGCGAGGTTGGCCTCGGCGCGGGGAAAGCCGGGCACCCTCCGAAGCGCTCCGACCAGCGAGGTGTCGATGCGCATCGCGCGGTTGAACCTCGTCTCCGGCACGACGAGGTTCGCTCGACCGGCCTCGTCGAAGTCGTAGAGCCGGCGGAAGTCCGCGATCCAGTTGCTCGGGAGCCGCCGGCCGCCGCCCAGCGTGCCGCTGCCCCCCGAGAACTCGAAGAGGAGGCCGAGCGTGCCGTTCCCGAAGTCGAAGCGGCGGTTCCAGTTGTACTCGTCCCGGACCATGCTGTGCCCGAGCCTGAACGCGGCCACCGAGAACTCGATCGGCATGGTCGGCACCGCGGTCGGGCTCGCCCCCACCTCGAAGGCCTTTCGCCCGTTCCGGAACACATCCCTGACGACACGGCCGTCGCAGATCCGCGGCAGGTAGTCGTGGCGGAGCAGCCACTGGTAGTGCTTGACCACCATCTCCCTCGCGGTCAGAAAGCGCTGCGCCTGCGGTACCGAGGACGGCAGCGTGTCGACCACGCGGTTGTGGAAGCGGATCATGGCCAGGTGAGTCTGGGCGACCGCAAGGTTCTCGTCGTTCCGCGGGTCCGGGATCACGGCCCGGCGCCGACGCCGAGCCGGCCCGCTCGTGCGCCGCGGGAGGTCGAAGCCCTGCATGGCCGGGTCCGGGTCGATCGCGTCAGTCCGCCCCATCCGCAGGTGGACGTCGTCCTCGTAGAAGACCGCCGAGGCCGGGTCCTGCGGACCGGCGCCGTAGAGCGAGTCGAGGTCGAGGCTCGGCGACCGGGCCTGGAGCAGCTGTGCGGGCGTGACCCGCTCCCCGAGCATGACCGTCGTCTTGTCGAACGTGAGGTCGTGGTCGACGAACTGGCCCAGGTACGTGTAGCCGGCCGGAATCCGCGACGTGCGCCGGCCGCCCTCGGGCGTCATTGCCCGGGCGACCCTCTCCAGCGTCGCGTCGGAGAGCGCTCGGCCCCTCGGCCCGAGCCTCGTGAAGCGGAAGGGCGGCGCCGCGGCCTCGACGGCGGCTGCCAACGGGCGGGCGCGGCCGCCGGAACTCTCGGCGAGCAGTCCCTCGCCCAGCACGAAGTAGCTCTCGGACCCGTGCCGCTCCACGGGCGCGGAGAATTCCAGATCCTCGCGGCGGCTGTCAATCGCCGTCGGCCGGCTCCGCTCCCGCGCGAAGCTGCGCCACGGCCTGCTCGAAGAGATCCTCCGGCTGCGCGCCGAGGACGAGCAGGCGCCGGCCGAGGACGAAGGCCGGGATGGCGTTGATGCCGATGCGGTTCGCCTCCTGCGTCGACGCGGCGACCCGGTCGGAGTAGCGCCCTTCCGCGATCGTTTCCGCGGCCTCGTCGCGGTCGAGCCCGGCCTCGGCGACGAGGTCGAGCAGCACCTCGTCGTCGCCCAGGTCCGCCCCTTCCGACCAGTACGCGTGCATGAGGCGGGTGTGCACCGGCCTGTGGAGGTCGCGGTCGCGGGCGAGCTCGGTCACCTGGAGCGCGTGCAGCGTGTTCGGGAGTTTCTGCGAAGGGCCGTAGGTCAAGCCTGCGGCCTCGATCGTCCGCCTCGTGTGCTCGTGGATCCCGGGCCCGTACCGCCGCTCCAGGTCCGTCCGCGCCAGACCCTCCTCGGGATACTCGGGATGGAGGAAGAAGGGCAGCCAGTCGACCTGCGCGCCGAACCGGCGCTCGAGCCACTCGGCCCGCGCGAGGCCGACGTAGCAGAACGGTCAGGTGTAGTCGCTCCAGATCATGACCGGCAGCGGGTCCACAACTCCACGTTACCCCGCGGGCGGCGGGAAGATTCCCGCGCTCGCGCCGTCTAGTGGCCATGAGCACGATCAGCGCCGCCGAGCGCGAGCGAGCCGAGGAGCCCGGCAAGAGCTGGCTCGCCGCGATGCGGCTCCCGGATGACTATCCGCTCGGGCCCGTGATGGCGTTCCTGCTCCTCGTGTCCAGCCTCGTCGTCCTGCGCTCCGAGCTCCCTGCGGGAGCGCTGAACGAGCTGCACTGGGTCCTGGCGGTCGCAGCAATCCCGCTGCTTCCGTGGCTGCTCCCTCATGTCAAGAACTTCAAGGCGGGCCCGGTCGAGTTCGCGCTTCGCGATCTCAACCCGAAGCACGTCGGGCCTGACGTCAAGGAGATCGGCGACGTCGCCGAGAAGCTCACCGAGGTTTCGGTTCAAGAGGCGCCGAGCCGCTCCGGCGACGTGCTCGAGCGCGTCAAGCAGATCGAAGCGGAACAAACGGAGATCGTCGCGGTCGACCTGGCCGGAGCGCGGTGGCGCCTGAGCACGATCTATTTCTTCGCCTTCCTGCTCGAGTCGAGGACGAAGGTGCGGCGGCTGGTGTTCGAGGAGCGCGCGGCCGACCGGCGCACGTTCCTGGGCATGTGCTCCCCACGCGCTCTCCGACGGTCGATCGAGCGCGAGCGGCCCCTGTACAAGGACGTGCGCAAGAACACGGCGCTCGTCGACCTGGACGACTCGGGCCGCGCGTTCTTCAGCAAGCTCGTGGGCAAGATCTGCGACGACGAGGACGCGGAGACGCATGCGCCCGTTCTCGACTCCGTGCGCCTCGTCCAGCTGCTCGGGCAGGCATTCGAGCCCGAACGGCTCGACAGGACCGAGGTCGAAGGGATCCCGGGCCTTCGGCGCGTCCTCGA
>Ga0081538_10004937_pt1 | contig 12150 bp, 10 predicted proteins | sample TabmetS5T2R1_FD_71022 | JGI IMG/M metagenome (GOLD analysis project Ga0081538, IMG submission 71022) | Tabebuia heterophylla rhizosphere microbial communities from the University of Puerto Rico - S5T2R1 | ecosystem: Host-associated > Plants > Roots > Rhizosphere ... | reverse complement strand
CTACCAGGAACTCCCCGTCGTGCCCTCCATCGAGGAGGCGCTCGCCGAAGGCGCCCCGGTCATCCACGAGGAGTTCGGCGACAACATCTGCTTCAAGGATCTGAAGATCGTTGCCGGCGACGTCGACAAGGTGTTCGCCGAGGCGCCGGTGACCGTGAAGGAGCGCTACTACCACCCGCGGCTGATCCCGAACGCCATGGAGCCGCGCGGGGTGCTCGCCCAGCCGATGCCGGTCACGGGCGAGATGACGATGTGGTCATCGACCCAGATCCCGCACATCCTGCGCACCCTACTCGCGCTCGCCCTCGGCATCCCCGAGTCGAAGTTCCGTGTCATCGCCCCCGACGTCGGGGGGGCCTTCGGCTCCAAGCTCGACGTCTATGCCGAGGAGGCGATCTGCCTGGCCATCGCGCGCAAGCTCGGCCTGCCGGTCAAGTGGGTCGAGGAGCGCTCCGAGGGCTATGTGGCTACCATCCACGGCCGCGACGTCATCCAGGACATGGAGGTCGCGGCGACCGAGGAGGGCAGGCTACTCGGCGTACGGGCCAAGGTGCTGTGCGACATGGGCGCCTACTGCCAGCTCGTCGCTCCGGGCATCCAGGTTCTCGGCGCGACCCTATTCAGTGGCGTCTACAAGGCCGAGGCAGGCTCCTTCGAGTGCACGGCGGTGTTCACCAACCGCACGCCGACCGACGCCTACCGGGGCGCGGGCCGACCCGAGGCGACCTATGCGATCGAGCGGATCATGGACGCGCTCGCCCGCCGGGTCGGCAAGGACCCGGCCGAGGTGCGGCGGATGAACTTCATGGCGCCGTTCTCGGAGCCGACCGCGAACGTCTTCGGCGCCATGTACGACTCGGGCAACTACGAGGCCGGGCTCGACAAGGCGCTCGAGCTCGCCAACTACGCGGGCCTGCGCCGCGAGCAGGCCGAGCGACGCCAGCGGAACGACGTGAAGCAGCTCGGCATCGGCCTGTCCACCTACATCGAGGCGTGCGGCAGCGCCCCGTCGCGGGGCTTCGCGGCGGTGAACTTCGGGGCCGGCGGGTGGGAGACGGCCAGCATCCGCTGCCTGCCGACCGGCAAGGTGGTCCTGGTCACGGGCACCTCCCCGCACGGCCAGGGCCACGAGACCACCTGGTCGCAGATCCTGGCCGACGCGCTCGGCGTCAAGTTCGAAGACGTCGAGGTCCTGCACGGCGACACCGCGATCTCTGCCCAGGGCCTGGACACCTATGGTAGTCGCAGCCTGGCCGCCGGCGGCGTCGCCGTGCAGAAGGCGGCCGAGAAGATCATCGCCAAGGCCAGGAAGATCGCCGCTCACGAGCTCGAGGTGGCCGAGGAGGACGTCGAGTTCGCCGAGGGCAAGCTGCAGGTCAGGGGCGCGCCCGACCGCGCCAAGACGGTCCCGGAAGTCGCCTTCTCGGCCTTCCTCGCCCATAACCTGCCCGACGGCGTCGAGCCAGGGCTCGAGGAGAGCGCCACCTTCGACCCGGTGAACAACACCTTCCCGTCGGGCGCGCACGTTTGCGTGGTCGAGGTCGACACCGAGACCGGCCTGGCGAGAATCGGCAAGTACGTGGCCGTCGACGACTGCGGGACCATCGTCAACCCGATGATCGTCCAGGGCATGGTCCACGGCGGGGTCGCCCAAGGCATCGCCGAGGGCCTGTACGAGGAGGCCACCTACGACGAGAACGGCACGCTGCTGACCGGCAACATGGCCAGCTACCAAGTGCCGTCGGCGGCCGAGCTGCCCGCCTTCGTCACCGACCACGTCATCACCCCGTCCACCAGCAACCCGGGCGGATGGAAGGGCGTCGGCGAGGCCGGCACCATCGGCTCCCCGCCGGCGGTCGTCAACGCCGTGATCGACGCGCTATCCCCGCTCGGGGTCACCGAGATCGACATGCCAGCGACCCCGGAGCGAATCTGGCGCGCCATCCACGCCGCGAAGTCGAAGGAAGGCCAGGGCTGATCTCGGCGGCGCGAGGTATTGTGCGGGCATGGCCCACGTGCTGCTCAACCGACTCACCGCAAAGCCAGGCCAGCGCCAGCGGGTGGTGGAGATCCTGCTCGAGTCGGGCAGGCTGTTCGACGACAATCCAGCCTGCCTGCTGTCTCTCGTCAGCGAATCCAGCGATGATCCCGACCTCGTGTGGGTGATCGACCTGTGGATCAGCCAGGAAGCGCACACCGAGGCACTGAAGGCGCCTGAGCTGCGGCCGTTCGTGGAGCAGGCGATGCCGCTTCTGGAAGGCATGCCCGAGCAGATCGAAGTCCGGCTGGTAGGTGGCAAGGTTCCGCTAGGCTGAACCGCCGCGCTCGGACTCCTTGCCTGGTGGGCGCGACAGGGTTTGAACCTGTGACCTCTTCCGTGTCAGTTAACGCGAGCTGACCGCTGTGCTAAGCGCCGTTTTCCCAGGTCGCGTTCGACCGTAGATGGCAAAGTTAAGTGCTGTCTCGTCGAGGGACGATATGCACGCGCCGAGCGCGGGAGAGGCCGTCAGAAGGTGCCTGGCCAGCTCCACAGCGCTCGCTCCTTACTGATGCCGCTCGGCTCTTGCCCGCTCTGACCTGCACTGACAGCTACTGCGCCCAGCCTACGCCGTACCAGAAGCCACCTGCAGCACCGCCTAGGGCGAAGTTGACGGTGGCGGGCAGGCGACTGTCGTAGAAACCCTCGTGTGCCGACAGATTTGGTCGTGGATTGTGATGCATCGCGATTTGCTATGGACCTGCCAGGGTCGGTCCTGCCCAGAACTACAAGGCGCAGCCGACCGACTTCGAGCTGGGACTGGCGTGCACCCGCCTAGCCTGGAAAGGAGATGGTCCGCGGGTTCAGTGCGTCGCTCCCTTCATCGGGACAGTGATCAACGTCCTTGCCCTGCCTCAGCGCTCTCGCGGTCCTTGACCTCAGCTCACGGCGCGCTGCCTTCGAGTGTCTGCCAGCGGCGTAGCCAGCGGGTCAGGTCGGTGGGGGTGATGATCCCGACCACCTCGCCATCCTCGACCACCAGGACCCGGTTGGCCTCGCCGTCCTGGAGCTTGCCGACCACCCCGTCCATCCGGGCATCGGGGGCCACCACGACCTGGTCACCGAGCGGGACCATGTGGTCCCGGACCCGACGGGTCGGCCACTGCTCCCTGGGCACCCGCCGGACCCCCCGCAGGGTCAACAGGCCGATCGTCCGCCCCCCCTCCTCGACCGGGAACCCACTGTGGTCATAGACCATGAAGTAGTCGTCCACCGCCTGCTGGAGCGACAGCTGGGGCGGGATCCGGACCAGGTCGGCGGCCATCACCTCCTCGGCCTCGACCCCACCCAGCAGCTGCTGGAGCTGGAGGTCCTGGTAGGAGGAGCGGGCGGCCTGGACCAGGAACCAGCCGATGAAGGCGAACCAGATCCCACCGGCCAGGTCCCCGGCCAGCAGGAAGGCCACCCCGGCGGCGACCAGCAGCCAGCCCACGCCCTGGCCGGACAGCGAGGCGATCCGGGTGGCCCGGCCGAGGCTGCCGGTGGCCTTCCAGATGGCCGAGCGCAACAGCCGCCCCCCATCCAGGGGGAAGCCGGGGACCAGGCCCCAATCGCCGCCCTGGGCGACGAAGCGCGTGTACCCGAGGCGCCGCATCAGCTCGACATAGGCCTTCCCGATGTGCACGGGACCCCAGCCGGGGTCGGTCGGCTTGCCCGAGAATCCGTGCCCGGGCATCGACGGGATCACCAGATGGAACGCGTCGGACGCGCTCGCGCCATGCGCGGTGGGATCGGTGAGCGGGCCGATGAGCTTGAGCTGCTCGACGGGCGAGCCCGGCCAGCCGTGGCAGACGACCAGCGGCAGTGCGTCCTCGTGCTTCGAACGGACATGAACGAAATGGATGTCCAGCCCATCGATCTCGGTCATGAACTGCGGGAGGGCATTCAGCCGGGCCTCGCACGTGCGCCAGTCGTACTCGGTCGCCCAGTAGCGGGCGAGGTCCTGCATGGTCGCGAGCGGCACGCCCTGGGAGTCATCGCCGACCGTCTCGCGCTCGGGCCACCTGGTCGCGTCGATGCGCCGGCGCAGCTCGACCAGATCCCCCTCCGGAACCTCGACGCGGAAGGGGCGGACGGTCGTCTGGTTGGACATGGGATCCTCGCATTCCTTGGATCGCCGTGGCGCTAAACCAGTGATGTCGCATGAGGTAGCTGCTTTCGAGGCGGGGCCACGTTCGGATTAGTCGCGGCCCACGCGCCACGGCAAGCGGCGTAGTTCCTCAGCAAGAGCGTGGGTACCGGACTCCCCATAACGATGCGCCCACAAGTTGAGCCACTCCTCGTCGTCCAGGAAGAACTTCCAGTCGCTGGTGACCCCATGCCTCACGAACAGAAACGGCACGGGCGACTGGAATGGTCGGAAGCTCGAGTTGTAGATGGCAGTCCCCTCATGGCCCTCGTAGAACGGCCCGAACAGGACTCCGTCTTCCACATACGACGGAACTGCAAGATGCTGTAGGACGTCGTCAAAGACGCCCTGGGCACGATCGGCCGACAAGTCGCTGAAAACAACGACGATGACGTTGTAGATAACGTCGTCGCCTTCAGTAGGTCGAGTGTCCAAGAGCAGCCTCTTGTAGCCGCTCATAAGCTCGACGACTTCGGGCACGTCCCGGTCGGCGATCTGCTCTGGAGCAAGCCAAAGTGCCCTCCGTTCCAAGGACACAGGCACGAACGGGCAGACGGTCCCAGCGCGGCCGAGATCCTCGTGCGGCTTGACCACAAAGGTCTTGATCCAGTCTGCGACGGCCTCAAGCGCAGCGAGATCGCTTTGCCCGAGCGCGCTCGTCCTTCCGACGTCCTCGAGATCCTCAAGGAGGAAGAGATTGGTGGTCTGTGCTGGCATGGAACCTCCTCCTGACGAGAGCCGACGACAAGGGCGTCATTAGCGCAGGGAACGGAAGGCGGCCCGGAGCTCCTCGGAGAACAGCTGCGGCTCTTCCCAGGCGGCGAAGTGGCCGCCCCTGTCGGCCTCGTTGAAGTGGATGAGGTTGGGGTACGACTGCTCGACCCAGCTGCGCGGGGCGCGGAAGATCTCGCCGGGGAAGGTGGTGAAGCCGACCGGAACCGAGACCGCCGGCGGAGCCTGGCCGGCCGCAAGCGCCTGGGCTCGACCGAGCTCCCAGTACCACCGGGCCGCCGACGCCCCGGTCCCCGTCAGCCAGTACAGCGTGATGTTGTCGACGATGTGGTCGCGGGTGAGGTTGCCCGACGGCTCGTCGTCGAGAAAGGCACGGGAGATCTTGTAGTAGCTGTCGGTGTCGTGGTCCAGCAGCCAGCCCGCCAGCCCGACGGGGGAATCGAGCAAGGCGTAGCCGATCGTCTGCGGCCGGGTGGACTGCTCCAGGAAGTAGCCGAAGCCGCTCGTCGTGAAGGTGTTGATCGCGTCGAGCGCCGCGCGTTCCTCCTCGGTGTCCCCCGGCGGCGGGGTAGGGGCGCCCAGCGTCGTCACGAGCAGGTTCATGTGGACGCCGAACAGCCCCTCGGGCGCCTGGCGGCCCATCACGTCGGTGACGATGGCGCCCAGGTCGCCGCCCTGGGCGACGTAGCGGGGGTAGCCGAGGCGGTCCATTAGTTCCGCCCACGCTTGCGCGGTGCGGCCGGGGTCCCAGCCGGGCTCGGTCGGCTCGCCCGAGAAGCCGTAGCCGGGCAGAGACGGCAGTACCAGGTGGAACGCCTCCTCGGGGGTGCCGCCGTGCGCGGTCGGGTCGGTGAGGGGGCCGACCGTCTCCAGCAGCTCGACGACCGAGCCGGGCCAGCCATGCGTCATGATCAGCGGCAACGCGTCCTCGTGCCGGGACCTGACGTGGATGAAGTGGATGTCCACGCCGTCGATCTGGGTCGTGAACTGGGGCAGCGCGTTCAGTCTCGCCTCGCACTTGCGCCAGTCGTAGTCGGTCGTCCAGTAGCGGGCGAGCTCCTGCAGGGTCGCCAGCTGCACGCCCTGGGACCGATCGTCGACGAGCTCCCGGGAGGGCCAGCGGGTCGCCTTGATCCGGCGTCGCAGCTCAGCGAGCTCCTCTTCGGGAATCTCAACCTGGAAAGGACGTACGTCGATGGCGGTCTCGGCGATTCCACTCATGAGAACCTCCGGTGTTGGGAAATGCGGCTTGGACTGACCTGCTCTGAGCGGAGCTCAGGGTCGTCGGTGCGGTGCCGATCGGGGTGACGGTGTTGTCGGCGGCCATGGCCGCCCTCCTGGGCTCGTGGGCGCTTGCGTCCTCCGGTTCCCGTTGGCAGGCCTGGACTGCTCACCTCCCTCGGCTGCCTGCCTAGTGGGCTCAGGTCCTCGCCCGCCCTGGGCGACCGGTGTCTCCAGCCGCCCGGACGACGGCCGGTCAAGGGGTGGCCGCAGGCCATTGACTCCGTTCGGGGATGCCAGCCACGACGGCGGCCCAACCAACTCCGGGCGGGACGGCGCTCGTGGGTCACTCAGGGCTTGAACCAGGGCTTCCTAGCTCGAGACGTTGGCACCCCATAGCTGGCTGACGGGCACGTGGTCCGGGTTGCCTCTCAGACGCTGGACCTTGATCTGCGGAACCCGCTTGTGGGCCGGGTTACCCGTGGATGGTCATCGCGAACGGGTGGGTGAAGTCCGTGGTCGAGCCGCTGACAATCGGGAAGCGGGCGGGGCGGCCGCGGGCGAATCGGCAGTATCGATGCCAGGTCATCGGGGGTGAACTCGATCCGGGCGAGATTGTCGGCGACGGACTACGCGCCGCGTGCGTGTCGTACCATGGGTTGGCTGGGTGCTTGTGGTCCTGTCCCCTTGGTCGCCACGCTCAGCCGACGTGACGACGATCCGCTGCCCACGACTGGGGCGCACTTTGAGGTGGGCGGGACCGGAGCGTGCTTGTCTCGTCACGGAAACGAGCCCGGACGGCCTCGGCGTCTCGGGTTCCATGGGACGCTGTCCGCCCGATCATATTCTGATAAACGGGACGCGTCATCACCCAACAAGGATGATTCCGCGCCGACCGCGTCCGGGCCGGATCTCACCGCCGAAGGTTGTGGTGAGCCTCACCCAGGGCGACGGACGGGTAGCCCCAGGCTGGACAGCATGGGTCGGACAGCAAGCAAGGCAAGAGCTAGATGGCACCGACCTGCGGATTTCGGTGTCCCTGGCCCGACTGCCATCTACTGCCATCCATTGGCGTCTGCTGCTCTGCGGCCGCCCGGACGCCTGGGACACCGGCCGCCTTACCGCCGTCCGCTACCGCATTCAGCCTAAGCAACGCAGCCCACGTTCCCACCATCGCCAGCACACCTATCACTGAGCACCGGCCAGGCCAGCAACCCCGTCCCGCCATAACGGATGAAGCGTCGCCGTTCGCTCTACGCTCGACCCGCAATCGTCCGAGGAGAGCCGGTCACCAAGAGAAAGGCGTCGATGGGCCTCACGAGCTCGGGCGTCCGCGGCCGAGGCGCCGTAGCGTTGCAGCATCGCCCGGGACTTCCAGCCGGCCAGGCGCATCAGGTCGGTCTCCCCGCCGCCTTCGGCTAGCCACTGATGGGCGAAGGTGTGGCGCAGCTGGTGTGGGTGCAGGCCGGGCAGACCAGCCTGCTCGCCGCGGCGCCGCAGCATCTGCACCAGGCCCCATCGGGTCAGCCGGCCCTGCAGCCCCAGCCACAGCCAGGGCAGCGCGGCGTCCTTGTGGCGAGCCCGGACGCGAAGGTAGCGGTCCAGGGCGACGCCGGCCTTATGCCCGAACGGCAGCGCGCGCTCGCGGCGGCCTTTGCCCAGCACCAGCAGCACGTCCAGCTCCAGGTCGACGTGGGCGAGCGTGAGGTCGACCAGCTCGGCCCGGCGGGCGCCGGTGTCAACCAGCAGCATGATCATGGCGGTGTCCCGGCGGGCCTCGAAGCCCTTGCCGGCGCAGGCGGCCAGGAGCCGGCGCAGCCCGTCGTCGGGGATCACCGGTACCGGTTGGTCGGGGACGATCGGCGGGCGCATCTTGGCCATGGGGCTGGCCGGGAGCTCGTCTTCGTCCTCGAGCCACTGGTAGAGCAGCTTGAGCACCTTGTAGTAGGTGGCGGCGGTGGCGGCGGCCCGTCGGGTGAGCAGGTCGCCCAGGTAGGCCTCTAGGTCGGCCCGGCCAGCCTGGGCGAGGGTGGTGCCCCGGGCGGCCAGGAACGTCTCGGCCTGGCGGAGGGCGATCAGGTAGGTGGCCACCGTCTGGTCGGAGCGGTTCTCGGCGCGCAGGTGCCGCTCGAAGGAGCGGAGCAGGGAGTTGGGCGCGGCGGGGTCCATGCCCGAGAAGTAGCACAGTTACCAAGGGGAAAGTAGGTAAGTGGACTGATCAGGCGGTGATGTATCGCAGGTTCGGATCCCGAAAGAAGCCCCGCACCAAGTGCGGCAGCTTTTGCAGCCGGTGGAGCCCGGCCAGCGCCTTGGCCTTGAGATCCTCGGGGCCGCTGACTCCCGCCCGGCCGATCCGGTCATGCTTGACGTGCTTCCACACCCACTCACCCGGGTTCAGCTCCGGTGAGTAGCCCGGCAGGAAGAACAAGCGCAACCGTCCGTTCGTGGACGCGGCGAACGCCTTGACGGCCTTGGAACGATGCACCGGATGACCGTCCAGGACCAGGAACACCGGGCCGGGGGTGTCATCCAGCAGCCGACGGCAGAAGTCGATGAACACCGGGCCGTTCAAGCTGCCCTCATAGGCGGCAAACCGCAGCTTGCCCCTGGCCGTGACCGCCGAGAGCAGATTGATCCCAAACCGGTCGCCGGTGGTCGCCACCACCGGGGTCCGGCCCACCGGCGCCCACGTGGTGCCGGCGTGGTAATCGGAGCCCACCCCGGCCTCGTCAACGAAGTAGATGGTGGCCCCCAGCTGGGCGGCCTCGGCACGGATAGCCGGGTAGGTCTCGGCCTTCCAGCGGGCCACCGCCTCCGGGTTCTGCTGGTAGGCCCGATAGAGGGGACGCTGGGGGGACAGCCCGAGCTTGCGCAGCAGCCGCCCGACGCTCACCTCCGACAGCCGGACGTCGAATTCGCGGCGGATCAGCTCGCGGACCATGGCGCGGGTCCACAGGGCAAAGGCGAACCGTAACTGGCGCGGGTCGTTGCCCACCACCAGTCCGTAGAGTCGGGCCAGCTGGGCGCCGGACAGGGTGGGCGGCCGTCCGGGGACCGGCTTGGCTCGCAGGGCCTCCAGCCCGCCTTCGCGGTACTTGGCCAACCAGCCATACACCGCGGCCCGGGTCATCCCCAGCGCCGCCGCGACCTCCTCGGGATGGGCGCCGTGTTCGATCTGGCCGACCGCGCGGAGGCGCAGCTGTTCCAGGGTCTTGTGGTCCAGCTTGCGGCCGTCGTCCTCACGCATCCACGGACTCGACCAGATTCCTACCGCAATGTCAACTTACTTGTGAACGGCTTAGTAACTCGACGTTCGTTAGTCCTACTGCCGTTCCAACAGGCGCTGGTCCCGCTGGTGCGCAGCCGTCATGACCGCTTGAGATCCGCGAGCGCCAACGCCTCCCATAAGGCGGCTCGAATCTCGCTGGCGCCCCAAGCATTGGGCTCGATCAGGCCGCAGTACCAAAGCTCACGGTCAGCTGGGCGGGCGGCCGGCTGGGTGGGGTCGCCGGCCGCCAGGCCATGGCCGAGGAAGCGGGCGTGGACGTCGGCGACGAGCGCCCCATGGGCTGCCGCAAACGCCTGCAAGGCATGGTTCAGCTCGGCGAGCCGGTCCAGGGCGGCAGGCCAGGGCGGCAGGCCCAGCCGGCCGGCGTCACCGCTGCCGTCGCTTGGGTCGTAGACGGTGGCGACCACGATCGGCGCGTCCGGGTCCATCAGGTCGCGCAAACCGGCCAGGACCAGGCGACCATTGTCCACCACCGTCCTGATGGCCCGCCGGGCGGCGGCCGCGTCACCGTAGGCGGCCAGCAGGTCGTTGCCGCCCATGGTCACCCTGGCCAGCATCGGGACGTGTCCCAGACCGCGCAGCCGGCCCAGCTGCTGGGTGGCGACCGTGGTCGAGGTCGCGCCGTCGGTGGCCAGCAGCGCCAGCCGGACGGCCGGGTCGCGGGCGGTCAGGTCGCGGCCGGCCCAGGCCGGGAAGTCGTCGTCGCGGTTGCGCCACAGCAGGCTGGCCGCACCCCGGCCCGGGCCGCCAGCGTAGTCGTCGATCGACATCGAGTCGCCTAAGGCGGCATAGATCATCCCCGTCCCCATCCTGTCCATCCTCGCGCATTGCTGGCCACCGACCGACCGGGATGCCGCCTCCGACTCTCGACCCCCAACCCCTGCTACCCCCGCAGATCGCATACCATGCAAGCCCGAACACCCCGCGGGATGCGCGGGCCTCCAGCCGCCATGCCAGCCTGTCCGACCACCACCTGAGCCATCGGTGCTGCCCATCGCAGCCTGTCCGAGTCGCTCGCGCCCCCACGGGACTGCCCGGCGCACCTGCTGGGTCACGACGAGGTGACCGCTCCCGCCGATTCGCGGTAGCGCGTGAACCGCCGATCGACTGCAGCCGGGTCGAGCCCGAAGTCGGCCAGAGTACCGATGGGAGCGGCCGCGGCCGCGGTGGTGATGACGGCCGATCCACCGGGTCATGCGCCGCCGCGCGATACCGGACAGCTCCAAGCCCAGCCGGCCGTAAAGCCGCTCCACCTCACCGAGCGGGTCGCCTCCCAGCGCCTCGTACATGACGTCGTGGAAGCGGGCTGGATCGGCGGCGGCCAGGGCCGCCAGCGCCCGATCCATCTCGGTGGCCCAGAAGTCGAGCCAACGCTGGCCCAGCGCGACCAGGTCGACCCGGTGGCTGGAGGCGTTGCCGAGCACGGCCGCCAGGCTGCACCAACTGGCCAGGGCCACCGCCGGATCGCGGTGGGTCCATACCACCATCGCCTCCGGCACCTCGGCCAGCAATGCCTCTAGTCGACCGAGATGGAAGGGGGACTTCAGCACCGGCCGCCGCCCGGGCCGATGGTGCGACAACACCTGTAGGGTGTCGGCGGCAGGTCCGATATCCCGAGGTTGAGTCGGTCTCCTGCAGCCACCGCAGATACCCAGGCGCCGCGACCGGGACGGCCAGCATGCCGGTGTCGCGGAACAAGAAGACGTCCTCCTCAGGACGCAGGACCGGGACCGGATGGATGTCCCGCAGCCGTGGCGCCATCAACTGGGCCAGCCGTGCCATCGCCGCCGCCCGCAGGATCCGCCCCATCCGATCCAGCCTCCCACTCGGGATCGGATAGGGCCGGCGCAGCTGCCAGAACGGCAGCACGAAGGCAGCCGGAACACATCCAACAGCATATGCAGCCAGGGTCGTGCCGGTCCGCGGCAGACCAAGCACGATCAGCGGGAGGGGCACCAGCGCACCAATGAGCGCTGGCCGGCGGTGGAGCTCGTCCTCTAGCCGTGCCTCGGTGAGGCTGCGGCGGACCAGCTCGTTGCGTAGCCAGACCCGTCCCAGAGGAGTCAGGGGTGCCTTGGCCGCATCGGCGAGCAGCACTCTCAGTCCTGGATCGTCCCCACAATGGGGCGTCCCAGCCGCGACGCCCGTCGGCGCACCTCCTGCGCGATGACATGTCCAAGCGAGAGTCCTGCTCGCTCCTCGGCCAACTGCCCCGCCCGCGCAGCCGCCCGGACCCATGCAGCTGGACGAAAGTCGCACTGCCACCCATCGGCACCTAGCCTCCTGATGTCGACCAGCTACCCGTCCTGAGGGAAGTACGACCGTCAGTGACGGCCTATCTCTTCTCGGTGCCCAAGGTGCTCTCGTCGTTGATGGGTTGGCGGCGAGATGGCCGGCCTGAGGCGTCGACCGGGACGGTCAGCAGTGCCATCCCCTGGTGAGGCTTCAGGGAGACGGCGAAGGTCTGCTCGCCACCGACCTCGGCGATCGGTTGATCGGTGCACATGTCGATCACCGCGGCGCCCGGCGCCAGATGTTCCGACTTGACCCTGCCGGCAATGGACCGGTTGGAGAAGTTCAGCACGGTGACCTGGAGCTGTGTGGTCTCAACCTGGATCCACCGATGGGATAGAGCGCGGGTAGTGGTGGGAGTCTGAAAAGGGTCCTCTGACCAGGGAGAATGACGGCTGCCAGGCAGTCACGATCCCCGAGTCGGAGGACACCTTTTCGATGCCATCCTCG
>Ga0081538_10004936_pt1 | contig 12151 bp, 16 predicted proteins | sample TabmetS5T2R1_FD_71022 | JGI IMG/M metagenome (GOLD analysis project Ga0081538, IMG submission 71022) | Tabebuia heterophylla rhizosphere microbial communities from the University of Puerto Rico - S5T2R1 | ecosystem: Host-associated > Plants > Roots > Rhizosphere ... | reverse complement strand
CAGTCCACGCGAACGCGCTCCCGACTCCCTGCATGAACCGCGAGACGTCGAGTACGACGATCGAGTCGCCGAGAGCGAAGACGAACGTCGTCACTGCGACGAGCAGCAGCCCGAAGATCGCCGTGGGCCGGGCGCCGTAGCGAGCGACGGCGAGCCCGCCGGGAATCCCACCGGCGAGGGCGCCCAACGCATACGCGGCCGACAGGAGGCCGGCGCCGGCCTTCGAGAGGTTGAGGTCTTCGGCGTAGTCCGGCAGGAGCGGGGTGAGCGCGACGAAGAACATCGTGTCGACGAAGACGATTCCGCCGACGAGCAGCAGCAGTCGCCGCACGCGCCCTAGTTGGTCCAGCTCGGCTTGCGACGCTCGAGGAACGCGCGGAGGCCCTCTTGGCCCTCGTCGCTCGCGCGCATCCTCGCGGCCCACTGTGCGGTCTCCTCGCCCTGCGGGTGCATCCGGATCAGCCGCTTCGCCTCGCGCCCCGCCTCCGGACCGGAGGTGAGCAGCTCGCCGACGACCCGGGCCACCGCCTCGTCGAGATCTGTGCCGATCTCGTGGACGAGCCCGATCCGGAGCGCCGTCTCGGCGCCGAAGCGCTCGCCGGTGAGGAAGTACCGGCGCGCCGCGCCGTCGCCGATCTTCGGCAGGACGAAGGGCGAGATCACCGCAGGGATGATCCCGAGCTTCACCTCCGAGAAGCCGAACACGGCGTCCGCAGAAGCGATGGCGATGTCGACGGCGGCCGCCACGCCGGAGCCGCCGCCCAGCGCATAGCCCTGGATCCGCGCAACCACGGGCGCCGGACAGGAGTCGATCGCCTGCATCATCGAGAACAGGCGCATCGCGTCGTCGACGTTCTCGTCGAACGAGAGGTCGATCGCCGAGCGCTGCCACTCGATGTCGGCGCCGGCGCAGAAGCTCTCGCCCTCGCCGGCGAGCAGGACGACCCGCGCGTCGCCCACGTTCGAGAACGCGTCCCGGAGCTCACCGATCAGCTCGGCGTCGAACGCGTTGCGGCGTTCCGGCCTCGCGAGAGTCACCCGCAGGATCGGCCCGTCGCGCTCTACTCGCAGACCCGACATCGAGCCGGACTCTAAAGTCGCGGCATGCTGAGGGGCTCGCTGGCCGCGGCGGTGACGCCGCTGCGTGACGACGGGAGCGCGCTCGACGAGGACGCGATCCCGGCGTACGTCGACTTCCTGGCGCAGCCCGGCCGGCTCGACGGGCTCCTCGCGCTCGGCACGACGGGGGAGGGGATCCTGCTCTCGGTCGACGAGCGGAAGCGCGCCGCGGCGCGGTTCCTCGACGCCGCGGAGGGTCGCCTCCAGGTCGCCGTCCACGCCGGGGCGCAGACGACTTCCGACACCGTGGAGCTGGCGCGGCACGCCGCAGAGATCGGCGCCGCTGCGGTCGCCGTGATCGGCCCGCCGTACTTCGCCTACGACGACGAGGCGCTCTACCGCCACTTCGCGGCCGCGGCGGAGGCGAGCGGCGACCTGCCCTTCTACCTCTACGAGTTCCGCGGCCGTGCCGGCTACTCGATTCCGCTCTCGGTCCTCCAGCGGCTCGGGAGCCGGGTGGCCGGCCTCAAGGTCTCGAACCAGCCGTTCGAGGCGGTCGAGCCGTATCTCCTCGAGGGGCTGGACGTGTTCATCGGGGCCGAGTCCCTCGTGGACGCCGGGCTCGCGCGGGGCGCGGTCGGCAGCGTCTCCGGGCTCGCGGCTGCTTTCCCAGAGGGTGCGCCGCCCTCGAAGCGGGCGTTCCTCGAGCGGTTCCCGTTCCAGGCGGCGCTCAAGACCGTGATCCACCTGCGTGGGGTCCCTCTGCACGAAGACGTCCGTGGTCCGTTACGGGGTCTGACCCCAGAGGAGCGCGCCGAGGTCGAGCAGTGGCTCGAATCGTCGTAGCCGGCGCGGGCGCGATCGGCGCGAGCATCGCGTACCACCTGAGCCTGCGCGGAACCGACGACGAGATCGTCCTCTGCGACCGTGCGGAGGTCGCGTCGGGGGCCACGGGGAAGGCGATGGGAGGTGTCCGCCAGCAGTTCACGACCGCCCCGGAGGTACGGCTCGCGCAGGCGAGCGCGCGGTTCTTCGCCGAGCTCGGGCGGCCGCTGTTCGAGCAGGTGGGCTACCTCTTCCTGGCCACGACGGACGACGGCGCGGCCGAGCTCGCCGACCGGGCGCGCCGCCAGCGGGAGCTCGGCGTGCCGGTCGAGGGGGTCGACCCCAGCTTCGTGGACGGGCTCCGCGTGGACGACGTCCGCGCCGCGGTGATCTGTCGCGAAGACGGGGTGGCCGATCCCACCGCGGTGACCCGGCATCTCGTCGGCGAGGCTCGAGCGCGAGGCGTCGAGCTCCGGGAGGGGACCGACGCGCGGGAGCTCGACCGCGACGTGCTCGTCGTGGCCTGCGGCGCCGCATCGCCCGAGCTGATCCACGTGCCGATCCGTCCGCTGGTCCGACAGCTCACGGACACGGAGCCCGTGGTCGGCCTGCCGGAGGACCTCCCGATGGTGATCGAGGCCGAGAACGGCTTCCACTTCCGCCGAGCGGACGGCGGCATGCGGCTCGCGATGTCCGAGCCGACCCTTCGCTGGGGCGACGAGCCGTGGGTCGACGAGGGGCTGGTCGAGGACTGGCGCGAGCGCCTCGCGCGGCGCTATCCGTCCGCCGCAGGCGTTCCGGTGAAGCGCTCCTGGGCCGGGCTCTACGACATGACGCCCGACGCACACCCGATCATCGGCTGGGTCGAGGACGGCGTGTACGCAGCCTGTGGGTTCTCGGGCCACGGGTTCATGCAGGCGCCGGCAGTCGGCAAGGCGGTCGCCGAAGAGCTCCTCGACGGCCGCTCGGGCTTCGACCTCACGCCGTACCGGCTCGACCGCTTCGCCGGCGAGGCCGTCTTCCCGGAGACGCTCGTCCTTTAGGAGCTCTCGAAGGCGAGCCCGAGGCGCGAGAGCTCTTCGAGGTCGAACTTCCCCTCGACGGTCGCCTCGACGTCGAACTCCTCGGCGATGTCCGGATCCTTGCCGATCAGGTCGCGCGCCCGTCCAGGAAGCTCCTGCTGCGCCGCCTCGACGGACTCGAAGACGTACACGGCGCCCCACCGCTCGGTCGCCTGGTCGGAGATCCAGAGCTTGAGCCGCAGGCCCTCGACCTCCTCGAACTGGTCGACCGACTCGTCGACGAGGTAGCGGCGCAGCTCCTCGATCGTGGTCTTGGAGTCCGCGAGGTTCCAGAGGACGAGCCGGACGATCACTCGGCGGTGTCCGGCCGGTCGGAGGGCTCGCGGCGGTTCAGCCGGTCGAGGAAGGCGTCGCGCAGTGACTCGCCGCTCACCTTCAGCTGGTACCGAGGACGCCGCGGCTCGACCTTGACGACCTTGACCTCGCCGCTGTGGTCGCCGTACGAGCGGCCGTAGGCCTCGGCCTCGCCGATCTCGTGGAGCCTCGTCTCTGTCCTCCGACGGAAGAGGCGCACGGGGGAAGGCTACGCAGGCTGGGGAAGCTTGGCCAGCACCTGTTTGATGGCGCGCAGGACGTCGGCTTCGTCGTGGCCGAAGTCCTCGAGGAACGACTGCAGTGCATTGCGCACGAGCCGCAGCTCCTCCTCGGTCAGCTCGATCGTGTGCATGGGATGAGCCTAACCCCAGTCGGGAGGTTCGTATCCGCCTTCGAGTGGCGCGCCGAACGTGACGAACTCGAGCCCGTCACTCCCCGCGATCGGCTTGCGCGTCGAGCCGGGATCGACGCGGAGGAACCTGCCGGGCCGGAGCTCCACTGCGTCGCCGTTGACGTGCATCACGCCCGAGCCGCGAACGACGAAGTAGACCTCCTCCTGGTTCGAGTCGACGTGGTGGTGCTCCCGGCCCTCGGTGCCGGGAGAAAGCGTGAAGTAGTTGAAGCCGAAGGCCCGCGCGCCGGTTGCGCGGCGCGTCTTGCGAACCATGCCGCCCGGCCCTTCCCCCTCGAGCGAGTCCACGTCCACGAACGTGTAGCCCACGTCAGTCAGAACGTTCGATGTCCTCCGCGTATTCGCCGATCGCGCGCTCGTAGCCGGAGCCTTCGCCGAGCCGGCGGGCGAGGAGCGCCAGCGCCTCGGCCCGGCGGCGGGCCGACCACAGCGAGAACGCGAGGAACACCGGCAGCGCCTGGTGGTCGGGGAACCGCTGCACGGCGTCCTCGAGGACGCGCACGGAGTCGTCCACGCGGTCGACGTTCCGCAGCGACGACCCGAGCCCGAGCATCGCCTTCTGCAGTTGCTCGTCCTCGAGACCGGCGCTGATCGCCCGTTCGTAATGTGGAATCGCCTCCGCCTCGTAGCCCTCGCGGTCGAAGGCCATGGCCCGCTCGAGCTCGTCCCGACCGCTCACATGCGGAAGATGCCGAACTCCGTCTCCGGGATCGGCGCGTTCAGCGCGGCGGAGATCCCGAGCGCGAGCACCCGACGGGTGTCGAGCGGGTCGATGATCCCGTCGTCCCAGAGCCGCGCCGTCGAGTGGTACGGGTTGCCCTCGGCCTCGTACTTCGCCCGGATCTCCTCCGGATCGGCGTCTCCGACCATCGTCAGCACGGTCGCGGCCTGCTCGCCGCCCATGACGGAAATCCGGGCGTTCGGCCACATCCAGAGCTGCCGCGGCCCGTACGCCCGCCCGCACATCGCGTAGTTGCCCGCGCCGAACGACCCGCCCGTCACGACCGTGAATTTCGGCACCTCCGCGCAGGCGGTCGCCATCACGAGCTTCGCGCCGTCTCGCGCGATCCCGCCGGTCTCGTACTCCGTGCCGACCATGAACCCCGTGATGTTCTGCAGGTAGACGAGCGGGACGCGCCGCTTGCACGCCAGCTCGATGAAGTGCGCGCCCTTCTGCGACGACTCGGCGAACAGGACGCCGTTGTTCGCAAGGATCCCGACCGGGAATCCCTCGATTCGTGCGAAGCCGCAGACCAGCGTCTCGCCGTAGTTCTCCTTGAACTCGTGGAAGCGGCTGCCGTCGACGATCCGGGCGATCAGCTCGCGCGGGTCGACCTGCTGCCGGAAGTCTTCGGGGATCAGCCCGTAAAGCTCGGACTGGTCCGCGACGGGCTCCTCTGCCGGAGCGACGTCCCAGGGGATCTCCTTCCGCCGGTGGAGATTCCTGACGACCGAGCGGACGAGGGCGAGCGCGTGCTCGTCGCTCGTCGCGTAGTGGTCGGCGACGCCCGAGCGCCGCGTGTGGACGTCGGCGCCTCCGAGCTCCTCGGCGGTGACCTCCTGGCCGGTGGCGGCCTTCACGAGCGGCGGGCCGCCGATGAAGATCGTCCCGGTGCCGCGGACGATGATCGTTTCGTCGCTCATCGCCGGGACGTAGGCGCCGCCGGCGGTGCACGACCCCATCACGGCGGCAATCTGCGGAATGCCTTTCGCGGACATACGCGCCTGGTTGAAGAAGATGCGGCCGAAGTGCTCCCGGTCGGGGAAGACCTCGTCCTGGAGGGGGAGGAACGCGCCGCCCGAGTCCACCAGGTAGATGCACGGGAGGCGGTTCTGCTCGGCCACCTCTTGCGCGCGCAGGTGCTTCTTCACCGTCATCGGGAAGTACGTGCCGCCCTTGACGGTGGCGTCGTTGGCGACGATCACGCACTCCTGGCCCTCCACGACGCCGATCCCGGTGACCATCCCAGCCGACGGCGCCTGGCCGTCGTAGAGGTCCCACGCCGCCAGGCCGCTGAGCTCGAGGAACGCCGTGCCGGGGTCGAGCAGCCGGTCGACCCGCTCGCGCGCGGTCATCTTGCCGCGCGAACGGTGGCGCTCCACGGCCTTGTCGCCGCGGCCCCGAGCGACCTGCTGGCTCCGCTCCCGAAGCTCGGCGACGAGCGCCTCCATCCGCTCGCGCCGCTGGGTGAAGACCTCTGAGTCGCGCTCGACCTGGGATGTCAGCAATGCCACGAGGTGAGCCTAGCCATGCGGTCGGACCCTGAAGGTCCGGACTTGTCTGATTGCGTCACGTCCCAGAAAGTGAGAGACGTGCACGTGCGCCTAAGTGATCCCGGTCTGGCGGAGGAGTTCCTCACCTTCCTTCGCCGTGCCGATTGCATCGCCGACGTCGGCGAGGTCGAGGCGCACGCGGAAGGGATCGCCGTCGAGGTCGAGGTGCCGAACGCGCTCGACGGCCAACAGGCGAGGATGGAGGTCGCCCTGTACCTCCGCGTCTGGGAGGCCGTGCATCCCGGCTCGGGCGCCGAGCTGCTCGACTGAGGGATCTCAGGAACCGGCGCTCGCGCCGATCATCACGAGATGCGCTGCCTCGCCGTCGCGGCGCTGGCCGCACTGATCCTCGCGGCCGCCGCCACAGCCACGATCAAGCCCGCCCGCGGCATGTCCGGAATCTCCCTAGGGATGACGCCGACGCAGGTGGCGGCGAAGCTCGGCCGTCCGGTCGGGAAGAGCCGGACCCGCTGGTTCTACCCGCGTGTCTGGGTCGGCTTCCGCAATCGCCGCGTCGTCGAGGTGACGACCACGCGGAGCACGGAGCGGCTCGCGAACGGCCTCGGCGTCGACTCCAGCGAGGCCGAGGTGCGCTCGGCCTTCCCGCAGGCGAAGTGCGCCCAGGCCGGGACCTTCCGGCGCTGCCGCCTCGGGACCGGCGCGCCGAGGACGCGCGTGACCGACTTCATGATCGGCCACGGCCGAGTGCTTCAGGTCTCGGTCCTGCTGCTGCCGTAAGGGCTACTGGCGCCGCTGGGCGATCTGCGAATCGGCCGGCCGGAGCAGCGTGTACACGAGCAGTCCCAGGAACGGGAAGACGAGCATGCCGATCGTCCAGGCCGCCTTCCCCCCGGTCGAGAGGTCGGATCGGCGCTGGAAGACGTCGAGGACCGCCCGGACCCAGAGGACGAGGAAGAGCGCGATGACGACGAGCAGGATGATGCGCACGGAGCGACTCTACGTCGCGAGCCGCGCGAGTGCATCGTCGATGCGCGCTCCGAACGCCTTCGCGCCCGACGCGTCGGCCGCCTCCTTCGCCTCCTCGAGCAGGCGCCGCGCCTCGTCGGGCCGACCTTCCTCACCGGCGATCTCGGCGAGCGTCAGCAACCCGGCGGCGACGCCCGGCAGGAAGCCGTCGCGCCGACGGAGGTCCACCGACTCCTCGAGTGCCTGAACGCCGGCGTCGCGCCGGCCGTCCTCGTACCAGGCGAACCCGAGATGGCGCACGGCGTACGACTGCAGAAGCGTGTCGCCGTGCGCCTTCGCCCACGCGTACGCGGCCTCGAAGTGGGGGAGTGACTTCGCCTGGTCGTCGCGGACGACCTGGTGGACGATCCCGATCCAGAACTCGGCCCAGCTCTCGAGCTGCTCGTCGCCTGCCTCGCGCGCCAGCTCCAGCGAACGGCAGAAGTGCTCCAGCTCGGCCGGATCCTCGACGCGTTCGGCCAGGAACGCTGCATGGAGCACACGTCCGCGCTCCTGGAGCAGCCGCGCCTCCGCGCGCAACAGCTGGCGGGTCGCCTCCTCCCGCGCCTCGGCCGACCCGGTGAAGAGCGCCTGCTCGTTCAGCAGGTCGGCTCGGGCAAGCGGATCGTCCGTCACCTCGAGGGCCTCGTCCCACCGGCCCTGCCCGCGCAGGTCGTGCGCTCCGTCCACGGTCGTTGAGACGAGCGAGGAGGACAGGAGTTGAGTACCGCTCATCGGGCCGTGGTGGCTGCTCGAGGACTCGCCCCACCCGCGGCATCTGCTCCGGGCGCCACACGTGCCGCTCCTCGAACGGCCACACGTGGATCGGGTTGCCCTCCCGAACGAGCTCGAGCAGACGCGGTTCGCCGAGCTCCACGGCCGACCACTCGTACATCCGCTGCAGCCGCCGCACCTTGCGAGCGCTCCTAAAGCGTCGTACCCTCGATCTAGGTACTGCGGCATGACGGCTGGAGGGGCGATGACCGACACGCTCGCGCCGCAGAGACAATCGCAAGACCGACAGCGCACGCGTCGAGCGCAGTCGCAGGCAGGGGCGTCGACGTTCGCGGATCTCGCCTGGTCGCACTACTGCTGGCAGGAGGAGCGGGAAAACTCGGCGAAGCCGAATGCCGAGACCGAACGCGCATTCGCCGCCAACCTGCGCGACTTCGAGAGCGCGAACGGAGAGCTCGTCCACGCCTACTGGTCGACCTATGCGGCCTCGGCAGTTGCTCTAACGGACAAGAAGAAGGAACGCCAAGACAAATGGTGGGACTTCCCCCGCGCTCTCAAGCTCCGCCAAGAAGATCACGAGCTTCGCGTACACCGACTCACCGATTGGCTGATGCGTGAAGCAGCTTTGGCAGACCTGCTCCAGCAGTGCGACGTGCTTGCAATCAAGGTCGGGGAGCACCTCCGCGGCGGAAGCGAACAGGTTGCGATGCGGTGGCTCGTCGGCGTGATGGAGCACATCGTCGGCTTCATCGAGAGGACCGAGGGTGAGCCATCCGCCGCCGAATGCACCCAACTTGTGAAATCACAGCGGGCGGAACTCGCGCGACTCGAAGATTTCTACCTACGTGCGGGCGGGCAGGCGGGGCGGATCGTCTATTTCTCGGGCATGCTCATCGGCGCGCTCTTCGTCGGCACGCTCGCCGGTGCGGTGGCATCTCTTGCCTGGCTTTTCGGCGGCTTCGATGGCCCGATGGCGGACGAGCTCGGAACGATATTTCTTTGCTGTGCGTCGGGGGCACTCGGCTCTCTCGTCAGCGTGATGTCACGGCTCCGGCCAAGTGGCAAATTCAACCTCGATTTTGAAGTCGGTCGCCCGCTCGTTCGTAGACTCGGCCTCGTTCGGCCCGCCGTCGGCGCGATCTTCGGCGTCCTCGCCTATGGCCTGGTGGAGAGCGGCCTGCTCCTCATGGACCCCGAGGCCGCGGACTTCCCCGGCGAGCCGGCCGCATATTTCGCCGTAGCGGCGTTCATCGCTGGTTTCAGCGAGCGCTGGGTGCACGTCATCGTCGGCGGAGCCAAGAAGACGATCGCGGCGCCGAACGAAGGCTGAGAAAAGGACGAGTCGCATTCGACTCTGAATGGGAGCTTGGGCGCCCGGTTCGAATACCAGGCGTAACGGCGCTAGCGGACAAGTGGCGGACACCCAAAACCGTGCGCGCGAGGCGGTTCCGGACGTCAGAAAAACGCGCAGGGACGCGGGCTTGACTGTCCCTGCCGAGCGTGATATGCCCGCTTGAGCAGCGCGAGCGACGGGGAAGCGCGATGTCGGATCTGTCAGGGCTTTGCTGCTGCGGCACTTCTCTCCTAAGTCAGCTCACTCTGCTCAACCGCCCCACTTTCGAAGGGAGGTACGAGTCGTGAGCACCCATACGGGTAACGGCTCTGCGGTCCTGCCCGCGGAGCCGCCGTACGTCCCGGAGGCCACGCTTCCGCCGCTTCCGGACACGATCGACACCGAGGCGGCGATGGCCACCGACGACGAGTCGGTCGGCCTCGCGGTCGAGGTCGAGGACCGTCCGGTCCTCGCGCCGCATCCGGGGCCGTTCCCACCCCCGCACCGACCGAAGTCGCTACGGGCCGGCTGCTACCTGATGCGGTACACGCCCATTCAGCGCGCCGGGGCGCTGCAACCACTCCACTACGACGGGACGCTGCGCGTGGACCGGCTCTCGCGGACGAACGTCACTGCAAGCGGCGACCTGTACGTCCACCAGCCGCTCAAGATCTGGCCGGGCCACCTGCCGTCCGGGTTGATACGGCCGTCGGAGCCGAACCCCGCGCTCGGGATCCCGATCTTCGCGCGCAAGAACTACCGCTACTACATGCGCGTGACGCAGATCCTGGAGGGATCGACATTCGCGAACAAGTTCACGCTCGGCTTCGAGCTGCACCGTTTCAATCACACGACCAAGGCGTGGACGGTCGAGGGACCGTTTACGGCGAAGATGGTGTGGTCGGCGGCGCCGCCAGGCTTCCCGTCGTCAGGCAATTATCTCCACGGCGAGGTGAAGACCGCCGCCGGCCCGGCGGCCGGCCGGTTGACCATGGGCTGGATCTCGAAATACCTGCGCAAGGCCACCCTCGAGATCGACCGCGTGAACGCCTCCGAGACGCCGCTCGACAACGGCGCCGGAATCGATTGGCGCGACATCTACGACGCGATCGGGTGGGAGGTCATGCTCGACGTCAGCGACGCAGACGTGAACGAGCCGAGCGGCGAGTTCTGGTCGGACGCCGAGATGCATGCGGCGATGCTCGCGCGGCGCGACGCCGCGGATCTCGACCGCGAGTGGCGGTTCCACCTCATCTGCGTCCGTCGGCTCGACTCGACCGAGCGCGGGATCATGTACGACGCTTACGGCGGCGACTCGAACAACATCCCGCGCGAGGGCGCGGGCATCTCGTCGCACTGGACGATCCCGAACACGGCCACGTGGGGGAAGGTGCGCGGGCTGCGTTTCGGCACGGCTGCGGCCCCCTACTTCCGCACCGGCGTCCACGAGATCGGGCACGCGATGGGGCTGTACCACAACGCGGTCGACAACGGCTTCATGCACACGACGCCGGACATCGCGGCCAGTGCGGTGCCGCCGGTGCAGTTCCCGGACAACATCCTCTGGGCGTTCTCGCCGGACGACCGTAAGCGGCTCCGGCACCTGCCCGATATCTGGGTGCGACCTGGCGGGATCTCTTTCGGCGCCGCCTACGGCACGGTGCCGATCAGCCCGACCGACTCGATCGAGGAGGCCGAGGGCCTGACGCTCACCGTGAAGCCACTGCTCGAGACGGTGCCGATCGGCGCGCCGGTCCGCGTGGACTTCACGATCACGAACGAGACCGAGCAGGCCCTGCCGATCCCGGCCAGCCTGAGCATGAAGGCTGGGGCGGTGCATGGTCGCGTCGTCGACCCGTCGGGCGCCGTCCGGACGTTCTGGCCGCTCGTTCGCTGTATCGAGAAGGATGAGCTCCGTGAACTCGAGCCGGGCGGGAGCGTGACGGACTCCGCGACGATCCTGCGCGGCGCCGAGGGCGCCCTCTTCCCAGCGCCGGGCGCGTACCGCGTTTTCGTCGACGTCGAGTGGGCGCTCGGCGAGGCGACGATCCGGCTGTCCGGCGACTCGCCGATCATGGTCACGCCACCCGTCGACGAGAGTCACGCGGCAGCGGCGCTGCGCATCCTGACGACGCCGGACGCGCTGCTGACCCTCGCCCTGGGCGGCGACCACCTCGAGGAGGGGATCGAAGCGATCCAAACCGCGCTCGAAGACGACGTGCTGGGGCCGCACTACGCGTACATCGAGGCGAAACGAGTCGGCAACCGGTTCGGCGGGCGGAAGGCGGACGTCGACGCCGCGGCGGAGCTCCTCAGCGAGGACACCGTCATGAGCACCCGCGAGTCGCGCAAGGCGGTTGAGCTGCTCGAGAGCGACAAGGATGTCGCCGGCCGCGACCGCAGCAAGGATCTCATCGAGGTGCTCACCGACCGCACGACCGGCGGTGAGAAGAAGAAGCGCTCGCGCAAGCGAGCGAAGGCGAAAGCACGCTGATGGAGGTGGCCGGCCGCTGGCGTAAGGTCTCGCGCTCGGACTGCAGCGCACCGTATCCGGAGCTGCTCGAGCTCGAGCCCGGCGGCCGGTACACCGGCTGGAACGAAGCTCCGTCGGACCACCACCCGCTCTGGGACCGAGGCGGGTGGGGGCCGGCGGGGCCCGACCGGCTGCAAATCTCGCTCGCGAACGACGCCGTGCGAGAGTACGCCGTCGAATATGACGGCGACGCCCTCGTGTTCGACGACGGCGCCGGCTGCCGGATCGAATACGTGCGGGCGTAAGACTGGCCGTCGCCTCAGAACAACAGCGCACCCAAGGGCAGCGCGGCGAAGCATGACGCGGCCATCACCCAGCCAGAAAAGGGGAGCAAGAGCGCCCGGCTGCGGCTACCGGGCGGACCGGCTCCCACGAACGAGCATGCCCGACTGACTAGTCAGTCAAACGCGGCTGTTTCGACGCGAGTTTGCCGAGCTCTCGGCGTGGGCAGCTACTTGGGCGACGACCCCGCGTGACGTGCCTGGATGCGGCGACTGGTGCGACAGTGCGGGGTCGTCTTGTGACCGAGCGCCCTCCCGATGGTCACGGCAATGAAGACTCTCCAGGCGCGCGCAGGCGACGCTGACCTCGGGACGGCCCAGCTGTACATCGACCTG
>Ga0081538_10004935_pt1 | contig 12152 bp, 11 predicted proteins | sample TabmetS5T2R1_FD_71022 | JGI IMG/M metagenome (GOLD analysis project Ga0081538, IMG submission 71022) | Tabebuia heterophylla rhizosphere microbial communities from the University of Puerto Rico - S5T2R1 | ecosystem: Host-associated > Plants > Roots > Rhizosphere ... | reverse complement strand
TTTCTCGGCTGAGCTGACGGCGGCTCGGCCGCGGCCACGCTAGCCTCCTCTTTCGTGCTGCGAGCCGTGCTGTCTTCCGTCACGGCTCCGCCCCGCGCCCCCGGCCCGGCGCCGGCGGAGCGGCCCCCAACGAGGTGGCCGCGCCGCGGCGCTCCGCCCACCCCTCCGCCTTCCTGGCGGCGCCGCATCGACTGGTGGAAGCTCGCGCCGGTGCTCGTGGCGGTCGCGGGCGCGATCGTCTACCTGATCTGGCAGCCGCGCACGGTCGACCTGGCGGCGCACACGTTCCGGGCGGAGCTGTTCGGCGAGGAGGGCTTCACGGTCTGGAACGGACTCTGGTACGGCGGGCACCACACGCCCGCCTACAGCATCATCTCGCCGCCGCTGGCCTGGCTTCTCAGCCCACCGGTCGCGCTGGCGATCTCCGCCGTGGCATGCGCCGCTCTGTTTCCTCCGCTCATGCGCGGAGCCTTCGGGGACGAGCGCGCGCGCTGGGGCTCGATCTGGTTCGGCATCGGCACCGCGACGCTCCTGTTCACCAGCCGGCTGCCGTTCGCGATCGGCGTGGCGTTCGGCCTGGCGGCGCTGCTTGCGCTCCAGCGTCGCCGCTATGTCGTCGCGATCGTGCTGGCGGCGCTCTGTCCGCTCGGCAGCCCGGTGGCCGGATTGTTCCTGGCGATGGCGGGCGTCGCCTACGCGATCGCCGAGCGCCGCGACCACTCGAAGCGCCTCGAGGGCCTCGCGATCGCCGGCGCCGCGTTGATCCCGCCGGTCTTCCTCGCCTTGGCCTTCCCGGAGGGCGGCTGGGCGCCGTTTCCTGAGTCCGCCTACGTGCCGATTCCGCTCTTCGCGCTCGCCTGTCTGATCGTGCTCCCGCGCGAGGAGAGCGCGCTGCGCTGGGGCGCCGCCCTGTACGGCCTGGGGGCGACGCTCGCACTGGTGATCGAGACCCCGATGGGCGGCAACGCGGTCCGTCTCGGAGCGCTCTTCGGCGGCCCGGTGCTGCTGTGCGTGCTCTGGGGGCGGCCCTGGACGCGGCGCCTGTGGGCCCTGCCGCTGCTCTCGGTGATGTTCGCCTCGCTCGCCTTCTGGCAGTGGTCGCCCGCCGTTCGCGACGTCATCAAGTACATCGAGGACCCCGCGGCCAAGTCGAACTACTTCGAGCCGCTGCGCCAGTTCCTCTTCACGCTGCCCGATCAGCGCCGCATCGAGATCCCCTTCACGCGGAGTCACTGGGAGGGCGCCGAGGTGGCCCTCGAGTCGCCACTCGCGCGCGGCTGGCTGCGCCAGCTCGACACCGGCCTCCACCCGATCTTCTACCGCGAGGGGCTGAACCGCCTGACCTACGCCAGCTGGCTGTCTGACAACGCGGTGCGCTACGTGGCGCTGCCGTCGGCGAAGCCCGACAAGAGCTCCTACGGGGAGCGGGCGCTGATCGAGAAGGGACTGCCGTACCTGCGCCTGCGCTGGAAGTCGGACGACTGGCGCGTCTACGAGGTCCTGCTGCCGGCGCCGCTCGTGATTTCGCAGAAGGACGCCAACATCGTGCTCGAGCAGTTCCAATCGGACGAGCTCCTGCTCGACGTCAAGCGTCCCGGTGAGGCGATCGTGAAGGTGCGCTGGACGCCGTACTGGTTTGCCTCGAACGCCTGCGTCGAGCCGGATGGGGACTGGACGCGGGTGATAGCGGACGAGAAAGGTTTCGTGCGCCTCTCCACACGCTTCTCTTTGGAGCGTCTGTTCTCCCGCGGCCGCCGCTGCGACGGCTAGCGAGGGAACCACCAGCCCCGCTAGGCTAGTCGTCGGTGGCCCGCTCTCATCCGCTGTACGTCCAGCTGGTTCGCGTGTGGCGCCTGAGCGGGCGCTGGTTGCCCAATGGCTGGCTCGACGCCCTCCGGCAGCTCGCGCTGTTCGCGGGCGCGTACTACGTCTACCGCCTTGTCCGCGGCTTCGTCGACGGCCAGGCGGGACTGGCGTTCGAGAACGCGCGCACCCTGGTGGACATCGAGCGCTCGCTGGGCCTCTTCTTCGAGCCCGGCCTCCAGGCCTGGGCGAAGGGCGAGGCGTGGCTGCTCACATTCGCGAACTGGATGTACGTGAACTCGCACTTCGTCGTCACCACCACGTTCCTGATCTGGCTCTACCTGGCCCGCAACCGGGCCTTCTACTTCGTGCGCAACATGTTCATGGTGTCGATGGGCCTGGCGCTCGTGGGCTACCTTGCCTACCCGACCGCGCCGCCGCGCTTCCTGCCCGAGTGGGGCTTTACGGACACCGTTGCGAGCTTCGTCGGCGAGTCGGCCGAGAACAGCGCGGACGTGCTGTACAACCCGTTTGCCGCCGTTCCGAGCATGCACGTGGCGTTCGCCCTGATGATCGCGATTCCGGCGATTTTCCTCGTACGGCGCCGCGTGCTGAAGGTGCTGTGGGCCACCTACCCGCTCGTCATAACGTTCGTGGTCGTGGTCACCGCCAACCACTACTGGGTGGACGCGGTGCTCGGCGCGCTGGTCGCCGCCGTCTCGGCCTGGGCCGCGACGGCCGCCTTCGCCCGCGCCCGTCCCGACGCCTGGGCGTGGCATAGCGCAGCCGCCAAGGCATGAGCGACGAGATTCGTCAGCGCCCAAGTAGGGCGCGGGCGCCACGCAACGGGCGCGGCGGCATGACCGCGGCCGAGATGAGAGAGCTCGCGCGCAACAGGCTGATCGAGTCGCGTCTGACACCGAACGCGATCTCGCTCACCGGCTTGCTCGGCAACCTCGTCGCCGCGGTGCTGATCCTCGAGCACCATTTCGTGCTCGCAGGCGTTGCATTCATCCTCGGATCGCTCTGCGACATGATGGACGGGCGCTACTCGCGCATGTCCGGCAAGGGCACCCCCTTCGGCGCCTTCCTCGACTCGACGCTCGACCGCATCGAGGAGGGCGTGGTGCTGGCGGCCATCGCGGCCTGGTTCGCCGAGTCCGGTGACGAGCTCGCGGTGGCCGCGACCGTGCTGACCGTTCTCGGCTCCCTCATGGTCAGCTACACGCGCGCCCGGGCGGAGGCGCTGGGGGTGGAATGCAAGGTCGGGGTCGCCTCGCGGCCGGTGCGGGTGGTCATCCTGTCGGCCGGCCTCGTGTTCGGCGCCGGCGAGCTGATACCGGACGTCGATCTGCTCGAGCCCGCCATCTACGCGATGGCGGCGCTCACGATCTTCACTACCTTTCAGCGAGTGTTTCACGTACGGCGGCAACTCCAGCGCGCAGCGGTGTAACCAACGCGGCGCGTCGGAGTTCTTGTGGGCGCGGCCCCCGCGAGGGGCCATTTTCATGGAGGACGGCTGGAGGGCACTGTGACTGAATCTGCACTTTCGACAAACGGCGGCTCGCGATATCAAACCGAGAAGGTGCGCGTGGCCATCGTCGGCGTGGGGAACTGCGCATCTGCATTCGTGCAGGGGGTCGAGTACTACAAGGACGCCAACCCCGCCGAGTCCGTGCCGGGACTCATGCACGTGGATCTCGGCGGCTACCACATCCGCGACATCGAGTTCACGGCGGCGTTCGACGTCGATGTGGAGAAGGTGGGCAAGGACCTCTCGGAGGCGATCTGGTCCGGCCAGAACAACACGATCAAGTTCGCCGACGTCCCGAAGCTGAACGTGCCGGTCTATCGCGGCATGACCCACGACGGGCTCGGCAAGTATCTGAAGGAGAAGATCACCAAGGCGCCGGGGGAGACCGACGACATCGTCCAGATCCTCAAGGAGACCAAGACCGACGTGGTGGTCTCCTACCTCCCGGTCGGCTCCGAGCAGGCGACCAAGTGGTACGTGGAGCAGGTCCTCGACGCCGGCTGTGCGTTCGTCAACTGCATCCCCGTCTTCATCGCCAGGGAGAACTACTGGGGCAAGCGCTTCCAGAAGGCGGGACTGCCGATCGTGGGTGACGACATCAAGTCGCAGGTCGGCGCCACGATCACCCACCGGATGCTCGCGCGCCTGTTCCACGAGCGCGGCGTGCAGCTCAAGCGCACCTCGCAGCTCAACGTGGGCGGCAACATGGACTTCTACAACATGCTCGAGCGGGAGCGGCTCGAGTCGAAGAAGATCTCCAAGACGAGCGCCGTCACCTCGATCATGGGCCACGTGCTGCCCGAGGACGACGTGTACATCGGCCCCTCGGACTATGTGCCGTGGCTGACCGATCGCAAGTGGGCGCACATCAGGCTCGAGGGCGAGGCCTTCGGCGACGTGCCGCTCAGCTTCGAGGCCAAGCTCGAGGTTTGGGACTCGCCGAACTCGGCGGGCATCGTCACCGATGCCGTGCGCTGCTGCAAGCTGGCGTTGAACCACGGCGTCGGCGGCCCGCTCGTGGGCCCGAGCGCCTATCTGATGAAGTCGCCCCCGGAGCAGTACCCCGACCCGGTTGCGCGCGAGCTGACCGAGAAGTTCATCGCCGAGTACGCCGGCGCGCCGAAGCTGCCGGACAAGCCGAAGGTGCGCGCCGCGACGATCGAGGAGTAGCTACCTCCTGAAGATCTCATAGACGGCGCCGCGCCGCCGCCCTCCACCGTCGAGGCTGGCACGGCTCGGTCAGCGCGTCGTGCCGGCTCAGCTCGGGCGCGCCGCGCTGATTGCTCGATGCAAGATTCGCGCGATTGCGGCTTGAGTCGGGCGCTTTCCGGGTACGCACAGTTCGATTCAACCAACCGGAGGGTTGCCGGACGCTGGTCGTTACGTTACGGGCCGGCGGCAGGCCCGGCGACTCCCGTCAACAGGGGGGAACATATGCGGGTCCCGGTAAAGCTCGTCCTAGCGGTCGCGTGCGTGCTGACCGTCGCCATGTCGGCGCCGGCCGGCGCCCAGCAACGCACGCCGCCGCCGGTGGACTCCTACACGTTCACGAACAACCTGCATCCGCAGGGCTACTCGCCCCAGGGGAACACGCCGAACCTGCCGGGCCTGACGTTCACGGCCAACTCCGATCTCGCCTTCTGGGGCAATCTGGCGTTCCAGGGCCACTACGAGGGGTTCCGCATCATCAACATCGCCTCGCCGGCGAACCCTCGCGAAATCTCGTTCACGGAGTGCGTCGGCAACCAGGGCGACGTCGTCGTCTACGGCGACATCCTGGTCCGCGCGTGGAACTCGCCCGCGACCGGCACCGGCACGGCGCAGCTGTCGTGCGACGGTGAGCCCGTGCCGGCGGGCTTCGAGGGCGTGCACATCTTCGACATCAGCAACCTCGAGGATCCGGTCCTGGTCGGCAGCGTCGAGATCAGCGAGCGTGCCGGCGCGGACGCGCTCGGCTGCGGATCGCACACGATCACCGGCGTTCCTGATCTGGAGAACAACACCCTCGTCATCTACAACCAGTCCGCCGGCACGTGTACGACCGAGGCGTTCCACGTGTTCGAGATCCCGCTCGACGACCCGGCCAACCCGACCACGCCGCAGGAGATCGAGCTCCACGAAGCGATGGGCTGCCACGACTCAGGCGTCATCCTTGGCGATGCGAACCTGCTGGCGTGCGCCAGCCATAGCCACACCAACGTGTTCGACATCGGCGACAACCAGTTCCCCGGCGGCAGCCTGACGGAGCCCGTGTTCCTGTACACCGTCTCCGAGCCGGGGGTGGGCATCGGCGGCAACTGGCATTCGGCGGCCTTCACCTGGGACGGCGAGGTGCTGATCCTCGGCTGGGAGCCCGGCGGCGGCTCGCTGCCTGAATGCGAGGCGACCGACCCCGACGTCAAGAAGAGCTGGTTCTTCTATGACGCGCAAACCGGCGAGAAGCTCGGCCAGTTCGTACTGCCGCGGCCGCAGGGCTCGACGGAGAACTGCACGATCCACAACTACAACGTGGTGCCGACCGACAAGCGCTACCTGCTCGTGGGCGGCAACTACCAGGCGGGCATCAGCGTCGTCGACTTCACGGATCCTGCCAACGCTCAGGAGGTCGCTTTCGCGGACCCGGCGCCGCTCGTCCCCACCCAGCTCGGGGGTGACTGGTCGACCTACTACTACAACGGCCGCATCTACGAGTCCGACATCACGCGCGGGCTGCTGATCTGGAACCTGTCCGGAAACTGGGACGCCGGCGCCCGCAAGCTGCCGTACCTGAACCCGCAGACGCAGGAGTTCACCCTGGCCACCCCGTAGCGGGCTAATCAGCGAGGGGGCGGCTGCCAGCCGCCCCCTCGTCCCAGGTCGCAGGGAGGTCGAAGACCGGGCGGCAAGCGCGAGCCAAGGGGACCCGCTGGTCGCTGCAAAGACGCGCGTGCGTGCGAGGCCACGTCGTTGAACCGGTGGTGCAAGTCGCCGATGGCTAGGCCCAGACTGTGCGCGCCACGTCCGCGACGACGCGCAGTTTGCTCTCCTCTGCCTGCTCGCTTATCGGGTTGCCGTCCGCGACGGAGGCGAACCCGCACTGTGTTGAGAGCGCGAGTTGTTCGCGCGGGAACAGGCGCGCGGCCTCCTCGATGCGGGCGATCAGCTCCTTGGGCGCCTCGACGTCGGGCTTCTTGGTCGACACGAGCCCGAGCACGACCTGCTTGTCGTCCGGCGCCCGCGAGAGCGGTTCGAAGGACCCGGAGCGGGCGTCGTCGTATTCGAGGAAGTAGGCGTCGAAGGCCGTGGCCCGCTCGAACAGCGCCTGGGCAATGAAGTCGTAGCCGCCGCTCGCCATCCACATGCCCGCGTTGTTGCCGCGGCAGAGGTGGATGCCGAGCCGGACGCCGGAGAGTCCCTCCACCATCCCGTTTATCAGGTCGATGCCCTCGGTGAGCATGCGGTCGGCGGGCATCCCGAGCGACTCCGTCCAGTCGCGTACGCGCGGGTCGACCAGGGTGGCGAGCTCGGGCGCGTCGATCTGGATGTACTGGCAGCCGAGCGAGACGAGCTCCTGTATCTCCGAGCGGCCGACCTCGGCCGCGTCGGCGAACATCTCGAACGCCTCTCCGTACGCGCCCGTGGAGTACTTGGGACTCCAGAGCCCGTAGAGGACCAATGGGCTGGGCACAGTGGCCTTCAGCGGCAACCGGGCGCGGGCCCTCGCGTAGCTGTACTCCTCCGTGACCAGGGAGCGTCGTTTGCGCAGCTTGGAGGTGACGGCGAACGGGGGCGCCCACTCGAGCTCGCGCTCCGCCGTCGCCCACGGCATGGCGGTGCCCTCCGGCACCGGCTCGATGCCCTCGACAGTCTCCGTGATCGGGCCCATGAACAGGTAGCGGCGCATCTCGCCGTCGGTGACGACCTCGACGCCCGTGCCCTCCTGCAACGCGATCACCTGGTCGACGGCGCGATCCTCGATGCGCTTGAAATCGGGGGTGGAGAGGCTGCCCCGCTGGAAGGCGGCGCGTGCCTCCTTCAGATAGGACGGGCGCAGCATGGATCCGACGACCTCCGCGCGGAACACGACCTCACTCCTCCTCGCCTCGGGCCGCCGAAGCTGCACCTCCCACAGCGGTCTCCGTGCCCGGCGCGAGCAGCTCGCCGCGGCTGTAGTGGCCGACCGCGTCGAACCAGCGCTTCGCGTGAAGCCCCTCTCGGAGATCGCAGTCCGCGACGACCATGCCCTCCTCGCCGTACAGCGGCCCCGCCACCAGCTCGCCCCTAGGTTCGACGATCGCCGCGCCGCCGCTCCCGAACACGTCCTTGTCGGGGAGCTCCAGCGGGAAGTCGTCCGGAAAGGCCGAGCGCGGGATGTACTGGGGCGCCGACACCACGTAGGCCCCCGACTCGATCGCGATGTGGCGCATGCTCGCGAGCCACGAATCGGAGTCGTCCGCGGTCGGCGCGACCCAGATCTGCGGACCCTGCTGGTACATAGTCCAGCGCGCGAGCGGCATTCGATTCTCCCAACAGATGAGGCCGCCGACGCGGCCGAGCCGCGTCTCAGCAACCTGAAGGTCATCGCCGGTTCCAATCCCGTGGAAGAGCCGCTCGTGGTGCGTGGGCATCAGCTTGCGGTGCCTCGAGATCAGCCCCTCCGGGCCGATCAGGAGCAGCGTGTTGTAGAGCGTGCCGGGCCGGTCCGACTCGCGTTCGTTCACACCGATGGCGCAGTGCACCCCGTGCCGCCGACAGGCCTCGGCCAGCCGGTCGACGTGCGGGCCCGGCACGTCGAGCGAGCTCGCCCACAGGCGCTCCCAGAGCTCGTCGAAGCCGTCGAAGCCGGCCGCCTGGCGGGCCCAGATGTTCGACGGATAGAGCGAGACGAACGTCTCGGGCAGCACCGCCAGCTGGACGCCGTCGGCGGCGGCCTCCCCGAGCAGGCGCGCGGCCTTATCGACCGTCGCGTCCGCGTCGAGGATGACCGGCGTGGCCTGCACGGCCGCCACCCGCACGGTTGGGAAGTCCGTCATTGCGGAGCGATCGTATCCTGCGACGGGTGTCGTTCGCGATTGCGCAGGTGACCCCGTGGCCGTGGGAGCAGCATCACGAGGTCAACCTCTTCGTCGAGCGGCTCGCGGACGAGCTCTGCCGCCGCGGCCACCGGGTTCTCGTCGTGGCGCCGTCCGGCTCGCGCGAGCTGGTCCGCGAAGGTCGCGCCAAGATCAAGGCGCTGCGTTCCGATCCGGAGGCCGTGTTCGCCGACCCGGGCTGCGCCTCGCTGATCGCGGTCGGGCAGAGCCTTCCGTTCCGCCGCGGCGGCTCGGTCTCGCTGCCGCTCGACGTGTCGCGCACCCTCGAGGACCTGCTCGGGCGCGCCGAGCTCGACTTCGTCCACGTGCACGAGCCCTTTGCCCCGTCGGCGTCGTCGGCCGCGCTGCGCCACTCGCACGCGCTGAACGTCGGCACCTTCCACTCGACGACCGAGCGCTTCGTCTCAACGCAGGTGGCGCGCAGGATGGTCGAGTTGCTCTTCGGCCGGTTGGACGGCCGCAGCGCCAGCTTCGCCGCCACGCGCGATCTGGTCGAGCGCTACTTCCCGGGCGACTACGAGGTGATCCTCCCGGGCGCCGATCTGATGCACCGACCCGGCGCCAAAGCCGGCACGCCGGAGATCGTCTTCTCCGCCCAGGAAGAGCGAGGAGCGATGCGACTGTTCCTGCGGGCGCTGCGCCGGCTGCCGACGGGGCTCGACTGGCGCGCGACGATCTGGCTGCGCGACCCCGCCTCGGCACCGACCGTCGCGCTCCCCCGGCGGCTGCGCGACCGCGTCGTCCTGGCCGGGCCGGCCGACGGTTCGGAGGCGCAGCACCTTGCCCGCGCCCGGATCGCGGTCGCAGCCTCGGCCGGGGCCGCCCCGGCGCCGCAGCTGGTGCTCCGCGCCCTGGCCGGCGGCGCCGTGCCCGTCGTGTCCCGATTGCCCCAGTACGAGGAGGCCGTGCGCGACGGCGAGCTCGGACCGCTGTTCGAGCCGCGCGACGCGCTCACCCTCGCGGCCCAAATCGAGCGCCTGCTGGCGGAACCCGTTGCCCTGGGCGAGTACCAGCGGCGGATTGCCCTCGCGCACCCGGAGATCCAGTGGTCGCGCGCGGCGGACGAGTTCGAGGCGCTCTACGAGCGCATCGCGGCGCGCAGGCACGCGACGAACGCGCCGGCCCGCGTGCGCAGCCGGCTGCTCGAGCGCGGTTTCATTCACGTCGACCTCCACATGCACACCGACCATTCGCCGGACTGCGCCACCCCTGTGGACACGCTGCTCGACGCGGCAAAGCGCGTCGGACTCGGCGCCATCGCGGTCACCGACCACAACGAGATCTCGGGCGCGCTCGAGGCGCGCTCGCGGGCGAACGGGATCAAGGTGATCGTCGCCGAGGAGGTGAAGACCGCGGACCAGGGCGAGGTGATCGGGCTCTTCATCGAGGAGAAGATCCCGCGCGGGCTGACGCTGCAGGAGACGATCGCCGAGATCAGGCGCCAGGGCGGTCTCGTCTACGTGCCGCATCCCTTCGACCGCATGCACGCGGTGCCCGACTACGAGCATCTGCTCGACGTCGTCGAGGAGATCGACGCGATCGAGGTCTTCAACCCGCGGGTGGCCTTCTCCGCCTTCAACGAGGAGGCCGCGCGCTTTGCCGCGAAGTACCGGATCGTGGCCGGGGCGGGCTCGGACAGCCACGTGGCGCAGGGCCTCGGCTCGGTGAAGATCCGCATGCGCGATTTCGACGGGCCGGAGGAGTTCCTCGAGTCGCTGCGCGACGCGGACATCGTCCGCAAGCGCCAGTCCCTGCTGTACGTGCAGGCGCTCAAGTTCATCCAGACCCGCGGTCCGGCCAAGCGCCGCACGAGCAAGAGCTGATGCAACCGAGAGGAGCGGGCGCGGGTCCGTCCAATAGTTCTGGCCAGGTGCCCGCCACGGACGATGAGATCAGGGAGAAGTACCTCGAGCGCGCGATCCGTGAGCTGAACCAGCTCACCCGCACGATTCAGGACTGCGAGACGTGCCCACGCGGCAACCTGATGCCGGTCCTCGGCTCGGGGCACCCACAGGCCGACATCTTTCTGCTGAAGTTCGCTCCGGTGCCCGCCGAGATCGAGGAGGGCGTGGCCTTCTACGGGCGGGCGGGCAGCGCGCTCATGAAGAGCTTCAAGCGGCTCGGCGTCGATCCGCTCGCGGTCTACGGCACCGTGTTCGTCAAGTGCCCGGTGCCCGACACCGACCTCGCGGCCCCCGAGTGCCGCGCGCGGGTGCTGGACGAGCTGGCGATCGTGCAGCCCCGGATCGTGGTTGTGATGGGCGAGGAGGCGCTCGAGGAGCTGAACGGACTGGGGCTGCCGCTCGGGCGCGAGCTCGAGGCCCGCACCGGCGAGACGCAGCGCCTCACGCCCTCGTGCGAGGCGCTCTACGTGCCGGACATCGACCGCTCCCTTGACGACGAGCGCGCGAAGCGCGACTTCTGGCGCGCCTTCCGCTCGCTGGGCGACTGGTACGAAGACCTGCCGCCGTACTAGTCTTCAGGGCTCTCCATGGCGCACAAGGCGAGGGTCCTGGTGGTGGCCAACCGCACCGCCGAGTCGCCCGAATTGCTCGACGCTCTGAGGGCGCGTGCGGTACAGGGCCCCTGCGAGTTCACGCTGCTCGTGCCCGCGACCCCGCAGGGCATCGCTTGGGCCGCGGACATGCACGCGGGGAGTGAGGAGGCCGAGGAGCACCGGCAGGCCTTCGTCGACGAGCTGCGGGCGGACGGACTCGACATCGGCGCCGCGAAGGTGGGCGATCCCGATGCCCTCGCGGCCGTCTCGGACGAGTGCAACTTCCACGAGTACGACGAGATAATCGTCTCCACCCTGCCGCTCAAGCTCTCGAAATGGCTTCGGGTCGACCTTCCGCGTAAGGTGAAGGCGGCCACCGGCCTCCCGGTGACGCATGTGATCGGAAGCGAAGAGAAGGCCCGGACGCGATGGACCTAGAAGAGCACAGCATCGAGCCGGTCGTGAAACGCACCTGTGCCGAGTGCGGCACGACGCTTACCAAGCGGGAGATCGAGGCCTCGATCGAAACCGGCGGACCGTTCCTCTGCACGGTCCACGCGAACGAGGAGGTCGAGCTGGGGGAGGACGTCGAGCCGGGCGGCTAGCCCGCGCGTTCGAGAAGCGCGACGCACTCGATGTGCGGCGTCTGGGGGAACATGTCCACCGGCCGCACCGTTCTGAGCTCGTAGCCGGCGTCGGCGAGCTGCCGCGCGTTCGGTGCCAGCGTCGTCGGGTTGCACGACACGTAGACGATGCGCTTCGCGTCCGCCTCGAGCACCCGCCTGACCACCTTGTTCGAGAGGCCCGCTCGCGGCGGATCGAGCACCACCACGTCGGGCCGACCCGCCCGCTCCAGGAGCGGGCGCATCGCCAGGCGCACGTCGCCGGCGAAGAAGCGCGCGTTGTCCACCCCGTTCAGGCGGGCGTTCTCGATCGCATCGGCCACCGCCTCCTCGACGAGCTCCACACCCCAGACCTCGGCCGCATCGAGGGCGAACACGAGGGCGATCGTGCCGATGCCGCAGAAGAGGTCGAGCACGCGCTCGCGGCCGCTCAGCTCGGCGAGCTCCGCGGCCGCGCCGTAGAGCCGCTCGGCCATCTCGGTGTTCGTTTGAAAGAAGGCGTCGGGCGAGATGCGAAGGGTGAGGCCGCAGATCTCCTCCTCGAGCTCCGCCTGCCCCTTGATGCGCTCGGTCACGCCGTCGCGGGTGGTCTCCGCGACGCTCGCGGCGCGGGGCCACAGCAC
>Ga0081538_10004934_pt1 | contig 12152 bp, 9 predicted proteins | sample TabmetS5T2R1_FD_71022 | JGI IMG/M metagenome (GOLD analysis project Ga0081538, IMG submission 71022) | Tabebuia heterophylla rhizosphere microbial communities from the University of Puerto Rico - S5T2R1 | ecosystem: Host-associated > Plants > Roots > Rhizosphere ... | reverse complement strand
GCGCGACGGCATGTGGATGACGGCGTACCCGCGCTGAACGGCGCGCCGGCCCGGATGGCAAGGGAAACGCTGCGGCCCGACCATGTCCCTCTGTGGTCGCGCACCAAAGCTTCACCGAAGGGCGAGCAAGCAGAACACGACCGGGATTGACTCGCGTGAGCCCGAGCGCCACGTGTCCTTCGAATCCTGTGAGTTGCAGCGCTTTTGCCTCTTGTCGTAGTGTGCTACAGGCCGTACGATTCGTGTACGTTTCCAGAGGGCTTCGAGCACGGAGTGTGACTATGCCAACGGCGCTGAAGATCAGGGACGAAACGACTCTCAGCCTCGGCGGTGATGACGAGAGAGACTTCACCCTAGATGTACCGGACGAGCGGATCACGGTGCGGCAGTTGATCCGCGCCCGCGTCTATAGGGAGGTGCACGACTACAACCTCGACCTGCCCGAATACTTCCACGGTCTCATCCAGCCGTCCGACGCAGAGAGGTCCCTCAACGGCTTCAAGATGCGTAAGAGGCGCAGTATAGACCCCGAGAAGCAGTTCGAGCTGGCGGAGAGAGCATTCTACACCAACGGGTTCATATTGCTGGTCGATGACAGGCAGGTAGACGAGCTCGAAGAGGAGATCGAAGTCAGGCCAGACACCACGGTTACTTTCCTCAAGCTCGTCCCGCTCGTCGGAGGATGAAGGTGTTCCTCCGCAGGAGGCGCATCCCGCAGCCTTACAGGTCCTGGATCGACGACCTCCTGGCCGAAGAGCAGGAGGAGACATACCGGCGGTATACCCTGCAGAACAAGGAATCTGAGGCGGAACGTCGAATTCTTGCGGCAACACCCGAAGAGCAGCGGGGGTTCGTCCTGGCCGCCGTGGAGTGGTTGGACCTCCGTCACGGCAAACAGTCTGCGGCCTTCCACGAGACCTGGGCGATCCGCCAGACCATGCAGACCGTTCTCAGGCGCAGGCTCCCGTTCGACCATGACGACGTCTGCCGCCTCCTGAAGTGGTCCAGCCGCCAGCCGTACACGTTTGTGCGGGGTACACCGCAGATGATCAAGGTGCTCCAGGATCACCTCAAAGATCACGACCTTACTCCGGATCTGCGCAAAAGGGTCAACGAACTCACCAGTCGTCTCCAAAAAGACTACAGCACAGAAGAGACGCGCCGCTGGGCAGCGAGACTGAAAGACCTGGGTGGGCTTTCGGCCTCGAGCCTGCCGCTCGTACCCGGGGAGGCGTGGTCTGATGCTGCAATAGGCGATATCGGGGCCATGGAAGGAGGAGAGCGTGCGGCCTGGGTCGAGCTCCTGCAACACTGCACCGGGGCCAGGGGTGCGAAGCCCACCCAGAAGTGGTCAAAGCGAGCTGAAGCAGTCCTGGAGAAGACCGGACGCCCCGCCTTCGAGAGGGCCGTCGTGCGCTGGTTCCCTCTGGTAGAGAAACCACGCACCAGGCCTGTCGAGCGGGGATCACAGTGGCAGCCGGACCCCAATTTGCTCTTGCAGGACGAGAACGCGGACATCCTCAAGGCGCTCGCCTGGCTTTGTGCGGGGAGCAATAACACGGATGTCGCGCGTGCGCTGGGAGCACTGGCGCTCTCGGCCTATCGCAAGGTGCCACAGATGGGCCCGAGGTGTGTCAGGCTTGGCAACGCCTGTGTTTGGGCGTTGGGCGCCCTGCCTGACGCAAGGGGAGTGGGGCAGCTCGCGATGCTACGGTCCAGGGTGAAGTTCGGCACGGCGCAGAAAGGCATCGAGAAGGCGCTGGACAACGCGGCAGGACAGGCCGGAATGCCGCTGCAGGAGATAGAGGAGATCTCCGTCCCCACTTACAGCCTGCAAGACGTGGGGGTGAGACGTGCGAGGTTTGGCGAGTTCGGCGTCGAGCTGGTAGTCACCGGTACGAGCACGACCGAACTGCGTTGGACCAAACCCGACGGCAAAAGACAGAAATCCGTGCCCAAAGCCGTCAAAGAGCACAGGGCCGAGGAGTTGAAGGAGATCAAAGCCGCCGCCACCGACCTGCGGAAGATGCTGCCGGCCCAGCGCGACAGGATAGAGAGCCTGTACCTGGAGCAGAAGTGCTGGACATACCAGTCCTGGCGCGAACGCTATCTCGACCATCCTGTCGTAGGCACGCTCGCGCGGCGCCTTATCTGGAATTTCACGAACGAAGCACACTCACAAGCCGGCGTCTTCTACGAGGGCCGGATCGTCGGCCGTAACGGCCACGTCCTGGCCTGGATCGACGCCTCGACGAGCGTAGAGCTGTGGCATCCCATGCAGGAGGATCCTAACGAGGTCCTGGCCTGGCGCGACTGGCTCGCCGAGCTGGAGATACGCCAGCCCTTCAAGCAGGCGCACAGGGAAGTCTACCTGCTCACCGACGCAGAGCGTACGACGAGGACCTACTCCAATCGCTTCGCCGCGCACGTGATCAAGCAGCACCAGTTCAACGCCCTGTGCGCGGCGCGGGGGTGGAAGAACAAACTGAGGCTGATGGTCGACGACGAATACCCGCCGGCGACCAGGGAGCTACCGGCCTGGGGAATGAGGGCCGAATTCTGGGTCGAAGGCCTCGGCGACAACTACGGCGCCGATACCACGGAGGCGGGGACCTACCTCTACCTGGCCACGGACCAGGTGCGCTTCTACAACATCGACGCCAGGGAGAACTACGCCCACGCTGGCGGTGGAGGGTACGCCACCGGATTTCGTGGACGGGGCGCTCCCACAGGACCACTCGCTCTCGAAGAGGTCCCTCCACTCGTCCTCTCTGAGGTGATGAGGGACGTAGACCTGTTCGTTGGCGTGGCCAGCGTCGGCAACGACCCGAACTGGGCCGACGGCGGGCCAGAGGGCCGCTACAGAGATTACTGGACGAGCTACTCCTTCGGCGCCCTCTCCCAGACCGCGAAGACGCGCAAGCAAGTGCTGCAGCGCCTGATCCCGCGCCTCAAAATAGCGGACCGCTGCCGCCTGAAAGGCAGGTTCCTGATCGTCCAGGGCGACGTGCGCACCTACAAGATCCACCTCGGCAGCGGCAACATCCTGATGGAGCCAAACGACCAGTACCTCTGCATCGTCTCGACCAGCGCACCAACGAAAGGAAACCTCGGCAGCCGCCTCTTCCTACCCTTCGAAGGCGACCGCAACCTGGCCATAATCCTCAGCAAAGCCTTCCTGCTGGCAGAAGACAAGGAGATAAAAGACCCCACAATCCTGCACCAGATCTCGAGCTGAAATGCTGACAAGCGACAGCCGAAGGCTGGAGCGTGTCGAAATGCTGAAATGCTAGAACTGTGGCAGATATTCCCTCTGAGCCTCGAACATCTCATCGAACAGCTCTCTGGCCTCGGGCCCGCTACCAACCAGGGGATCATTCAAGAAGGCGCGGAAACCAAGATCCTTATCTCCTGTCAATCCGGCCTGAACTATGGCCTCCTGGTTGAACACGTGTGGATGCACGAGCGCGGCTACAGGTGGGGGAAGCTCCCCGAAGACGATACCGGAAGCCCCCGAGCCGTTGAGCGTGCCGTAGGTCTCCACGACTGCCCCCAGCGGAACGTCCCTGACCTGGCCGGCGTTCGGCAGGTTGACGATGTGCACTGAGTCTACGCCGGTCCACATGGCCGCCATTATGTCGGAGATCTCCTCCCGCGAGCGCCCGGTCGGGATGGGCTCGTCGCCCCTGACCATAAGCCGCACGCTCTCCCTGTCTGCGGCGAGCCGTTTCCTTCTGACGTCTACCGTGGTCACCCTGAGGTCGAGCCGCTCCCGCTCTTTCTCGTCTCGGAGGTAACCAGGGAGGAACTCGCACACGTGTCGGTCGCCAGCCGCAGGCAGATAGCCGTAGAGCCGGCACAGCTCGGTGCGGAAACCCCACGTGTTCGTAAACGGGTCGGTGTCATCGTCATCATCGGAGAGTGAGATCTCACGCGCCTCGCCGCCGGAGATCCTGTGGAACGCCTCGCCGGTGACGGCTCGACCGTGTACCGAGACGCCGGTGACCCAGATAAAGTGGTTGACCCCTGCCACCCTGACGTTGATGGCCTCCTCGGGAGCGTGGAACATTTTGGAGAGCATGCCGAGGGTGCTGAAGAGCTCGTGGCAGAGACCGATGGCCTTGATGGATGTTGCTTTCGTGACGGCCCTGGTGAGTACCGTTAGCGGGTTGGTGAGGTTCAGCAGTACGGCATGGGGGCAATACTCCTCCATAGAGCGTGCGATCTCCACGACCACAGGGATGTTCCGCAGACCTCGGAACAAGCCACCCGGCCCTACGGTGTCGCCGACGGTCTGCACCACCCCGTAGCGGGCGGGGATCTCCAGGTCAAGCGCCGTGGCATCGAGTCCCCCGGTCGAGATGCTCAAGACCACGAAGTTCGCACCGCTGAGGGCCTCTTCCAGCCGCTGCGTCTTCTCCAACTGCAGATCTGCCTTCGCCGCATCCAGGGCCTTCGTTCCCCACTCGTACATGTCCTGGAGCGCTTCACCGTTTACGTCGTGCAGGACCAGAGTGCCCCCGCGCAACTCCTCGTTCAATGCGACGTCCTGGATGATCTTGGGCCCCCACTGGTAGCTCCCCCCACCCACAAACGCTATCCTGGGTCCGCCACGCGCTTCCACGTCTTCCTCCCTCTACGCCCGCTGACACGTGTAAGGAGCTATGATACCGTGCGCGTTAGCGCCAAAGAGCGGGGTCGGTTCTCGGGAGAGGGTGAACAGGCACAACATCGCCGTCCAAGCGTTGAGGGTCAGTGCCGGGTAGGGTTTGAATGTTCCTGACGACATCGCGGTGGGTCGGTGTGACGACGGAACGGTCGCCGGTCTTCTCTCGCCTGCGTCAACCACCTTCAGTGTGCCCAAGTACGCCATCGGCGCAAGACCTGCCAGGATGCTCCTCGATAGTATGGGTGGCTGCGGCGGGGGAGCTAAATCTTGCTCAGGCCCGAGCTTATCGTCCGCCCGAGCTCGCCGCGCACATATCGATCGTCTCGAACGAACAGAGGGAGAAGAAGATACATGAGCTCCGAAAAACTGCGTTTCGGTATATTGGGATGCGGCGTCATCGGTCCGCACCACGCGAAGGCCATAGCCGGCCTCGAGAGCGCGGAGCTCGTGGCAGTGGCGGATGTCGTCCCCGAACGAGCCGAGGAGCTGGCGGGTGAGTACGGGTGCGCGCATTACGCTAGCCTCGAAGAGATGTTGGCGGGCGTGGATCTCGACGCCGTGTGCGTCTGCACCCCTAGTGGCATGCACGCCGATGGGGCCATAACGGCGCTCGAGGCCGGCAAGCACGTCGTCATCGAGAAGCCCGTCGACGTAACCCTAGAGGCGGCGGACCGCCTCATCGAGGTACAGCGTGCCACGGGCGGGAGGGTCGCCGTCGTAAGCCAGCACCGCTTCGACGCTGCCACTCAGGCCGTTCACGAGGCGCTCGCCAGAGGCGAGTTCGGCCGCCTGACCTCGGGATCCGCCGACGTGCGGTGGTGGAGGTCGCAGTCTTACTACGACTCGGGCGGCTGGCGAGGAACCTGGGAGTTGGATGGCGGTGGAGTCTTGATCAACCAGGCCATACATAGCATCGACCTCCTGCAGTGGTTGATGGGCCGGGTAGTCGAAGTAACCGCCTACACGGGGCTTATCGCCCACGAGAGGATAGAGGTCGAAGACACGGCGGTAGCCACCTTGAAATTTGCGAACGGCGCCCTCGGCACCATTGTGGCGACGACGGCGGCATATCCGGGACTAACCACCAGGATCGCCGTGCACGGCGATCGGGGATCGGCCATCATCGACGACGATCAACTGACCTACTTTCACGCCGCCCGCGAGGGACAGGAGGGAGAGGCCTACGGCGCGGGCGGAGGCGAAAACCAGGCCGAACTGGTCATGCAGCCCTACGACGATGCGCCATCCGGACCCGGCGCCGGTGCAGACCCTGGCAGCCTCTCCATGGCGCATCGCGACCAGATACATGACTTCATCGAGGCCATAAGAGAGGACCGCGAGCCGCTGGTAAACCTCCAGGAAGGACGCCGGCCGCTCGCCATAATACAGGGGATCTACGAGTCTGCCCGTACCGGCGGGCCCGTACGTATCGAGGAATAGAACGAGCCGGGGCGGGCCGCGAGGGACCGCTCCCACGAAAGGGGTTATGACACGTGTGGACCTTGACGGGTTTCGCAGATGAGATCTCTCCCGATCTGGAGGAGCAACTGGAGACACTCGCGCAGGAGTCCATGGGCTACATGGAGTTGCGCAGCGTATGGAACACCAACGTGCTCGACCTGACCGATGATGAACTGGATATGGTAAAGTCCTCGACCGCACAGCGCGGTATCACGATATCTTCCATCGGCTCGCCAATCGGTAAAGTCCCCGTGACGGACCCGTTCGGGCCGCACCTGGAGCGTTTCAGGCGCGCGCTGTACGCCGCCGATGTCATGGGTGCGCCTTACGTGCGCATCTTTTCGTTCTTTATTCCCGAAGGTGAGGAGCCGGAGCAATATCGGGAAGAAGTGATCGACCGGTTGGGGATCATGGCCGGCGAGGCGGAGGATTCCGGGGTCACGCTCCTGCACGAGAACGAAAAGGAGATCTACGGCGACATCCCGAGCCGTTGCCTGGACATACTCGCTGGCGTAGGCTCGCCCGCCCTACGGGCCGCGTGGGATGCCGCCAACTTCGTGCAGTGCGGCATCAGCCCGTACAAAGAAGGATACGCATCGTTGCGGCCCTATATTGAGTATGTGCACGTAAAGGACGCCCTCTTCGGCTCGGACACCGTCGTTCCGGCGGGTGAGGGGGACGGGCAGTGGCCCGAGACCCTCTCTGCGCTTCGTTGCTCCGGCTTCGACGGTTTTTTCTCGCTGGAACCGCACCTGGCATCCGCGGGAACTTACTCGGGTTTCAGCGGCCCAGAGTTGTTTCGCAAAGCCACCGGAGCCTTCAAGGAGCTTCTCCGCAGTCAGGGCATCGAATGGGCCTGACCGGGAACACGCCCACCGCGCTGCTCGCCCTGAACGGCCTCAGCATACGCCCAAACTCGGCCGTCTCCGTCGAGGGCATGGAAGCCGGCCTGGTGGAAGAGGACCGAAAAATTGCCGTCCTTGTCCCTGCGGGATCTCAGGTGTTCTCTGACTTCGAAGGGGAGAGCAGCGCTGTCGGCGATCGTAAGCTCGTGCTCGGCCCGACGAACGCTGCGAACCTGGATGTCCTGCGCGGCCTGCTCCCGTGGTTGCGCCCGCGGCCGCTCGGCACACGCACCTCTGCGGGCTTCGGCGACAGGCTTGGCCTCGCCACCCCCGGCCACATCAGGGCCCTGCGCGCCGCCGGAGGAGGGCTCGCACCCATCTTCGCCCAACAGTCCATAAGAGAGATGGAGCGTACGGGCAGGAGCCCCCGGCAAGTCCTCGACGACGCAACCTGGGGCGTCTTCGCCGAAGGCTGGCAGGAGGGCTTCGGGGCCGACGCCGACCACCTCAAGACCACCGAAGATGTGGACGCCTGCGTCGCCGCAGGTTACACCTTCTTCACGTTCGATCCCGGCGAGTACGTCGACGACGGGGCAGAAGCCGCCAGCGCCTCGGACCTGCGTGCTGCTTTCGACATCCTGCCGTGGCAGCATCTCGAAGATGCTCCGGGCGATCTGAGGAGGCGCTATCTCGGCGAAACATTCGAAGTCGAAGGACACGGGGTCCCCTTCGACGATGCCTCCCTGGTACGAGCGGCCGTCAAGTATGGTGCCGCCGTGGCCCACGTGGCGCGTCTGCACCGCCACCTCCAGGCGGCGATGGGGGAGGGGGACTTCGAGGTCGAGGTCTCCGTGGACGAGACAGAGAGCCCCACGACCCACGCCCAGCACGTCTACATCGCCACGGAGCTTCAGCGTCTCGGGGTCAGGTGGGTGAGCCTGGCCCCGCGCTACGTCGGACGCTTCGAGAAGGGCGTAGACTACATAGGCGACGTCGCGGAATTCGAGGAGGACATCGAGATCCACGCCGCCATCTCCCGCACCGTCTCGCCCGACGGGCCGTACAAGCTTAGCCTGCACTCCGGCTCGGACAAATTCTCCGTCTACCCAGCCTTCGCAAGGCAGGCCAGGGGACTCGCCCACCTCAAGACGGCGGGCACGAGCTACCTGGAGGCCCTTCGCACGGCTGCCGCGCTCGACCCCGGCCTGTTCCGCGAGATCTACGAACTCTCCCGCACGCGCTACGAGGAGGACAGGGCGAGCTACCACGTCTCCGCAAGTCTGGAGCCGGCGGCCAAGCCCGAGGCCGTGCCGGACGAGGAGCTTCCCGCTCTGCTCGAATGCTTCGACGAGCGACAGATCCTGCACGTTACCTTCGGGTCGGTGCTCGAGGAGGCACGCTTCCGCGACCGCCTCCTGGGGCTGCTGCGGGAGCATCCCGAAAACTACGCCGTCGATCTCGAAAAGCATTTCCTGCGCCACCTCGAGCCCTTTGCGAACGGAGGAAGCCTATGAGCAAGCCCTGGACGCTCGACCCCGACAGGCTCTTCGACCCGAACCCGGCCCGGCGTACGTTGGCCAGGAGCCTCTACAAAGAAGTCGAGGATCTCCCGATAGTCGGACCGCACGGCCACGTGCCCCCGGCGCTGCTCGCGGACCCGGACGCCACCCTCGGGACCCCGGCCGAGCTGTTCATCATTCCCGACCACTACGTCTTCAGGATGCTCTACAGCCAGGGAGTCCCGATGGAGGACCTGGGTGTTCCCACGGTCGACGGCACCCCCGTCGAGACGGATCACAGGCGCGTCTGGCAGCGCTTCTGCGAGAACTTCCACCTCTTCCGCGCCACTCCGACCGGCCTCTGGCTCTCCGACGAGCTCACAGGCGTCTTCGGCGTCACCGAGAGACCATCGGCAGAGAACGCGCAGAGCATCTACGACCATCTCCAGGAAAAGCTGGCCAGCCCCGAGTACGCGCCGCGCGCCCTCTTCGAAACGTTCGGCGTAGAGATCCTGTGCACGACGGACGCCGCCACAGACACGCTGGAGCATCATCAGGCGTTGCGCGCCGAGGGTTGGGGCGGCAGGGTGAGGCCCACTTTCAGGCCCGACGCCGTGACCGACATCTCTACGCCAGGCTGGCGAGAGAACATAGACCTCCTCTCCCAGGCCTCCGGCATCGACATCGTCGACTACCGCTCCTTTCTGGAGGCCCTTCAGGAGCGGCGGTCCTTCTTCAAGGAGATGGGGGCGGTCGCAACGGACCACAGCGCGACCACCCCGCACACCGAGCGTCTCTCAGAGACAGAAGCGGAGGAAATCTTCGCCCGTGCACGCTCGGGAGAATCCTGCATTGAGGACGTCGCCAGGTTCACGGCCAACGCGCTCGTCGAGATGGCCGCGATGAGCGTCGATGACGGGCTGGTGATGCAGTTACACGCGGGCAGTCTCCGCAACCACAACAGGGTCGTTCACAGGCGCTTCGGTCCTGACGCCGGGGCTGACATTCCCATAGCGGCCGACTGGACGCGGGGCCTGCAGGCCCTCCTCGACGAGTGGGGGAACGACCCGCGCTTCCGGCTCGTAGTGTTCGGCCTCGACGAGGCCGCGTACTCCAGGGAGCTGGCGCCACTCGCCGGGCACTATCCGGCATTGCTCCTCGGGGCGCCGTGGTGGTTCTTCGACAGCCCGCTCGGCATGCGACGCTACCTCGACGCGGTAGTGGAGACGGCAGGCCTCTACAACACGGCGGGCTTCAACGACGACACCCGCGCGTTCGCCAGCATTCCCTCCCGCCACGATGTGTGGAGGCGCATAAGTAGCGACTGGTTGGCAGGCATGGTCCTGACCGGCGTTGTCGACGAAGAAGTAGCACCCGACATGGCGCGCGAATTCGCCTACGGGCTCGCGAAGAGGGCCTACGGGTTCCAAAGAGAGCCCGTGGGTAGGGCGTAAGGAGGAGAAAGGTGGAACAGGGACCTGCGCAGGATCTCTTCTCCCTCGCGGGGAAGGTCGCCGTCGTCACCGGCGCGACAGGTGTACTCGGCTCCGAGATGGCCCGCTCCCTCGCACAGAGTGGCGCCAGGGTGGCAGTGCTCGGCCGTCGCGAGGAGAAGGCCAACCGGGTGGCGCAAGAGATAGAAGTGGCCGGTGGGCAGTCACTCCCCCTACCCGCCGACGTGCTCGATACCGGCCAGCTCGGAAGCGCCAGGGACGCCCTGCTCGAGCGCTGGGGCCGCGTGGACATCCTCGTAAACGCCGCCGGCGGGAACGTACCCGAGGCCACGCTCAGCGACAAAGTCGGTGTCTTCGAGTTGCCTGAGAAGGCCCTTCGGCAGGTGATGGACCTCAACTTCCTGGGAACCCTGCTCCCCTGCCAGATCTTCGGGGCTGCCATGGTCGAAGACGCCGGGGAGCCCGAGGGCTGCATCGTAAACATCTCTTCCATGGCCGCTTCCAAGACCCTGACCAACGTGGTCGGTTACTCGGCCGCCAAGGCCGCCGTCGACAACCTCACCCGCTGGCTCGCCGTAGAGCTCGCGCGCAGCTACGGCCCTGGCCTCAGGGTCAACGCCATAGCCCCGGGTTTCTTTATAGGGGAGCAGAACAGGAACCTGTTGCTCGACGAGGACGGTAGTCCCTCAAAGAGGGGACAGACCATCATAGAGCACACCCCTGCGGGGCGCTTCGGTGAACCCCACGAGTTGGCAGGGACCCTGATCTGGCTCTGCAGCCCGGCCTCCGCTTTCGTCAACGGGATCGTCGTGCCCGTAGACGGAGGCTTCTCCGCCTTCAGCGGAGTGTAGATCAGCTAGTCAGCACGCTTCGGCTTCGCCTCCAGCGGAGGCGAAGCCGAAGCGTGCTAGACTCCCTGTGGATGAGGGAGTTCCAGGCTTACACCAGGGCACGTCAAGGTACGCGCCGGTCCGGTTGGCGGATTTGGGCGTTGCCCGTCGTGCTCTTCGCCCTCTTCGTGGGCATCGAGCTCGTCGCCGGCCCGGTCTCGATCGAGAGGCTCACCAGTGCGTCTTCGCCCGATCCTGGCAAGGTCGAGGCCTCCCCGAGTGACTGGGTCGAGAGGATGTTCGGTGGGAAACCAGGGTTCGCCGGCGGACCGCTCAACGTGCTCGTGCTCGGCGTGGACACGAGGCCCGACAGCCAGGAGATGGGCAGTCGCACGGATACCATCATGCTCGTGCAGGTGGTGCCGAAGACGGGAAACGTCAAGCTGCTCTCTGTACCGCGGGATCTCCTCGTCGAAGTACAGCCGGGAGAAAGGAACAAGATAAACGCCGCCTACAACTACGGCGGCGTAAACGAGACGATCGACGCGCTGGAGAACTACTCGGGCGTACCCGTAGACCATTACGCCGTCGTGGATTTCGAGGGTTTCGAGAGGGTCATCGACGCGATGGGCGGGGTCAGGGTCGATGTAGGAGACGGCCAGTTCCCCGAGAAGTGGCGCATGGGCGAAGACGTGCAGAGGCTCAACGGCCACAAAGCCCTGATCTTCGCCAGGTACAGAGGCACCCCAGGTGCCGACCTCGACCGAATGCAGCGCCAGCGGGAGCTCGTCGGAGCCCTCCGCAGCGAAGCCCTGACGTGGCACACCGTCAAGACCCTGCCCGAGATCATGGCGGTCATGAACGAGAACGTCCAGACCGACCTGGATCTCGACGGAGCAATAACCCTCGGCCAGGTCCTCATCCGCAAGGGTAGACACGCCGAGATGACCTCCCAGCAACTCAAAGGCACCCCGGAGACCCTCCCCAACGGAGAGCAAGTCCTTATACCAGACGAAGACGCCAACCACGCCATCCTCGACGGGTTCCGCCAGTAAAGCACTTCAGCAAGTCAGCACCCCGCCAGGCTTCGCCAGGCGGCTCGTCAGCACTTCAGCTTTCGGATGTGCAGGTCCTGACTGACAAGCGAAGGCCGAAGACCTGAGAGTGCTGAGATGCTGACAAGCTGAGGCCGAAGCGTGCTGACCAACGCGAGCTGATCGCCACGCTTGCGCCTGTAGCGTAAAGAGGCGAAATGCGGGCGGGAAGCGATTGGGTGGCTGCTATAATCCGGCGCAGGTCCTACGGCGAGCGAGAGTGGTGGAATGGTAGACACGCTAGATTTAGGATCTAGTGCCTCACGGCGTGCGGGTTCAAATCCCGCCTCTCGCACATCG
>Ga0081538_10004932_pt1 | contig 12155 bp, 8 predicted proteins | sample TabmetS5T2R1_FD_71022 | JGI IMG/M metagenome (GOLD analysis project Ga0081538, IMG submission 71022) | Tabebuia heterophylla rhizosphere microbial communities from the University of Puerto Rico - S5T2R1 | ecosystem: Host-associated > Plants > Roots > Rhizosphere ... | reverse complement strand
TACCGCCGGCTCGGCAGCCAGGAGGTCACCGTGGTGGTCCGGGGCGGGCGGCTGCTGGCCCGCGAGGAGCCGTTCGCCGGCCGCGAGGTCGAGGCCGCCTTCGAGGCCGAGGGCATCGCCGTGCGGACCCGGACCGAGGTGGCCTCGGTCCGGCGCGACCGCCCGGGCGGGCCGGTGACGGTCGCCCTGGGCGACGGCGGCGAGCTGGCAGGCGACGAGCTGCTGGTCGCGGCCGGGCGCCGGCCCCGCACCGGCGAGATCGGCCTGGAGGAGGTCGGCCTGGAGGGGGGCGGGCCCGTCCGGGTCGACCGGCGGCTGCGGGCCGAGGGGGTCGAGGGCGGCTGGCTGTTCGCGGTCGGGGACTGCAACGGGGTCGCCCCCTTCACCCACATGGGCAAGTACCAGGGCCGGGTGGCCGGGGACGTGATCCTGGGACGCGACACCCGCGACCTGGCGGACCACGGGGTGGTCCCGCGGGTCACCTTCACCGACCCGCAGGTCTGCGCCGTCGGGCCGACCGAGGCCGACGCCCGGCGGGCCGGGATGGACGTGCGGGTGGTCCGGACCGACACCGGCGGGGTGGCCGGCGCCTACACCCTCGGCAACGGGATCGCCGGCACCAGCCAGCTGGTGGTCGACCAGGCCCGCCGGGTCGTGGTCGGCGCCACCTTCACCGGCCCCGGCACCCAGGAGCTGCTCCACTCGGCCACCGTGGCCGTGGCCGGCGAGGTCCCGCTGGAGCGGCTGTGGCACGCCGTCCCGTCGTTCCCGACGGTCAGCGAGGTCTGGCTGCGGCTGCTGGAGACCTACGGCCTCTGATAGCCGGGCCGGTTCCGTGGAACCCTGGTCGGGTCCGCCGACCCACCGCCGCGCGAGGAGCCTCGACCGATGAACGCCCGACCCGCCCGCACGGTCCGGATCGCCGCCGCCGCCCTGCTCGCCGCCGCCGTGGCCGGCTGCGGCCTGGTCCGGGAGCCGCAGGCCCGCTCGGCCCCGGCGCCGGTCACCGCCCCCGCCCCGGCGGCCAGCCCCAGCGCCCAGGCGGCCGCGGCCGGCGACATCCCGGCGATCGTCCGCAAGGTGGAGCCGTCGGTGGTGACCATCACCCACGACGACGGCAGCGGCAGCGGGGTGATCTGGTCCAGGGACGGGGTGGTGGTCACCAACGCCCACGTGGTCGGGACCTTCCGCGCGGTCGAGGTGGCGTTCTTCGACGGCCGGCGGGCCGACGGCCGCGTGCGGGCCACCGACCCGAGCACCGACCTGGCCGTGGTGGACGTGCAGCGTCAGGACCTCCAGCCGGCCACCTTCCAGAAGGCCCTGCCCGAGGTGGGCGAGCTGGCGGTGGCCATGGGCAGCCCGCTCGGGTTCGAGAACACCATCACCGCCGGGATCATCTCGGGCCTGCACCGGGAGATCCCCGGCTCGGCCGCCCAGGGCATCCGCTCGCTGGTCGACCTGATCCAGACCGACGCGGCCATCTCGCCCGGCAACTCCGGCGGCGCCCTGGTCAACGAGCGGGGCGAGGTGGTGGGCGTCAACGTCGCCTACATCCCACCCGAGCAGGGGGCGGTGGCGATCGGCTTCGCCATCCCCGGCGCGACCGTGGTCGACGTCGTCGGCCAGCTGCTCCGCGACGGCCGGGCCACCCACAGCTACCTGGGTGTCCGCGGAGACCAGGTCACCAGGGAGATCGCGGCCCAGCTCGACCTGGACGAGGCCAGCGGGGTGGTCCTCCTCCAGGTGGTCGCGGGCAGCCCGGCCGCCCGGGCCGGCCTGCGGCCCAGCGACGTGATCATCGCCATGGACGACGCCGCCATCGACACCGTCGAGGACCTGTTCGCCGAGCTCCGCCGGCGCAAGCCGGGCTCCCAGGTGCGCCTGACCGTCGTCCGCGACGGCGGCCAGCAGGAGGCCACCGCGACCCTGGCCGACCGCCCCAACTAGCGGTTGTCAGTCTCGGCCGTTGGCCTGCCAGACGGCCTTGGCCCGCTCGGCCGTGCCATGCCGTCGTGCGGCTGGACGGCGACCCCGGCGGCTGCCTCGTCGGCGGGGACGGGCGACCGGAGCTCGTCCAGCCCGAACCGCCGGTGAAGGCGGCGCAGCGGGGCCGGCGCCCACCAGTTCCAGCGGCCCATGAGCTTCATGGTCGCCGGGACCAGCAGCATGCGGACCACGGTGGCGTCCAGCAGGACGGCCAGGACGGTGGCCAGCCCGACCTGCTTGATGGTCAGCATCCCGGCGGCCATGAACCCGGCGAACACCACCACCAGCAGCAGCGCGGCCGAGGTCACGATCCGCCCCGAGCGCTGCAGCCCGACGGCCACGGCCAGGTCGTTGTCGCCGGTCTCGTCCCAGGCCTCCTTGATCCGCGACAGCAGGAACACCTCGTAGTCCATGGACAGGCCGAAGGTGATGGCGAAGGTGAGGACCGGGACGGTGGGGTCGATCGACCCGGTGCCCTCGGCGCCCAGCAGCCAGGCCAGGTGGCCCTCCTGGAAGACCCAGACCAGGGCGCCGAAGCTGGCCCCCAGGCTGAGGACGTTCATCACGATCGCCTTGAGCGGGACGACCACCGAGCCGGTGAAGGCGAACAGCAGCGCGAAGGTGGCCAGGGCGACCAGCCCGACAGCCAGCGGGAGGCGCTCGGCGATGGTGGCCTGGTAGTCGGTCAGCTCGGCCGCGTCCCCGGTGACCTGGACGGGGAACGGCCTCGGCAGGGCGCGGACGTCGGCGACCAGCCCGGCGGCGGTCGCGTCGGTGCCGCTTCCCTCGGGCAGCACCTCCACGACCGCCATGCCGTCGCCCAGCGGCCGGGGCTCGCCGACCGCCCGGACCCCGTCCAGGGCACCGACCCGGCCGGCGAACGCGGCCACCCTGGCCAGCCCGGCCGGGTCGGTGCCGGCGTCGGTCACCACCACCACCGGCTCCACCCACACCGCCGGGTCGAAGCGGGCCTGCAGGACCTCGAACAGCCGCCGCGACTCGGCCCCGGCGGGCAGGAAGGTGGCGTCCGGCTGCTGGTAGTGGGCGCGCAGGAACGGGGTCGCGGCCACGGCCAGCGGCACCGCCACCAGGACCACGATCAGCGCCGCCCGCCGCTGCACCACCCGCGAGATGGCGGCGAACAGCCCCGACCCCTCGGCGCTGGAGCGGGTCCGGGGACGGACCCGGGCGCCCCACATGCCGAGCAGGGCGGGGAGGAGGGTGACGGCGGCGAGCAGGTCGATGAGGACCACGGCGCCGCCGCCATAGGCCATCGAGCGCAGGAACGGGTCGTCGAACACCAGCAGCCCGGCCAGGGACGCCGCCACCGTCAGGCCCGAGAAGACCACCGTGCGGCCGGCGGTGGCCACCGCCTCCTCGACCGCCGCCGCAAGGTCGCGGGTGGCCCGCTCCTCCCGGAACCGGGACACCAGCAGCAGGGCGTAGTCGACGGCCAGGCCGAGGCCCAGCATGGTGACCACGTTGACCGAGTAGACCGACACGTCGGTGACCGCGCTGATCCCGAACAGGGCGAGCAGCGTCCCGGCCACCCCGACCAGGGCGACCAGCACGGGCAGGCCGGCGGCCACGATGCCGCCGAAGACCACCAGCAGCAGGACCAGCACCACCGGCATGGACAGCAGCTCGGCCCGGGCGAGGTCGGCGGCGACCTGGTCCTCGAACTCCCGGTCCTGGAGCGGCCCGCCGCCGACCAGGACCCGCGGGGCGTCGAGCCGCCGCAGCTCGACCTCGGCCGCCTCCAGGACCTGGTCGAACCGGTCGTCGTCGAGCCCGGGGGCGAACTCGACCGCCATCAGGGCGGCCCGGCCGTCGCGGGCCAGCAGCTCGGGCGGTCCGCTGAGCGGCTCCGCGACCTGGGCGACGCCGGGGATGGCGCGCAGCCGCTCGGCCGTCGCCCGGACGGCGGCCGCCGTCCGGGGGTCGCGGGGGTCGACGCCGTCGGCCAGGGCGGCGATGGACTCACCACCCGGGTCGAGGGCTTGCAGGCGGGCGTCGGCCCGCGCCGACTCGGTCCCCTCGATGTCGCCGACGTCGGGGTCGAGGCGGTCGAAGACACCGCTGCCGATGGCGATGCCGGCCACGAACAGGACCACCCAGGCGGCGGCGACCAGCCGCCGGTGACGAAGGCTGAAGCGGGCGAGGCGGCGGAGCATGGAGCCCTCCTGCTAGGTCGGGTGCCGTCGCCCCGACGCTATGGCCCCACCTCCGGCCCCAGATCGCCCGCGCCGGCCAACCTGCCCGTCCCTCCGCCGGGGGAGGCCGCCGCCCCGTCTGGTCCTCGCGGGGGAGCCTACGAGCCGGCGTCGTCGAGCACGGTGAACAGGGTGAGCTGCAGCCCGTCCGGGGCGCGGAGCCTGACGTTGCGGTGGCTCCAGGGGGTGACGACCGGGTCGGCGAGGGCCTCGGCGCCGCCGGCCACGAGCCGGCGGGCCGTCGCGGCCGAGTCGGCCACCTCGAGCGCGACCCGGACCGGACCGGCGACCCGGGCCCCGACCTCGATCTCGTCGACCAGCTCGGCCTGGCCCGCGGCCAGGAGCTCCAGGGTGGCCCGGCCGGCGTCCAGGACGACCCCGCCGCCGCCTGGCCCCTCGAAGGCCTCGATCACCGGCAGGCCGAGGACGTCGCGGTAGAAGGCGACGGCCTCCTCGTAGCGCTCGACGGTCAGGGCCAGGCGCAGCTCGCGGACCGGGCTCTCGGGCATCTCGCTCCTCCGCTGGGGGACGGCGGGCCGGCGTCGCGCCGGACGTCACCCTCCGATTGTGACCCCCGGCACAGCGAGAGGGCGGCGGCGGCAGGCTGTCGTTCTTAGCCAGCGGCGTCCGCGCCCGTGGCGCGGCCGTCCCGCCAGGCCCGGTCGGCGGCGTCCGGGGAGAGGTGGGCGCGGGCCTCGGCCTCCGGGTCGCCGAGGAAGCCGGACAGGAAGTCGAGGGGGGCCCGGCCGCCGACCTGGTCGCGGAGGGAGGCCGCGGCCCCGGCCAGCCGCACCGCGTCCTCGTAGCGCCCCTCCCATCTGGCCAGATACGACTGGCCGAGCAGGACCGAGAGCATGCCGATGGGGCTGTCGTTGTCGCCGAACAGCTCCCGGGCCTCCGCCATGGCCGCGTGGGCGTCGGCCGGGCGGCCGGCGCGGGCGTAGACGACGGCCAGCCAGACCAGGCCGTCCCCGAGCCGGAACCGGTCCCCGGTCCGGCGCCACGTGGCCACCGCCTCCGCGGCCTTGGCCTGCGGGGCGTCCCAGCGGCCGGCGACCATGTCCCGAATCGGGAGCATCCAGTCGGCCCGGGCCACCCCGGCCTCGTCCCCGGCCAGGCGGAACAGCTCCCGGCTCTCCTCGAACAGCCGGAAGGCGCCCTCGAAGTCGCGGTCGGCGCCGGCCACGAACGCCAGGTTGTAGAGCGCGTCGGCGATCCGGGCGGGATCGCCGAACTCGCGCTCGACGGCCAGGGCCTCCTCGTAGAACCGGCGGGCGGCGGCGATGTCCTCCTGCCACCAGGCGATCCCTCCCGCTCCGGTCAGGGCCTTGGCCCGGGCCGGGGTCCGCTCCTGTCCCGACGGTAGCGCCAGGATCTCCTCCAGCCAGCGCCGGCCCTCGGCCAGGTGCCCGCGCTGCTGCCAGAACCGCCACAGCGCGCCCGCCGCCGCCTGGGCCCGGCCGGCGTCGGCGGCGTCGACCGCCCAGCGCAGGGCGGCGCGCAGGTTGGCCTGCTCCAGGTCGCAGCGGCGCAGCCACTCCCCCTGGTCGGGGCCGGTGAGGTGGGGCTCGGCCTCGACGGCCAGGTCGAGGAAGTGCTCGGCGTGGCGGCGCCGGACCTGCTCCAGGTCGCCGCAGGCCTCCAGCTGCTCGCGCCCGAACTCGCGGATCGTCTCCAGCATCGAGAACCGCGGCGGCCGCCCGGGGGCCTCCACCCGGCGGACCAGCGACTGGTCGACCAGGGAGGTGAGCCCGTCGAGGGCGTCCACCCCCAGCGCCTCCGGGTCGCACACGGCCTCGGCCGACTCCAGCGTCCAGCCGCCGGCGAACACCGACAGCCGGGCGAACAGCCGCCGCTCGGTGTCGGTGAGCAGGTCGTGGCTCCAGGCGATGGCGCCGCGCAGGGTCCGCTGCCGGTCCGGGAGGGTCCTGGCCCCGGTGGTCAGCAGGGTGAGGCGTTGCTGGAGCCGGGGCAGGATCTGGGCGGGCGTCAGCACCTTGGTCCGGGTGGCGGCCAGCTCGATGGCCAGGGGCAGCCCGTCGAGCCGGGCCGCGATCTCGGCCACCGCCGGGGCGTTCTCGGTCGTCAGCCGGAACTCCGGCCGCGCCGCCTGGGCCCGCTCCACGAACAGCGCCGTCGCCTCCTCGGAGCCCAGCGGCGGGACGACCAGCTCCTGCTCGCCCCGGAGGGCGAGGGTGACCCGGGAGGTGACCAGCACCTTGATCCGCGGGGCGGCGGCGAGCAGCCGCTCGATCACGGAACCGGCCCCGGCCACCTGCTCGAAGTTGTCGACGACGAGGAGGAGCTGCCTGTCGCGGAGGTGGTCGCACACGGCCTCCAGCACCGGACGCCCCGACTCGGGGACGCCGAGGGCCCGGGCCAGGACCGGGGGAACCAGCCCAGGGTCGGTCACCGTGGACAGGTCGGCGAAGAACGCGCCGTCGCGGAACCCGGTCCGCAGCTCCTCGGCGACGTGGAGGGCCAGCCGGGACTTGCCGGCGCCGCCGGCGCCGGTGAGGGTGACCAGCCGGGCCCGGTCGAGGAGGCGCACGACCTCGGCGGACACCGCCTCCCGGCCCACGAACGAGGTGAGCTGCGCCGGCAGGTTGCCCGGCCTGGCATCGAGCGTCCGGGGGGCCGGGAAGTCCGCCGGCAACCCCTCGACCACCAGGTCGTACAGGCGCATGGGGAGGTTGAGGTCCCGCAGCCGGTGGATCCCGAGGTCCCGCAGGGACACCCCGGCCGGGACCTCCCGCTCCACCAGGACCCGGGTGGCGTCGGAGACGATCACCTGGCCGCCGGAGGCCGCCCCGGCGACCCGGGCCGCCCGGTTCACGTCGATGCCGCTGTAGTTGTCCCCGCCCAGGGTCCCCTCGCCGGTGTGCAGGCCCATCCGGACCCGCACCGGGAACCCGGTCGGCCACCCGTGGCCGGCCAGGCCCCGCTGGGCGGCCACCGCGGCCCGGACCGCCGCCACCGGGCTGGCGAACGCCGCGAAGAAGGAATCGCCTTCGGTGCTGACCTCGACCCCGTCGCCGTCCCGGATCGCCTGGCGCAGGATCGCCGCGTGCTGGTCGCGCACCGCCCCGTAGCGGTCGCCCAGGTCCTGCAGCAGCCGGGTCGAGCCCTCGATGTCGGTGAACAGGAAGGTGACGGTCCCGGTGGGCAGCCGCCGCGGGGCGGGCCGGCCGGCCGCCGTGGCCGCGGGCCGCGTCTGCTCCGCCCGCCGGCGCCGTTGCAGCTCCAGGCCCACCCCGAGCAGCGTGGCGGCCACGCCCAGCAGCGCGACCACGCTCCACAGGATCCCGGCGGGCGAGTCGAGCGCCCTGCCCGACCCGACCCATTCGGCGGCGGCCACGGCCACGGCGACGAGCCCACTGAGCACGGTGGCCGTGATCACGCCGGGGTTGCTGGTCAGGTCCGGCTGGCGGTCGTCGGGGCGCCCCATGGTCCGTTACGGTACGGCCACCACGGGTGATGCGCCTACCCGGCAGCTGTCCTAGCGTGGCTCTCGAGGAATGCTCGCCCAGTACGGAGTTCAGCCATGCCACGCTCAGCCTCGTCCACCATCGAGCTCCCGCGGCTGCGGGCCGCCGTCGACGGCCGCGTCATCGCCCCCGACGACCCCGGCTACGACCAGGCCCGGACGATCTTCTACGGCGGCTTCGAGCGCCGCCCGGCGGCCATCGTCCGGCCGGCCGACGCCACCCAGGTCGCCCAGGTCGTCAACCTGGCCCGCGACGGCGGGCACGAGCTGGCCGTGCGCGGCGGCGGCCACAGCACCGTCGGCCACAGCCTCACCGAGGGCGGGATCGTGCTCGACCTCTCGGAGCTGACCGCCATCGAGGTCGATCCCGAGGCCCGCACCGCCCGGGCCCAGGCCGGCCTCACCACCGGGGCCTACACCGCCGCGGCGCAGGCCCATGGGCTGGTCACCGGGTTCGGCGACACCGCCTCGGTCGGCGTCAGCGGCCTGACCCTGGGCGGCGGGGTCGGCTATCTGGTGCGCAAGCACGGGCTGACCATCGACGACCTGCTGGCTGCCGAGCTCGTCACCGCCGACGGCCGGGTCCTCGAGGTCGACGACGAGCGTCACCCCGACCTGTTCTGGGCCATCCGCGGCGGCGGCGGCAACTTCGGGGTCGCCACCCGGTTCCAGTTCCGGCTGCATCCTCTGGACGGGATCGTCGGCGGGATGCTGCTGCTGCCGGCGACCGCCCCCGTCATCGCCGACTTCATGGCCGCCGCCGAGGCCGCGCCCGAGGAGCTGTCGGGCATCGCCAACATCATGGTCGCCCCGCCGATGCCGTTCCTGCCTCCAGCGGCCCACGGCAAGCTGGTCGTCATGGCCATGCTCTGCTATGCCGGGGACGCCGAGGCCGGACAGCGGGCCCTGGCCCCGTTCCGGGCCCTGGCCGAGCCGCTCGCCGACATGCTCCAGCCCATGCCGTACGCGGGCATGTTCCCGCCCGAGGAGCCCGAGGAGGTGGAGTTCCACCCGACCGCGGTCTCCCACACCATGTTCATGGATACGGTGGACCGCCAGATGGCCGACACCATCATGGAGCAGCTGCAGGCCTCGGACGCGCCCGTTCGGGTGGTCCAGCTGCGGGTGCTGGGCGGGGCCATGGCCCGGGTGCCGGTCGAGGCGACCGCCTTCGCCCACCGCCACAGCCGGATCATGGCCAACGTGGCCGCGTTCTACGACGGCCCCGCCGACCGGGAGCGGCGCCAGGCCTGGGTCGACGGCGTGGCCGCCGCCCTCCAGCAGGGCGACGAGGGCGCCTACGTCAACTTCCTCGGCGACGAGGGGCCCGAGCGGGTCCACCGGGCCTACCCGGGCTCGACCTGGGACCGCCTGGTCGAGGTCAAGCGCCGCTACGACCCCGGCAACCTGTTCCGGCGCAACCACAACATCTCGCCGGCGTAGCCTCCGGGATGGCCTGGACCGCCGCCAAGATCCCCGACCAGTCGGGCGCCGTCGCCGTCGTCACCGGCGCCAACGGCGGCCTTGGGCTGGAGGTGGCCAGGGAGCTGGCCCGCAGGGGCGGCCACGTGGTGATGGCCGCCCGCGACCAGGCCAAGGCGGAGGCGGCGGTGGCGTCGATCCGCGACCAGGTCCCCGGCGCCTCGCTGGAGCTGCAGCCGCTGGACCTCGCCTCCCAGGCCTCGGTGCGGGAGGCGGCCAAGCGGATCCTGGCCGGCCACGGGCGGATCGACATCCTGGTCAACAACGCCGGCCTGATGGGCATCTCCGAGCGGCGGACCGAGGACGGCTTCGAGATGCAGCTGGCCGTCAACCATCTCGGCCACTTCACCCTCACCGCCCTGCTGCTGGCGGCCCTGCTGGCCAGCCCCGGCGCCCGGGTGGTCTCGGTCACCAGCACCGGGCGCCATGCCGGGCGGCCGCTCGACCCGGCCAACCCCCACCTGGTCGGCGACTACGAGCCCTGGCGGGCCTACGGCCAGTCGAAGCTGGCCAACGCGCACTTCGCCCTGGAGCTCGACCGGCGCTTCCGGGCGGCCGGGGCGCCGGCCAGGAGCATCGTCGTCCACCCGGGGTTCGCCAACACCGACCTGCAGGCGCGCAGCGTCCGCGAGACCGGCGGCGGCCGCAGCCAGCGCTTCTTCCACGCCGCCGTGCGGCGGTTCGGGATGACCCCGGCCCAGGGCGCCCTCCCGCTGCTGCGGGCGGCCACCGACCCCGGGGCCGTCGGCGGCGCCCTCTACACCCCGCGCTGGATCAACTGGGGCCCGCCGGTGCGCCGGCCGCTGCTGCGCCGCACCCGCAACCTGGACGACATGACCACCCTGTGGCAGGTCTCCGAGCGCGAGACCGGCATCACCTTCGACGTCGCGGCGCGCTGACCCGCCGGCCAACCAGGGAACCCTGCGGGGCCGGCCGGGAGATGGCTAGTGGCTGCGGGTGTCGCTGGCGTGCCGGGTGGCCGGGTGCTCGACACTCACGTGGAAGCGGTCGTGCAGGTCGGTGGAATCCTCCTTGACCAGCGCGCCGCAGCGCAGGCACACGTAGGTCTCGGTGGGATCGAGCAGCACCTCCCGGTAGCCGGGGGTGGGCTGGTCGCCTTGGGCCTGGGCGTCGGTCACGGTGTCTCCTCCTGGTCGGTGAAGCGCAGCAGCGCGCCCAGCCCGTCGCGAGGCGGGGCGTCGTCGGGATCGAGGACGTGGACGTCGGCCGCGGTGCCGAGGGCGGCGCGGACGGCCACGTCGGGCAGGCGGCCCTCGACCGGCATGGACTCGCCCATGGCCTCGACCGCGTCCCGCTCCGTGGCCACCTGCTGGGGCGCGGCCCCGAACCAGGCGGTCCGCTCGTCGTCCGGGTCGTCGACGACCAGCAGGACCTCGACCTGGCTCCGGGCCAGGGCGGCCAGCGTGGCCCCGGCGCCCTCGGTGGCGAGCCCGCCGGGGCCGCGCCCCTGCTCCTGCGCGAACCGCCCCAGCAGCGCCCCGGCGTCGCCCCGGACCTCCGCCTCGACCAGCTCGGCCGCCTTGTCCAGCACCGGGTCGAGCGAAGGCAGCTCGCCCCCGACGACCCGGATCAGCTCCTGGACCCGCTTCGGCGACTGCTCGCGCAGCAGCTGCAGCGCCCGCACGTCGCCGGCGGCGGCGACGAAGCGGGGGTGGGTCTCGTCGACGAGCCTGGTCAGCGCGTCGGCCACCTCGCTGGCGTTGCGCTCCCAGATCACCTCGGCCCGGTGCTGGTAGCGCGGCTGCGACCAGCCGCCCGGCTTCGAGCGGGTGAGGTGCGGCCCCTGCTCCCCCTCCACCTGCTCGCTCCGCTCCCCGTCGGGCAGCTTGGCCACGATCTCGGCGGCGCCCCGGGAGGCGAGCACGGCCACGAACGGGATCTGGGACTGCGCGTGGGCCAGCAGCGGCAGCGCGTACGGGGTCGCGCCCCAGCGGGCCAGCACCTCGCGGGCCGGCGGGGACGGCAACCGGGCGTGGTAGGCGGCCCCGTCGACCGAGACGATCGCGGCCAGGGTCGCCGCGGCGGCGTGGCCGCCCTCGACCAGCGGACCGACCGCCGCCAGCACCCCGATCGGCACCCCCCGCTCCTGGAGGTCGCCGCGGGCGCTCTTCCAGCGCAGCTCCAGCCGCTGGGCGGCGTTCTCGACGTCACCCCCGGCGGCCAGGTACAGCGACAGAAACGGGCCCGGCGCCTCGAAGATCGGCTGGAGGTCCGCGCCGCGCATCTCAGCCCCTCCGCGCTCGGTCGACGGCCATTCGGCATGCTCCTTGACTCGGGGTCGGACGTTACCCGGACCGGGCGCGGGCAAACGGCCGGATGGACCCGTACTGCCCGTCGAAGCCCGGGTCGCGGTCGACCTGGCCGCGGCGCACCTCGCCGATCGCCTCGGCCTCCTTCGGGAAGCCGGCCTCGACGATGGCGTCCACCGGCAGGCGCCCCAGGATGGGCAGCTCGGGGCCGAGGTGCTCGACCATGGCGTCGACGGTCCGCCGCACAGTCTTGCTGGTTCGGCCGACCCCCGCGACCTCGGCGACGAGCTCGTCCAGGGGCAGCAGGTTGCGGCACCCGGGCGCCCCTGGCGGCCGGGCTCCGGCCGGGCGGTCGGCCAGGTCCTCGACCCGCTGCAGCACCCCCATGGTCAGCCGCTTGCCGCACACCGGGCAGCGCAGCCCCGCCTGGCGGGCCTCGGCCGGCTCCAGGCGGACGCCGCAGCCCTTGTGCCCGCTCAGGTAGTAGCGACCCTCCTCGGGAAACAGCTCCACCGTCCCCAGGAACCCCTCGCCGGTCTCGAGCGCCCGGCGGATGGCGAAGTAGTCCAGCTCGGTGTCGAGCTCCGTCGCCTCCCGGCCGAGCCTGGACGGGGCGTGCGCGTCCGAGAAGCTCACCGACCGGAACCGGTCGAGGCGCGAGGCCCGCCAGTTCATCGGCGGGGGCGCCCCCCGCCCCCGCCCCACCCCCGCGAAGGG
>Ga0081538_10004931_pt1 | contig 12155 bp, 12 predicted proteins | sample TabmetS5T2R1_FD_71022 | JGI IMG/M metagenome (GOLD analysis project Ga0081538, IMG submission 71022) | Tabebuia heterophylla rhizosphere microbial communities from the University of Puerto Rico - S5T2R1 | ecosystem: Host-associated > Plants > Roots > Rhizosphere ... | reverse complement strand
GCCCCTCGACCGGGCCGCGCCGACCCTCGGTCTCGATCGCCTTGCGGAGCTTCTGGTTGATCGCGCGAACCTCCGCCGGGCTGGTGGCCGGGTCGTAGCGGACCGAGGTCAGCCCGAGCAGGTCGCTCGGCAGCTTCGAACCGCTCGCGTGGAGGATGAACGTGCGCCGCATGCCGAGCGCACCGCCGAACAGCCCGGCCTCGAACACGACGTTGTCGCGCGGCGACGCCTGGCCGGACTGGGAAGCATCCGTCGTGGTCCAATCGTCCTGAGCGAACACGAACGCGGCGAAATCGACCTCTTGGGAGAGCTCGACGAGCCGGTCGAGGGTGGACCGCCCCGGGTTGAACGTCGTCGTCCAGGGCTCGATGTCGGCGACGTCCTTGAGCCCGCGCGCGATCGCCTGGAGCAGTTTGGCCTGCTTGCCCGACGACCCGAGGAAGATGCGCGGCTTGTTCATGCGCGGTTCACTTTTCGGTCAAGCGACGAGGGCCAGCTTATTCGACTCGATTACGCAAACCACGTTCGTAACGATCTGAGAGCAACAGGGCTAAGATCGCACAAATGAAGAGGAGAGGAGACACGATGGCGAAGAGCGTTCGCGACGCGATGACCGAGAATCCCAGCTCGATCGGCGCATCGGCGTCCGTGGTCGAGGCCGCGCGAATGATGCGAGAGGAGGACATCGGCTCGCTCCCGATAACCGACGACGAGCAGCTCGTCGGGATGATCACCGACCGAGACATCACGACGAGAGTGGTCGCCGAGGCCGCAGACCCTAGGATGACGCCGGTCGGGGACGTTTACTCTCGGGACCTCATCAGCGTTGAGCTCGACAAGGACCTCGACGAGGCCCTCCAACTCATGGCCCGCCACCAAGTTCGGCGGCTGCCGGTTGTGGAGAAGGGCAGGCTCGTCGGCATCGTTGCCCAGGCCGACATCGCCCTCAGGGAGAACGAGAAGAAGACCGGTGAGCTCGTCGAGGCGATCTCTGAGCCCTCAGAGGCAGAGCGCAGGTAGCGTCGCCCGGACACCACGTGCGAACGTTGGGGGAGGGCCGACCGCGCCCTCAGTAGCATCTTGGATCGCTACGCCTCCGCGCGCAGCTTGATTCCGCGCAGCATCGATCCAGTCGTACATGTAGGCGCCCCCTCGCGGCGACGGCCCCATCTGGGCGATCCAGGGCCAGATACCCGAGGCCGCGGCGTGGATCTCGATAGCCCGGGTCGCGACCCCGTCGGCCTCCTCGAGAAGCTCGTCGCCGGGGAGTCGGGCGGAAGCTTCCTCGTCTGTCGCTCCCCAGGTCAGGATCGGCGTCCGGAGCAACCGGACGTACACCAGGCCTAACGCGACGGCGCCGAGGACAATCGAAGAGAGCCGGGGCCGCACACGGTGAATCTATAGCGGCCGGGAATCCCCTAACGTACTCGCGCTCGCGTTGAGTGACACAAGTGGGATGACTGGCACGCCCGAACCCAGCGTCGATCTCTACTGGCTCCCGCTTGGGCGGGCGGGCATTCGGTGCGACTGAATGGCCGCATCTTCGAAGCGGTCGCGGCGCGGCTCGAGCACCGCGATCGCTGCGATCTGTATCACTCCGCGCTCATCGTGCGCGTACCGGAGGGTGCCTTCATCATCGAGCAGGGGCCGGTGTGGCAGAACCTTGGCCCCGACCGCGGTGTCGTCGCTGAGGGAGCGGTTGGAGCGCGCGCGGCCGGCCGGTTCAAGCTTTTCCGCTACGAGATCCGATGCTGGGGCGACGGCATCCTGCCCGATAGCGATGAGGCGGTTGGGAGCCCACAGCGGCTCGCAGACGACACGGAGACTGCCCGCCGCGTCCTCCGCTTCGTGCGAACAGTGCCTGCACCCGTCTGGGGACGAGACGAGCTTCGAACCGGCGAGATGTGGAACTCGAACTCGGTCATCTCATGGCTCATCGTTCGAAGCGGTATGGATGTCGACGCCGTGCGACTTCCGGCTCACGGGCGCGCGCCCGGCTGGCACGCGGGCGTCGTTCTTGCTCGTCGAGGTTGAAACGAATGCCCCGATCTCCGGAGGCCTTCGTGGTTCCTCGGGTTTTGGCTGGCGTTCGTCTGCATCCCAGGTCAGACATAGCCTTTCCGTGTAAGCCACTGCAGCGAGGCGTATCCCCAGATCGGCGGCAGATAGAAGGTCCACAGACGCTGGGTGACGGCGATCGCAAAAGCGGCCGACTCGTCGACCCCCATTGCGATCAGTCCGGCTGACATGCTCGCCTCAGCGGCTCCGATCCCCCCTGGAACGGGAACCAGGCTCGACAGGACGGACGCCGATGTGTTGACGAAAACGAGCTGGGCTAGGTTCAAGTCTTCCCCGTAGGCAACGCAGGTTGCCCCCAGGGCGAGCGCGTAGAGCAGCTCCGAGGCCACGTTCCCGCCGAAGAGCTCGAGCCGCTTCCGTCGATCCCGGATCACACTCCAGAGACTGGAGAGCGCGCTCCGCACCGGGGGCAGCACCTTCTCTCGCAGCTTCGGCACCTTCAGGATCAGCGCCACGCTGACAAGGAGGACGAGGCCGAGCGCCGCGAGGAGACGAGTATCGGGACCTCCGCCACTGAACCCGCTCGTCTCCACCTCCACGCTGACGAACGGGATGACCAAAAGGAAGAGCCCGATCTGCACGATCGTCTCGGAACCGTCATCTGCGGCTCCGGACGCGACCGCCTCAGGGGTGGATGCCCCCATCCGCTGCAGGAAGCGAATGTTCATCCCGATTCGGCCGGCGGAGCTGGGGACCGTCAGGTTGATGAACTTGATCGCCGATTGCAGAACGACACAGGGGAGGAGCGGCAGCGGCGCCGACACCGCCCCGCGCACCGAAACTCCACACGCGATCAGCGCGGACTGGGCGAGGAGCAACCCGACGATCAGCCATGCTGGGTCGGCGTCCGCGAGCTGATTGGCGATCGTGCGAAAACCGATATCAGCAAGCTGGGTGATCAGCAGGTAAGCCGCAAAGGCCACCACTGCTGTCATCAGGAGATCCTTCGGGCGGACCCGACGCAGCGGGGCGAGCTCGGGCACTTCCTGACCCGCCGCATCGGCGGCGGCGGTCCGGAGATCCTTGAGGTCGACCTCGTGGGCACGGGCGAGATCGCGGAGATGCGGTGTGAGCGCAGCTCTCTGCAAGTACGGGAGCACGCGGCCGACGGCATCACCCCAGCCGGCCTCCACGGCCTTGCGCAGCGCGCGGTCGGGACCGACGAGGACGGTGGAAGCGACGAGGAGCTCCGCCACATCGATATCGAGCGCGGACCGCGGGGCACCCAGGGTCGCGGCCGACAAATCGACCACCATCGGGCCCTCGTCGAGCACTAGGACGTTGCTCGCATTGAGGCGACCGTGCGAAATGCCCGCCTCATGAAGCCGCGCAGCCTGCTCCCAGAGGGCTGTGAGGGTTTCGTCGCTCACCTCGTCAGGGGCGGAGCTCTCGAGCGGCTCGAGGTTCGGCTGACGCGTAACCACGAACGCGTCTCCGTCGGGCCCGAGTGCGGCCGTGACCACCTCGGGCACTCGAACTCCCGCCTTCGCGGCCATCAGCGTCGCCAGCGCCTCGTGCTCGACCTGCTCCAAGCGTCCATCCGCCACGGTCCTCGGAGGATCGCGGTAGGCCAGCGAACGCCAGCGGCGGGCGAGCCGCTGGGTGTCCTGCGCATCGCGGCCCAGCATCCGTACCTTCAGCTGAGTGCCGCGGGCGTCGTGTCCCACATACTCCACCGCGCCACGCCGCTGTCGTGCCGACGGCCGCAGCTCGGCGATTTCGACGCCGAGCGTCGCCAGAGCGCGCCGAACGTCCTCCGAAGGCGGAAAGCCTTCGGCTGTACCGAACGCTAGGCGGACGAGGGCTGCGGCCCCGATCCCGAGCGCCAGGGCACCGAGGACTGCGGAGGGGAGAGCGGCGCCGACGACGACGGCGCCCAACGCCGCCAGGGGAACGAGCCAGGCGGCAAGCACGCGAACATTCCGGACGAGCTCGGGGCCGACGACGACGATCACGGCAATCGCGGTCGCGAGGCGGACCTCGGGGTAGCCCCACCGCGAGAGGACGTGGCCCTCGAGCGGGAACCAGTCGGACATCACCGCGCCGCTCAGAACGATGGCCGGTCCGGCAACAAGGAGACCTGCCAAAATCAGATCGCGCACAAGATCCCAGCGCCGATTCAGCAGGACGTCGACCACGATCACCGCGGCAAGCACGAGCACGCCGATAAACGCGGCCCGCCACACCCCCTCCGCCCACCCCAGAATGGTGATCAGCGCCTGGGCAACGTCCTCGTCGTCTTCAGGAGCCGACGAGGCGATCACCGCCGACAGCCCGATGACGACGGCCGCCAGGGCAAGAAATACCGAATCGATCGTCCGTCTGTTGCGGCGTCCGGGCTCGGTCTCAGTTAGGAGGGCGATACCCCAGGAAGGGCGGGTGGAGCTCGTCGGCTCCGCCCGAGTGAGGCCTGCCGTCCTCAGGGCGCCTCCCGCTTCGCCCAGGGCACCTCATCCTGGCGCCCGACGCAGGAAGGACAAACTCGTCCGTTCAAGATCGGTTGAAGCACGACCCAAACAGAGGTCACCGGACGGCAGCTGGGTGACCTCGCAGAGGACCATACGCCTGCGGACTTATCTGCGCAAAGGCGCCTTGAGACATTCCGCCAGGCCACGAGGTGGGCCGGCGAGGTCTTCCGAGATGGACGGTACTGGGCTCGAACCAGTGACCCCAGCTGGTCGAGCTTGCCCCTTACCCGCCCAGTCAGGCCTCAGCTGGACAAACGCTGGCACTGAGCCGCCGTTTAAGCCGTGGCACACGACCTCCTTAGCCATGTTTGGACTTGCAGTGCTGACATTTCGCTGACAGCCTGCCGGACCGATTAGTGTCCGATTGCGTCGGCTGCGTCCGGGACGTCCGATGGGCTGACCCGAGATCAGTCGGCTTGCTCTAGCGTTGGCTCGACAAGCCATGAGGAGGAGCTAGTGCCGTTGCTCATCGGGGACTACGCCTTGATCGGAGACCTGCAGGCCGCAGCTCTCGTCGGGCGCAACGGAGCGGTGGACTGGCTCTGCCTCCCTTGCTTCGGCTCGTGCTTCGCAGCCCTGCTTGGAAACGAAGACCATGGCCGCTGAGCTGCTCGCTCCGAGTGCCGCAGTCCAGCGCAGCGCACGTCGCTACCGGGCAGGGACGCTCGTGCTCGAACCGATTTCCAGATTGCCGAGGGCTCAGCGCGGGTGACTCTGACGAACGACCTCGGCCTCCTGTCTGAGGAGTACGACGTGCGCCCGCAGCGGCAGGTCGGCAACGTCCCCCAAGCCTTCAGCCATCTGACCCTGATCGGCGCGGCTACGGCTATCTCTGCTGCCGAGGCGAAGGTGGCTCCCGCGTGAACGCGGCCTCCGCGGCGGCAGGCTCGCTCTCCCGCCGGAGATTGCTGCTCCCCCTGGCTCTCGCCCAGTTCATCTGCAGCTTCGCAGGCTCGAACATGAACGTGATGATCAACGACATCAGCGAGGACCTGGACACGAACGTCCAGGGCGTGCAGGCCACGATCACTCTTTTCTTGCTGATCATGGCGATCCTCATGATCCCGTGCAGCAAGCTGACCGATCGGTGGGGTCGCAAGCGGTGCTTCACCTGGGGCCTGGCGCTCTATGGCGTCGGCGCCCTCCTGAGCGCGGCTTCGCCGGGTCTCGGCGTGCTCATCCTCGGCAACTCGGTGTTCGAGGGGGTGGGGACGGCGCTCCTGATCCCGCCCGTCTACATCCTCGCCACGATGTGGTTCAGCGATCTGACCGCACGGGCCCGCGCCTTCGGCGTGATCAGCGGACTGGGAGGCATCGGCGCAGCGGCAGGGCCGTTAATCGGAGGACTCATCACCACCGCGATCAGCTGGCGCGCAGCGTTCGTCTTTCAGGCCCTCGTAATCGCGGCGATCATCCTCCTCAGCCGTCGCCTGGTCGATCCGGTGGCGCCCGACCCGACGCGTCCTTTCGACGCAGTCGGAGCGGTTCTCTCGGCGGTCGGCATGTTCTTCTTCGTCGTCGGGATCCTGCAGGCCGACAGCAACGGCGTGCTTACGGCGGTCTTCATGGCCGTCGGCGCCGCCTTCCTGCTCGGGTTCCTTCTCTACATCCGCTCGCGCGAGCGCGCGGGCAAGGAACCGCTTCTGTCGACGGGCCTGTTCAAGAACCGCACGTCCGACCTCGCGCTCGTGACGCAGAACATGCAGTGGCTGATTCTCATGGGGACGTCGTTCGTCGTCGCCGTGTACCTGCAGACCATTCGTGGGTACAACGCGATCGAGACCGGGCTAATCTTCACTGCGGCGACACTTGGCCTCTTGGCTTCGTCTCTGGGTGCGGAACGATTCGCGAAGAGGCACGCGCAGAAGACATTGATCCTCACCGGCTTCGTAGTCACCTTGGCCGGCATCGGAGTCCTTCTCGGCTTGGTGTACCTATCGTCGAAGGTCATCGCCTTCGGGCCGGGGCTTCTCCTGATTGGACTCGGTTTGGGGGTCATGCTGACCCCCCTCGGTGAACGTCGTGCAATCCAGCTTCCCCGAGGAGCTGCAGGGCGAGATCTCCGGTCTCTCGCGGAGCGTATCCAACCTCGGCTCGTCGTTCGGGACGGCAATCGCGGGCACGATCCTCGTGTCCAATCTCGCGTCCGGGACCCGGACCTACGCGCTCGCCATGGTTGCGCTGGCCGTAGCGGCGGGCATCGGCTTCGTGGCGGCAATGTTCCTTCCCGCCCGTCTCGGCGGCCAAGTCGCGGGCGAACCCGGCGACGTGGCGCGAGCGGAGCGGGCCCTCACCTGAGGCAGGGAGGACGAAGTGGGCGGTACTGGGCTCGGACCAGTGACCCCCCAGCTTGTCGCGCCTGCGCGGCCAATGGACGACAGGCGACTCGCATTCGGCAAACCAAGCTGCGATGCGGCCTGCAGCCACAGGCTCATCGCCTTGACCGGACACGATAAGACGTGTGCTGCTGACGCGCTGCTGACACAGTGCGGCTTCTGAACTGCTTCGGCCTTCAATGCTGCCCTCAAGTCGACTGAGGGCATCCGCGGAGAGTCATCTAGGGGGTTCCGCACATGCGAGGTGCTGGAATCCAGCCGGTCCGTCTGAGGCGCCATGGTCAATCGTGCGCCAGGCACTAAACGGGTGAAACCCGTGCTCGAGCGAGGTCGCTGCTCCCCAGCGTGCCTGCCGCTGCCGAGATAGGGTGCACGGCTTCCAAGGGTAGGGCCGTCATGGAACTCTGGCTTGCCGCGTTGATCATCGTTGGTGCCGCCGCGCTGAGCGCGGCCGGAATGCTTATCGTCCGCCGGCGCGCGCCGGCGGGAACGTTCTTCAACGATCCGATTCCGGCGGGTGCCGTGTACACGGTGGCGGGCACCGCCTACATGGTGATCGTCGCATTCGTCTTCTTCATCGCATTCGAGAGCTACGGCGGCGCCAAGGCCGACGCCGAGGAGGAGGCGACCGCCACGCTCGCGATGTTCCACGCCGCCGGGCCCTTCGGGCCGGCGGCCCGCGCGGAGCTGCAGGGGCAGATGATCTGCTACGCGCGCGAGGTCATCTCGGACGGGTGGCCGGCGATGCGGGAAGGCGGAGGGAGTTCGGTAGTGGACGCGAGGGTCTCGGCCATGGAGGAGTCCGCGGAACAGATCCCTGTCACCGACGCCAAACAGGCCGCCGCCTTTGAACACTGGTTCGCCTTGAACGAGGAGCGGCGACAGGGACGACAGGGCCGGATCGGCAAAGCAGAAGGATTGGTGCCCCCGGTTATTTGGTTGATCCTGATCATCGGCGCGGTGGTGGTGATCGCCTCGGTCGCCCTTTTCGCAGATCGTGAGGAGGCCGCAGTTACGCAGGCAGCAATGGTCGCCGCGGTCGCGATCATCGTTGTCTCGGGGCTGGTCCTGGTGCGATTTCTCGACCAGCCGTACGAGGACAAAAGCGGCAGCATCAAACCGACGGCGATGGAGAGGACGCTTGCGCAGATGGAAAGGGAGCATCGGGAGCGCGGTCAAGCGGTCATCCGGTGCGCCGACTTGGCCGGTTGAGGAGAAGCGCCACGAGCAGTATTCGAACCTGCTGCCGCTTACTCGTTAGGCGTCCGCGAAAGTGCCTGCGCGATGGAACTACAGCCATGCGGCAGCGCCGATTCCCTAGCGTCAAGAGTTGACCCGAGGAAGGGAGGGCGCGGTGATCCCTCCGCCGCCTGGCTATCCGGCCTACTTCCGGCACGCGCAGCACGGCGGTCGACTCGCGCGTGAGGTCGTCGCCTTCGACGACGGAGGCTCGGCGATGGTCGTGGACTCGATTTGCGTCTCCGGCAGTACCCAGCTCTTGCGTAGCGATGTCCCTGGAAGGCAGACAATCTGGTCCGTTTGAGCGGTGTCACTCCGGGCCATCGAGCCGTGAGATGCCGCCGAGTCAGGGCGAGCGCGTCGAGCATCCCACCGCGGGCCAGCTTGGAGGCACAATGTCTGGCCTGGAGGGAATCGCGCTTACCGGCGAGGACCGCGCGATCCTCGCGCTCGAGAGCGCGGCGGTCGTCGGGCATACCTGCAAGGTCGTGCTGGTCGGACCAGGGGCCCCCACGGCGGAGCGCCTGCGCGGCTCCGTTCTCGAGCGGCTCGCGAGCGTCCCCGCCCTGACGCGCCGGCTCGGTGGCACGGCCGAGCGGCCGGTCTGGGTGGATGACGAGCGCTTCGACGTCGCAGCGCACGTAGTCGCGGCGGACGTGGATCCCTGCGACGAGGAATCCATGCGGGTGGAGGTGGCCAGGCTGTTCTCAGAGCGCCTCGACCGGTCGCGGCCACTGTGGCGCATCGACGTGCTACGGCTGGCCAGCGACGGCGCCGTGCTCGTGTGGCGCATCCACCACGCACTGGCGGACGGCACCACCGCGATGCGCTTCGCGGACGCGGTGCTCTGGGACGGCGTGCCCGGGGCAAGCGCGGCCGCCCCGCGCCCACATCCGGCGTACGACGAGTCGGGGCGACGGCTGCGGCTGGCCGCGTTCCTGCGGCACGAGCTGACGCTCGGGCACAACCGCTCGCCATTCGACGGGACGATCGGCGCGGAGCGGGACATCGCGTTCGCCGGCGCCCCGCTCCAAGCGCTGCACGACGCCGCCCACCGGCTGGCGGGAGCGACTGTCAACGACGCCGTCCTGACGGCTGTGGCAGGGGGGCTGCGCGCGTGGATCCGCGACCACCACGGTCACGCCGGCAAGCTGCGCGTGAAGGTTCCCGTGAGCCTGCACCACGCTGGCGTTGACGACGAGGGCAACCGCGACTCATTCTTCACGGTCGAGCTTCCGCTCGACGAGCCGGATCCGGTTGCCCGGCTGGCGGCGATCCGCGCCGCGACGGCGGCACGCAAAGCAGACCACGAAGCCGAGACGCTCGATCTGCTGATGCACGATCTCGCCCGCGTGTCGCCGCAGCTCGAACACCTTGTCCGGCGGCTGGAGGCCAGCCCGCGGGCGTTCGCGCTGAACGTTTCGAACGTCCCGGGGCCGCGCACTACGGTCGCCGTGCTGGGCGTGCCGGTCGAGGCCGTCTACTCGATCGCCGAGATCGGCAAGCGCCACGCCCTGCGGGTGGCCGTGGTCTCGGTGGCCGGGCGGCTCCACTTCGGGCTCTGCTCGGATCCGGCGATCGTAGGTGGGATCGACCTGCTGGCTGCGGGCGTCGAGGCGGAGGCGACGGCGATGGTGGCGGCGGCGGCCTAGCGGCGTTGCTCGGCACCGAGGGTGCGCGAAACAAGATCGTTCGATCCGGCGGTGGCGACGCGGTTGGAAGGGCGGGCGAATGATGCGGACGGCGGCCCTGGAAACACCTTGCCACGGATCTCCAAGGCTCTGAGCCACCCCAGGGCTCTACCAACGAGACGGGCCTGTGAGCAGGGCTTCTCCGAGGTGGGCGGTACCGGGCTCGAACCAGTGACCCCCAGCTTGTCGATTCGGAGCGGCCCTTCGCGCCCGTTCACGCCCGTTCGCACAACCCGCATCGTTGAGCGGAATCCGCCCTGGTGCCGTTCGATCGAACGCACGCGAGCGAACGCCAAGGGTTGCCAGAGTTGCCAAGCGGCTAGAGCGGCACGCGGCCGTCGCTGAGGTCAGGCATCACCAGCTCGGAATCGGGACGAAGGTCTTGCGTATTCCCGGCCGAGGCGGCCGCGGCTCCCAGCCTTGCCGCTGCCGCCGCTCGTGCAGCTCGCCCGTCTCGATCGCGTGGCAGCCTGGGCACAGCCGCTCGAGGTTGGCCTGGTCGAGGAAGCTGCCGCCTTCGACAAGCGGGAACCTGTGGTGGACGTCGGTGGCGGGGAGGCCGCAGCGGCAGCGCGGCTGGCGCCATAGTGCGAGGCGGCGGGCGCGTTTCCACGCTGCCGAGCTCCACGGCTCTCGCTTGCATCGTGCCCCTCTCGAATCATACGAGTATGCGTTTCGCGTCATGCCGATGCGACGGCTCGAGGGGGAGGGCGGCCCGTCCGCTCTGACGTGCCGCCCCTGCTGCGTCACGCAGCGCGCGCCGGTCAAGGTGTTACGCGCGGTCTGTACCGTCCGTTTCGTCGAGCGCATCGAGCGCCGCCATGTCGGCGTCGGAGAGGACGAAGTCGAAGATCCGACCGTTCTCCTCGATTCGGTCGCGGTGGGTGGACTTCGCGAGGACGACGAGGTCCCGCTGCACGCACCAGCGAAGGAGCACCTGCGCCGGCGTCCGGCCGACGCCCGCGGCGATCTGTCGTACGCGCTCGTCGGACAGATGCCGTCCGGTGCCAAGCGGGCTGTACGCCTCGAGCACGACCGCGCGCTCCTGGCACCCCTCGAGCAGCCTCCGCCGGTACTCGAACGGGCTGAACTCCACCTGGTTCAGGGCCGGCGGGGTGTCTGCGACCGATAGCAGCTCGTCGAGCTCGCTCAGGCTGTAGTTCGAGACGCCGATCGAGCGGGCATAGCCGCGTTCGCGCGCACGTTCCATTCCGGGCCACGCCCAGGTCGGCCCGCCCCTGGGCCAGTGGATGATGTAGAGGTCCAGGTGGTCGACGCCCAGCCGTTCCAGGCTTCGCTGCACTTCGGATACTGCGTCCTTGCGCCGGGGATGGAACTTCGTGGTGATGAAGACGTCGTCGCGGGCCACGCCGCTGTCGCGCAACGCGCGGCCGACGCTCTCTTCGTTGCCGTAGGCCTGCGCCGTGTCGATGTGGCGGTAGCCGACCTCGAGGGCCCAGCGAACCGCGTTCTCGCACTCGGGCCCGTCTGGGATCTGCCAGACGCCGAGCCCGAGAAGCGGAATCTCGGTGCCGTCGGCGAGTAGGCGTGCGCGCCCATCCGGGGTCACTGCTCCGGCTCCTATGGCGACTCCTCGTCTCGGGGAAGCGGCGCCCCAATCTTAGGGCGACGGAGCTCCTGAGCGACCGCTCCAGGCCACGGAGTCAGTCTCTGGGGGAGGGTGTCCCCCTCGCCTGGTCATCGTGCTAACCGTCCCCGGACGCTAGCTCACCTGATCTCGACGCTTAACACGAACTTCATCAAGGCCCATTGCGGCATAGCCGATTTGTGATTGCGAGGGGACACTGAGGCATGAGTTCAAGCGACTGGCCGCCCTCCCGGGCGGACCTTCGGAGCCGCATGCGAAGTCCCGCTATCGACATACGCACGGGAGGAATGCAAGAGATGAGCCGCAGGAAGAAGATCGTCGTCGCCGTGATCGCGGCGACCGTGCTTGGGATCGCCGCCGCCGGTTGCGCGGAGACGCCCAGCGAGAAGTCGGCCGAGGCCGCCGAGGCCCAGCCGCAGGAGGAGCCGACCGAGACGCCCGCGCCGACGAGCGTGAAGAAGCAGCTTCGGAAGGAGCAGAAGGCCAAGCCCGAGGCGCCGATGACGGTCGCGCAGGCCAACGCGCTCCGCAGCGCCGAGAGCTACATCGACCTGTCCGGCTTCTCCCGCGAGGGGCTGATCGGGCAGCTCAAGTACGAGGGCTTCTCGAAGAAGGACGCCGTCTACGCGGCCGACGCTGTCGGCGCCAACTGGAAGAAGGAGGCCGTCGAGTCCGCTCAGAGCTACCTCGACCTGAGCGGCTTCTCGCGCTCCGGCCTGATCGAGCAGCTGGA
>Ga0081538_10004930_pt1 | contig 12157 bp, 11 predicted proteins | sample TabmetS5T2R1_FD_71022 | JGI IMG/M metagenome (GOLD analysis project Ga0081538, IMG submission 71022) | Tabebuia heterophylla rhizosphere microbial communities from the University of Puerto Rico - S5T2R1 | ecosystem: Host-associated > Plants > Roots > Rhizosphere ... | reverse complement strand
CCGCGGCCCCCGCCGCCCCGCGGCCGGGCCCCCCCCTGCCGATCTTCGAGGCGGCCCGCTCGGACTGGTTCGCCACCGACGCTGCCGAGCAGCCGCCCATGCAGCACCGGCAGCGCCAGCACGCCGCGGCCGCCGGCGGCGACGGCGACGGGGTCGGCGGCCCACCGCCGGTGCCCGGACCGGTCCCCGCCCCGGGCGCCGAGGAGCCCCGGCCCTACCGTCCCGTCCACGCCCGCGCCGACGACCAGCCGCTGCCGTACCGCCGGCCGCCGGCCGCGCGGACGCCCGAGGACCCCTCCCCCTACCCGGCGGCCGAGCCCGCCGCGGCGGCCCCGGAGGAGCCGCCCGCCTACCGTCCCGTCCACGCGGCTTCCGAGGAGCCGCTGCCGACCCGCCAGCCACCCGTGCCGCGGGCCGACGAGCCGCCGCCGCACCTTGACGAGCCACCCCCTCGTCCTCCCGAGCCCGCCAGCCCGGCCGCCGAGCCGGCCTGGGCGTCCTCCGAGCCGCCACCCGCGCCCGCGCCCGAACCCGCGCCGACCCCGGCGGCGCCGGCCGAGCCGCCCGCCGCCGCCGCGACCGGTCCCCGGCTGACCCAGGCCGGCCTGCCGCGGCGCGTGCCCCGCGCCAACCTCGCCCCCGGCATGGTCGCCTCCCAGCAGGCGGCCTCCCAGGCGGCGCCCAGCCGGCCCGAACCCGCCCAGCCGTCCGGCCGCTCACCCGAAGAGGTCCGCAGCATGCTGTCCAGCTACCGCACCGGGCTCGAGCGTGGTCGCAGCGTCGCCGGCGGTGCCGACGCGCACGAGCGGCCACAGGACGACCTCTAGGCCGGGGGGCGGGGCGCGATGCCGGAGCTGAGCGCGGAGGCGCGCAACCTCAACTGGCTGGTCTCCAACTTCGCCAAGGGCACGCCCGGCGTGGCCCACGCCATCGTGGTGTCCGCCGACGGCCTGCCGGTGGCGATGTCGGAGCGCCTGGACCGCCAGAAGGCCGACCAGCTCGCCGCCATCGCCTCGGGGCTGGCGAGCCTCACCCAGGGCGCCGCCCGCTGCTTCGAGGGCGGCCTGGTCAAGCAGACCGTGGTCGAGATGGACCGCGGCTTCCTGTTCGTCATGTCGATCAGCGACGGCTCCTGCCTGGCCGTGCTGGCCGCCTCCTCCTGCAACGTCGGTGTCGTCGCCTACGAGATGACCGTGCTCGTCGCCCGCGCGGGCGACGTCCTCACTCCCAGCCTACGTGCCGAGCTTCAGTCCGCCCTCCCGTCATGAGCGGGCAACGCCCACAAGGTGAGCCATCGGCATGACCACTCCGGACGAGCAATCAGCGGTAGCCGGCCGGCGACGCGTCCGGCCCTACGCCATGACCCGCGGGCGCACCCGGCCCGTCTACGCCGACCTCGAGATCGAGGCTCTCGTCTCCACCACCTCACAGGGTGAGCGGATGCCGAAGCTGACCGTCGAGCAGCGGGCCATCGCCGGGCTGTGCCGTGACATCCTCTCGATCGCGGAGATCTCGGCGCGGCTGGACCTGCCGCTCGGGGTCACCCGCGTGCTCGTCGGCGACATGGCCGACGAGGGCCTGGTGATGGTCCACCGACCCAGCCAGGCGGGCGAACGACCCGACCTCGCCCTGCTCGAGCGGGTGCTCTACGGCCTGCGGACCATCTGAATGGGCGATTCGCCCGGTGGGCCGCGCTCGCGGTTGACAACCGTCTTCCGGGGCGGCGAACCTTAGGCGCGGTTCGCCACCGATTGCCGGAGACGCCGGAGATGCCTGCGTGGACCGCTACTCGATCCCGTTCTTCTACGACCCTGCCCTACCTGGACGAGGAGTTGGTGGAGGGGGACGGGCAGGGCCGCGGTTGACGCCGCGGCCCTGCCGCCCCGCCCGTGATCGTCACTACCAGAACGACAGGTCGCTGCCGGTGAGCTGGTTGACCAGGAAGTTGAGGAAGAAGAAGCCGAAGTAGACGATCACCAGGATCAGGATGACGTAGGACCACGCGCGGCCCTTGGCCGGTCCCGGCAGCCTGGCGATCAGGAACATGAGCGCGAACGGGATGATGATCGCGGCCAGGTTCGACATGTTCGCCGACCACTGGACGAGCTCGGTGGGCAGCGCCTGGAAGATGATCAGCGAGATGACGATCGCCAGCAGCACCATGAACGGGTAGTAGAAGCGGCGCGGGTCGCCACGGATGATCCGGCGGAAGCCCGCGCTGGTCCCGTACAGCGCGTCGACCATGTTGCGCACCAGCATCTCGAAGACCACCAGCTGGGTGCTGAACAGGATCAGGAACCCCACCAGCAGCGCCCACCAGTACCAGATGCGCGGCTCGCCCATCTGCTCGAGCTGCGCCGCCACGTAGGTGGGCATCGACGCCCGGGTCGGCTCCGTGCCGGTCTCGGCCAGCACGTGGCTGACCAGGATGCCGGGCATGAGGATGCCGATCAGCGCCCCGGGCACGAACACGACCCACATCTCGATGACCAGGAAGCGCCACCAGCGGCGCCACCGCGTGGCGTTCTCGGGGGTGTCCCGGAAGGTCGCGCCCACCGGCTCCACCGGCCGCTCCGCCCGGCTGAGCAGGCCGGGGATGTAGCCGGCCCTGGCGCCCATGCCGTAGCCCTTGTCGCGGTAGTAGTTCATGAACACGTAGTTCAGGCCCGACGCCATGGCGGCGAACCCGGCGACGGCGCCCAGGTCGGTGGCGTCGACCCCCTCGGGCGGCAGCGCCGGCCGGAACATCCCCACGATCCCGTCGCCCCAGGCCGACAGCGGCACCAGGACGATCGCCGCGAGGATCAGCGAGCCGAGGATGAACAGGACCAGGACCCAGTTGGTCAGCTCCATGGTCCGCGAGATCTTCCGCCCGAACAGGGTGATGACGAACACCACGGCCATCAGCCCGACCGCCAGCCAGCGCGACGCGGTGCGGTCCTCGGGCCCCGGGATGTCGCCGGTGATGAAGGTGTACAGCGCGTCCCCGGCACCCGCGGCCCAGCCGCCGGTGATGAAGGCGAGGTAGAAGAGCACGATCGCGAGCGTGGTCCAGAGGAAGAAACCCGGAGGGACCCGGCCGAAACCGATCGACGGCACCTCGCCGGTGGCGATCACGTAGCGGCCGATCTCCATGTTGTAGAAGGCCTGGAGCAGGATCGAGATGAGCGCGACGAACCCGATCCCGGTCCAGCCGCCCTGGCCGATGGCGAGGGGAGCGAGCAGCCACTCGCCGCTGCCGATCGACAGGCCCAGGGCGATCAGGCTCGGCCCGATGACCAGCGTGACGATCTCCTTCAGGCCGATGCGCCGCGCGTGGAACACCTCCTCGGGCTCTGGGAGGTCGTCGACGCCCAGCGGCGGCCGGCTGACACCCAGGGGGTAGGTGTCCGTGGTCCGCGCCGCCCCGGGTTCGGCGGAAGAGGTGTCCATCGTGGCTCCCTTCGCTCGGGATGCCTAGCGACCTGGGTGATACCCAGGAACGACCCGCTGCGAACGCCGCCCAACGGCGTTGCCGGCGATATCACACCAAAGCAGGCCAGTTGACAAGAACCGGCCTTTCGGATCATGGCCCTTGACAACGAAGCACACTAGTGTAGTTACAAAGTTGTAGTTATAGTAGAGCCTTACCTTGCCAAGCCTCATGCGCGTACGGGCCGAGCAGGGGAGCGGACCAGTGCAGCTACCGGTCGCCGGACGCGGCGACGAGACACGAGGGCCAGAGCCGGTCGGGGCCGCCCTCGGTGTCGCCATGGTCGAGCTGGTGGCCAGGTCCGACCCGGCCGTGCGCAAGCTGCTGGGCAGGGTCGAGCGCCCGCTGGCCCGCGTCTGGCTGGCCGCCTGGTGGCCGGGCGCGCCGCCCGGCACGGTGGTGGAGCCGGGCTGCAAGATCGGCCCCTACCGGGTCGACTTCCTGATCGTCCCCCGGCTGGTGGTCGAGATCGACGGCGACCCGCCCAGCGCCACCACCCGGGACCAGGTGGTGCGGGACCGCCGCCGCGACCGCTATCTGGTCGCCCAGGGCTACGTAGTGCTCCGCTTCGCCGGCGCCGAGGTCTGGGCCAACCCGTGGCGCTGCGCCGAGGAGGTCCGCGAGTACCTGCTCGGCCGCGCCGTCGCCGCCGTGGAAGGAGCCTGACCCTCTCGTTCAGGCCACGACTGACGGCGACGCCCGTCCGGGTTGCCCTACCGTGGGGGCATGCCCGGCGAACGCGACTATCCCGTCCTGTTCGGCACCACGCGTGCCGACTGGGCCCCGATCGCCCTGCGCTTCGAGCTGCTCACCGGCGCGGTCGACGAGCGCCTGGTCGCCCGCGTCTACGTGGTCCCGTTCGTGGGCGACGCCTGCGTGGTGGTCGGCTTCGGCGACGGCGGCTGGGGACCGCCGGGCGGCGGCCGCGAGCCCGGCGAGACCGTCCAGGCGGCCCTGGAGCGCGAGCTGCGCGAGGAGGCCGGCGCGCGGCTGCGCTCCTACACCCCGTTCGCGCTGCTGCGGTGCCACTCCCACGCCGCGCCCTACCGCGCCCACCTGCCCTATCCCGACTACGACTGCCTCTACGGCTACGGCGACGTCGAGCTGCTCGGCCCGCCGCGGCCGGTCGACGGCGGCGAGCGCATCGGCGCGGTCGAGGTGCTGGCGCCCGGGCGGGCGGTGGCGTTCCTGCGGCGCCAGGGCAGGGCGTGGGAGGCCGACCTGTACCTGCTGGCGACGCGGCGCCGGCGGGCCGCGCGGGTCGGCGCCGGCTGACGGCGAGGCGGCCGTGCGCGGGCCTGGACGAGGCGTGCAGCTGGCCGCGGCCGCCGTGGCCGCGGCGGCGGCCGCCCAGGCCGGGCCGGCGCTGACCGCGGTGGCAGGGGTGCGGCGGCTCACCCCCCGGCTGGCCGGGGTCGGCACCGCGGGGCACGCGGCCGTCACCTTCGACGACGGGCCGGTGGGGGCTTCCACCCCGGCGTTCCTGGACGCCCTGGCCCGCCACCGCCTGCGGGCGACGTTCTTCATGCTCGGGGAGGAGGTGCGGCGCGCGCCCGCCCTCGCCGCCGAGGTGGCCGCCGCGGGCCACGAGGTCGCCGTCCACGGCGACGACCACCGCAGCCTGCTGCGGCGCGACCCGCTGACGACCGTCGACGGCCTGCGCCGCGCCCGCGACACGGTGGCGGCGGCGACCGGGACGGCGCCCCGCTGGTTCCGGCCGCCGTACGGCGTGCTCACCGGCGCGGCGCTGCTGGCGGCGGCCCGGCTCGGCCTGCGGCCGGTGCTGTGGACCGCCTGGGGCCGCGACTGGCGCGACGAGGCGACGCCGGCGTCGATCCTCGCCGACCTGGCAGCGGGCCGGCTGGACGGCGGCACCCTGCTGCTGCACGACTACGCGGCGTCCGGGTCCTGGCGGGCCACCCTCGCCGCCGTCGGGCCACTGGCCGACCTGCTCGCCGCCCGCGGCCTGGCCGCCGGCCCGCTCGCCGAGCACGGGCTGCTCAGGCCGCCACCCGTTCGACCAGGTCCAGCTCCTGGGTGAGGCGGCGGGGCGCCAGGTAGTCCTCGAGGACGCGGCGGTGGGCCTGCTCACCCAGGCGCGCGGCCCCGTCCCGGTCCTCCAGCAGCGCCTGGACGGCGCCGCCGAAGGCCGGCAGGTCCTCGGGGTCGTCCACCAGCAGGCCGTTCACCTCGTGGGTGATCTGGTCCCTGATGCCGCCGACGCCGCTGGCCACCACCGGGCGGGATTTCCACATGGCCTCCGTGACCGTGAGCCCGAAGCCCTCCGCCAGGCTCTTCTGCACCAGCACGTCGGCGCGGCGCTGGAGCGCGTTGACGATGGCGCCGTTCTCCTCGATGTCGTCCATGGGCAGGCACGCCAGGTGCACGCGGTCGCGGTGGGAGGCGGGGAGCGCGGCCCAGGCGTCGCGGACCTGCCGGAGGACCTCCTCGCCCTCGGGGTCGTCGCTCACCGAGTCGGCCGCCGGGCCGGCCAGGACCAGGTGGGCGCCCAGCCCGCCGTCGACGTGGCGGACGAACCCCTCCAGCACCCCGGCCGGGTCCTTCAGCCGGTCCCAGCGCGACACCTGGGCAACGATCGGCGCCGAGGCGGGCAGGGGGTGCTCCTGGACCAGCTCGGCGCGCCGCCCCACCCTGGCACGGCTGCCGTCCAGGCGGTGGAACGACGGGTCCCCGCCGCCGCCGGTGTCCACGATCCCCGCCGCCGCCAGGATCGCCGCGACCTGCTCGTCGTCCAGGGGCTGGTTCTTGGGCGCGAAGGCGTCGATGCACGGGGGGATGACCGCCAGCCGCCCCCGGTCCAGCCCCTCCCAGGCGTAGGCGCGGCGGGAGAACACGTACGCGTCCGCCGCCTGGACGTAGGGCCGCAGGAAGTCCCACGCGGCCCTGGCCAGCCGGTTGGGGCGGTCGATGCCGACGTGGCAGCTCCAGACGACGGCCGCGCCGAGCCGCCTCAGGGGCGGCGCCAGCGCCGCGGTCTGGGGGTCGTGCAGCACGACCACGTCGCCCGGGCCCACCAGCCGCTCGACCTCGCCGAAGGCCCGCCGGAGCGTCCGCTGGTAGACCGCCTGCTCCCGGTCGCCGAGGGCGTCGCCGTCGCCGGGCCGCCCGTGCAGCAGGTTGTGGACGCGCTTGGTGACCTGGAAGAAGCGCTCGTCGCCGTGCAGCACGACCCAGCGCGCGTCGATGCCGGCGCCGACGAGGTAGCCGAGCAGGAAGTGCAGCATCTCGGCGACGCCGCCGCCCTCCTCGGTGGAGTTCAGGTGCCACAGCCGCCTGCCCCGCAGCCGCTCGGCGGCCTGCTCCAGCCGCCGCAGGAAGCCGCCGCAGCCGTCGCGACCGAGGACCGCCTCGAACCGGCGCGGGTCGATCGTCGCCACCTCAACCTCGTGCAGCAAGCCGCCACCCCCTCAGGTGCTCGGAAGGAGCCCGGCAGGACGCACGCCGCCGGGAGCGTCGCGGTCGGCTACCCGGGGCGGCCGGCCGGGAAACGCCTCAGCGCCAGGACACCAGCAGGCGGCCGCCGGCCTCGGCGACGTCGGTGCCGAGGGCGGCGCAGGCGTCGCGGAAGCGGCGCCGCATCCAGGCGGCCTCGGCCCCGTCGGCCAGGCGGGTGCGGCAGAAGTCCAGCTTCAGCGGCACCGCCTCCAGCCCGGCCGGGCCACCCTCGTCGACGGTCACCAGGAACAGCAGGCCGAGGTCGTTGCGCAGCCGCGGGTCGGTGGCGTAGTCGTCCAGGAAGTCGCCCAGGTCGTACAGCACCCGGCCGCCGACCCCGTGGGGCACGTGGGCAGAGTGCCCGGCGACCAGGGTGGCGCCCGCCTCCAGCAGGGCGGCGGCCGCCCGGCGGACGTGGGGGACCGGCGCGGCGGTCATGTTCGGCCCCCAGTGGGGGGTGACCAGCACCGCGTCGGCGTGGGCGGCGGCGTCGCGCACGGCCGCCGCCAGCCACCCGGGCACGCCGGCCGCCAGGTCGGCGTAGGCCACCCCCGGCCGCGCCGGGCCGGCGGCGAAGTCCGCCGGGTGGTCGGTGGCGCCGACCACGGCCACGCGCAGCCCGGCGGCCTCCAGGACGGCGGGGCGGCGCGCCTCGTCCAGCGCCGGTCCGGCGCCGACCGCGGCGATGCCGGCGCCGGCGAGGTGGTCCAGGGTGTCCAGCAGCGCCTCCGGGCCGTAGTCCAGGGCGTGGTTGTTGGCCACGGTGACGCAGCCGACCCCCAGCAGCGCCAGCAGCTCGACCGCGCTCGGCGGCGCGCGGAAGAAGAACGGCTTGCCGGGCGCCTCCCAGCGCCGGCCCCGGTCGGAGATGCAGCACTCGAGGTTGGCGACGGCCAGGTCGGCGTCGCGCATCAGTTCGGCGACCTCGGGGGCGACCAGCCGCGCCGGCGGCCCGGCGGCCAACGCCCTGGCCACGCCGCGGCCGAGCATCGTGTCTCCCGCCAGCGCCAGTCTCATCCCGTTGAGGATAGGCTCCCTCCATGCCGCTCGACCCGGGCCTGCGGGCCGGCTTCTCGTACACCGTCACCGAGGCGGACACCGCCGTGGCCGCCGGCAGCGGCGACGTGCCGGTGCTGGCCACCCCGCGGGTGCTGGCGCTGGCGGAGCGGGCCAGCGTGGAGGCGGTCGCCGGCGCGCTGGACGCGGGCGCCACCACCGTGGGCGCCCGCGTCGAGCTGGAGCACCTGCGGGCCACCCCGGTCGGCGCGACGGTCACGGTCGAGGCGGTGCTGGAGCGCGTCGACGGCCGCCGCCTGGAGTTCGCCGTGCGCGTCGCCGACGGCGAGCGGCTGGCCGCCCGCGGCTGGGTGATCCGCGTGGTGGTCGACCGCGCCGCCTTCCTGCGCGGCGCCGGCGCCGGCGAGGCGTGATCGCGCCGGGCCTCAGATGCCGGTGGTCGACCGGGGGTAGGCGACCTCGGGGTCGGTGGCCACGTTGACCAGGTAGGGCACGCCGGCGTCGAAGGCGCGGGCGAGCGCCGGGCCGATCTCCGACGGCGAGGTCACCAGCTCGCCGGCGCCGCCGAGGGCGCGCACCACCTCGTCGTAGCGGCAGCCGGGCTGCAGGTCGGCGGCGACGTCGTAGCCGTACAGCAGCCGCATGGGGTGCTTCTCCAGCCCCCAGATGCCGTTGTTGCCGCACACCATCACCACCGGCAGCCGGTGGCGCACCAGCGTGTCCACGTCCATCAGCGAGAAACCCGCCGCCCCGTCGCCGAGCAGCAGCACCACCTGGACGCCGGGGCGGTGCAGGCGCGCGGCCAGCGCGTAGCCCAGCCCGGTGCCCAGGCACCCGTAGGGGCCGGGGTCCAGCCAGCCGCCCGGCCGGGCCGGCTCCAGGAAGCGCCCGGCGAAGGAGACGAAGTCGCCGCCGTCGCCGATCACCACCGCGTCGTCGGCGAGCTGGCGCCGCAGCTCGCCGTAGACCCGCGCCGGGTGGATCGGCTCGGCGTCGCTCTCCAGCAGCGCCCGGTCCCGCTCGATCGCGGCGGCGGCGTGCTCCCGCAGCCCAGGCAGCCATCCGCGGTCCGACCCGGCGCCGGGCCCTCCCAGGCGCCCCACCGCCGCCACCAGCCCGTCCAGGATGCGCCCGAGGTCGCCGGCGACCGCCCCGGCCAGCTTGACGTGGCCGGCGAGCTGGCCGGGGGCGTCGGCCAGGTGCACCACCTTGGCGCCGCCGCCGCCGCCTCGCGTGCCGAAGCCGCCGTAGCCGAGCCGGAAGTCCAGCGGCGCGCCGGCGACCAGCACCAGGTCGGCGCCGCCGAACGCGGCCGAGCGGGCGCGGGTGACCAGCAGCCCGGCGTCCGGCGGCACGATGCCGCGGCCCTGGCCGTTGGCGACCACCGGCAGGCCGAGCTCGCTGGCGGCGCGCGCGGCCGCCGTCTCGGCGCCGTCGGCCCAGACGTCGGAGCCGAGCACCAGCACCGGCCGCCGCGCCTCCGCCAGCAGCCGCGCGACCCCCGCCAGCGCGTCGGGGTCCGGCTGGCGCGGCGCCGGCGGCGGCGGGTCGGGCAGCTCGGCGGTCGCCTCGGTGAACAGCGCCTCGACCGGCAGGTCCAGGAAGACCGGTCCGCGGTGGGGCTCGGTGGCCAGCCGCAGCGCCCGGTCCACCGCCTCCGGGATGGCGGCGGTGTCGCCGACGGTGCCGGCGTGCTTGGTGACGGGCGCCAGCAGCGGCGGGTGGTCCAGCTCCTGGAGGCTGCCGGCACCCCAGCGGCCGGTGGGGGCGCGGCCGCCGAGCACCAGCACCGGGGAGCCGTTGAAGTGGGCGGTGGTCACCGCGCTGATCCCGTTGGTGACGCCGGGGCCGGCGGTCAGCACCGCCAGGCCGGGCCGCCGCAGCAGCTTGGCGGTGGCCTCGGCGGCGAACACCGCCGTCTGCTCGTGGCGCACGTCGACCAGGCGCAGCGGCGGGTCGGCCTTGACCGCCCCGTCGTAGAGGGGGAACACGTGGCCGCCGGAGAGGGTGAACATCTCCTGGATGCCGTGCCGCCTGGCCGCCGCGACCGCCAGGACGCCGCCATGGCCCTCGAGCGTCCCGCCCACCGTGCACCTCCCGCGACACGCGCAGCCCTCCCCGACTCTACCGGGCGGCGTCCGGGCGCGGCATCCTTGGCCCATGACGTCGACCTACCCGGTGTGGGGCTGGGGGCGGCCCGAGGAGGCGCCGACCACGGCGGAGCTGGAGGCGCTCGCCCCGGTGGTGCGGGCGCTGCTGTCGTTCCCGGTGCAGCCGCCCGAGCGGCCGGCGCCGCCGGCGGAGCTGCCGGCGCCGCGGGTGCGGGTGCCGGCCCCGCTGGCGCCGATCGCCGCCTGCCAGCCGCTGGACCGGGCCCGCCACGCCCTCGGCCGCTCCTACCGCGACGTGCTGCGCGGCCTGCGCGGCCAGATCGACCACCCGCCCGACGTGGTGCTGCGGCCCCGGACCGAGGCCGAGGTGGCGCGGGCGCTGGACTGGTGCGCCGGCGCCGGCGTGGCCGTGGTGCCGTTCGGCGGCGGGACCAGCGTGGTCGGCGGCGTGGAGCCGGCCGTCGGCGACGGCTTTGCGGGGGTGGCGTCGCTGGACCTGGAGGCGCTCGCCGGGGTCGCCGAGGTCGACCCGGTCAGCCGCGCCGCCCTGGTGCGGGCCGGCACCACCGGGCCCGCCCTGGAGGCCGAGCTGAAGGCCCACGACCTCACCCTGCGGTTCTACCCGCAGTCGTTCGAGCGCTCCACGGTCGGCGGCTGGCTGGCCACGCGCGCCGCCGGGCACTTCTCGACCCGCGCCACCCACGTCGACGACCTGGTGGAGTCGATCCGGATGGTCACGCCGGCGGGGCTGTGGGCGTCCAGGCGGCTGCCCGGGTCGGGGGCCGGGCCGAGCCCCGACCGGCTCGCGCTCGGCAGCGAGGGCATCCTCGGGGTGGTCACCGAGGCGTGGCTGCGGGTGCGGCCCCGCCCGGCGCGGCGCGCGGCCGCCACCGTCGCCTTCGCGAGCTTCGACGCCGGCGTCGCCGCCGTCCGCGGCCTGCTGCACGCCGGCATCGAGCCGGCCACCTGCCGGCTGGTGGACGCCACCGAGGCGGCGCTCACCGGCACGCTGGCGACCGGGGAGGCGCCGCTGGTGCTCGGCTTCGAGTCGGCCGGGCTGCCGGTCGACGGCGAGCTGGCCGCCGCCCTGGAGGTGTGCGCCGGCGCGGGCGGCCGGGCGTTGGACGCCGGCGCCGGCGGGGACGCCGGCGCGAGCTGGCGGGCCAGCTTCGTGCGCGCCCCCTACCTGCGCGAGCGGCTGGTGCTGCTGGGCGTGCTGGCGGAGACGTTCGAGACCGCGGTGACCTGGGAGCGCCTGGACGGCCTGGTCGCCGCCGTCCGCGAGGCCACCGCGGCGGCGCTGGCCGCCACCTGCGGCGCCGGCACCGTGACCTGCCGCCTCACCCACGTCTACCCCGACGGCGCCGCGCCGTACTTCACCGTCCTGGCCCCGGCCCGCCGCGGCGCCGAGCTGGCCCAGTGGGCCGAGGTCAAGGCGGCCGCCGCCGAGGCGGTGCTGGCCGCGGGCGGCACCATCACCCACCACCACGCGGTCGGCCGCGACCACCGGCCCTGGTACGACCGGCAGCGCCCGGAGCCGTTCGCGGCCGCCCTGCGCGCCGCCAAGGCCGCCGTCGACCCGGCCGGCGTCCTCAACCCCGGCGTGCTGCTGGACGCCCCGGCGTGACGCTCACGTGAAGTTCATGCTCGGGCGGTATGCTCCATTCGACATGGCGTCGCCGATCCGGTCCCACACCCGCCCGCACCTCCTCGTCCTCGTCGCGCTCGCCCTGCTGCTGGGCGTCGCCGCGGGCTGCTCCGGCGGCGACGGCGCCGCCGGGCCACCCTCCGACCCGACCACCGCGACCACCGCGCCGGCACCGCCGGACACCAGGCTGGCCCCGGAGCCGGACGGCGAGGTCGTCGCCGGGTTCGTGGCCTTCGGCGACTTCGGCGGCGGCGACGCCCAGCACGAGGTCGCCAGGGCGATCGAGCGCTGGGCCGGCGGGCACCGGGTCGACGCGCTGGTCACCACCGGCGACAACGTCTACGAGAGCGGCGAGCCCGAGCACTTCCGCGCCCAGCTCGACGAGCCCTACCGGGAGCTGCGCCGCAGCCGCCCGCTGTGGGTGACGCTCGGCAACCACGACGTGCGCGCCGG
>Ga0081538_10004929_pt1 | contig 12157 bp, 13 predicted proteins | sample TabmetS5T2R1_FD_71022 | JGI IMG/M metagenome (GOLD analysis project Ga0081538, IMG submission 71022) | Tabebuia heterophylla rhizosphere microbial communities from the University of Puerto Rico - S5T2R1 | ecosystem: Host-associated > Plants > Roots > Rhizosphere ... | reverse complement strand
GATAGACTTTTCATCTGGCTTTTCAAAAACTTGGATCGAATCAAGCGGGGTTGGCGGAGATGATGACGATGGCCTGGGCCTGGGGAAAATCGTCGGTGATGGTGAGGTCGATCTGCACCACCATCCCTGGCGGCGTGATCGCCTGCAGCCGCTTCAGGGCACCGCCGGTCAGCTTCAGCGTCGGCTTGCCGGACGGCAGGTTGACCACCCCCATGTCGCGCCAGAACACGCCGGCGTTGAGCCCGGTGCCCAGCGCCTTGGCGCACGCCTCCTTGGCCGCGAAGCGCTTGGCGTAGGACGCCGCGCGCGCTGCCCGCCGGTCGGACTTCGCGCGCTCCACCTCGGTGAAAACACGCGAGAGGAACCGCTCGCCGAACCGCTCGATGGACTTCTCCACCCGCCGGATATCGATGATGTCGTTACCGATGCCGAGGATCATCAGCCGCGCGCCCGGTCGACAGAGCTGATCGCGGGCGTGGCGCGCAGGGCGGCGATGATGTTGGTCAGGTGCCGCACATCCTTGACCTCGACATCCACCAGCACCTCGAAGAAGTCGATCGAGCGGTTGGTGATCTTGAGATTGGAGATGTTGCCGAGATTCTTGCCGATCACAGTTGTGAGGCTGCCGAGGCTGCCCGGCTGGTTGGTGATGACCACCGACAGGCGGCCGACATGCTGCTCGGTCGAGGTCGGATCCTGGTCCCAGGCGACGTCGAGCCAACGCTCCGGCGTCTCGGCGAAGCTCTCCAGCGTGTCGCAATCGATGGTGTGGATGGTGACGCCCTTGCCGGTGGTGACGATGCCGACGATGCGGTCGCCCGGCAGCGGATGGCAGCAGCCGGCGAAATGCATCGCCATGCCGGGGATGAGGCCCCGGATCGGAATCGCGTGGCCGCCCTTTGCCGCCTTGGCACGCTGGCGGCCGATGGGCACGACCTTCTCCAGCAGCGCCTTGGCGCGGGTGCCGGGGAAGATCGCGTTCACCACCTCGCGCGCGCCCAGCATGCCCTCGCCGATCTGCGCCAGCAGGTCGCCGGTGTCCTCCGCCTTGAACTTCTTCAAGACGCCGTCCAGCGACTTGTCGGCATATTCGTAGCCTTCGTGCTGGAACTCCTTCTGGATCATCGCGCGGCCAAGCTCGATATACTGCGCGCGCTGCTGGGTGCGAATGAATCGGCGGATGCACGCGCGCGCCTTGCCGGTGACGACGAAGCGCTCCCAGGTCGGCGACGGCGTCTGCGCGCGCGAATTGACGATCTCCACCTGGTCGCCGTTATGCAGCTCGCTGCGCAGCGGCACGATGCGGCCGTTGATCTTGGCGCCGACGCAGGTGTTGCCGACCTCGGTATGGACGGCGTAGGCGAAATCGACCGGCGTCGCGCCGCGCGGCAGGGCGATCAGGTCGCCCTTGGGCGTGAAGCAGAACACCTGGTCCTGGAACATCTCGAGCTTGGTGTTCTCCAGGAACTCTTCGGGCCCGGAAGCGTGCTCCAGGATGTCCAAGAGCTCGCGCAGCCAGCGATACTGCCGCCCTTCCATCTGCACCGGCTGGCCCTGCTTGTATTGCCAGTGCGCGGCGACGCCCAGCTCCGCCACCTCGTGCATCTCTGAGGTGCGGATCTGCAGCTCGATGCGATGGCGCAGCGGCCCGATCACGCCGGTATGGAGCGAGCGGTAGTTGTTGGGCTTGGGCGTCGAGATGTAGTCCTTGAAACGGCCCGGGATCATCGAATATTCGCTGTGGATGACGCCGAGCGCCTGGTAGCAGGCGGTCACGTCGTCCACCAGGATGCGGAACGCCATGATGTCCGACAGCTGCTCGAACTCCATGCGCTTCTTCTGCATCTTGCGCCAGATCGAGTACGGCGTCTTTTCACGGCCCGACACGATGCACTTGACGCCGGCGTCGGTCAGCACCGTCTGCAGTTCCGCGATGATCTGGTTGGCGAGGTCGGTCCCCTGCTCGCGCAGGAAGCTGAGGCGCTGCACGATCGAAGCGTAGGCCTCCGGATAGACCTGCGCGAAGGCGAGGTTCTCCAGCTGGTCCTTGATCTCGTGCATGCCCATGCGCTCGGCGAGCGGGGCGTAGATCTCCAGCGTCTCGAGCGCGATGCGCCGGCGCTTCTCCGGATCCTTGATGTAGTGGATGGTCTGCATGTTGTGCAGACGGTCGGCCAGCTTCACCAGCAGCACGCGGATGTCGTTCGACATCGCCAGCACCAGCTTGCGGAAATTCTCCGCGTGCTTGGTGTGGTCCGACTGCAGCTCCAGGCGCGACAGCTTGGTGACGCCATCGACCAGCTGCCCGATCTCCTTGCCGAAACTCTTCTCGATCTGGTCGAGAGTCGCATCGGTGTCCTCGACCGTGTCATGCAGCAGGCCGGTGATGATGGAGGCGGCATCGAGCTTGAGCCGCGTCAGGATCTCGGCGACGCCGAGCGGGTGCGAGAAATAGGGATCGCCGGACGCCCGCGATTGCGAGCCATGGGCCTTCATGGAAAAAACATAGGCGCGGTTGAGCAGGTCCTCATCCGCGCCTGGGTCGTAGGCCTTTACACGCTCGACCAGCTCAAACTGCCTAATCATGGTCTGATCTGATCGTTGTGGCCGCATGGTTGGACGTCACGCCTTCGTTCGTGCCTCGCTCAACAGTCCCGCCGATGGCCCCGTCCAACCCAGAACACCCTGCTGGGGTGTTCTCCTATTCTTCGTCCGCGATCGCCGCGTCTTCGAACTCGCCGTCGATCGACAGGTCGGAATCCTCCGCCTCTTCCTTGCTGATCTGCGCCTGCTGCATCTCGGCCAGCAGGTCGCCGGCGCCCGCGCCGAAGCCGGCGCCCTCTTCCTCCGGCTCGTCCTGCTCGACCTGGCGCTGCAGGCCCTTCACCAGGCTGTCCGCCAGGGTGTCCAGGTTGACCGTGGTGTCGGCGATCTCGCGCAGCGCGACCACCGGATTCTTGTCGTTGTCGCGGTCGATGGTGAGCTGGCTGCCGGCCGAAATCTCGCGCGCCCGCTGGGCGGCGAGCATCACCAGCTGGAACCGGTTCGGCACCTGCAGTACGCAATCTTCGACAGTTACGCGTGCCATTCTTCAAGTCTCTCCAGGAATTGGGCTAATCGATTGTAGCTAGCCTATTATTGCAGGCCGTTCAAGGACTCGCACCCGGCGTTTCCTGCAGGGGCCGCGTGACTTGGTCGCGGGGCAGCCGGGCGATCAGGCCGGAAATCCGTTCCCCCGTCGCCGGATGGCGCCAGTCCGGGGCCAGATCGGCCAGCGGCAGCAGCACAAAGGCCCGTTCCGCCATGCGCGGGTGGGGCACCAACGGGGGCATCGGTCCGTTTAGGACCATTCTCCCAAACGAGATAATATCCAGATCGACCGACCGCGCCTCGTTCCGTTCAACTCTTTGTCTACCTAATTCTGCTTCAATCCGGTGCAGTTCGGACAACACTTCTTGAGGAGACAGAGCGGTGGCGACCCGCACCACCCCGTTGACGTACCAGGGCTGATCGGAGGCCGGAACCGGCGCAGATTCATACCAGGGCGAGCGTGCCAGCACCCGCAGCCCCCGCCCTGGGAACAGCGTCAGGACATGCTCCAGGGTCGCCTTGGGCGGTCCGAACCGCGGGTGGGCAAGATTTGCACCTAACCCAATGTATAGATCGTCAAGCATTGGCGAGTTCGGTCATAAATTGTGTCGGTACGTCGGTTTCCCGATCTTGGGGAAGAGGCAACTGGGGGCCGCGCACCATCCATCATATTCGACTGCCGCGATCCAACGCGGCTTTGCGCAAACAACTGATTCTGCGAGGGCAACTACCATGTTTAACCGATTTTACCCTAATGAACGCGTGGCTTTGTTTATCGATGGGGCCAATCTGCACGCGGCCGCGCGATCTCTGGGCTTCGACATCGACTACAAGCGGCTGCTAAAGCACTTCCAGGAACAGTGCCACCTGATCCGCGCCTTCTACTACACCGCTTTGGTTGAAGATCAGGAGTATTCGCCGCTGCGGCCGCTGGTCGACTGGCTCGACTACAACGGCTTCACCATGGTGACCAAGCCGACCAAGGAATACACCGATTCCATGGGCCGCCGGAAAATCAAGGGCAACATGGACATTGAGCTCGCCATCGACGTGCTCGAGATGGCGACCCACCTGGACCACGTGGTGCTGTTCTCCGGCGATGGCGACTTCCGCCGCCTGGTCGAGGCGGTGCAGCGCAAGGGCGTCAGAGTCTCGGTCGTCAGCACCATCCGCTCCTCCCCGCCCATGGTGGCGGACGAGCTGCGCCGCCAGGCCGACAATTTCATCGAGCTCGACGAGCTCAGCTCGCTGATCGCGCGCCAGCATGCCAACGGCCAGCGCGGCCACGGCCATGCGCCGCAGCAATCGGCTGCGCCGGCACCGGAAGCGGAGGCGTCCGAAGCCGACGCTTCCTGAGCTTTCTCCTCATGCGCTAAGTTCGGCGCATGATTCTTCCTGATCGCGATTGCCCGCTCTGCAAGCGGCTGGTCGAATTTCGCCTCGCCGCCCGCGCGAAATTCCCCGACTGGCACAACGCTCCCGTCCCGCCGTTCGGGCCGGATGAGGCGCGGCTATTGATCGTCGGGCTGGCACCGGGCCTGCAGGGCGCCAACCGCACGGGCCGCCCTTTCACCGGCGACTATGCCGGCAACCTGCTCTACGCGACGCTCAAGGAGTTCGGCCTGGCGCGCGGCGACTACGAGCAGCGCCCGGACGACACATTGCAGCTCGTCGATTGCCGCATCTCCAACGCCGTCAAATGCGTGCCGCCGGAGAACAAGCCGACGCCGGAGGAGATCAAGATCTGCAACCGCTTCCTGGCCGAGGAGCTCGCGTCGCTGCCGAAGCTGAAGGTGGTGCTCGCCCTCGGCTCGATCGCGCATGACGCCGTGCTGGTCGCCCTCGGCCAGAAGAAATCAACGGCCAAGTTCGCCCACGCCGCGCGCCACACCTTGCCGCGCGGCCTCACCATGTTCGACAGCTACCACTGCTCCCGCTACAACACCAACACCGGCCGGCTCACCACCGAGATGTTCCGCGACGTGGTGGGACAAGCTGCAAAGGCGCGATGAGAGATGGTTGATGGTCTCGTCGGCTATCTCGCTCCGGATGGTTTTCTTCCGCAACTACAGGAGGAACTCGGCGGCGACGCAATCGAGACCTACGGCAATCTGATTCTGGCACCTGGGCCGGCGAGGCCTGTCGCCTGGGTCGCCAACGTGTGGCACGACCCGCAGCGCCTGGAGATCGCCTCGATCGGCGACGCCGCCAACAAGCTGCGCGCCATTCAGCGCAACTGGGCGCTCTATTCCTTCGCCCATCACCGGCGCGCTTCGCTGATCGCGGAGCGCTTGCCCAAGGTTTCGGCGAAGCCGCTGCAGTTCGGTGATCCCGTACCGACCGCGCCGCTCGGGTCCTGGACCCTCATCGACCAGAACACACTGATCGCATCGCCTCGTTGTTCCAGCGCGTTTCCCAACGGCGAGGCGCAGTTCGTCGAGGATCGCACCGCGCCGAGCCGCGCCTATCTCAAGCTGTGGGAGCTGTTCACCCTGCTGGACCAGCGCCCCGGGCCTGGCGATTTCTGCATCGACCTCGGCGCCAGCCCGGGCGGCTGGACCTGGGTGCTGCAGAGGCTCGGCGCGCAGGTGCTCAGCGTCGACAAGGCACCGCTCGATCCCGCCGTCGCGCGCCTGCCCAACATCGAGGAACGCCACGAAAGCGCCTTCGCGCTCGACCCGCGCTCGGTCGGACGCGTGGATTGGCTGTTCTCCGACGTCATCTGCTATCCCACGCGCCTGCTATCGCTGGTCAGGAAATGGCTCGAGGCCGGCACCGTTCGCCGCTTCGCCTGCACCATCAAGTTCCAGGGCGCGACCGATTTCGAGGCGATGCGTGCGTTTGCTGCCATCCCGGGTTCGCGGCTGCTGCACCTGCATCACAACAAGCACGAGCTGACCTGGGTCCGATTGTGAGGGGACGCGTAGCGCCGTGAGCGATCAGAGCGCGTGGAAGTTATTGATCCCGATAACCGGTCCGGTTCGTTCGAACTCGATCGTCATCTCCAGGGTCAGGTCGGAGCGTCCTTCTTCCTCGGTCCACACGTCGGCTTCGACGTGCCAGGTCGGGACGGCTCTGGCTCTGAGCTCGCAAGCGCGCATGAATGCATAGTCGGCGGGCGGCGCAACGACCTTGCGTCCGTAGTCCGCAACCGCAGTCTGCAAATCGTAGTCGTCCATCAGAGAGTAGCCGCAGCGCTCCATGATGGACTCATAGTCGCCGTCGGCGAGCAGGACCAACAGGTCGATCACGATGGATCTGACCTGCTTCTCGAACGCGACTGATCTCTGGTCGCTCTCCATATGAAAAATCCTACCCGTGCGTTCCGCCGCCTACAAGCACCCTTCATTTCGCGGGTTTGGGGCCCGCCACCGCTAACGATTCCTTAAAACCCACCATCCCGATGAACAGGCCTATTCCTTGGTGCGCCGGCTCAGCAGCCGCGCCTGCTCGCGCTTCCAGTCGCGTTCCTTTTCGCTCTCGCGCTTGTCGACCTTGCGCTTGCCCTTGGCGAGGCCGAGCTGGACCTTGGCGATGCCGCGCGGGTTGAAATAGATCGACAGCGGCACCAGCGTGATGCCGGCGCGCTGGGTAGCGCCGATCAGCTTGTTGATCTCGCGCTTCTTGAGCAGCAGCTTGCGGGCGCGGCGCGGCGTGTGGCTGAAATGCTTGGCCGCCTCGTATTCCGGGAAATAGGAGTTATAGAGGAAGAACTCGCCGTCCTTCTCGGCGGCGAAGGCTTCGGCGATGGACGCGCTGCCCCGGCGCAGCGACTTCACTTCGGAGCCGGTCAGCATCATGCCGGCTTCGATCGTGTCCTCGATCAGGTAGTCGTGGCGCGCCTTGCGGTTCTGCGCCGCGAAGCGCTGGGTCGCTGGGTCTCTCGCCATGATGTCATGCTTGTCAGTTCAGCAGGCCGGCCTTGGTCAGCGCCGCGCGCACCTTCTGCTTCGACGCATCGGAAATCGGCGCTAGCGGCAGGCGCAGCTCGTCCGACGCGCGACCGAGCAGGCTGGCGGCATATTTCACCGGCCCGGGGCTGGTCTCGCAGAACAGCGCGTCGTTCACCGGCATCAGGCGCTCGTTGATCTTCATGGCGTGCTTGAGGTCGCCCTCGGCCCACGCCTTGTGCATCTCCGCGGTCAGGCGCGGCGCGACGTTGGAGGTCACAGAGATGCAGCCGACGCCGCCCTGCGCTAGGAACGGCAGTGCCGTCCCGTCCTCGCCCGACAGCATGATGAAGTCCTTGTCGATCGCGAGCTTGGTGCGGATCGGGCGCGCCAGGTCTGCGGTCGCGTCCTTCACGCCGACGATGCGCGGCAGCTTGGCGAGGCGCGCCATGGTCTCGACGTTCATGTCGACCGCGCTGCGCGGCGGCACGTTGTAGATGAAGATCGGCAGGCTGGTGGCGTCGTGGATCGCCTTGAAGTGCAGATACTGCCCTTCCGGCGTCGGCTTGTTGTAGTACGGCAACACGACCAGCGCGGCGTCGGCGCCCGCCTTCTCGGCATGCTTGGTGAGGTCGATCGCCTCGTCGGTGGAGTTGGATCCGGTGCCGGCGATGACGGGCACGCGCTTGCGCGCCGCTTCGACGCACAGTTCCACCACCCGCTTGTGCTCATCATGGCTCAGCGTCGGCGATTCGCCGGTGGTGCCGACCGGCACCAGGCCGTTGATGCCTTCGTCGATCTGCCACTCCACGAAGCGCTGGAAACCCTGCTCGTCGACCGCGCCGTTCTTGAAGGGCGTGATCAGTGCGGTAATCGACCCCTGGAACCTCGCCATTTGCCCTTCCTTCCACTCAACTGTGACGCCGCGCACGGACGGGGACAATTGCCATGCCCGCCCCTGGCTTTCAAGACGCTGTTAAGGCTTCCTTTGCCATAATCGCCACCAAAGTCTGAGGACCGGCCGAATTGCCCGGCCGGCGCCCTATGGTTAAAATGCCAGTAGAGTTGCTTATGAGGGCCAAAGTGCGGCGTTTGTTCAGTTTTCTCGCGGTCGTTTTGGGAGCGGCCGCGCTCCTGGTTGCTCACCTTCATCCCGCCAGCGCCGATTCGGGCGGCCTGAGCGCGCGCGACCTTGCGGTCTACAAGCAGGCCTTTGGCCAGGTGAAAAAGGACCGCTGGAAGGAAGCGCGCCGCATCGCCGCATCGGGCAAGGACCCGCTGCCGGCCAAGGTCATCCAGTGGCTGGACCTGACCCGGCCCGGGCCGGGCCGCGACTTCAGGGAGATGAGCGAGTTCCTGAAGGCCAATCCGGACTGGCCGCTGCGCTACACCCTGACCCAGCAGGCCGAGCGCGCCATGCCGGAATACCTGAAGCCGCAGGACATCCTGAAATGGTTCGGCGAGCGCGAGCCCTACACCGTCGACGGCGCTATCAAGCTCGCCGGCGCGCTGATCGCGACGCGCCAGGAGAAGCGCGCCGAGCAGGTGGTGCACCGGGCCTGGATCGAGCTCGACTTCCCCAAGGACGACGAGCAGGTGTTCCTGCTGCGCTTCGGCCACCTCTTGCATTCGCAGCAGCATTGGACGCGCCTTGACCGCCTGCTGTGGGACGGCGAGCGCGACCAGGCGCTACGCATGCTGGACCGGGTCGATGCCGGCCGCCAGGCGCTGGCGGAGGCGCGGCTCAAGCTGGCGCGCGAAGCCAAGGACGCACAGGCCGCGGTGAACGCCGTTCCGGCGGAGCTGCGCAAGGATCCGGGCCTGATCTTCGAGCGTGCCCGCCTGCTGCGCCGCCAGGACCGCTTCAACGAGGCGGCCGCCCTGCTCGACCCGCCGCCGCAGGGCGTGCAGCGGCCCGACCTGATGTGGGCCGAGCTCAAGAAGGCGACCCGCGGCACGCTCGACGAGGGCAACGTCTCCGCCGCCTACCGGCTGGCGGCGGCGCACGGCACGAACAACGGCGAGACCTTCGCCGAGGGCGAGTTCCTCGCGGGCTGGATCGCGCTGCGCTTCCTCGACGATGCGCCGACCGCGATGAAGCACTTCACCGCGCTCTATGCGGGCACCACTTCCGTCATCTCGCAGTCGCGCGGCGCCTATTGGGCCGGCCGCGCCGCCGAGCAGATGGGCGATGTGGCGAAGGCGCAGGATTGGTACAAGACCGCCGCCAAGGGCCAGACCAGCTTCTATGGCCAGCTCGCCGCCGCGCATCTCAACGACGGGCGGAAGATCCAGCTGTCCGGCACCGCCAAGCCGACCGCCCAGGAGAAGCAGCTGTTCGACAAGCGCGAGCTGGTGCGCGCGGTCCGCATACTGAACGCCCTTGGAGAGGGCGAGCGCACGCGCCTCTTCCTCACCAAGCTGATGGAGCTGAGCTCGCGCCCGGCCGACTACCAGCTGATCGCGGCACTGGCCATGGAGATCAACCGCAAGGACTTCGCCGTCGCGGTCGCCAAGGAAGCGCGCACCCGCGGCACCGAGATGATCGACTTCCTCTATCCGGTCATCAAGCTGCCGGGCGGCAAGGAGCCCGAGGAGGCCTTGGTGCTCGGCGTCATCCGGCAGGAAAGCGCGTTCGATGTCGGCGCGGTCTCCAGCGCCGGCGCGCGTGGCCTGATGCAGCTGATGCCCGGCACCGCCAAGGGCGTCGCCAAGCAGGCCGGCGTCAAGTTCGCGCAGAAGCGCCTCACCACAGATTCCAGCTACAACATCACGCTCGGCCGGGTGTATCTCGACGAGCTGCTGAGCAGGTTCGGCGGGTCTTACGTTCTGGCGGCGGCCGCCTATAATGCCGGGCCCAACCGGGTGCGGGAATGGATCTCGACCTACGGCGATCCACGCCAGCGCTCGACGGATGTCGTCGACTGGATCGAATCGATCCCGTTCGACGAGACGCGGAATTACGTGATGCGCATTATTGAAAACACCCAGGTCTATCGTGCGCGGCTGAACAACGGCGCGGCGAACCTGCGGATCGCACAGGATCTCGGCATTGCTCAAAAGCTCTGACGCCGCCCATGCGGCTTCCCAGGGGGCGGCTCCCGGCTTGACCGACATCGAAGCGGCGGCCAAGCGGATATTCGGTCACGCCCAGCGCACGCCCCTGCTGCGCTATCCGGAGCTCGACCGGCTGCTCGGCACGCGCGCCTTCATCAAGCCGGAATGCCTGCAGGTCACCGGCTCGTTCAAGTTCCGCGGCGCCTACAACAAGATCAGGTCGGCGCTGGACGGCGGCGCGAAGGTGCCGGGAGTCGTCGCCTTCTCGTCCGGCAACCATGCGCAAGGCGTTGCCGCGGCCGCGGGAATGCTCGGCGTGCCGGCGATCATCGTGATGCCGGAGGATGCGCCGCGCATCAAGATCGAGAACACCAAGGCGCTCGGCGCCACGGTGCAGCTCTACGATCGCTACAAGGAAGACCGCGAGGCGATCGCGCGCCAGATCGCACGCGACAAGGGCTACCTGGTAGTGCCGCCCTATGACGATCCCGCGATCATCGCCGGCCAGGGGACGATCGGCCTCGAGATCGCCGAGGACTTCGCGCGCATGGGCCTCGCGCCCGACGTCGTGCTGGCGCCGTGCAGCGGTGGCGGCCTCATCTCCGGCATCGCGACGGCCGTGAAAGCGCGCCATCCGGAGGCGCGGGTCTATGCCTGCGAGCCGGCGCGCTTCGACGACACGGCGCGCTCGCTGGCGGCCGGCAAGCGGCTGGAGAATGCCGGCAGCGAGAAGTCGATCTGCGATGCGCTGCTGTCCAAGTCGCCGGGCGAGATCACCTTCCCGATCAACCAGCGCCTGCTGTCGGGCGGCCTGACCGCGAGCGACGAGGAAGCGCTGTCGGCGGTCGCCTTCGCTGCTCGCCGGATGAAGCTGGTGGTGGAGCCGGGCGGTGCCATCGCCCTAGCCGCCGCGCTGCAGGGCCGCGCGCCCAAGCCGGCCAAGACCATCGTCATCGTCTGCTCCGGCGGCAACATCGACGACGAGATGCTTCGCCAGGCGCTGGCTGGGTAGCCAGCGCTCCTCTCTAAAGCGCGAAGGAAGTGCAGCGCTAGCTGATCGCCGCGAGCCTGTCCGCCAGCGGCTTGGTGTCGCCGTTGGCGAGCGGCGCCAACGTGCTGGGCGCGGGCAGCACGACCGCAGCGCTGGGCGACGGAAGGCGCTTGCACATGCCTTCCAGCTGAGCGCCTTCCTCGATCGTGAGGCTCTTGTGCATCACGTCGCCGGTGACCTTGGCGGTCTTTTCCAGCACCACCGTATCCGCCTTGATCTCGCCTTTGACGGTCCCGCAGATCCGCACGTTTTCGGCCGAGAGCGCGCCGTGCACGGTCGCGCCTTCGCCGATCACGATGTTGCGGCTCTGGATGTCGCCCTCGACCCAGCCGTCGACCTGCACGTCGCCGCTGCAGATCAGGTCGCCGTTGATCCGGAGGTCGGCGCTGATGATGGATGGAACCGATGACTTCGGTGTGGAGCGCACACCATCAGTGTTGGAATTGGCAGAAGTCTGCTTGCTACCCTTTGAAAACATATCGACCCGCCTTTAAGAATGCCATGGGGTCGAGCGGACGGCCATTGTAACGAACTTCGAAATGGACGTGCGGCCCGGAAGACCGGCCGGAGCTACCCAGCTTGCCGATCTCCTGTCGATAATCGACGACATCCCCTACCTTCACGTTAATGGCATGAAGGTGGGCGTAGCGGGTGACAATGCCGAGCCCGTGGTCGATCTCGACCACCCGCCCGTAACCGCCTTTCCAGCCGGCGAACTTCACGGTGCCTGGCGCGGTCGCTAGGACTTCGGACCGCAACTTGCTCACCATGTCGACGCCCTCGTGCAGCGCGCGCGCCCCGTTGAACGGGTCCAGGCGCGTGCCATACGAGCTGGAAATGTAGTAGCTGTCGATCGGCGCGGTCAGCGGCAGGGAGCGCAAGATGAACTGCAGCTTCTCCCACCGGTCGACCTGGCCGCCGAGGGTGGCGACGCTGGCCAGCAGCTTCTGCTCTTTCTCGTCGCCGGTCGCCACGGCCGCCGGCGCCGGAATGAAGGGACCGCCCTCACCCGACTGCTCCGAAACGGCCTCCAGCAGCTTGTTGACGTCGAGACCGGTCATCGCGACGG
>Ga0081538_10004928_pt1 | contig 12159 bp, 14 predicted proteins | sample TabmetS5T2R1_FD_71022 | JGI IMG/M metagenome (GOLD analysis project Ga0081538, IMG submission 71022) | Tabebuia heterophylla rhizosphere microbial communities from the University of Puerto Rico - S5T2R1 | ecosystem: Host-associated > Plants > Roots > Rhizosphere ... | reverse complement strand
CGACCAGCTGGTCCCGGATGGCCCGGGCCGTGTCAACGACCTGGCCGGCCAACGGCGTGACAGCGGATGACAGGGCACACGACCAGAGCCAGGAACGAGGTGGGCACCCCATGAGCCGACCCATCGACCCAGCGACCGGTCCCACGACCGACCAGGCCACCGACCCGGCCGGCCGCGCCATCCGGACGCTGCTGGCCGCCGCGTCCGAGGACCAGCCGCCAACCACCGACCTTCTGCGCAAGGTCCGCCACCGGGCGCGGCGCCGCCGCGCGCTGGTGCCCTCGCTGGCAGCGTTCGGTGTGGCCGCGGTGTTGGCCGCCGTCGCGGTCGCGACCGCGACCGTCACCGCGACTCCGCCCGCGTCGGCGCAGGAGCGGGTCGCCGCGGCCGTCACCCGGACCGCGCAGCACGGCTACCGCATCCGCGCCACCATGAGCGGCACCAAGGGCGGCCGCAACGAAACCAGCGTCACGCAGGGCGTCTTCGACCCGGTGGGACGGGCCGTCCGCCTGGTCGTCGTCACACCCGACAAGGGGCACACGACCATCCATCACCTGGACGGCCGGGTCTACGTCCAGCTCCCGGCCGGGGTCGCTGGCCAGTCAGGGGTGCCCGAGCACGCCAGGTGGTTCCTCCGGGCCGCCCGCGACCCGAACGACGCCGGCATCTCCGACCTGGCCGACTTCGGCAGGCGGGCGCTGCTCAGCCCACAGCGGGCGCTGGAGCTGGCGCGGTCCGCGAGTGCCGTGCGCGAGGTCGGCCAGGTCTCGGGTGACGGCTGGGCGGGCACCCGCTTCGCCTTCACCCTGACCGACCGACACCGGCGCGTGACCGGCAGCGTCGATGTCGACGGCGACGGCAGGGTGCGGCGGCTGGAGTTCAGCGCGACCTCCACCGACACGGCCCGCGGCCAAGCGGGCACCGTCCAGTGGGTGCTGACCTTCTCGGACTTCGGCATCGGGGAGCGGGTCACGCTCCCCCCGGACAGCCAGGTCTACCGTGATCCCGCGCCGGACCGGGGGGAGCTGGCCAAGCGGCTCAAGAATCAGCGCACCTAGGCTCGCGGCCAGGAGCGGGCGCAGCCAGCTCACCGGTCCTTGACAGTGGGCGCATCCGCCACCAGCCGCCGACGATCTTCTCCCACCTGTCCTGGCTCCCCATGTCACCGACGGCCGGGGCTGTCTCGTCTCGGGATCGAGAGTCAGCTCTGGAATCAGGAAGGTGATGATCGTGCGGGTGTTCGTGGCAGGCGGGGCCGGGGTCGTGGGGCGGCGGCTGGTGCCGCAGCTCGTGGCGCGTGGCCACCAGGTGACGGCGACGACGACGAGTCCGGGCAAACTGGACCTGCTGGTGCAGCTGGGCGCGGATGGGGTCGTGATGGACGGGCTGGATGCGGTGTCGGTCGGTGAGGCGGTGGCCAAGGCCCGGCCAGACGCGATCGTGCACGAGATGACCGGACTTTCTGTCACCCACGCCGGCATGCCCGACATGAAGCACTTCGATCGGTGGTTCGCCACCACCAACCGGCTGCGCACCGAGGGGACGGACCACCTGCTGGCCGCGGCCGAGGCGACCGGCGTATCCCATTTCGTGGCGCAGAGCTTCGGCGGCTGGAACGGCATCCGCGAGGGTGGATGGGTGAAGACCGAGGAGGACCCGTTGGACCTGCACCCAGAGACGGCGGCTCACGCGGTCATGGAGGCGATCCGCCACGTCGAGGACGTGGTCGTCAAGGCTGGCGGCGCGGTCCTGCGACACGGCACGCTCTATGGACCGGGCGCGACCGACGACTGGGTCAAGCTCGTGCGCAGGCGGCAGTTCCCGCTCGTCGGGGGCGGCAGCGGCTACTTGTCGTGGGTGCATCTCGGCGACGCCGCGGACGCGGCCGTCCTGGCCGTGGAGCAGAAGGCCAGGGGCGTGTTCAACATCGTCGACGACGAACCGGCCCCGGCCAGCGAGTGGCTGCCGTATCTGGCGGCGTGCGCGGGGGCCAAGCCCCCGATGCGGGTCCCCACCTGGCTGGCCCGGCTGCTGGCCGGGGACGTGGTGGTGACGATGATGACCGAGGGGCGCGGCTTCTCCAACGCCAAGGCCAAGCGGGAGCTCGGCTGGAAACCGCGCTACGCCTCGTGGCGGCAGGGCTTCAAGGAAGGGCTGGCTTGACACAACAGATCGAGGAGTTCGAGCAGTTGCGGCCGCTGCTGTTCGCGATCGCCTACCGGATCCTGGGCAGCGTGAGCGAGGCCGAGGACGCGGTCCAGGAGACCTGGCTGCGCTATGCGGCCTCCTCGACGCCACCCACGTCGACCAAGGCCTTCCTCTCGGCGGTGGTGACCCGGATCTCGATCGACGTGCTGCGCTCGGCCCGCTCCCGGCGGGAGCAGTACGTCGGCGAGTGGTTCCCCGAGCCGCTGCTGATCGACCCCTATGAGGACCCGGAGCGCTCGGCGGAGCTGGCCGACTCGGTGTCGATGGCGGCCCTGTTGCTGCTGGAGCGGCTCAGCCCGCTGGAGCGGGCAGTGTTCGTGCTGCGCGATGTGTTCGGGTTCAGCTTCCCGGAGATCGCCTCGGCGGTGGGGCGCTCGGAGGCGGCGTGCCGAAAGCTGGCGCTGCGGGCGCGCCACCACATGGACGCGGGCCGGCCCCGGTTCGAGGCCGACCGACGCGAGCGTGAGGAAATCGCCAGGCGGTTCTTCGACGCCTTCAGGGAAGGGGACGTCGACGGGTTGCGGGAGCTGCTCGCCGCCGACGTGCAGATAATCGGCGACAGCGGCGGCAAGGCCCCGCAGTGGGGCAGCGGCATCTTCGGCGCCGACAACGTGGGCCGGCTTCTTGCCACGATGGTCCCCGCGTTCGTCCGGATCGGCGTCGTCGTGGAGCCGCACGAGGTGAACGGCCAGCCGGGTGCGATCTTCCGCGACCGGGACGGCAAGGTCGTCAACACCTTGACGCTCGACGTGCTTGGCGGGCGGATCCAGACGATCCGTGCGGTGCTCAACCCCGACAAGCTCCAACACCTGGGTCCCGTGGCGGACGCTTGGGCTGGCTTGCGCGAGGCGTATCAGGCTCGCCGGTCCACGGAGTGACTTGAGATCGCCCCTCACTGGCCCAGATCGAAGAAATGGCGGTCTTCACAGGCATCAATCTACGGTCGGCCGTCACGCTCTGCATACGGCCAGCAGAGGCCGTGCAGCCCAAGGAGCTGCAAGAGGCAGCTTCCGGGCGTGTCACCGGAACACGCGAGCCTCTGTAGCAGGGCCTCAACAGCAGCGTGAAGCTGCTTTCGGGCCGCGCCCACGAAAGCGTGAGCTAGCGCACCCCGTGGGTCGGCAGGTGACTCTGAGCGCGCGGGCGTGCAAGTAGGCTCAGTGCTGAAGAAGTCCAGGTGCCGCCGGGTCTTGTCGCTGGCACCGCGCAGGCAGCGGCGTCGCCCTCGGGGCAGGCAAGCCGCGACCCCTTGGGAAGTCCAGGTACAGGTCCGGGCGCTTGCGATCGGCGCTGAACTCGGCGGCCACCACCCGCCAGGGCTCAGGCAGGCCAAGCGCAGCCTGGAACAGGTCGATCTCCGCCATAAACAGTCCTCCCCAACGCTCCAGGGGAAGGGCCCTGACCCTACCGCTCGAGTGCTCTGCTGGCGCGGAGTTCCATTCCGCGCACATGCCGTCGTAGCTGCCGCAAGTCCTCGGCGGCGTCGCGGATCGCCGGAAGGAGCCGCAAGGGAGCCCTGCTCCGGCTGCAAATCCGAGGCTCACGCGGGTACGACCCGCAGCGCCCGATCCAGCCTGTCACGCCGGAGGTCGCGGGTTCGAGTCCCGTCGCTCCCGTTGGATTAGGCGATCGCGCCGAGCCCAGCGCCGGCAAGAAGCCCGCCGAGCGCCGGGTTGTCGATCTGCGCCGCGAGCGATCGGGCGGCGTCGAGCGCGCCGGGTTCGCCGAGGCGACTTCGGTACACGATTGCCCGCAGAAGCAGCTCTCGGATCCCTCGTCGCGCGGCGATTGTCTCGAGCTCATCAATCCACTGCGAAGTCGACTCCGCTCCGTGCTCGACCGCGACCGAGCAGAGGGCGTCGAGCCCGTAGGCCTCGATCCAGAGGTACGTGTCGGGGAGGCGACGGCACAGCTTCGGCGCGTCAACGAGCAGGTCAAGAGCGCGGGGCACGTCGCCACGCGCTGCCGCAGCGAGGCCAAGTCCGCGCAGGGCGATGCTTTCCCAGCATGCATCGCCAACTTGACACCCAAGGGCGAAGGCGTGCTCGAAGCGTGCTTCGGCCGAGTCCGCGTCTTCCAGCACGAGGTCGAGCTCGCCGCGGAACGCCTCGGGCCACGGCACGAACGCCGTCATCCCTCGGGCTGTGGCCTCGTCGAGCGCCCGATCGAGGAGGTGGATCGCGTCCTCCAGCTCGCCGCGAAGCAGATGGAAGCGGCCGAGTAGGGTGAGCGCCTGACCGAGCGGCTGGCCAGACGGCAGGCGCTCGCTGCGTTCGAGCGCGGAGCGCAGTAGCTCGCCGGCCGCCGCGTGGTCGCCGACGTCGTGGCGGCAGGCCCCGTGAATCAGGTCGACCCACGCCAGCTCCTCGTCGCGCCCCGCGGCGAACTCGCGGGTGCGCGTCAGCGACTCCTCCGCCCGCTCGTAATGGGCCCGGAGGAATTGCACCCAGCTGATCTCGCGCCAGCCCATCGCCGCCACGTCGTCCCTTCCCACCTGCTCGGCGAGCGTTGTCCCCTCATGCAATGCCGCCGCACCTTCCTCGTCGTTCCCGCGAGCCGAGTGGACAAGGGCGCCGCCGAGGGCGACCAGCGCTCTCGCCAGAAGCTCCCGGTGCTCGGTGTTCCGAGCAGCCGCGACGGCGGCCCGCATGTGCTGGACGCCGGCTTCGACGGCTCCGGCAGCGAGCGCAGCCTCGCCGGCTTCGACTTGCGCGAGGACGGTCGCTCGTCCGGGGACACGCGCCGCCGCCGGCACTTCGGATGCGACGGCCGCGGCGCGGAGAGCGGGACTCGGGTCGATGCCAAGCTCGCGTCTGAAGAGATCCGTGCACGCCTCCACTTGCTGAACGACCGCTTGGGCATCGCCCGCCGCGCGAAGACAGCGGACGAGAAGGACGTGGGCGTTCTCCTCGTAGGGGTTGAGGCGAACGAGTTCCGCGGCATGACGAGCCGCGCCCAAGGCTTCGCCGCGCGCGAGGAGCGCCAACGCCGCTTGATGAAGGACGGCGCTGGTCATACCGGCGACATGGCGGCGCTCGCTCTCGAGCCACAGCTGGAAGCCCGGGCTGGAGCGAAAGGCGAGTCCGTCCAAGAGCTCATGGTCGAGACCCGGAAGGGTGACTCCCTCGGACCAGGAGCCTCGGCTGAGGACCTCGACGTCGACGAACGTTCCCGGCGGCAGCTTCAGGCGCACCGGGTCGCCCCCGAGCTCGGCGTGCTCGCCGAGCCGGCGGCGCAGTGTCGAGAGCGTCCAACGAAGCGCCCGCAGCGGGTCGTCGGCTTCCGGAAAGAGGAGACTGGCCAGCCGCTCCCGAGAGGGGGGAACACGAGCACGAACCAGGTAGGCGAGCAGACCCCACGCCTTGTGGCCGCGAGGCGCCTCCACCGCTGTGCCACCGCGCTCCAGTCTCGGCGGCCCCAGGAGATGGATGCTCAAGCCCACGTTATGTCTCCGCCCGTCAGACGCCCCGTCAAACGCCCCACTCTGACTCTCCCAGTTGTCGAAATCAACACGACAGAAGGGAGTGGAGATGCGAATAGGAATCAGACCGGGCCTGTTCCTCGCGCTCGCGGCCGTTTTCGCCCTGCCGGCGGCCGCCCTAGCGGGACCGCACTTCTCGGGCTGGACCACGGCGCAGAAGATCGACGAGATCGCGGGCAACAGCTCCGAGCTGAACACGCCGTTTGTGGACGGCTGCCCGATCTTCTCGCCGGACGGGTTAGCCCTTTACATGGCCTCGAACCGTCCTCGCTTCGCTGGTGACACAAGAACGGATCTCGATATCTGGGTCGCCCGGCGGGAAAGCAGAAGCAGCCCCTTCGGCCGCCCGGTGAATCTGGGAGCCCCGATCAACTCGACCGCGGACGACTTCTGCCCGACACCAGTGCGGGGAGGCCTTTTCTTCGTGAGCCGCAAGGCGACGGGCGAAGCCTGCGGACTGGGTGACATCTACTTCACCCGTCTCAAGCCGACGCGCGGCTGGCTTGAGCCCCTACACCTCGCCTGCGCGCCGGAAGGACCGAACAGCGCTCTCGACGAGCAGGGACCGTCCTACGTTGAGGCCGGAGAACAGGCCCTCCTCTACTTCTCGAGGAGCTCGGCGAGCGTCCCCGGAGACATCTACGTCAGCGAACAGGTCGCCGGGCTATTCGGGCCCGCTGCACCCGTTCCCGAGCTGAACGACGGCGCCGCGAACGACATCCAGCCAAACGTCCGCAAGGACGGGCTAGAGGTCGTCTTCTCCTCGAACCGCGCGGGCACTCTCGGTGGCCAAGACGTCTGGTTCGCAACGCGGGAAAGCGTCGACGACGCATGGTCTCCGCCCGTCAACGTGGGCGGGGCCGTGAACGGCATCGGGAACGAGACGCGTCCCTCCCTCTCGTGGAAGGCGACAAAGCTCCTCTTCGGGCGCGCGCCCGGGCCGGAGGGCATGAGCGACATCTACGTCAGCACCCGCGCGAAGCTCTAGCGCGGGACGGATAGATCACGGGAGCGGAGATGGTCGTGGGGACGGGCCCTTGGAGGCCCGTCCCCATTCCTGGAGAGAGAGCGCGCCCCTCTGCCCAGACAACGGGCGAAAGCCCTGCTTGCGCCGGGAATCCCCGCCTGCTCCCGGTGGAGCCGGAACGCCGTATCCGGCCTGTCACGCCGGAGGTCGCGGTTCGCGTCCCGTCGCTAGCGCTCAACTGATGGCCGGACACACCGCACGCCGAACCCGCAGCGGTTCATCGCGGCCGACCGCAGAGCGCCGCTTAAGTTCGTAGAGAACTCCTCCCAACGAATCTCACCAGCACAGCCACGAGGAGCGAACCCTCGGTATGCCGCTCTGGTCCCGCTCCTCGCATCCGCTGGTCGAGCTGGCTACTGGCTGCGCGTGGTCCTGGCGGCCGTCGCCGTCGCCCAACGGAGGCCCGCCCCCAGCTCCTCGGCCACGACCTCCACGACGGACCGGGCGCTGCCATCATCAGCCGTCCATGCCCGCTGCTGGAGCCGACCCGCAACCACGACGCGGCTGCCCTTGGCCAGGGACTCGGCCACATGCTGGGCCTGGTCGCGCCACACGATCACGGTGAAGAACGATACCTCCTGCTCCCTTCGGCCCGACACCGCCACCCGGAATATGGCCCGGGCGATCCCACCTTCGAAGTGCCTCAGCTCGGGGTCGTCGGTGAGGTTGCCGGCGAAGCCGACGCTAGCCTCGGCCATGCATGACCTGGCCGGCTATCGGCCGGCTCAGGAGCCGGGTTGGTTGGTGGAGGGCTTGCGGCTTGGGGTCGGGCATGCCAGGCACCGTCCGGCCAGATCCCTCCACCCTGGGCGTGGTGGGAGAACGAGGCTCCCGCCACGAGGGCCGCGGGGTGGCCCGGTTCAGGCCCGAGGTGTCGCTCGCCATGCCCTGCTGCACTGCAGCTCAGACGCACCATGAAGCCTGGCAGAATGTCTCGGCTCTCATTCCGGCCGGTGAGCTGCCGCAGCTGCTCTCGAGGCAAGCATGCACAGCAATCACCCGCCCAGCCTGCTTCTCGCCGCCCTCGCGCGAGCACCAAGGGTCAACCTTGCTGCCTGATCCGACACCGCCTCAGCCGCCGCAACCACCGGAACCGCCGCTACCCCCGGAGCCGCCGGAACCGCCGCTACCGCCCCAACCGCCGCTACCACCGAAACCGACCACGAAGGTCCGGGCGGAGTCTTGGCGTGATCCGCCTCCACCTCCAGGCAGAACCAAGTAGGGGATCTCGCAGGCACGACGGGTCAGGGACGCCGCCCTAGCGCGTTTGCCAAACGCGCAACTGCCTACGGCCAAACCGCTTGCAGGCGGCCGCTGATGGCTCCCAGATGTCCAACCGCTGACCCCTGATGCTCCGGCCGGTGTCAGCGGCCACACGCGGGCCGACCCCTTCGATCACCAGCCGCGTCCCCAAGGCCACCACCTGGGGATCGACCGAGACGACCTCCCGGGAGCTCGGCCGGCCCGAGGCCGTGACCCCCTTGCCCGTATGGCAGGTCACCTCGAAGCGGCCCAGCAGGACTCCGCGAGCCGCGGCCGTGCTGGTCGGCGCAGGCGAGGGGGCCGGCCGTGTCGTGCCCGGCGGCGAGGTGGGCGGCGGGCTGGCGTTGCTGCAGGCCACCACGAGCAGCCCAGCGGCGACCGCTCCTTTCAGCGCCGCGGTCGGTGCCCGCAGGCGGCGTCGGTAGCCAGCGCGGACCGGCATGTCATCGTCCTGTCGAGAACCCATGCGGCCAGGTCAGGCCATGAGGGCGCCGAACTCGCGCGGCAGCCGCCGCCGCAGCGCCTCTAGCTCGGCCACCTCCCGGTCCAGCGTGCCCAGCACCGCGCGCACCTGCGTCCAGACCACCTGCGGCTGGGCCTCCAGGCGCTCGGCGACCCGATCGACGAACTCGTCGGCGTCAAACGGCCGGCAGGTCGGCGAGCCAGCCGCCACCGCCGCCGCACCCGCTCGGCCGTGGCCCGGTCCAGGGCGGCCGCTGCCTGTACCTGCTGCGGCAACTCGGCGTAGTCCACGCCGCATCACCATCCGGCCTGGTCGGCATTCATCGCGGGAATAGCCCGGCAGCCACCTGGGCAACCAGCCAGGCTGGGTACTTGCCGAGACCATCCGCCGGTGACCTGTGGAGACTGTTGGTCTGGCCCCGATGTGCCCCACAGCGCTGCTAAAGGTGGACGACTGGACAGGTGAGGGTCCTGGTGATGCCAGCCACCGCCTGCACCCGCCCCACCACCAGCTGGCCGAACTCGTCAATGTTGCGGGCCTCGGCGCGGACGATCACGTCGTAGGGGCCGGCCACAGCCTGGGCCTGCTGGACACCGGTGATGTCGAGGATGTCCTTGGCGACCTGGGCCGCCTTGCCGACCTCGGTCTGAATGAGGATGTATGCCGTCACCACAGATCCCGACCTCCTCGCCTCATGCCGCCGCGGCGCCCTGCAGAGCCTGGTGCCGAGGGGATGGTGGCATGCGGCGGCCGGGTCAGGCGATCCCATGGCTGCAGGGTGGAGTCGGCAGATCGTGAGCAGACAATCCACTGGCTCGGCGAGGCCGCCGCACACCTGGGCCAGCACACCTCGAAAACAGGTATGGCAGCGAGGCCTGCTGGCCGCCCGGCACCTCTTGACCCTCGGCCGCGGTTGTGGGTCGATGCTCACGATGTCAGCCCAGTGTGGGATGCGCCGACCAGTCCGCCGCCGACAAGCTCCCAACAGGGTAAGGAGCTGGCCATGCGCATCGGAGAAGACCAGCAAGAGTTCGAGATCCTGCCGGACGAAGAGCAGCCGGTGATGGTCCCCGAGCAGGAGCCGCCGCGGCAACCGGAGGACGCGCCCGCGTGAGCGACGCCGGGCCCGGTCTGCCCGAGCTGGTGGTGGGGGCCTGGCGCGGCTATCGCGTCTGGCGCATCAAGGGTGATCGGCTGACCGGCTGGTGGCACACCGGCTATGTCTGGGCGCCCGGGAGCTCGGAGGCGAGCTGTGATGCCAAGCGTTGGACCCTCAGGGGCCGGCGCGCCCGGCACCCGGGCCTCGCCGCCCCTCAGCGCGACTGCAGATGCGGGTTGTATGCCCTGGAGGAGCCGTGGGACTTCGCCGGTTACCTGCCGAGCCGGCACTTTGGGGTGTCGAGTGAGGCCAACGCGGTCATCGGGGTGGTGGCCGGGTGGGGGCGGGCGTTTCGGGGCGAGCATGGCTGGCGGGCACAGTTCGCCAAGCCGGTGGCCCTGTATCGGGCCGCGCACCTTGACGGCGAGCTGGTAGATCGGATCGCCCGCCGCTACGGCTGTCAGGTCGTCGAGGGGCGAAGCGAGCTGCTCGGCCTTGCTGACCGGCACGCCTGAGGCGCCCCGATCTACCGAGGTGCCAGGTTCGATTGGCAGGTTTGGGCTGCGGCCCGGGCCGGGCACGGTAGTGACGGACGCTTCGATCGACAGCGCTGATGGCCACGACCTCCGACAGCCAGGACCGACACCACTAACGTCCCTCCTGACCGCCAAGGCGCACACCAGAAGCCATCAAGCTGGGAAGGCGGTGGCACAGCCGTGCAGAAGGAATTGACCTTGGAGGAGTTCTACGCCTGCGATCCGCGGCGAGCCCGCGCACCCGAGGTGCCCTATGGCAGCCTCTGGCGGGAGTTCGCCCCGGTTCCAACCTACCGGCTGGCCTGGGTCCCAACCACCGGCGAGCTGTACGCCATGGAGCTGTCGGAGTCCGACGAAAACAAGGATCCCGTCGAGATCCTCGGGGTGCTGTGGAGCCGCCCCCAGGTGGAGGCCTGCCTCGCCGGCTGGCCCGAGCGCTGCGGGGACCAGCGCTCGCTGCTGTGGGCTCGAGATCGGGTGGCGCGGTGGCGCCCCCTGGTCGAGGAAGCCCAGGTGACGCTGGCCCCACCCGAGCCAACCCGGTCGCCGACCGCAGGCACCCAGGCAGGTTAGGTAGTCGCCTAGGCGCATCGGCATTCGATCCACCCTGGGCCTACGAGCGGGGCTCGCTCAGCTCGGTGACAGGACCCGCAGCGGACCCAGCCGCACGAACAGCATCACGCCCAGCAACCGCTCCAGCTGGCGGGTGGCCTTCAGGGGCCCGATGTCGACGGGATGGAACCCCATGTCTCTGGCCAGCGCGAACACGGTCTGCTTGGCTGCCGGGTCGTCGCCGGCGAGCAGGACCGAGGCGGCGATCCCGTCCACCTCCGGGGCCGTCAGGTGCTGGGCGTGGACGTGGCTCCAGCCCTTGACCACCCGGGCGCGGGGCAGCCGCCGCTGGATCTGCTCGGCGGTCGAGCTGCCCGCGAGCGCCTCCCGCTCGCTCTTCCTGGCGGGCCAGGAGACGTCGATGACCACCGTCTGGTCCAGCTCCCCGAGCTGGCCCAGGGTGTCGTCCATGGCCGGCCAGGGCACCGTCAGGATCACGACCTCGGCATCGGCCGCGGCCGCGGCGTAGCCGGCCCCGGCGGCCGCTCCGGTCTTCGACGCTACCTTGCGGGCCCGGTTGGGGTCCCGGGAGCCCACGGTCACCTGGTGCTTGGGGGCCAGCGCGGTGGCGAAGCCCCGGCCCATCCGGCCCGTGCCGATGATCGCGACCTGCACCGCTCCATCTGCCTCCCGCGCCGCCTCCAGCGCAATGTATCGCGCGGGATCATGCGACCCCTGGTCACTCGCTCAGGCGGCCTCGGCGTCGCCGGGGGCGGCCGGGGAGTGGTCGGCGCGGCCGCGGGCCGCGAGGGCGGCCACGGCGGCGGCCAGGACGCAGGACACTCCGGACAGGATCAGGATCGAGCGGGGGCCGAACTGGCCGGCCATCCAGCCGCTGAGGAGGCCGCTGGGCGGGCCGGAGCCGAGCAGGACCAGGCCGAACAGGCTCATCACGCGGCCGCGCATCTCCTGGCTGGAGGCCAGCTGAACGGTCGAGTTGGCGGTGGCCACGAAGGCCAGGCTGGCCGCGCCGATCGGGAACAGCACGGCCGCCTCGACCAGCATGGTGGGGGCGGCCGCGGCCGCGAACGACAGCAGGCCGAAGGCGGCCACCGAGCCGATCAGCAGCCGGCGGGTGGGCCGTCCCCGGCGGGCCACGGCCAGGGCGCCGGCCACCGACCCGGCGGCCATGATCGCGGCCAGGGCCCCGTAGGCGCCGGGGCCGCCGTCGAAGGCGAACCGGGCCAGCAGCGGCACCGCCACCCGGTAGTTGAGGCCGAGCATGCCGACCACCGCCACCAGCACGATGGTCGAGCGCAGCACCGGGGTGGCCCAGACGTAGCGCAGCCCCTCCCGGATCTGGCCCTTGCCCCGGGCCACCGCCGGCCGGCGCCACAGCCGCTCGCTGTCCATGGCCAGCAGGCCGCCGATCAGGGCCAGGTAGGAGACGGCGTTGAGGAAGAAGGCGGGGGCGATCCCGACCACCGCGATCAGCAGCCCGGCCGCGGCCGGGCCGATCACCCGGGCGGT
>Ga0081538_10004926_pt1 | contig 12160 bp, 13 predicted proteins | sample TabmetS5T2R1_FD_71022 | JGI IMG/M metagenome (GOLD analysis project Ga0081538, IMG submission 71022) | Tabebuia heterophylla rhizosphere microbial communities from the University of Puerto Rico - S5T2R1 | ecosystem: Host-associated > Plants > Roots > Rhizosphere ... | reverse complement strand
CCATCGAGGGGGGGTTCCTGGAGGCGGGGGGGCGGTGGCGGATCGGGGGCCCGCCCGCCGAGATCGCCGTGCGCCTGCGCCGCGAGGTCCGCGAGCGGGTCGGGCTGCCCATCACCGTCGGGGTGGCCAGGACCAAGTTCCTGGCCAAGGTGGCCAGCGGCGTGGCCAAGCCCGACGGCCTGCTGGTGGTGCCGCCCGACGACGAGCTGGCCTTCCTCCACCCCCTGCCGGTGGAGGCGCTGTGGGGCGTCGGCCCGGTCACGGCCGGCAAGCTCCGCGACCGCGGCATCGCCTCCGTCGGCCAGGTGGCCCGGCTGGGCGAGCCGGCCCTGGTCTCGATGGTCGGCCAGGCCGCCGGCCGGCACCTGCACGCCCTGGCCCACAACCGCGACCCCCGCCCGGTGGACGTCGGCCGCCGGCGCCGCTCGATCGGCTCCCAGCGTGCCCTTGGCCGCTCCCCCAAGACCCCGGCCGACCTCGACGTGGTCCTGATCTCCCTGGTCGACCGCGTCACCCGCCGGATGCGGACCGCCGACCGGGCCGGTCGCACGGTCGTGCTCCGGCTGCGCTTCGACGACTTCACCCGGATCAGCCGCTCCCACACCCTGGCCTGGCCGACCACCAGCACCCACACCATCCTGGCCACGGCCCGCACCCTGCTGGCCGCGGCCATGCCCCTGATCGAGCGCCAGGGCGTCACCCTGGTCGGGGTGGCCGTGGCCAACCTCGACGACAGCGGCGTCATCCAGCTCACCCTCCCCTTCGACCGCCACACCGGCGCCCTCGACGCCGTGCTCGACGACGTCCGCACCCGCTTCGGGTCCGACGCCGTCGGCCGCGCCGCCCTGCTCGGCCGCGACCAGGGCTGGTCGGTCCCGCTCCTCCCCGACTGAGCGGGTCCTTGACCGGGCCGCCCGCCATGCCGATGGAACGCGGTGAGAAGCGGCGAGGACGGGAGCGTGGACGTGGCCGACGGGCAGCGGGACTACACCGCGGGCAGGCCGTCGCGTCGCGCCTGGCTGCGGGACCAACAGGTCAAGCTGGGCGCGGGCGTGGCCGCGCTGCTCATGGTGACCGCCGGCATCGCCCTGGCCCAGGCCGGTCAGGACCCGCCGGCGACGGTCGTGGCCGAGCGCACGACCACCACGACGGCGCCGACCAGCTCCCTGCTGGCGTCCACGACGACCTACCCGCCGCCGTTCCGGTGGCCGACGACGACCTCCCTGGCCGGGGCGGTCACGCCCACCGCCGCCCCCACGACGGCGTCGACCGGACCGCCGGTCGGGCCGTCCATCGGGCCGCCGGTCGGGCCGCCGGCCGTGGCCGCGCCGGCGCCCACGCCAGCTCCGGCGCCGGCTCCGGCGCCGGCGCCGCGCCCTCCGGCCGCCCCCGCCCGGCCACCCTCCAGGCCCAGCAAGCCGACCCGGCCGCCGCCCGAGCCGGTCGACCCGGACCTGGACAAGGTCAAGGTCTTCATGGACAAGCGGCACGGCAACCTCGACACCTTCCCCCGGTGGTGCGACACGCCCCGGGTGTGGGTCAGGAACCCGACCAGCCGTTGGGTCACCGGCCTCAGGGTCCGCTTCACGACCGTCGTCACCAGGTACGGCAAGCGGTCGATGGGTGTGTCCTGGGGACCGCTCGTGCGCACCGGGCCGCGGGTGGTCCGGGTCCCGCCCTGGCACACGCGGTCGCTGCCCCTGCGGGTGTGCGCCGGCCCCAGGGTGCTCCCCAGGAAGCCGAAGAACCCGCCCGGCGCCTACCTGCCCGAGCCGCTCCTCCTGGCCAAGCGCGTCGTGCGCTACCGCGTCACCCTCGGCTGAGGCCGCTCAGACGCCGATGGTCAGGGCGGCGGTGTAGCCCTCCTTGGGCAGGGCGTCGCGGACGGTGAGCCGGATCTGGAGCGGCACCCCCTCGGCCGTGGTCGTGGAGGAGCCGAAGCTGGAGCGGATGTCGGGGCGGACGATGCCCGAACAGGCCCAGCAGGCGCCGCCGGTCGACGAGGGTGCGCAGGTCGTAGACGAGGCCGCGGTCGGTCTCGTCGAGCTCGTTGCCGTGCTCGTCGACCCAGCGGCGCGGGTCGGTGGCCGGCAGGTGCTGTCGGGTGGTCATGGCCGTCTCCGTCGGGGGTCGAGAGGGTAGGTTCGCGGCCAGGATGGCGACCCGACCTTGCCCCCACCTCGACGCTTCCTGGGAGGTTCCTGGGAGCCGGGAACCGGGCCGGGCCGGGCCGGGTACCAGAGGTGTGAGGGCACGCCGGATGGTCGCCGTCGGGGTCGGCCTGCTGCTGGTGGCCGGGTGCACGGCGCCCCGGGACGGGGACGGCCGGGACGCCGCCCGGCCGTTGCCGGGCGCCCCGCTCACCGGCGCCAGCGGGCTGCGGCTGCTGGTGGCCGGCGACCCGACCCCGGTCGTGCTCGAGGTGGACACCGGTGCCACCCGGCCGGTCACGGGGCTGCCCGCCGACGCCGGCCGCTCCACCCACGTGGAGTCGGTGGGCGGCCACGCGGTGGTGGTCTCGCGCCGGGACTGCCGGGGGAGCGGCTGCGACGCCGGCGCGGCCGCCTACCTGGTCCGCCGCGGCGGCACCGCGGCCACCCGGCTGGGCGCCGCCGTCGACGTCGAGCTCTCCCGCGACGGCCAGGCCGTCTGGCTGCTCCGCCGCCAGGACGCGACCCGCTGCACCCTCGACCAGGTCGGGCTGGACGGCCGGCCGCGACGGCCGCCACGGCCGCTGCCCTGCGACGCCGTCCTCGTCGGCGAGGTCCCCGCCGGGCTGCTCGTCTACCGCACCGCAGCCGGCGGGGGTGGCCCCCACAGCGAGCTGGTCGCCGCCGGCGGCGCCGTCCGCCGGCTCCCGGTGGTGGTGGACGGCGTGGCCGGCCCGGACCTGGCCCTCAGCACCGTCACCCGGGGGAGGCTGGTCGCCCTGACCGACCTCGGGAGCGGGGCCAGCCACCGGCTCCCCTGGCCGAGCGGGCTCGGGGACCACGTCATGGGCCTGGTCGACCCCCACCCGGACGGCCGGCTCGTCAGCGTCGCCTTCTACCCCGCCCGCAACGGCCCCGAGCAGACCTTCGACGCCTGGCTGCTGGACCTCGCCACCCGCCGCTGGCGCCAGCTCCCCGACATGCCCCTGCGGCTCGCCCCGGCCAAGCCCCAGCTGCGCTGGACCGCCGACGGCCGCCTGGTCCTCCTGGCCGGGCTCCCCGGCGAGCCGGCCAGCCTGGTGGCCGTCTGGCGACCCGGCCAGGCGCAGCTCGCCACCCGCCGGGTCCGGCTCCCCGGCCCCGAGCGCAGCGGCTACCGCTTCGCCATCTGGTGAAGCCGCCCGGCCGAGCGGGCGGCGGCCGTGGGATGATCGACGGCGTGGCGCGGCGAGTCTCCAGTCCGGTTCTGGTCGGCCGCGACGTCGAGGTCGCCCAGCTCAGGGCGGCCCTGGAACGGGCGGCGGCCGGCCGGCCCGCCATCGTGCTGGTGGCGGGCGAGGCCGGTGTCGGCAAGACCCGGCTGGTCGCCGAGCTGGTCGGCCAGGCCGGCGCGGCCGGCGCGACCGTGCTGATGGGTGGCTGCCTGGACGTCGGCGAGGGCGTCCTGGCCTACGCGCCGCTGGTGGAGGCGCTGCGGCCGCTGGCCGTGACGCTGGAGCCCGAGGAGCTGGACCGGGTGCTGGGCGGCGCCCGGGCCGAGCTGGCCCGGCTGGTGCCCGAGCTCGGCCTGGGGGCCACCGGCCGGCGCGAGGAGGCGCCGCTGGCCCCGGCGCAGCTGTTCGAGCTGCTGCTCGGGGCGCTGCACCGCCTGGCCGAGCGCGGCCCGGTGCTGCTGGTGGTGGAGGACCTGCACTGGGCCGACCGCTCCACCCGCGACCTGCTCGGGTTCCTGGCCCGCAACCTGCGCGGTGGGGTCGACCTGGTGCTGACGTTCCGCTCCGACGAGCTGCACCGCCGCCACCCCCTGCGGCCGTTCCTGGCCGAGCTGGACCGCAGCGGCCGGGCCGAGCGGCTGGAGCTGGACCGCCTGGGCCGCCGGGACCTGGGCGAGCTGCTGGCCGGGATCCTGGGCGAGCCGGCCCCGCCGGCGCTGGTCGGGGAGGTGCTGGCCCGCTCGGAGGGCAACCCGTTCTTCGCCGAGGAGCTGCTGGCCGCCCATCTCGACGGCGCCAGGCTGCCGCTGGTCCTGCGCGACCTGGTGCTGGCCCGGGTCGAGGGGCTCTCGGAGCCGGCCCAGCGGGTCCTGGGGGTGGCCGCGGTGGCCGGCGCCCGGGTGGACCACGAGCTGCTGGCGGCCGTCGTCGGCCAGGACGCCGAGCAGCTGGTGTGGCTGCTGCGCGAGGCCGTCGGCCGCCACGTGCTCGGGGTCGACGAGGCCAGCGGTGCCTACGTCTTCCGCCACGCCCTGGTGCAGGAGGCGATCTACGACGACCTCCTGCCGGTCCAGCGCGGCCCGCTGCACGCCGCCTACGCCCGCGCCCTCGAGCGCCGCATCGAGCAGCGCGGTGCGGCCGCGGGCGCGCTGGGTGCCACCGCGGTCGAACGCGGCCAGCTCGCCTACCACTGGTACGCCGCCCACGACCTGGGCCAGGCGCTGGTGGCCAGCGTGCAGGCCGGGCAGGCGGCGGAGGCGACCTCGGCGCTGGCCGAGGCCCTCGGGCACTACGAGCGCGCCCTGGAGCTGTGGGACCTGGAGCCGGAGGCGGCCGGGTGGGTGGCCAACAGCCCGCTGGACCGGGTGGCGCTGCTGCACCGCGCCGCCGAGGCGGCCAACCTGGCCGGCTACGACGACCGCGCCGTCGCCCTCGGCCGCCTCGCCCTCGACGAGGTCGACCCGGCCGCCGAGCCGCTGCGGGCCGGGGCGCTGCTGGAGCGGCTGGCCCGTTACCACTGGACCGCCGCCGACACCCCTCGGGCGATGGCCGCCGTCGAGCGGGCGGTGGCCATCATTCCCGCCGAGCCGCCCTCGCCGGAGCTGGCCCGGGCGCTGGCCGCCCACGGCCAGCTCCTCATGCTGCTCGGCCACCATGCCGAGGCGCGGGCCCGGGCAAAGGAGGCGGCCGCCGTGGCCCGGCAGGTCGGCGCCCGGGCCGTGGAAGGCCACGCCCGCACGACCCTCGGCACCTGCCTTGGCATCCTCGGGAACATGGAGGACGGTGTCGCCGAGCTGGAGCAGGGCCTCCGCATCGCCTGGGAGCTGGTCAACGTCGACGACCTGGGCCGGTGCCACGCCAACCTGGCCACCGTCCTCGACCAGGCCGGCCGCTCCGCCGAGGCCGCCGAGGTCTTCCTGGCCGGCGCCGAGGCGGTGGGCGAGCACGGCGCGCTGGGCCGCTACGGCCCGAACCTCCTCCCCGACGCGGCCAACGCCCTGCTCAACCTGGGGCGCCGAGCCGAGGCCGAGCGGCTGCTCGACCAGGTCTTCGACCTCGACCTGCGCTCGCCAGGGCTCCGGGTCCGCGGGCTGACCGTCCGGGGGACGCTGCGGCTGCGGGCCGGCGACCTCGCCGGCTCCCAGGCCGACCTCCGGCACATCCTCGACGAGGCACCGGCGCCGCTCGACCCCCAGAACGCCACCCCGGTGCTCGCCGGCCTGGCCGAGGCCGCCCTCTGGGAGGGGCGCCTGGCCGACGCCCGCGCCGCCGTCGACGACGGGCTCGAGCTGCTGGCCGGCACCGAGGAGCCCTACTGGATGACCGAGCTGTGCCGGGTCGCGCTGGCCGTGGAGGCGGCCGCGGCCGAGCAGGCCCGCGCCCGCCAGGCCGATGCCACCGAGCAGGCCGCCCGCCAACGGGCCGCCGAGCTGCTCGACCGCGCCCACGCGGTGACCACCGCGCCCGACACGCATCCGACGCCGGCCGTGGCCGCCAACCTGCTCACCGCCGAGGCCGAGCGGTCAAGGGCCGCCGCCGGCGGCGACCCCCAGCCGTGGGCGGCGGCCGCCGAGGCGTGGGAGGCGCTCGGCTACCCCTGGCCGGCCGGCTACGCCCGCTGGCGGCAGGCCGAGGCCCTGCTCGCCCAGGGCGCGCCCCGGGCCGACGCCGCCGCCGCCCTGCGCCGGGCGCGGGCCCTGGCCGGAGGGCTCGGGGCGGCGCTGCTGACCGCCGAGATCGACGCCCTGGCCCGCCGGGGCCGGATCGAGCTGGAGCTCCCGCCGGACGGGGCGGCACCGGACGGCCAGGCCGCCGAGACCAGGACGGCGATCGACGAGCTCGGCCTGACCCCCCGGGAGCGGGAGGTGCTGACCCTGGTCGCGGACGGCCGCACCAACCGCCAGATCGCCGAGGCGCTGTTCATCAGCCGCAAGACGGCCAGCGTGCACGTCTCCAACATCCTGGCCAAGCTGGGTGTGTCCAACCGCGGCGAGGCCGCCGCCGTCGCCCACCGGCTCCACCTCACCGGCTGAGGAAATGCCCGTGACCCGGCCGGGCGGCCCACTCGACCCGATGGCGGTCGCGGCCGCGATCGACGGCGAGATCCGGGCCCTTCCCGCCCAGGGGGCCCAACCCGTCCGGGCGGTCCGGCGGGCCTGGTCCCGGCGCCTGCGGCCGGCCCCGGCCGAGGCGGTCGTGGCCGTGGCCATGGCGCTGGTCGACCGGCAGCGGTGGGTCGCCTACGAGCTGCTCTTCCACCATCCCGGTGGGCTGGACCAGCTGGGCGTGGAGGAGGTGGAGCGGCTGGGAGAGGGGATGGCCGACTGGGGGTCGGTCGACGCCTTCGGCTGCTCGGTCTCGGGACCGGCCTGGCGGCGGGGTCGCATCCCGGACGCGGCCGTGCAGCGCTGGGCGGCCTCCCCCGACCGGTGGTGGCGGCGGGCCGCGCTGGTGACCACGGTGGCGCTCAACCTCCGGTCCAGGGGCGGCACCGGCGACCCCGGGCGCACCCTGGACATCTGCCGGCGGCTGGCCGCCGACGGCGACGACATGGTGGTCAAGGCGCTGTCCTGGGCCCTCCGGGAGCTGGTCGTCTGGGACCCTGCGGCGGTGCGCCGGTTCCTGGACGACCACCACGAGGTGCTCGCGGCCCGGGTCCGGCGCGAGGTCCGCACCAAGCTGGAGACCGGCCGCAAGCACCCGGCCCGGCGTGCGCCCTGACGCTGGGTCGGGTCAGGCGTCCGACAGGGTGTCGCGCAGGACCCCGAGGAAGTACGCCCAGCCGCGCTCGTGGTCGGGCGCGGTCGCGGGGGGCAGGCCGTGGTGGACGAGCCGGACGGTGGTGGCGCCGCCCTCCTCGACCAGCTCGATCTCGACGGTCGTGCTCTCGGGTGCGACGCCGAGGCGGCCGTCCTCCCAGCCGTAGGTGAAGACGACCCGCCGGTGGGGGACCAGCTCCACGAACCGGCCGACGACGGTGGCGCCGTTGGGGTGCACCCAGCGCAGCATTCCGCCCGGTGTCGGGTCGGCGGTGGCCTCAGGGCCGACCCACCGGACCAGGCCCTCGGCCGTGGTCAGATGGGCCCAGACCACCTCGACCGGGGCGGCGATCGTGACCTGGTAGGACGCGAGCCTCATGGCCCTCCCTCGGCCTCGGCGGCCTGCTTGAGCGCGAGCAGCGCCGGCTCCCAGAGGAGGTCCAGCTCGGCTCGCAGCCGCTGGAGTCCCTGCAGGTCCACCTGGTACAGGCGCCGTCGCCCGTCCACCCGACCCCGGACCAGTCCCGCCTCCCGCAGGACCCTGAGGTGCTGGCTGGCGGCCGGCTGGCTCAACCCGGTCCGCCGGGCCAGCTCACCGACGGGCAGCTCGCGGTCCAGCACCAGCCGCAGCATGGCCCGGCGGGTCGGGTGGGCGAGCGCGTCGATGGCGGCCTGCATGATGATATCTTAGCCAACTTGCATATAAGATTCTTCGCATATGATGTCCCGTCCGAGGAGGGTCCCGATGAACCCCACCCAGCAGGTGGCACGCCGCTACTACGACGCCTGGACGTCGGGCGACCGCCACACCGTGGCCACGCTCCTCGCACCGGCCTTTCGCTTCGCGGCCGGCGACCTGAGGATCGACGGGCGCGACGCGTTCCTCGACCGCGGGGCCTTTCCCGGGGACGCGACCGTCACCATGGTCGCCGAGGCCTATCAGGACGACGTCGCCTTCCAGCTGTACGACGCCACCCGCGGGGACCGGACCGTCCGGGTCGCCGAGCAGCTCACCGTCCAGGACGGCATGATCGCCAGCTCCAACTTCGTGACCGACATGGCGGCCTTCGCGGCCTTTGCCGCGCCCTGAGCCGGCCCGATCAGCCGGGGCTGAAGTGGCGGACCAGCTCCTGGGCGTAGTAGTCCTCCCAGCGCTGGTCCGGGCGGCGCTCGGTGTACTCCTTGTCCAACCGCACCAGCAGCCAGGTCAGCTCGCTACGGACCACCTTGGCGCCGAGCACCTCCGGCAGCTCGGACAGGGTGACCAGCCACTGGGCATACCAGGACGCCCAGTCGTCATCGGCCCCATCGGTAATCCGGAAGACCCGGTGATGGGTCTCGGCCGCCTCGTGCAGCAGGTCGCTGACCCTGGTGCGGCGCTCGTCCATCGGCCGGCTAGCCCGGGAACGGGCCGACGAGCTGGAAGTACTCGAAGTCCCCACCCGACCAGCCAGGCTCGCCGAACAGCCCGGTGTAGTAGGCGGTCAGCCGCTGCGGATCCTCGGAACCGATCAAGATGCCGTTCAGGTTCATGCCCACTTCCTTCTCATCCGGCCAACCGGCCCGCGAGCAGCCGCCGGGCCCGGATCGCGGTGGCGGCGTCCGGCGCCTCGGCCAGGCAGCGCACTCGGCATCGCGTACCCCCTCTGCGGCTGTTCCAGCACGCTAGGACCGGGCTGCCGCGCTGCGCCCGTCGGCCGAGCGCCCCGACCCCGGGCGGGCGGCTGCTGCTTCCGCTGCTGTTCGGCCTGGTCGCCGCCTCCATCACCATCGCCAACCGCGTGCCCAGCAGACGGCGCCAGTCCAGCCGTTCCCCGGCCCAGTCACCGGTCCTGGCCGCCCCACGAGGGCCCCGGGGTCCACCCCGCCTCCAGCCGGGCTGATCCCTGCCCCGCGCCGCCACCGACCGGGGTGGGCTGACCCTGAGGGCCACCTTGAGGACTGCCTGCACAACGGGGCGCGGCTGATCAGAAGCCACCAGCAGCCACCCACCGACCCCCGACCATGAGTGCCGCTTCATGACCGACCGAGCCCCGACCGTGAGCCGGTTCGACCTCCGAGGGTGGCGGCGGCTCCGGCACTCGGCCGTCCGGAGCCGCCGCGCCGTCGATCAGCTGGCCGGGAGCTGCACCACCGACAAGATGTTCCCCTCGGGGTCCTTGAACCAGGCCCCGCGGAGCTCGCCAAGCTCGGCGATGCCGTCGACCGTCTTCAGCCCGGGCAGGTCATAGTCCTCGAAGCTCACGCCCTTGCCCCGCAGCTCGGCCACGGTCGCCTCGACATCGCGGACCATGAACGCGCCCAGGGTGTGCTGGGCCGTGCCGGCGAACTCGGTCGGGTACAGGCTGAAGAAGGAGTCCCCGGACCGGTAGATGATGCCGCCCGGGTCCTCTGTCACGGCCTGGGCGCCCAGGACGTCCTCGTAGAACCTCCTGGTGCCCTCCAGGTCCTTGGCCGGGATCGTCGCCCCGAACGACCACTCGGCCACCATCGGCATGGTCATCTGCCCCTCCCTCCTTCGGACGCCAGGCGGCGCCCCACCCATTGATCCCAGTTCGATCAAGGCCATCACGGCGATTCTCCGGCTGTCGTCAGAAGCCTGGCCGATCAGCTGGGCCTGGCGTAGTCCGCCATGGCCTGGGAGAAGTCGACCGTCACCCACGGTTCGTCACCGACGACCCAGGCATCGTGCCCGGGCTGGATGACATAGCCGTCGCCGGGCCCGATCCGGGTCTCGGAACCGTCCTCGGCCCGCACGACCGCCGACCCGGAGACGCAGTAGCCCTCGTGCAGGAACATGCACCAGTCGGTCCCGGCGATCGGCTTGACGTCGTTGGACCAGCGCCAGCCCGGCTGGAACCGGGCTCGGCCGAGCATCGTGTCGGCGATCGTCACCATCTCGACGACGCCGTTGGGGAACGACCGCGTCTCATCCGGCTGATCGAGGCTCCGAACCTGCACGGTTCCCATCGTGCACCCCCCAGGTCGCAGGAAGAAGCAAGTCTAGCCCTTCGCCTTGCCCTGGTCGAGGCATGTTGATGCCGTCAGCCACGCCGAAGATGCCATTGGTCTCCTCGTGGCGGGTCAGGTGAGGGGGCTGAGGAGCTCAGGCTGTGCTCCAAAGCGAAGCCGGCTGCCGCTCCCCGATCTGCGGGTGCCCGTCACGACGGGCGGGTTCGGCGTGTGCCGGTCGGCTCCGACGTCGACGCAGTGTCGATGGCGCTGGCCATCCGGTCGACCGCGGCGGCCAGGATCTGTCGGCTGGTGCCCATGTTCAGCCGGGCATGGCCGACACCGGGGCGGCCAAAGTTCGGCCCGGGGCTGAGCGCCACCCGGCCCTTGGCGAGGAAGACCGCGCTCGGATCGTCGCCAAGGCCGAGTCCGGTGCAGTCCAGCCAGGCGAGATAGCTGGCCTCCGGCGGCCGGTACCGGATCGCCGGGATCCGGGTCGCCAGCAGCTCGGCCAGGTAGCGGCGATGGTGGTCGAGCACGCCGAGCACCTCCTCCAGCCACGGTTCACCCGCCTGGAAGGCGGCGATGCTGCCGAGCACGCCGAGGTGCCCGGCCCGCCAGGGCAGCTCGGCCGGCAGTCGTTCGACCAGCCGCCGGGTGGCCGGGTCGGCGGTGACGATCGCCGAGCACTTCAGCCCAGCCAGGTTCCACGCCTTGCTCGCCGAGATGAAGGCGATCCCATGGTGTGCCGCCTCCGGCGACACCGACACGAACGGGTGGTGGGTCCGGCCGGGGAGCACGAGCGGCGCGTGGATCTCGTCGGCCAGCACGGTGACACCGTGGCCGGCGGCCAGGGCGGCGAGCCGCTCGAGGTCCTGGCGCCGGTGGACGGTGCCGGTCGGGTTGTGCGGTGAGCACAACAGGTGGACCCGGGCCCCGTCCCGGAACGCGGCCCGCATGGCGTCCAGGTCCAGCGCCCAGCCATCGCCGGTCTGCTGGAGTGGCACCTCCACCGGTCGGCAGCCGACCTCGGCCAGCCAGGGGAAGAACGAGTCGTAGACCGGTGGGTTGATCACCACCCGATCGCCCGGTCGGACCAGCAGGCGAAGGACCTCGACGACGGCCACGCCGACCTCCGGGGCGAGCGCCACCTGGGCCGGGTCGACCTGCCACCCCCATCGGCGGGCGGCGAACCCGGCCAGCGCCTCCGCGAGCCCGGAGTTCGGGCTGGCGTAGCCGAGGTCGGAGCGGCGGATGGCGGCGTGCAGCGCCTCGGCGACCGGCGCCGCGACCCGGAAGTCCATCTCGGCCACCGGCAGCGGCAGGACGTCCGGCGGGTAGGTCCGCCACTTCGCGCTCGTCCGCTTCCGCAGCTCGCCCAGGGAGACTTCTTCCACCGCCACCATCCTCGCCTCCATGCCGATCCGACGCCAAGCCGAGTGTTCGCTGGACGACAACACCGCCATCCGCCGCGGCATCGTCGCCGCGAGCTCCGGGAATCATCCGCCATGGGGCACGGTGCCCATCTTCCCTGCGAACCAACGGCTCGGCCCGCCCCCCCAGACCCAACCACCACGGCCGGGCATCCTCCCTCGGCACCCGGACATCAGGTCTGCTGGGTCCGGGCGACGTTGAAGCTGAACGTCATGCCGCTCTGCCTGTGCTCGGCGATGTGGCGATGCGCCATCCACAGCCCGCGGTTGGACACGTCGAACAAGATGTCGACGGTCTGGCCGGTGCGGACGGCGACCATGTCGTCTTCCCACTCGATCCCGTCGGCCGTGCCCTGGCCCATGGCCTCGTGGTCCATGGCGGCGTGCCCCTGGGTGCCGAGGGTGACCGCGAGCAGCTTCAGGGTGTCGCCGCCGGCCAGCTCCAGGAGCTGGGGCCGGCCGGCCGGCGGCAGCCCCAGCAGGGTCGGTCGGGCATCGGTCCGGCGGATGCTGGTCGAGGTGCTGGTGCGGCGTTTCGTCCTTGGCGAGGTTGGCGTCGAGGGGCCCAGGGCGTTGGGTTCAGGTGTACTGGTCGCGGCGCCGCAGCATCGCGGCCGCGATCGCCACCAGCATCACCAGGTGGCCACCGACCA
>Ga0081538_10004925_pt1 | contig 12160 bp, 12 predicted proteins | sample TabmetS5T2R1_FD_71022 | JGI IMG/M metagenome (GOLD analysis project Ga0081538, IMG submission 71022) | Tabebuia heterophylla rhizosphere microbial communities from the University of Puerto Rico - S5T2R1 | ecosystem: Host-associated > Plants > Roots > Rhizosphere ... | reverse complement strand
GGGTCAGGCTGTAGGTCGCCTTGAAGCCGAACTGCTGGCGGCCATAGCGGTCCAGACCGATGCCCGTGCCGAGGGTGCGGAACGCACCGTTGAAGTAGTCGATACCCAGGGCAAAGATGTTACCCCAGCCATCCGACCACCAGCCCGTGTCACCCGTGACCGGCTGGTAGTAGTTCACGTTGTTGGTCAGCTGATCCTTCGGCCGGTTACCGGAGGTGTACATGTAACGGGCTTCCAGAAGCAGCGGGCCGAGGCGGTAGCCGGCCTTCACGTCGAACAGGAACGCGGAGATGTCGGCTTCCTCGGTCAGGTTCGTCGTGCCACCGAACGGGTTGTCCGTGTCACGCGTACCGAACTGATAGAAGACCGTGGGGTCGAGGGAGAACGGCCCCATGCGATACCGCACGTCCAGACCAACCGTATGCCGCCACTCCTCGTTGGTCGGGGAGCCCGGCGTCGCCGCCACGAGACCGCACTGCGCGGCCGTGGGGGAGCAACCACCGGCGATGCGGGACGTAAACGTAGTGATCCCACCCGGCGCGCCGCCGCTGACCACGGAACGAGCGGCGGTCGACGTGGCGCCCTGGAACCATGCGAGCGAGTAGATGGGACGAAGGTCGAGGCCTTTGAAAGGAGTGATCTCGACGCTCGCGATCATGGCGAAGTCGTCACCGCGGTTGAAGCCGGTGAGACCTGTACCGCCCGTGCTGGCGCCCGTCAACTCTTCCTCGATCATCGCGAAGGTGAGGTGCGAGGTCACGTTCGGCGACCACTTGGTGTCGATGTTGACACCGGCGAAGTCCGAGCACGCCAGAGCGCAGATCTTGTAGGTGACCGAGTACGGCTGGGCACCCACGCGGACCCGCGTGGCGAACGGGAAGAGCGGCGCGTCGAACTCAGCGAACAGCCACTTCGTCTCGACGTTGGCCTGCACGTCGGTGTTCAGGTCGAACGCCGACGTGGTGCCCGCGCGCTGCTGGTTGTTGGCCGCGACCTGACCGGCCAGGTTGTTGTCCGTACCGCTCACCTGACCCCAGGCCGAGTCGATCTCGATACCCCATACGACGACGGCGTTACCGGCCCGACCCTCGATGTTGAAGCGGCCGCGGTTGCGCGCGTACCACTCCTTGTCACCCACGCGCGTGAAGTTCAAGTCGCGCAGGTTATGGCTCGCCGACGTGATCGTGTCGAGGAAGCCATTGATGTCGAACTTCAGGGGCGGTGCGGCAGGCGGCGCCTGCGCGAAGGCCCCCGGCGCCATGGTGCCGAGCAGCACCAAGGCGACAGCGAGAACGATGAATCGCCTCATGCACGTCTCCTCATTGGTGGTTTGGGTTCTCGTGCTTCCGAGAATCCACTTGCCCGCTGCTGCGAGATACCGGTTCCGCGCAACCACGGTACTGCGACTCCAGATCATCTCGCTCCCACCCCTCGGACCAGCGGGTGCCCCCTGGGCAGACAGGGACGCGCAGAGACTTCGCGCCAGCACCTTTTTTACCGCGATTGGGGTGTCAGGGTCAAGGAAAAATGCCCGAACCCATACTTCCGAAGGGTCTGGCTAACTACTTGATTAACCGCCTTCGCCGAGGGTCTTTAGCGCCTCCACCGTCAGCTTCCCAACGGAGGAGCCTGGGTCGATGTCCCTGGCGTGCCGAAAGGCCACCTTCGCTTCTTCCTTCCGTCCCTCCTCCACGAGCACAACCCCGAGTAAATAATGGGTAAATTGATTCTTGGGCTCGAGCTGTATCGCTTGCCGGAGGGCCTCTTCGGACTCCTGGAGCTTGCCCTGGCGGAGATAGGCCTCGCCGAGGTTGTGGTAGGCCAGCTCGGGGCTCGGATACGTGGGGAAGGTCAGGGCCTTCCGGTAGCTGGCGATGGCCTGGTCCAGGCGGCCCTGGGCGGCCAGGACCAGGCCCAGGTTGTGGTAGGCCTCGGCGTAGTTCGGGTCGAGCGCGATCGCCTTCTCGAACTCCGTCTGGGCCTCCGCCCAGCGCCGGAGCTGGAGCTGGGTGACGCCGAGCGAGTTGCGGTAGACGGCGTTCTCGGGGTCGAGCGCCACCGCCTCCTGCATCGAGGCGAGACCCAGGGACACGCGCCCCTCGCGGATGTGCCCCCCCGCCTGGTCGTAGGCGTTGCGCGCCTGGATCTTGCGGATCTGCTCCTCCTTGGTGGAGGCGCAGCCGGCGACGCCGATGCCGACGAGCGCGGCCACGAGGGCCGCGACCCCGATTCTTGACACCGTCGCGATCGCCATGTACTTGTTGAGTCGTGCCTACTTACGAGTACGAATGCTCAAAGTGCAAGCGCGTTTTCGAAATCCGGCAGCGCATCTCGGAGCCCGCGCTCACCACGTGTGACCGCTGTGGCGGCTCGGTGCGTCGCCTGCTCGCGCCCGCTCCGTTCATCCTCAAAGGCGGCGGCTGGTACGTCACCGACTATCCCTCCGCATCGAGGAAAGAGGCCATAAAGTCCGAATCCTCGGCCTCGACCGGCGCTCAGTCTAGCACAGGGGATGGAAGCTCCTCGTCGAGTTCCGGCGATGCCGGCGGGAGCTCGGCGAACGGGGCGGGGTCCGCGGACGGCGCCAAGGCCAAGTCTGGGGCCAAGTCCGCGTCGAAGGCCTCGAAGCAGGGCAAGGACTAATTCAGGTTCCGTCCCGGGGGGCCGGCCGGCCCCCGCGCGCCGCCGCTAGCGGTCGCGATCGACCACGAAGTCGGCGATGAGGACGAGGGTCTCCTTGTCCTCCGACTCCGGGAAGGGCTCCAGATCGGCCTTGGCCGTCTGGGCATAGGCGTGGGCGCGCTCCAGCGCGTACTCCACCCCCTCGTACTTCACCACCAGGCGGCGGATCTCCTCGATGTCGGTGGCCTCGGGCCGCGGGCGCTTGAGAATGGCTTGTATGCGCTCCCGCTCATCGGGAGCGGCCCGGTCCAGCGTGGCGATCAGAGGCAGGGTGCGCTTCCCCTCGCGCAGGTCGGCGCCGATCGCCTTGCCGAGCCGGGCCTCGTCGGCCACGAAGTCGAGCGAGTCGTCGCTGATCTGGAAGGCGATGCCGATGTCGAGGCCGTACCGGGTCAGGGCGTCCAGGCGCTCAGGGTCGGCCCGCGCGAGCAGGCCGCCGATGCGGCAGCAGGCGGAGATGAACGAGGCGGTCTTCTGCGTGATGATGCGGAGATAGTCGGCCTCGGTCGTGGTGCCGCTCCGCTTGCGCTCGAGCTGGAACACCTCAGCCTCGGTCATGGAGACGGTGGCTCGGGCCAGCGTGTCGAGCACGCCGGGATCCCCGTCGCGCACCATCATGGCGAACGACTTCGAGTAGAGGTGATCGCCCACCAGCACGGAGGCGTCGTCGCCCCACCGCGCATTGGCCGAGGGTCGGCCGCGCCGGAGGGGCGCCTGATCCACCACGTCGTCGTGGATGAGGGTGGCGGTATGCAGTAGCTCCACCACGCATCCGAGCCGCACCGCCCGTACGCCCCGGTAACCGGCCAGCCGCGCCGCCATCAGGAGCAGGATGGGGCGCAGGCGCTTGCCCCCCGCCCCGGCAATGAATTCGCCCATCTCGCGGATGAGGTCCACGGGGGAATGGATCTCCCGCCCGATCTCCGCCTCGATCGCGGCCAGCTCGCCGCCGATCATGACCGCCACCCGCTCCTTGAGGAGGGTTTCCAGGGCGGTAGGCGTCGGCAGCCCCGGGCGAGGCGGGGGCGGGGTCAACGGAGGAGAACCCGATCGCGGATCTTGATCTCGGGCGTGTCGGTCGCGCTCTGGATCTCGACGACGGAGAACTTCTCGCGCACCTCGGTCACCCGGCCCGTCGCCAGCTCCTCGTCCAGCTCGCCCAGGAGCTCACCGGTCAGGGGGTGGACGATGGGGATCTTGTCGCGGCGGAGGCTCACCACGCTGCCGGGCTTGACGCCGTCCTGCGCGGTGAGGTCGATGACGATCCGGCTGGTGTCCACGAACACGACATAGCCGCGGGAAGGCGGCGGGGCCGCCGCGACCGGCGCGACCGGAGCCGCCGCGCCATCGCTCCGCGTGGTGGGCGGTGCCGAGGCGGTCAGGGGCGCCCGCGGCGCGGCGGCGGTGCCGGGCGCGGGCTGCTCGGTCTGGTACGGCACTTTCTGAAGCGGACTGACACGGCCGCCTCCAGGGGGCTGCCCGTACTTCGCGACCACCTCCGGCGGCGCCAGGAGGGTGGATTTGCCGAGGAAGAAGGACTTGAACGTCGTCGGGGCCTTCTCCTCTTCCACCCAGACGTACTCCGGCTCGCTCGGCACGTCCCCGAAGCGGGGGTTCTTGATCAGCAGCCACTTGGACTCCGCGCGCTTGAGCTCCACGCTCGGGTCACCCGGGTTGGGATAGCCCATGATGTTGCGAATGGTGTTGCACCCCGTGGCGAGGAGGGCCACGGCCGCGAGGGCGCCGACCAGACGAACGCTCAGGCCCGGCATGACTCGGAGATCATAGCAGATCGACCCCGTCAGTCCTCAGGGAGCGGCTCCCAGGGGAAGCGCTGCTCGGCGGCTCCCTGGGTCCGGGTAAGCGCGGAGCGCCGGGAGAAGAGGGGGGTCCCGGTCACCGCGGAGATCCAGGTGATGTCGAGATAGATGGTCCCCCGCCGGTCCAGGAGCACGGGTACCAGCCAGCCCGCCACGTCCAGGGACTTGCCCAGAGCCACCGCCCGCTCCGGCCGCACGAGCAGCTCCTCGCTGCGCACCCGCTGGTTGAGGAATAGCTCCTGCACCGCCCCGGGATCCACGGACTGGAAGCGCTTGGTCTGGTCGAGCCCGAACGCGATCATGAAGGGCACCCGGCGCAGATCGGCCTGGCCCTTGGTGAGATCCAGGGGTGGCGGTACGGCGACCCGGATGCGCCCGCGGGTGATGCGCGCCCCGTCCTCGGCCTCGACCTTCGGCTGGCCGGGCACGGGAATGAAGGTCGCCTCCGAGAACCGGGCGTCCACCCGCTGTATCTGGGCATAGCCCAGTACGTCCTCGTAGCGCCCCAGCACCCGGCCCGTCACGGGGTGCCGGAACTCGTCGCCCTTCCGGAATATGGTGAACTCCTGGCCCCGCTGCACGCCGTCCTTGGCGGCCAGGTCCAGGTACACCCGATCCCCATCCACGCTGACGACCAGGCCCTCCACCGCGGGGAAGGCGTTGATCACGTCCTGGACGAGGAAGCCGAAGGTGGCGCCGACCTGATCCGCCTGCCCCGCCTCCCCCGGCGCCCCGAGCACCAGCAGCCCGACCATCAGGCACGCAAAGACGAGCGTCCGCACCCCTAGAACACCACCGAGGGCACATGCATGCCGAAGATGCCGCGCAGAGCGCCGCAGATCTCCCCGAGGGTCACCTCGGCGCGCACGGCTTCCAGGATGCGGGGGACGAGGTTGTCGCGGCCGCGCGCGGCGGCGTCGATGGCCTCGAGCGCGCGGGCCGCCCGGTCGGCGTCGCGCCGCTTGCGGAGGGCGGCCAGACGCTCGGCCAGGGTCGCGGCCACCGCGGGATCGACCTGGAAGAGCTCGCCCGGCGGCGGCTCGTCGATCACGAAGTCGTTGACGCCCACCACCACCCGCGCCCTGGATTCGACCTCCTGCTGATACCGGTACGCCGCCTCCTGGATCTCGCGCTGCATGAATCCGATGGCGTGCACGGCGCCGCCCAGCCCGTCGATCTTGGCGATGTAGGACTCCGCCTCTTCCTCGAGGAGCCGGGTGAGGCGCTCCACCGCATAGGACCCGCCGAGGGGATCGATGGTGTCGGCCACGCCGGACTCGTGGGCGAGGATCTGCTGCGTCCGGAGCGCGATGCGCACCGCCTCCTCGCTCGGGAGCGACAGAGCCTCGTCCATGGAGTTGGTGTGCAGCGACTGGCAGCCCCCCAGCACGGCGGCGAGGGCCTGGACGGCCACGCGCACGATGTTGTTCTGCGGCTGCTGCGCGGTGAGCATGCTGCCGGCGGTCTGGGCGTGGAAGCGGAGGGCGAGCGAGCGCGGATCGGCGGCGCCGAAGCGCTCCCGCATGAGCCGCGCCCAGAGCCGCCGCGCCGCGCGGAACTTGGCGACCTCCTCCAGGAGGTTGTTGTGGGCGTTGAAGAAGAACGAGAGCTGCGGGGCGAACTCGTCAACCTTGAGCCCCGCCTCCAGCGCCGCGGTGACGTAGGCGATGCCGTTGGACAGCGTGAAGGCCATCTCCTGCGCCGCCGTGCATCCCGCCTCGCGGACGTGGTAGCCGGAGATCGAGATCGTGTTCCACTTCGGCACCCGCTCCCGGCAGAAGGCGAACATGTCGGTGATGAGGCGGAGGGAGGGGCCGGGAGGATAGATGTAGGTCCCCCGCGCGATGTACTCCTTCAGGATGTCGTTCTGCACGGTGCCGGACAGCCGCTCCGACGCCACGCCCTGCCGCTCCCCCACCGCGATGTAGAGGCAAAGGAGAATGGACGCGGTGGCGTTGATGGTCATCGACGTCGAGACCCGATCGAGCGGAATCCCCTCGAAGAGGTCCAGCATGTCGGGCAGGGCGGAGATCGCCACCCCCACCTTGCCCACCTCGCTCCGCGCCATCGCGTCGTCGGCGTCGTAACCCATCTGGGTGGGCAGGTCGAAGGCCACGCTGAGCCCGGTCTGTCCCTGGGCGAGGAGATAGCGGTAACGCCGATTGGTCTCCGCCGCGGACCCGAAGCCGGCGTACTGCCGCATCGTCCAGAGGCGGCCGCGATACATGGTGGGCTGCACGCCTCGGGTAAACGGAGGTTGGCCGGGGAAGCCCAGGTCGCGCAGGTACTCGTCGCCCCGCTGATCGGCGGGCGTGTAGAGGGGGTCCACCGGCGTGCCGCCGGACGTCGTGAAGAGGCCCTCCCGCGCGCCCTTGGCGAGGCCGGGCCGCAGCAGGCGCGCCTCCCAGGCGGCGCGCGCCTCGTCGATCCGCTTCCGCTCCTCGTCGCTCATCGTCCGCACCCCGGGACAATCACAGGGGAATGTTCCCGTGCTTCTTCTGGGGATTGCTGTCGCGCTTGGTGTGCAGCACGTCCAGCGCCTGGATGAGGCGGCGCCGGGTGTCGCGCGGCTCGATCACCTCGTCCACGTAGCCGCGCTCCGCCGCGACGTACGGATTCGCGAACTTCTCGCGATACTCGCGCGTCTTCTCCTCCTTGAGCGCGGCGGAATCGGGGGCGCCGTCCATCTCGCGCTTGTAGAGGATGTTGACCGCGCCGTCCGGCCCCATCACCGCGATCTCCGCGGTGGGATAGGCGAAGTTCGCGTCCCCGCGAATGTGCTTGGACGACATGACGCAGTACGCGCCCCCATAGGCCTTCCGCGTGATCACCGTGAGCTTGGGCACGGTGGCCTCGCAGTAGGCGAACAGCAGCTTGGCGCCGTGCTTGATGATGCCCCCGTACTCCTGGGCGGTGCCGGGAAGGAAGCCCGGCACGTCTTCGAAGGTCACGAGCGGGATGTTGAAGCAGTCGCAGAAGCGGACGAAGCGCGCGCCCTTGAGGGAGGCGTTGATGTCCAGGCAGCCGGCCAGGTGCGCGGGCTGATTGGCGACCACGCCCACCGGCCGCCCGTTGAGCCGGCCGAACCCGATCACGAGGTTGGGCGCGTAGTCCGCCTGCACCTCGAAGAAGTACCGGTCGTCGAGCACCGCGCTGATGATGGTCTTGATGTCGTAGGGCTTGTTGGGCTGGTCCGGCACCGCCGTCTGGAGCTCCTCGTCGGCGCGGTCGGGCGGATCCAGCGTCGGCCGGATGGGCGGGTCCTCGAGGTTGTTCTGGGGGAGGAACGTCATGAGCTCGCGGATGAGGGCCAGGCACTCGTCCTCGCTCTCCGCGGCGAAGTGCGCCACGCCCGAGGTGGCGCCGTGGGTGCTCGCGCCGCCGAGCTGCTCGAAGGACACCTCCTCGTGGGTGACCGCCTTGATGACGTCGGGGCCGGTCACGAACATGTAGGAGGACTCCTTCACCATGAAGACGAAGTCGGTGATGGCGGGCGAATACACCGCGCCACCGGCGCACGGGCCGAGGATGGCGGAGAGCTGCGGCACCACGCCCGAAGCCAGGGTGTTGCGAAGGAAGATGTCCGCGTAGCCGGCGAGCGACACCACCCCCTCCTGGATTCGCGCGCCGCCCGAGTCGTTGAGGCCGATGATGGGCACGCCGGTCTTCATGGCGAGATCCATGATCTTGCAGATCTTCCGCGCGTAGGCCTCCGAGAGGGAGCCGCCGAACACGGTGAAGTCCTGCGCGAACACGTAGACCGGCCGCCCGTGTATGCGCCCGGAGCCCACCACCACACCGTCGCCGGGGATGCGCTGGGCGTCCATCCCGAAGTCCCGCCCCTGGTGCACGACCAGCTTGTCCACCTCGGCGAAGGAGCCCTTGTCCAGCAGCAGCTCGAGGCGCTCGCGGGCTGTCTTCTTCCCCGCGCGGTGCTGCCGCTCGATGCGCTCGAGGCCTCCGCCGAGGTCGGCGGCCTCGTTGCGGCGTCGGAGCTCGGCCAAGCGGTCGTCGAGGGACAAGCTGTGGGCACCTCCTGCTGAGCGAATCGGTTCCTGCGGCCTTTGCAGTATAGGGAGGGGGCGTCGGGAAAGTCAATGAACACGAGGCCTTTTCGAGCGGCCCCGTTGACTTCCCCACCCCTGCTTGCCATACTGCTCGGACTTATGGCCCCGTGGGCGGTGACGGTCGTCGTCCTCTGCCTCATCGCGCTCACGGTGGCCATCGTGATGGTGCTGGTCTCGTTCCGGCGGGTGCTCCAGCGGGCCGAGAGCGTGCTCGGGATCGTCGAGCGGGAGATCCGTCCGATGGCGGCCCAGCTGGGCGCCCTCACCGAGGAATTCCGCGGGCTCTCCCATCAGGTGGCGCTGGAGGTGGAGCGGCTCGGGGTGGTGACGAGGCGGCTCGACGAGATCACGACGACCGTGGCGAAGATCGTGGGCGTGCTGGCCGGACTCTCGAAGATCGGACAGGTGGCGGTGATCGGGAGCGGGCTCAAGCGGGGGCTCGAAGTGTTCGTTTCACGGCTGAAGAGCCGCGCCTCCTGAGGCGGCTCGAGCAAGGGAGAAGGACATGGCGGACGAGCGAAGCGGATCGGATGCAGCGGGGTACCTCGGCTGGTTCTTCCTCGGCGCGATCGCCGGCGCGACCACGGCGCTGCTCCTGGCGCCCAAGACGGGGAAGGAGACGCGGGACCTGCTCGCCGAGCACGGCGAGGACTTCCTGAACCGCGCGAAGACGGCCAGCGGGGAGGCGCGGATCAAGGCCGGCGATCTCTTCGAGAAGGGGCGCGAGTACCTCGAGGAGCAGTCCAACCGGCTGGTCTCCGCCTTCGAGGCCGGCCGGGCGGCCATGCGCGATGAGATGACCCAGGGGCGCCCCGGCGCCTGACGAGGGATGGCGGAGGCCGAGCTCCCGAATCCCGAGGAGCTGCACGAGCGCGCCGCGGATCGGTTCACCCGGCGCGTCGCGCTCGTCACCGCCGTCTTCGCCGTCATCCTCTCCGTGTCCTCGCTGGGCGGCAACAACGCCACCAAGGAGATGCTGCTGGCCCAGCAGAAATCCTCCGACCAGTGGGCCTTCTACCAGGCCAAGGTCATCCGCGAGCACCTGTACCGAGCCCAGAAGCAGCGGGTGGAAGTGGATCTCCTCGAGCGCGGCAGCGCCATCCGGCCCGAGGCCCGGGACACGCTCGAGGCCCTCGCGAAGAAGTGGGACGAGGAGGAGAAGCGCTACAACGCCGAGAAGAAGGACATCGAGAAGGACGCCAAGAAGCTCGAGCACGTCCGGGACGTCAACTCCACCCGCGATCCCTACTTCGATCTCGCCGAGGTGTTCATCCAGATCGCCATCGTGATGTCCTCGGTGTCCATCCTGTCCAAGTCACGCCCGGTGTTCTACTTCAGCCTGGTCCTCGCCGTCATCGGCACCATGCTCACCATCAACGGGTACGGCCTCTTCTTCCAGCTCCCCTGGCTGCACGGGGACCACTGAGGCGCTCGTCAGGGGTGAGCTCCGGCCGCCGCGGCGTCGCACTCCGCGGCGCGCGCCTCGAAGAACGCCTGCTCGCGGCGATTCTGGGTGAGCTGACCGGCCCGGCGATAGGCCTGGGCGGCCTCGGGCCAGCGGCCGAGACGGCGGAGGCAGTCCCCGCGCGCCGCCGGCCAGTGGTGATAGCCGGCGAGCGCCGCGGTTTCGAGCGTGTCGAGCAGGGCGAGCCCGGCTGCCGGACCCTCCGCCATGCTCACCGCCACCGCCCCATTCAGGGCCACCACGGGCGAGGGCGCCACCGCCTGGAGGCGCGCGTAGAGGGCCGCGATGGCCCCCCAGTCGGTGGCGTCCCACGTCGCGGCGCGCCCGTGGCACGCCGCGATCTCGGCCTGCAGCCGATATGGCCCCGCGGCGTCGAGCGCCCCCGCGCGCTCGAGCAGGTTGAGGCCGCGGTCGATGCGAGCGCGGTCCCACCGCGCGCGATCCTGATCCGCCAGGAGCACGAGGTCGCCCGCGGCGTCGGTGCGGGCGGGCGCGCGCGCCATCGTGAGCTCCATCAGGGCGAGGAGCCCCAGCACCTCGCCCTCGGCCGGCATGAGCTCGGCCAGGGTGGCCCCCAGGCGCAGCGCCTCCTCGCACACCTCGTGGCGCACCAGCCGATCCCCTTCCCGCGCGGTGTGGCCCTCGTTGAAGACGAGGTAGATCACCGCCAGGACGGAGGCCAGGCGCTCGGGCAGCTCGACCGCGTCCGGCACCGCATAGGGCAGGCCCCGGTCTCGAATGGTGCGCTTGGCGCGGACTATACGTTGTCCGACGGTGGTGTCGGAGACGAGGAACGCCCGCGCGATCTCGCCCGTGGAGAGCCCGCCGACCAGGCGAAGGGTGAGCGCGACCCGACTGTCCGGCGCCAGCTCGGGATGGCAGCACGTGAAGATGAGGCGGAGCCGGTCGTCGGCGATGAGCGGGGCGTCGCCCTCGTCGAGCGCGGCGTCGGGCGACGGCTCGGGCGCCTCGTCCACCTCCCGCGCGAGCGCCTCGACCCCCTCGCGGACCCTCCGGCGGCGGCGCAGGTGATCGCGGGCGCGGTTGCGCGCCACCGTCATGAGCCAGGCGCCGGGATTGTCGGGCAGTCCCGCGGCGGGCCAGTGCACGAGAGCGGCCGCGAGGGCCTCCTGCACGGTCTCCTCGGCGGCGTCGAGATCGCCGAGCATGCGCGCCACCGAGGCGACGAGCCGGCCGTACTCGCCCCGGAAGACGTGCTCGACGAGGTACCCGGCGCCGCCGAGAGCCGTCGTTACATCTCCCAGACGGGGCGCACTTCGATGAAGCCGTCGTCGTAGATCGGGAGCTTCGACGCCCACTCGACGGCCTCCGCCTTGGAGGCGCAGTCGATCAAGTAGAAGCCGCCGATCACTTCCTTGGTCTCGGCGAACGGGCCGTCGGTGAGCTGGGGCTGGCCGGCCTTCATCCGGATCCGGGTGGCCTCGGCCTGGGGCCGCAGGCGCTCCGCGGCCACCATCTTTCCCGCGGTGCGCAGGTCCTGAGCGACCTTCATGTGCTGCCCCACCACCTGCTTGACCTCGCCCTCGCTGCGACGCGCCAGGGACTGCTCGTTACCGCTGATGAGGAGGATGTACTTCACGGCGTTTTCCCCTTTCCGGGGCGGGTGGTCCGCCCTCTCACCCTCTACGACGATGGTGGGGCGTCGATTTCGACTGTTTGTCATCAACATGGCTGAGCCATGTTGACCGTGGGTGTTTTCGTAGCCGCTGGGGTTGTTCGTTGACCGTGGGTTTTTTCATTACCGCTGGGGCTAGTCTGTTCAGGCGCGGCGGGTGATCTTGGCGCCGAGGGCCTGGAGCTTGCCCTCGATGTCTTCGTAGCCCCGGTCGATCTGCTCGATGGTGCGGATCACCGTGCGGCCGTCGGCGCAGAGGGCGGCGATCAGGAGCGCGATGCCGGCCCGGATGTCGGGGCTGGGGATGCCCCCCGGCTCGCCCCGCAGGCGGGCCGGCCCGTGGATGAGGGCGCGGTGCGGGTCGCAGAGCACGATGCGCGCGCCCATGCCGATCAGGCGGTCCACGAAGAACAGCCGGCTCTCGTACATCTTTTCATGAAACAGCACCGTGCCTTCGGCCTGGGTGGCCGCCACCAGCGCCACGCTCATG
>Ga0081538_10004924_pt1 | contig 12162 bp, 8 predicted proteins | sample TabmetS5T2R1_FD_71022 | JGI IMG/M metagenome (GOLD analysis project Ga0081538, IMG submission 71022) | Tabebuia heterophylla rhizosphere microbial communities from the University of Puerto Rico - S5T2R1 | ecosystem: Host-associated > Plants > Roots > Rhizosphere ... | reverse complement strand
TCGCCGATATCGGCTGGATCACCGGGCACTCCTACATCGTCTACGGGCCGCTGGCGCTCGGCACGACTAGCGTCATGTACGAGGGCGTGCCGACGTACCCGGACGCCGGTCGTCCCTGGCGAATCGCCGAAAAGCTGGGCGTGAATATCTTCCACACCGCGCCGACGACGATTCGCATGCTCCGCAAGCTCCGGCCGGACGAGCCGGCGAAGTACGACTACCACTTCAAGCACATGACCACGGTCGGCGAGCCGATCGAGCCGGACGTCTGGCGCTGGTACCACGAAGTCGTTGGGAAGGGCGCAGCGGTGATCGTCGACACCTGGTGGCAGACCGAGAACGGCGGCTTCCTAGGTAGCACCCTGCCCGCCCTCCAGCCGATGAAGCCCGGCAGCTGCGGCCCCGGTGTGCTCGGGGTCTACCCCGTGATCTACGACGACGACGGCAACGTGGTCGAGGCCGGCAGCGGCACGGCCGGCAACATCTGCATTCGCAATCCCTGGCCCGGCATCTTCCAAACGATCTGGGGCCAGCCGGAACGCTTCGTGGCGACCTACTACGAGAAGTACTGCCGGGACGAGGAGAGCAAGGACTGGCGCGACTGGCCGTACCTGGCGGGCGACGGCGCCGTCCAGGCCGCCGACGGCTACTTCCGGATCCTCGGGCGGATCGACGACGTGATCAACGTCGCCGGGCACCGGCTGGGCAGCAAGGAACTCGAGTCGGCGAGCATCACCGTCGACGGGGTCGCCGAGGCCGCGGCGGTCCCGGTGATGGACGAGCTTCGCGGCCGGGCCGTCGAGATGTACGTCTCGCTGAAGCCGGGGCTGGAGCCCAGCAAGGAGATCGAGCAGACGGTGTCTAAGGCGATCGAGACCGAGATCGGAAAGATCGCGCGACCGAAGAGCGTCTGGATCGTCACCGATATGCCGAAGACGCGCTCCGGGAAGATCATGCGGAGAGTGATCGCAGCGATCTCCAACTTCGCCGAGGTCGGGGACGTGACCACGCTGGCAAACCCCGAGATAGTCGACGAGATCCAGCAGCGCGTACAGGGCGAGAAGGTGGCCCGCGGCGACGCTCCGCGCGAGCTGACGCCCCAGGAGCTCGAGGAAATCAAGCGGTTCGGTAGCACGGAGTAGACGGCTCGGGCCACGCCAACGTGAAGCCGCGGAGCGCACGAGAGAGCGAGCCAACGGAAGACAGTGTCTGTCGAGCCACCTGGAGCCCGAAGCATCAGGACCGGGTGGCCTGACCAGCGCCGCGGGGGCAAGCGTCTACGGCAACAGACCGGCGTGGGCGGTGAACTCGCGAAGCGCGACCGCTGTCTCCGCATAACGCCAGAAGCCGTCCACGTCCCCCTGCTCCAGAGCAGCCCAGCAGATCCTGTCGGTCAGATCCATAGCCTCGCGCCCCAGCCGGGGGAGCCTGGGCAGCGGCGAGGACTCGACCTCGCGCCGCAGATCATGGACGGCGACCAGCCACTCGGCGGAGACTGGCTGCAGGTCTCCGAGCAATGAGGAGAACTGCCCAATGAGATATTGCTGTGTCATCGGCGATTCCGAGCCGCGTGCACCCAGCGTACCGCTGGCGTGTGCCTGCGGTCGGTGAGACGACGCGCTTCGGCTGGTCCACTTCGAGCACCGCGTCGGCGTTGTCCGACCGCGCGCTGCCAGTACGCCCGGCTTGCGCCGCCTCTCCCTTCGGGATGCGCGATGGGCGCCTTTGATATCGGCGCCAAGCAGCAACACTGGCAACGTGGAGCCGGCCGGGACCGGATGAGTGGCTGGGAGGAGTTCACGCCACGGCTCTCAGAACCCGGCGTGAACGTCTCCGCTCACCGGGCTCCCGTCGTCCAGCCGTCGGGGCGCGTGCCACACCGCAGGTGGGCGAACAGGTCGGGTTGGCGTCTGAAGACGTCGACCAGGGACCTGCGCGCCTTGGCGGAATGGCGGCGCAGTCGCTTGTACTTGCACTGGGCCCAAGGCGCCAGGCATGCGTTGATCCGCCTGAGGACCCTCTGGGCCGTAGTAGGTGATCACCCCTGGATGATCGGATTGAAGATCCGCGCCAGGTCGGTGAGGATCGTGACCGGACGCAGATGCAAGCGCCAGCGGCGGACCTCCCGCCGCACCCGCTGCTGGCAAACATCGCCCTCTCCGCGCTCGACCGCCAGTATCAGGCGGACTGGCAGGAGATGAGCCGCTCTCCGGGCAGACGCCAGCACCTGCAACGCAGCGGTCAGCCGACCTACCGGCTCGTCCGGTACGCCGATGACCTGGTCGTCCTCGTGAAGGGGACCCGCGAGCAGGCACGGGCGCTGCTCGACCAGCTGGCCGGGCGGGTCGAGGCGCTCGGGCTTCGGTTAAAGCCCGACAAGACCGCGGTCACCCACATCGACGAGGGCTTCTGCTTCCTCGGGCAGCGGATCGTCCGCCGACCCAAGGGCAACAAGCGCCACGTCTACACCTTCGTCTCGGACGAGGCGCTGGCCTCGGCCAGACGCAAGGTAAAGACCCTGACCGGGCGCTCCACGACCAACCTGGAGCTGTCCCAGCTGATCGCAGCGCTCAACCCGGTCCTGCGGGGCTGGGGGAACTACTTCCGGCACGCCGCGGCCAAACGCACGCTCGTCTACCTCGGCTACTACGCCTGGTGGCAAGTCGGGCGCTGGCTTCGCAAGAAGCACCCGCGCATGACCTGGAAACAGATCCAACGACGCTACGCCAGCGAGGGCACCCTCCAGGCAAACGGGATCGCGCTGTTTAACCCCGGCAGCATCAGCGTCACCCGCTACCGCTACCGGGGAGCGCGCATCCCCACCCCGTGGACCATCGAATCGACCGCTCACCCCGGCGACCCGCGCGCCCGACGCGCGGGCCACCAGGAGCAGCTGACGATCGAACGCGTCCAACAGGCACTCGCATGAACCGAAACCACCCGAAGTGCTCATGGAGAGCCGGATGCGGTGGAAGTCGCACGTCCGGTTCGGAGGGCGACGGCGAGGAAACCAGCGGCCGATAAGGCCGGCCCGGCGCCTCGCCGTCGACCCTACCTGATCCGGCGGACGGTTGGGGCGGCGTACGCCTGCTGTTCCGCCGGTTCGGGACCGCCCGAGGAGCTCCGAGCACGTGTCTCGGTCCGCGGGAGCGGTGAGTGTCTGAAGAGGCTCTCTCCGCGGCACAGCCGGCCGGGCGACCGGGGGAGGCCGGGCCGGTGCGCGCGGAGGCTGAGCGCTCAGCGCGGTCAGGAGCGCGGCGATGAGGTGCTCGGGGGTGCTTTGGGGCCGGTCGAGGCGGCGTGTTCGGGAGGAGCCTGGGCTTTGGCCGGGCTTCCGGGCGCCTGACGGCTTGCGGCCGCAGGCCGCGAGGGGATGGTGTCGACGTGCGTCAGACCGGCTTGACTTACCCCCACCGGTGAGGGATGCTCGGCCAGCCCGCCGAGCACCCCATGCAGCTGACTGGCCGCACAGTCGCCGGGTCTGTCCGCGCCGCGTATGCGACGCGGCCAATTGTGGTCGCGCGTGTGCGAGGCGGCCGATTCTGGCCGAGGCTCGCGTTGACTGTGCTGCTGGTGGCGGTCTCGTTCGCACTGGCGCCGTCGACCGCGGTCGGCGCGGCGTGCCCGAGCCTGGATACGAGCTGGACCGGCAACTGCGGGCCGACGTTCGCGGTGCCGAACTGGACCGACGCCGGCGGTTGGACCGATCCGTCGAAGTACTCGACGATCCAGCTGGCCGACGTCAACGGCGACGGACGCGACGAGCTGCTGGCGCGCAACGACCGGGGCTTGGAGATCTACTGGTTCGACACGAGCCTCGGGCAGTGGCGCCCTCAGGTCGACGGCAACGGGGTGCAGCAGGTTCTGACCGACTTCGCCTCGCCGGTGCCCTCAGAAAGTCCGGCGACGGATTGGACCAAGCCGGAGTACTACTCGACGATCCAGGCCGCGGACATCGACGGCCAGCCGGGTGCGGAGATCCTGGCCCGCTTCTCGCGAGGCATGAGCGTCTACAAGTACGCGCCGCCCGCGGGCGGCCGCAGCGACGGCGGCACGTGGAACCGGATCGGCACGGGGGGGCCGTTCTCCGACGCGGACGGCTACGACGACCCAAGCCTGTACTCGACAATCCGCGTCGGGCAGTTCAATCCGAACGTGCCGCCCCTGCTCTTCGCCCGCCAGCACAGCACATCTGGTGATCCAACACTGCGGTTTTTCACCTTCGGGGGCTCCGTCTGGCAACCGGTGCAGGGTACGCGGTCCGTGGATATCTTCACCGATCAGAACTGCTCGACCCCGTCGTGCTACCTCATCCTGCAGACCGCCAACCTCCCTCCTGACGGCCTGGACCTTACGAACAACACCGCGGAGGTCGTGGGTCGCACGGCCGTTGGGGTGTCCGCGTGGGACCTCGCCAGCACCGCCGGGGATTGGAACTGGTTCACCAATCCCAGCTTCAGCCCGTATTCCGCGCCGTTCACTGATCAGCCCGGTGGGCAGGCGCAGCTTGACTGCCCGTTCTCGAATGACGGTGCGACCGGGCCCGGCAGCGGCGATTGCCTTGGCAGCAGTCCCTCCTACTACGAAACTCTGCAGACCGCGAACGTCATCCCGCCGGGGTACGGGCCGGGCGACGAGCTGCTCGCACGCACCAGCGACGGGCTGCGGGTGAGGAGGTGGACGTGCTGCTTTGGTCCGGGGTGGTGGCCGTGGATCACGAGCCAAGACCCGCTACCCGCGTTGGGGGGCGCGCCGTCCGCGCTACAGCCCGGGGAGTGGGGGTCGATCCGGACGGGCGACATCGATGGGGACGGTACGGATGAGGTGCTGGCCCTCGACGGCAAGGCGCTGCAGGCGTGGTCGAACCTCGGCGCCTTCTCTTCCTTCACGTGGAAGCAGCTGCAGCCCTCGACGCCGCTGGCGCTGGCCGGCGACCCGTGGTTGTCCCATCCGGAGTATTACTCGACGATCCAGACCGGCGACGTCGACGGCGACAAGCGCGACGACGTGGTCGCGCGCGGCCCGTCCGGGATCCGGACCTGGTTCTACGACCGGCGCGGGACGGGTGGCTGGGAGCGCTATCTGCCCGAGGGCTACCCGGCGTTCCCGAGCGCCGGTCAGCAGGCCGCGTTCACCGCTTTGACCGCGCTGGCCAAGAGCGACGGCGTGATCCCCGAGACCGCGGCGTCGGTGCGCGACGTGTGGTCGTCGGAGAACGCGCCGCAGGCCTCGGACCTGCAACAGCTGCAGCAGGGGCTGGTCTCGATCGCGAACTGCACCGGCCCGGGACCCGGCAACCCGCCGAGCTTCCAGGCGTGCACGCCGCCGGCCGGGAGCAGCGGCTTCGCGGCGGCGGACTGGACCGCGGTGGTCAACGAGATGCTCGCCGAGATCTACGCCGCCGTCGAGGTGGTGAACTTTTTCGCGCAGCTCGAGAGCATGCGCACGAGCCTGTTTATCGCCGAGGGCGCTGAGCTGCCGGCGATCGGGTCGAACCTCGGGCTGCAGGCGGCGGCGGGATCGACGACGCAGTTCGATGCGCTGGAGCTCTGGAGTGTGGTCTTCGGGATCGCGGGCTCGCTGGCCAGCGTCGGGTCGCCCGCGGCGGGCGCGCCCCTGTCGGTCGCCTCGTATCTGCTGTCGGCGATCGCGTCGTCCTCGCAGACGGCGGTGAGCTCGTTCTTCACGACGTACGCCGGGCTGCAGAACCAGTTCGCGCAGATGGCCTCGGAGGTCGACAAGGCGATGCTGGTCCAGAGCCAGCAGGTGCGCCAGGACGCCGGGCTGCTCGGCCTCGTCGGCCAGCTGCGCTCGCGCGGGACCTGGGCGCTCGACGCTATCGGCATCGCGAGCGCCGCCAACCAGGGCTTCGCCACCTGGGTCTACCGGGCGCTCATGCCGACGATCTACGACCGCTGGCAGGTCACGAACTGCTTCGCGAGCCCAAAGAGCACCCACTACTGCGTCGGCGCGTCGGGGACAGGCGTGATCGGCAACAGCAACAACTTCACGACGATTGGGCTGCCCCCCACCACGGATTCGTTCGGTCTTGACGCGACGCCGTGCACCTACCAGGTGACCACCGGTGACTACGACTGCCGCTACGACTCGAATTCCCCGCCGGCCGATCTCATGAGCCGGATCTGGGGGCCGGTGGCACCGACATGCCTCTACCAGCCCGGCAACGCGCAGACGGCGTGGACCTTCGGCTGCTCGGCCGGCGTCGACGTCAACACCAGCATCGGCCAGAACGGCTGGGGCTTCACCAGCTACCACCGCACCCCCGCTATCGACACTGCGTCGGCCCAGCTGGCCGCCGCGCGGGACGGCCGGCGAGCGCCGATCGTGCTCGGCCGGCCCCGGGTCGGGCGCCGCCGCGCCGGGCGCGGCCGCGCGTACCTGCGCGCCGACGTCAGCATCCCTCGTAGCGTGCGGCTCGCCGGCGCGACCGTCACCCTGGACCGACTGCTTTTCGAGCGCGGGGGGCACGGCGAGCTGACGCGACCGCGCGGCGGTCGAGCGCCGCGGCCGCTCAAGCTCAGACGCACCTCCGCCGGCCGCTTCGCCGCGGGCACCACCGGCCGCCCGCGCGTGCGTCTGGTGCTGCGCCGCGTCGACCGGGGCGCGCGGGTCGCGCTGAGGCTGCGGATCGGCGCCCCCGCCTTCCGCACGCCGCGGGTTTGCCACGCGTTGCCGGCGGCGATCGCGCTCGACACCCCGCCGCTGGAGCTCCAGTCGCGCCTGCGCATCAGCGACGGGCGCACGCGCCGGCTCGTGCGCCTGACCCACCCCGTGCGCTGCGTCCGCGACCGGCGCGGCAACATGGACAGGCTCGTGCCCGTGCGCCCGCGCCGGCACCGCAGCCGCGGCGGACTCGCGGTCACGCTCCGCGGCCCGCGCCGCGTGCGGCCCGGCACCACCGCCCGGTACGTCGCGCGCGTGCACAACCGCCGCCGCGGAAACGACCGGCTGCGCTCGTCGCTCTGGGACGTCACGCTCGCCGCCTTCCGCGGCCGCAGGACTCGAATCTCCGAGCTGCGCCGCGGCCGCTCGCACAGCGTCACCTTCACCCGCCGGGTGCCGCGCACCGCGCGACGACGCTTCTGCGTCGACGTCGTGGCCACCGCCGCGGGCGCCCGCCCGGCAAGCGCCCGCGTCTGCGTGCCGATTCGGGCCGCCCGCGCACTCGCCGCCACGGGTGATGCGCTCGCGGCTCGGAGCCGCTGACGCCGCGGCCGGACCTCGCCGTCGGCCCCGGGATCCCGCGCCAACATCATCAGGGCATCCTCCGCCTTGACGATCCGCCTAGTGCCAAGCGCTGCGGGGATGCCGCGCGGCATAGCAGGCGAGGGGTAAGGGCTCGAAGCCAAGCTCCTCCCGGGCGCCACACGGCGACCGGGCCCGACGGCCGTTCCGTGGACCAGCTCAAGCGCACTCGATGTCCTCAACCTCCCACCCATTCGCCGGTCGTCACCCGAGCAGCACCAATGGACTCGAAAGCACGAATCCCTCGCTAGCACAGGCAACAGCGGTAGAACACGCTGCGTCGGCGAGTGACCCCTGAGCCCGTCTCTGAGGCTCCGACTTTCGATTCGCCGGCCGCTCGCTGACGGCACGAGCGAGAGTTCGCCATCGGCCCCGCAAGCCGAACGGCGGATTCTGGCGGTCATTGCAACAGCAGCTCCGAGAGGCGTTCGGTGGGGTTGGCGAACTCGAGGCGCTTGCGCGGGCGTTCGTTGAGCTCGCCGGCGACGGCGTCGAGTTCGGCCTCGGTCACCGTCGACAAGTCGGTGCCCTTCGGGAAGTACTGGGGCAGCAGCCCGTTGGTGTTCTCGTTGGACCCGCGCTGCCAGGGCGCGTGTGGGTCGCAGAAGAAGACCTCGATGCCGGCGTCGACGTGCACCTGCTTCCAGTCGCGCATCTCCGGGCCCTGATCCCAGGTCAACGAGCGCCGCAGCGCCTCGGGCAGCGTCTGCACCTTGCGCGCGAGCGCGGGCGCGACGTGCTCGGGCCTGTAGCCATCCGGCAACGGCAGGAGCATGGCGAAGCCGCTGGCGCGTTCGACCAGCGCCGAACAGTCGCAAGGCTCGACGAAGAGCAGCTGCGCAGCCTCACAGAGCTGCTTGTCGACGAACTCGGTACTGGAACCCGGCAAATTCGAGTGTGCGAGCCAGCGCGGAGTGAAGGAGAACGCGGGGGGCGTTTGGCGCCGCCGGATGAGGGTCTCGCTAGCTGACGCCCGGTGCGCGTGCTTTTCGGGTCGCCCAACTGAGGTAGTACCGAGAACGCAGCGCGGCGAGGCCCTGGTCGCGAGTGGGATATTCCTCCATTCCGACCGCCGTCCCACGCCACACCGTCCACACCTGGCAGAAGCGCGCGTCAAGCTCCACGCCGCTCGCTCGACCGCGAGCGTAGCCATGCACGCTGGCAATCACCCGATCACCGACCTCCGTCAGGTCGTCTAGATCGAGCCGCAGGCTGTCAAAGGTGCTGAGCCAATCCTCGACGTAGCGCCGCACTTGCTCGCGGCCGCGGTACACGCGCGCGACGGGGCTTGCCTCAAGCGGCCGCCACTCGAAGTCGGGGTCCATGTGCGCCAGCATCCCATCGACATCCCGCCGGTTCAGCGCGTCGATTATCACGCGCACTAGCTCGACGCCGGAATGCATGAGCGGCACAAGTATCGCGTCGCTGGCTCTGGCTCGGCACGGCGCCGTACACCTTGGCCACTCCTGTCAGCGACCCGACGGAAAGCCTCAATTGCTCGCTGCGCCTCGCCGGACGCGCGGCTGGCCGATACCCGAGCGCGTCGAAGCCGAAGTATGCGTCGTAGGGACCTTTACTCGCCCTGGCGATGATGAGCCAGAGCGAGATTGCCGGTGCTGCTCCTCGACGGAACCCGTTGCGGCGAGATGCTTGCTCAGTAGAGAAACAGGAGCGACGAGCGCGTCAAGTCAGTGCCGGCAGGCACCCCGTTTTGTCCCAACGGAGTGTCCGGTGGGCGCCGACGGAGACGCGAGCCGGGCGCAAAGCGAGAGCGCCGATCGTGCTCTAGATCAAGAACCGGTCGTCCTACCCGGGTCCGCTGCGGCGACTAAGACCCGCGTGCGATAGCCCGGTCCATCGCCTCGAGCGGGCTTTCGACCACCTTGCCGTGCCCAGGCGCCACTCGGGCGGGCTCGAGAGCGCGCAATGCCCGCGCGCTTTCGAGCTCCGTGGGACGGTGGTAGGTGAACAGGGCGAGCGGGAAGATCGGATTCAGCTTCGCGGAGGTCGCGACGCCGCCGACGGTCGAGTAGACGTCACCGCAGTAAAGCGTGCCGTCACGGGGGTCGAGCAGGGCGACGTGGCCGGGGGTATGGCCGGGGGACGCGATCACCTCGAGCGAGCCGACCCGATCGCCTGGGTCGACGGTTCGGTCGGGCTTGGTCTCGGTGCCCGGGTAGCCGCCGCGGAGCTTGTCCTTCGGCTCGTCCGGATCGAGACTCATGTCCCTGGCCAGCAGCCGGGCATCGCGGGTCGAGATGATCACCTCTGCCTCCGGAAGCTTCTCCTTCAGCGCGTCGAGCGAGCCGATGTGGTCGGCATGGGCGTGGGTGAGGAGGATGCGGACGATCGGCGCACCGTCTGCCTCGGCACCCGCGATGATCTTGCCCGCGGAGCCCCCAATCATCGTGTCGATCACGGTCAGCCCATCGGTCTCGCGCACGAGATAGGCGTTCACCAACCTCAGCCGGCTGATCCGATTCACATCAGGCATCGAGCGGCCGAGGCTACCAACGGGATGGCCAAGCCGGATGCGGAAGTCGGAAGTGACTTCGCCGGGTGTCGCACCCGCTTAACCGCGAATCGGGGCGGCGGCGCTCGCTGCTCGACACATGCGGGAGGAGCGAGACTGCCGAGAGCGTGAGCTCTCCCTTCCGCCCGAATAGCGGGCGTGCGGGAGCGCCCGTGCTGACGAGCGCTCCGGACGACCAGCAGCAGCCCAGACTGGCAGTGCTGCTTCTCGACGCAACCAGTTGCGGCGACGTGCTTGCTCCTCCACAAACTCAGCACTGATCCGGGACGCGGTTAAGGGGCCGGACGACGACTTAGTTTCGTCCTTTGCGGGCACTCACGCAGCGCCGGGTGAGACGCCTGGAACCGGCGGAAAGCAGGCGCGCTGAGGTGCCGTCGGCCCGGAGGATCGGGCGGCGTGGGCCCGCGGCGCCGTTGAGCATGAGGAGGTGGCGGTCAGGGGCTGAGCCTCGTTGCCGCGCTCGCGAGGGTCGCGGAAGGACATCGCGGACGGCGCTCAAATTGTCGGGCGCGCGTGCAGTGGGGGTGCTGGCGCAAGTGGAGCGGCAGCGCCGCCGGCCTCACGGTTGGCGCGCTCGAGCCCGTGCTGTAGGGGGATCCGCTTGCGCGTCCTGGCTTGGCTGATGCTTGGCCCGTGCTGCGCGCTGGGGTAGAACGGTCCGCATGGCGTCGAACGAGAGGCGCCAGACATTCCGACCGGCGGACGGGCGAGGTGGGAGCCGCTCGAGGGTTGGCCGCGGGACGGAAGCGCTTGCGTCGCAGACGTCGCGCCGAGAGGCGCATTTACCGGTCTCGCCTCAAGCGCGGCACGCGCATTCCCGCGCATTTGCATCCGGGCGCGGTCGAGCAAATGTCGTTGAGGGCGTGGTCGAGACCACGGGCGGCCGCCGGTGCAAGGGGGCGAGTCTTGGACATCGCCGCCCGGCGTCGAGCACGGCCCGCACCTTGCTGTCACTGACGTCGAGTTCATCACGATCATTATCGGCGCTGAGGGGACGGTGATCGTCGAGTCGCCGGCCGCGACGCAACAGCAGGCCACAGGAAGCGCCGCGCCGGGCGGCAGGATCTCGGTGTCAGCCGGTGCCGTACGAGGGAAAGGCATTTACGGCCGCCCGCAGGCCCTCGTAGTCAAGGCGGCAGGCCGGGCAGCTGCGTAGATGCGCGGCGGGGCCCGGAAAGCGCGTCGCCGGATCAATGCTGGAGAGGTCCGCCTCGACGTAGAGGTCGAACACATCCAGGGTCGCCTGGCAACCCGGGTCTTCAGGGTCGAACGGCAGCAGCTCGTCGAGGTTCGGTGGCTCGTCGCTCATCGTGGCTCCGGGGTGGCACTCACAGCGTAACCGGCGCCGGCAAGGCTCGTGCGCAGCTTTCGCCGGGCGTCGAACAGCGCCTTGTAGACGGCGTTGCGGTTGCTGCCGAGCTCGGCCGCGAGCGCGTCGACCGGCACATCGTCGAGAGCAATCGCCACGAACACCTTGCGCTGGTGCTCCGTCAGGTCCTGTTCAACCGCCCGCGCCAGCGCCCCGAGCAGCTCGCGCTGCTCGGCGCGCTGGTCAGGCGCCGTGGCCAGGCGATCGGCGATCCGATCCGGGTCGACCGGCTCGTCGACGGTCGCCGGGCCGGTGCGCCAAAAGTGCCGGCCGATCTTGGTCGAGACCTGGAACATCACGAACTTGTAGGCCCAGGTCGTGAAGCGGCTCTCGCCCCTGAACTCGTCGAGCTTGGCCATGATCGACACCAAGGCGTCGTTGGCCGCCTGCTGCGCGATGTCCTCGAGCTCCGGCCCGCCCACGCGAAGCAACCCACGACGCCGCTGGCACTCGAACCGCGCCACCCGCAAGAGCAGGTCGCGCAACTCGGCGACCGTGTTGTCCCGCCGCACACCCGACCCCCGTAGGCCGGCCATCCACTCGACGACGGTCCTGTCGGCGGCGTCTGCGGACACCAGGTGCAGATCCTAAACCCGGGTAAGACCGGCGGCTCCGCTGTGACTAACCGATTGTCCGACAACAACCGCGACCAGGAGCCCCAAATGACGACACATCACACAGTGGAAGTCGACGGTCTGAACGTCTTCTACCGGCAGGCCGGTGACCCGACGAGCCCGAAGCTGCTGCTGCTCGGCGGCTTCCCGGCCTCGTCGCATCAGTTTCGCAACCTGATCCCCGCCCTCGCCGACCGCTTCCACGTCGTGTCACCCGACTACCCCGGCTTCGGCAACAGCGACATGCCGGACCCGGCGGACTGGGACTACACCTTCGACCATCTCGCCGAGGTCGTCGAGGGTCTGCTCCAGCAGATCGGCTTCACCGGCCCGATGGGCATCTACATGCAGGACTACGGCGGCCCGATCGGCAACCGCAT
>Ga0081538_10004923_pt1 | contig 12164 bp, 8 predicted proteins | sample TabmetS5T2R1_FD_71022 | JGI IMG/M metagenome (GOLD analysis project Ga0081538, IMG submission 71022) | Tabebuia heterophylla rhizosphere microbial communities from the University of Puerto Rico - S5T2R1 | ecosystem: Host-associated > Plants > Roots > Rhizosphere ... | reverse complement strand
CCCGCGACCCGCCGGGGGGAGGCGTCTTGATCGTCCTGGTAGAGCACGCTGGGCTTGATGGCGAGCTCCAGCCAATCGGTGACCCCGAACCCGAAGCTGAACGGGGCGGTCAAGCTATGGGATTGGGTGGTGGTTTCCAGCTCGATGCCGGCCTCCACCTCCACGTCCCCCCGTTCGACGGGGTACGCGTCCTCGGTCACCAACGGTCGCCCGGCGTCGCTGTTGAGGGAGAGCCCCCAGAGTCCGACGATCACCAGCACTCCGGTCCGAATGGCCACGTGAGTTGGCCGCATGCCTCCTCCTTTCCCACGGTCTACCGCAGCATCCACACCAACACCGTCCCGCCATACCCAGGTACTTCCTGCACGGTCGGGCTGATGGCCCCGTGCCCTTCCATTGACGGCTAGTCATCCTCGCCGGCGTCCTGATTCGTGGCGAACAGCAGGCCGTCGGCGAGGGCGGCGTTGTTCACCCCTTGCACCTTCTGGGGGTGCAGGGAGGCCAGCCGGGCCGGGCTGCCGGCCGCAATACGGGCCACCGGGGTCGCCTTCCCGGGCGTGAACACGGCGACGCGATAGCTCCCCACCTGCGTCACGTAAGCCTTCCCGTCAGGCGCGAACACGATGTTGTGCGGCTGCGACAGTCCCTTCACCACCTGCACGGTTTTGGCCGCTGCCAGATCGATCACCGACACGGCATTCCCCGCGACATTGGCCACCCAGAGGAACTGGCCATCGGGGGAGAGGGTGGCATGCTCAGGCCCCTTCGCCCGCACCTGAATCTTTTTCTCCACCCGCAGGGTCGCCGCGTCGACCACGGTCACGTCGTTCGTGCCCGTGCCCGTGGTATAGACCTTGCCCGCGGCCGAGAGCACGGTCATGTGGGGCCGCTTGCCGACCGCCACGCGGGAGATCATCTGATCGGTGGCCGCGTCGATCACCACGAGATCATGGGAATCGCGGTTGGCCAGGAACACCAACCCCGTCAGATCCGAGGCGGCCTGGGCACCGGCCACCAGGCCGGCGAGGACTATGCCTGTAAGTCCGAGAATCCACCAACGCTGATGCGAACGCATGGGTCGTCTCCTTTCCACGTGTCATGCGTGATCAAAACACCAGGGACTGCCGACCAAGCGCCGTGAGGCCTCACACCAACGGGGTGGACGTATGCCCGGCGATGCGGCACCCGCATGCGATCGAGGCTAGGCTGTCGTGTCTTGGCCCATGAGCCAGTGATGCTGAAGAGGAAATTGTGGTGTCACAGGCACGTATCGTGGCGGAGAGTAGCGGTAGGACAGGACATCAAAAACCCCACCTGTGACCTGAGGTGAGGTGCGTGAACATAGTCGTCCTGACGCTCCTCGTGCCGCGAAGGAGTGTACGTCAAGGCTATAGAGGCCGGTCTCCTGACTCACGGCTCATCCTACTTGCCAACGCCTTCCTAGCGATCTTCCCGCCAGTGGCTGCTCCTGTTGGCGTTCGTCCCCGTTCACAGTGGCGCGTCCGTGAGGGAATTACACCCTCTTCCCGTAAGCTCCACCTCTATAGCTAGCCTTGCAAAACGTCAGCCAGTCATATCATGGGGTGTTACAAATGTCAAGTCCGGCGTCACCGCTCTTGCGGGCCGGTTTGGATGCAGCCATGGATTGCCCCCTAGTTACTCAACGGATGGCCTGTGCAGATGACACCTAGTCTGCCTCAACCCAACGGGGGGCGCTGGTGAGCCCAGGGGGCCAGCGCCTCGAAGGCCGCTGCCGCTCGCAACACCAGTGCATCCGTGAGGCGCGGCGCGGTGATCTGCAAGCCCACCGGCAGCCCTGCGCGTGTCCAGCCGCAGGGCACGCTCGCCGCAGGGTAACCGATCAGACTGAGCGGGAAGGTAAAGGCCAGCCAGCCCAGACGGGTGACCTGGCGTCCCGCAATCTCTGCATGCGCTTGCACGTTTACCGGCGGCGGCGGTGCTGCCATGGTGGGCGTCAGGAGGAGATCGTACTGGGTGAAGAAGCGTACGAACGTCTCGTTGAGGGTGCGCCGGACGTTGGAAGCTCTGACGAAATCCACTGCGCTCCAGCGCATCCCTGCCTCGATCTGGACGGCCAGGGAAGGATCAAAGTGGTCGCGCTCGGCAGGCCATCGGTCCGCGACTCTGGCGGCGCGGCCGGCGGTCGTAAGGATCTGATAGGTGTCGGCGGGGTCGGGGAACCCTGGATGGGCCTCCTCCACCCGGCAGCCAAGATCGGTAAAGCGCTTCGCCGCCGCCTCCGCAAGCTGTCGCACCTCTTCGTCCACGGCCGCATAGCCCCAATCCGGGCTCCACGCCACGCGCGACCCTTGAATCCCCCGGTCGAGACCTGTGAGATAATCGACTTCCACGCCGGGCAGGGAGCTCAGATCGCGTCGGTCTGCCCCCACCATGCAGCTCAGCATCAGAGCGGCATCGCGCACGGTCCGCGTCATCGGGCCCGTGTGCGAGAGCGTCTCCAATCCCCCGAAGGTCGGTGCCATCGCCACCAGCCCCAGCGTGGGTTTCAGGCCGAAGATCGCACAGCAACTCGACGGAATCCGGATCGATCCGCCCGCGTCGGTTCCCACTGCCAGCGGTCCCAGCCCCGACGCCACCGCCGCGGCGGCGCCGCCGCTGGAGCCTCCCGGCGTATGCTCCAGGCTCCAGGGGTTGCGGCTGGGGCCGAAGACCAGATTGTCCGTGACCGCTTTGTGGCCGAATTCCGGGGTGTTGGTCTTGCCCAGGATGATGGCTCCGGCGCCCTTGAGGCGTTCGACCACGGGCGCATCTTCGTCGGGGATGAACTGCTCATAGATCTTCGAACCGTGCGTGGTGCGCACCCCCTTGGTGGTCACCAGATCCTTGATCGATACCGGGATGCCGTGCAGCGTTCCAAGCGCGTCTCCGCGCATGACGGCAGCCTCGGCCTCCTTGGCCGCGGCGCGCGCGGCGGCGGCCGTGACCGTGCAGTAGGCGTTGAGCATGGGGTTAAGCCGTTCGATGCGCGCAAGCACGGCGTCCACCACCTCCACCGGAGAAACCTTCTTGGCGCGGATTGCCTGCCCCAGCTCCAGGGCTGGCAGATAACATAACTCGATCGCATCCATGGCGTACCCCCCGAAGACATCTGTGAAACGGCTGATGCCGGCCTGTTCCGCTGCGCTCGGTGGAACCCCTGACACAGAGGGTGAGGCGTAAGTCCTGCACCAGGCCGCAGGCTTGGTTCGGCTCGCAACGGTAGCATGCCGGGTAGTCGCTGTCAATCTGGGGCGCCGCCGATCACCGACGGGGGCTCTGTCGACTGCGAGCCCCACCTGGCACACGCTTTGGCATAACCGGTGATACGGCCCCCCATGTGCGGCACGCTGCCAGCCAACCATGCCTCCACTGGTGAAACAGCCGCCAGTCAAGGGAAGGTTGTGCGAACGACTGAAAATGCTGTAGAAGTATCGGACTGGACGTTGCCAGATGAGTTTTCAAAAGGAGAGATTGTTATGGAAATGGCTCGAAGCAAGCAGAGGGGAGCCACCAACGAGCCCAAGGTTGCATGGCTGGTTATTTTCGCCATCATGCTCGGGCTATCCGAGCTCTCCGCACAACAGCCTCCCGCACCGCAAACCTATCCGCAAAGGGACTCGGAAGCGTTCCTCCGGGACTGGGAAGTGGTGAAACACCGGACACGGGCGCACCCCGGGAAGACTCGATGGCTGCTCGCGGTGATCGTAGGCGTGTTGTTGGCGGTCGCCTGCCACATCCTCCCCTACTCCCCGACAACCGCAGAGGGTGCCGACGCAAAGCCGTCTTGGCGCTCCGCGAGGGCGCCTGCCGCCAGCCTTGCGGAGTCGATCTACCGGCTACCCGTTTACGTAAGCGTGCTCCACACGGCGGCCCACCCGGACGACGAGAATAACGCCTTACTGGCATATCTGGCCCGTGGCGTCTTCGCCCGGACGGCATACCTTTCCTTGACCAGGGGCGACGGCGGGCAGAACCGGCTCGGCCCCGAGCTGTTTGAAGCCCTAGGGGTGATCCGAACGGAAGAATTGCTAGCGGCTCGACGGGTGGATGGGGCCGAGCAGTTCTTCACTCGCGCCTACGATTTTGGCTTCTCGAAGAGCGCCGACGAAACGCTAGCGAAATGGGGCCACGAGGAGATTCTCGGGGACATCGTGCGCGTCGTTCGCACGTTCCGACCCGACGTCATCATCTCCCGATTTTCAGGTACGCCCTTGGACGGCCATGGCCACCATCAAGCGGCAGGCATCCTGACCCGCGAGGCCTTTTTTGCGGCCGCTGATCCGGAGCGCTTTCCTGAGCAGATCGCCCAGGGGTTACGGCCGTGGCAGGCGCAAAAGCTGTTCTGGAACGAATTTCGCTCCTCGCGGCGATCGGGGCCGACAGAGGGACCAAGGGAGGTGACCACGGATCTGGGGGCGTACAGCCCGCTCTTGGAAAGCACATACTATCGCCTGGGCGTGAGAGCACTAAATCTCCACCGGTCCCAGCTGGCCCCCCGACGGCCACGCCGTGGGGAGCGTCTGGATGGCTTTCGACGCCTGGACGTGGAAGGCGGTGGCCCCTCGAACAGTCTGTTCGACGGCATGGACCTAACGCTGGTCCGCGTCGCGGACGTTGTCCGGGAAGGTTCTGCCGAGCGCGAGCGACTGCGCGCCGAGCTCCAAGCGATTCAAGCCGACGCAGAAGCGGCGGCGGAACGCTTCCGTCCCCGGCAGCCATCCGCCATCGCGCCGCTTCTCTGGCAGGGTCATGGGCGCGTTCGCCGCCTCCGAGAGGCGCTGCGCTCCTGGGGGTTAGATGCCCTGGCGGCTGACCGGATCGACCATGCCTTGAGCGTGAAGGAGCAGGAATTCCGCGCGGCCCTGGAGCGCTCGCTGGGTTTGGAGATCGAGGCGGTTGCCGCGTCGCAGAGCGCCGTGAGAGGGGGAGCGCTGGCCGCGGGGCTTGCGATGACCAACCACAGCCCGTTCACCATCGGCCTCGAAGAGGTGCATCTGAGGGCGCCGGGCGGGTGGGAGGTCACACCTCCGCCGTTCCAGAAAGTCCTGCTCGCGCCCCAGCAGGGGGTCGAGCTTGAATTTCAGGTGGCCGTCCCGGCAGAGGCGGCACTAACCCAGCCCCATTGGTTGGCAAGCCCACGCGTCGGAGACCGCTTCAGCATGACGGACCCCAGGCATCTCATCTATCCGTTCGCTCCCCCGTTGCTCGGCGCCTCGTTGCGATGGCGCATACACGGGGATGGGTTCTCCGGCGCCGTGGCCTCGGAGTGTGCCGTCGAATTTCCGATCGCAGGACGCAGTGCCGGCGACATGGCGGAGTTGATTCGCGTGATACCCGAGCTGTCGCTCTCCCTTGAGCCGCACATTCTCATCACCCCGCTGACAGATCGGCCGCTAAAAAAGCAGGTGAGCGTGACCGTGATAGGGAATATCACCGGCGACGCTGTGCTCCGGCTGCAAGTACCCACGGGCTGGAGCGTGGAGCCCTCCGAACACCGGCTCACCATCGCGGCCGCAGGGCAGGAGGCGACGCAGAGGTTCTCGATTCAAATCCCAGCCCTGGCGGAGGGTAGCTTCCACATCCAGGCGGTGGCAGACTTCCAGGGGAAACGTTTCTCGAGCGGCTACCGTCTCATGGAGTATCCACACATCCGCAGCCATCTGCTCTACCGCGAGGCCGTGACGCGGGTGGAGGTGTTCAGGGTGGAGACAGCCCCGCACCTGAAAGTCGGCTATGTCACGGGGGCGGGGGATGGCATCCCTGGCGCCATCGAACAGCTCGGCGTAGAGGTGAACCTGCTATCCGCCGAAGACCTCGTTTCGGCGGACCTGGGGCGATACGACACCATTGTGGTCGGAATGCGTGCATACGAATTCCGACCGGACCTGGTGGCCAACCAGCAACGTCTCATGGACTACGTCCGGGAGGGCGGCACCTTGATCGTCCAGTACCATACTCTCGCCTCCGACGGGGTCGCGTTTACCCCCTATCCGGCGAAACTCAGCCGCTCCCGGGTGGTGGACGAGACTGCGCCAGTGACCGTCCTTGCACCGGAACACGCCATCTTTCGATGGCCGAATCTCATCACGGAGGAGGATTTCAGCGGTTGGATTCAGGAGCGTGGCCTGTATTTTCTCGAACAATGGGATGAGCGCTTCACACCGCTGCTCGAATCCCACGATCCGGGGGAGTCGCCTCAACGTGGGGGGATGGTGATCGCGGCATATGGCAAAGGGACATTCGTGTACACCGGCTATGCGTGGTTTCGCCAGCTGCCGGCGGGTGTGCCCGGGGCATTGCGCATCTTCGCGAACTTGATCAGCTTGCCGCGAGCGCCGTAAGCCTCTTTGGAGGTATTATGCCGAGCATACCCACCGCCTTGCAGCGGATGTTGTATACTACTGCACTCGGTGAATACGTCTGGGACATCAACGATCGATGGGGGAGGAGTCATGAGCAACACACCAAGTGGGTCTCGGCCGGCCTATTTTACCAACGTGCTGCAAGCCGTTGACGCCCTGCGGCCGGAACTGGTGGACATCAGTCTGGATATTCACGCCCATCCGGAGCTGAACTATCAGGAATACCATGCCGCGCAAGTCTTGGCCGATGCGCTGGAGCAGCATGGCTTCGAGGTGGAGCGCGGGGTCGGCGGCGTGGACACCGCGTTCCGCGCCATCATGCGGGGCGGTAATGGGGATGGCCCGACGGTGGCGTTACTGGCGGAGTATGACGCCCTGCCGGGCATCGGCCACGGTTGCGGCCATAACCTCATCGCCATGTCCAATCTGGGCGCTGGACTTGGCATGAAGGCCGCCGTGAAATCCCTGGCCGGTCGCCTCGTGATCCTGGGCACACCCGCGGAAGAGGGGGGCGGTGGGAAGATTCGCCTTCTCCATGCCGGCGTGTTCAAGGGCATCGACGTGGCGCTGTCGTCCCATCCATCGTCCAACCGGACCATCATTCCCGTCGACATCCCAAAGGACCAGAGTTGGAGCCTGGCAATGGTGGGGTATCGCTACGCCTACCACGGCAAGGCGGCGCACGCGGCCGTGGTGCCGCACGAAGGCATCAACGCTCTGAATGCCGTCATCCACCTGTTCACAGGCATCGACGCCTTGCGCCAGCATCTGCGGGAAGATGTGCGCATCCACGGCATCATCACCGACGGCGGCAAAGCGGCCAACGTGGTGCCGGATTTCGCCGCTGCCGATTTCATGCTGCGATCGAGAGACCGGGATTACTTGCATGAGGTTGTGGACAAGGTCCGTCGCGTGGCCGAAGGGGCAGCGCTGCTCACCGGCGCGCGCCTAGAGATTCTACCAGCCCACCCCATGTATGAGAACGTGCGGCCCAATGCGGTCCTGGTGAGAACCGCGCGCGCCAACGCCGAGGCGGTTGGGATGCCCATCGATGCCACCCCCTCGGGCTGGAACGGCGGCGGCGCCTCTACCGACTTCGGCAACGTCAGTCAAGTGCTACCGGCCTACTATCTACGCTTCGCTGTCAGTAAGGAACCCGTCCCTGGCCACTCCACAGCGATGACGGAGGCGGCCAAATCAGCACTGGCCCATGACAGCGCCATCGCCACCGCCAAAGTGTTAGCCTTGACGGCATGCGATCTACTGACAAATCCGGCGCTCGTCGAAGCAGCGCGAGCCGACTTTGCGGATCGGACGACGTAGCCCCTCGCCGCCACGCCATGCGGCTATGCACGCGGGAGGAAGTTTGGACGGGACCCGACCGTTCGCCGGCTGATGTGCCAACCTTCTCGTTTCCCAAGGTCTGTAGGGCCACTGGCTCGGTGCGGGGATGGGGCCCTGGGTGGTTCACGATTTAGCCCTCAACGGCTGATAGATGAGGTTTCGCACCTCCCAGATCTCCGGGAAGAGAGGATTCTCCATGCCGTCGATCGCCACTTTTTGTAAGTATCGTAGACCCGTCGAGCCACCCGTTCCAGTGTTCTGGCCGATGACCCGTGCAACGGTGACGAGGTGCCTGAATCGCCATTGGCGAAACGCGTCTTCGATATCAATCAGTTTCTCCGCTAACTGAAACAGCGACATATATTTCTGGGGCGTCGAGTAGACCGCGTGCCAGCATCTATAGGCGGGCTGCGAGTATTGGTGGCCGTCTGAGAAGTCCTCCCGTTGGGACTTGGGCCGCAGTCCCGACTTCGGGAACCTGGCGCTCAGCAGGTATAAGGTGGCGTCATAAATACTCGGCTTCCGTCGCTGGCGGAGCATCTGCTTGTGAACGTCGGATGTGCCGTGCATCGCAATGACGTCCACGTGCTTTTCGCCATCTTCCGTGTCGAAGCGCCTGACCCGCGATTTTAGGCCTAACAAGAACTCGACCATGCGGTACTGATGTGACTGGAAACCAGATGCGTTGTCCTTCCCGACCGAGTCGCGAAACACACGAAACTCGTTGGGCGTCAGGGTCGACAGCACATCCCACGTTCTGGTGAGGAGCAGAAGAATCTGCGATGCTCTGGCCAAGACTTTGTATGCGGACAGTTCGTCACGCTTGTACAGCGAGGCGATGGCGTTTTCAAACTCATGAATCAAGACCTTGAACCACAGCTCGTTCGACTGATGAATGACGATGAACAGTAACTCGCTATCCGCGTTTGTCTTGGTGTTCTGACAGCTCAGAAGCTTGTCGAGTGCCAGGTAGCTGCCGTAGGTATGTCGTCTCTGGGATGTTCCCACGGGTTTCTCCTTCTCGGCCACACCATGGTTTCGGTCATCACCGTCTTTGATGGTTCAGCATCTGGGTTTGTTGCGCACGCCACCTGGCGATGACCATCATCGGCAACAGGGTTGGGAGCGGAGCGACTGCAAGTTGAGGCCAACAGCTGTAGGGACTGCGCCGTACGCACGCGGTAGGCGGCAACGCTGGCGATGCTATGGCGTTCGCGCCTAAATGATAGTCTATGTGGCGGTGCTTGTCACTCCGGCGCATGTGCTAGCGCGGTTGGCGGGGCCGCCCAGACCGCGACGACTCGCCGCCGCGGCCCTGGGTTGCGTCATCAGACCACAACAGGTCGGTGGAGGTGTGGTACTATGGCGCACATGAATGGCCCAGCGTTTGTTTCCGCAGCGTAGCCGGAAATTCTCCTGAAGGAGTTCGTGATGGCCGGGACAAACCATCGTTTCGTCGAGACCAACGGCATCCGAATGCACGTCGCCGAGGCGGGAGAGGGGCCGCTGGTCATCCTCTGCCACGGCTTCCCTGAGTGTTGGTACTCCTGGCGGCATCAGCTGCCGGCCTTGGCGGCGGCTGGATACCATGCGGTGGCGCCGGATCAGCGCGGCTACGGACAGACGGAGCGCCCGGAACCCATTGAGGAGTACCACATCCTGCACCTGACAGCGGACATGGTGGGGCTCGTCCAAGCCCTGGGCGAGACGCGGGCGATCATCGTCGGCCACGACTGGGGGGCTCCTGTGGCCTGGCACTGTGCTTTGCTGAGGCCTGACCTTTTCGCCGGCGTCGCCCTCCTCAGCGTCCCCTATATTCAACGCTCCTGGTCGGATCCGCGGCCAACCGAGATCATGCGCCTCTTGGCGGGTGATCAACAGTTCTACCAGCTCTATTTTCAAGAGCCGGGCAAGGCCGAGGCCGAACTCGAAGCCGATGTTCGCGTCTCGCTGGCGACGGTTCTCTATTCGGCATCAGGGGACCCGCCACCCGAGCGGCGCTGGCGGTTCTTGTTCGGCAAGTCGGAGCGCTTTCTCGATAGCGGTACCATGCCAGAGACCCTTCCCCCCTGGCTGACCGAGCAGGATCTCGACGTCTTCACCGCAGCATTCGAGCACAGCGGCTTCCGTGGGGGGTTGAACTGGTACCGTAACCTCGACCGGATGTGGGAGCTGACGCGCTGCCTGTGCGGTGCGCAACTGCGCCAGCCGTCGCTGTTCATCGCCGGCGCGCTGGATGGGGTGATCACCATGTACCGGTCGGCCTTCGACGCCCTGGAAGCCACCATGCCGAATCTCCGAAGGAAAGTCCTGCTGCCCGACGCCGGACACTGGATTCAGCAGGAACGGCCGGCGGAGGTCAACCGCCTGTTGATCGAATTCTTGTCCGGCCTTTAACCGTCGCTTTCGGAGACCCGCAGGGCGGTTGTGACGGCGGACGGAATAGTGTACGATACGGCCGCTATTGATATGGGTGCATAGGCGACCCTTATCTCCGACGACCGGAATGAAGGAGAACGGTATGGCTGAAGGAACCGACCTGTTCGACATCATAAGCACGACGCGCGCCATGCGCCGTCTGAAACCCGATCCCGTCCCCGACGAACTGATCCGCAAGATCCTGGAGGCGGGTGTGTGCGCCGCCAGCGGCGGTAACCGCCAGCCCTGGCGCTTTCTGGTGGTCAAAGACCGGGCCATCAAGGAAAAAGTGCAATATTACTACAAGCGCGCCCTCGACGAGGTGGTGGGGCCGCGCTATCGTACCAGCACACCGCCCCCAGGCGTCACCCGCCAGCAGTACGATCGCCAGCATGCCGCCGTGGAATATCTGACCAACCACTTTCACGAAGCCCCGGTGTGGATCGTCGCCTGTCTGGAGGGAGGGCAAGGCACGCCCTCGCGTAGCTCTGGGGCCTCCATTTATCCTGCCGTGCAGAATATGTTGCTCGCTGCCAGAGCGTTGGGGCTTGGCGCTACCCTGACCACGCGGCATTTACAATACGAGAAGGAGGTCGAAGCTGCCTTGGGGTTGCCGGCCGGGATACATTCGTACGCCATCCTGCCCATCGGCTACCCGATGGGCCGCTTTGGCCCGGTGCGCCGCGCGCCTCTATCTGATGTCGTCTATCTCGATCATTGGGGGCAGTCCTACCCAGACGTCGGGTAGGCCAGTGTCGGGCTGACACCGGCGGGGGATGGAGGTGCAGCCGGCATCATAGGCGGAGTTCGCACGGGAGAATCAGGCGATGGACACGCGTATACTGGGACGCACAGGACTGGAAGTCACCGTAGTCGGCTTCGGCTCTATCACCATTGGCGGGTTCTTTGGCCCCGTCGACGATGCCGAGAGCGTGCAAGCGCTGCATGCCGCCGTCGACGCGGGGATGCGTTTTATCGACACCTCGGACGCCTATGGGGCCGGGCGCAGCGAGCAACTCATCGGTCGCTTTTTGCGCGAGCGCCCGGACCGCGACCAGATCACCATCTGCACCAAAGGCGGCAACAACATGGTCACAGGCGCCCGAAATTTCACCCCGGACTACATCCGCGGTTGCCTCGAAGGTAGCCTCCAACGGCTCGGGGTCGAGGCCATCGATGTGTACCTGTTGCACAATCCTTCGGCGCAGAACCTCAAAGCCGGCGATAGCTTCGAATTGCTCGAAAAATTCGAGGCAGAGGGCAAGATCAAACATTGGGGCGTGTCGGTGAACACCCTGGAGGAGTGTGAGCTGGCCATCGAGTTGGGGCAGCCCGCCGTCATGCAAATGGAGTATAACCTCCTGGACCAGGAGGCCGAGGGCGTCTTCACCAAGGCGAAAGCGGCGGGGGTGGGCGTCATCGCGCGCGTGCCGCTGAAGCGCGGCCTGCTATCAGGGCGCTTCGATGAGCACGCGACCTTCGTCGAAGGCGATCGGCGGCGCAACATTCTCGCCCCCGAGCGGTTACCCGCCATGGTGGCTAAGGTCAGGCGTATCTCTGACATCGTGGCCGACTATGGACGGCCGTTAGCCGAGGTGGCGATCCGCTTTTGCGTCTCGAATCCCGATGTCAGCGTCACCATCCCCGGCATCCGTACCCCCGCGCAGGCCAGAGCCAACGCTGCTGCGAGCGAGCCATTGCCGCCGGAGGTCTTCGAGAAACTGCGCCAGCTCGCCTAACACCGGCGTCAGGGCCGACTCGTGGAGCCCGCCCGCCGTAGAGGTGGCCTGTCGGGCCCGGGCCACCTTGTCCGCGCCTGCCGCCTGCGGGCTGAACCAGCGGTCCGGCCCCCAGGTATCCGCCCGAGACAGACGCGGGCGATCCCAACATCGACTCCGTGGTAAGCGCCAAGCGGGAGGAGCTGGCTGTCTCGCCAGGCCCTCCCCTCCAACGCGCAGCGATACGTCAGCGACCGCAGAAGAGAGCCCGGTCCGGGAAAAGACGCTCACGCGGCGGCTT
>Ga0081538_10004922_pt1 | contig 12165 bp, 6 predicted proteins | sample TabmetS5T2R1_FD_71022 | JGI IMG/M metagenome (GOLD analysis project Ga0081538, IMG submission 71022) | Tabebuia heterophylla rhizosphere microbial communities from the University of Puerto Rico - S5T2R1 | ecosystem: Host-associated > Plants > Roots > Rhizosphere ... | reverse complement strand
CCCCACAGCCTGGGGGTCGACACGCATGACAGAGCGGACCTCTGGCGTCACCACTCGGGAGGTCGGGAACACAAGACGTAAGTTCCCACCGATAAACGTCGTCTCTGCCACGATGGTTCCCTTCCTGAAGCCGGCCTCTCTGAGCTGACGGGCGACTTCCTCAAAAGGTGCGTGCAGACGGGAATACATCCCAAACCACGGAGCGACCCAGGCCTGGGCCAGCGGCGTGACTAGGAAGACGAGGCCGGAGAGGGCCAGCACGCAGGCAAACATCCGGAGCCTGCCCTCCGCGATGCCGCCGACGTCCTGAAGCCGCACGAACACGTAGAGCGGGACGAGGAGCAGGAATGGCTGCATCCATCGGTCTTTGAATTGTGTCACTCCGAATAGGATCACGGCCGCGGCAAGGATGAGACCCACGATCAGAAAGAACCGTTCCAGGGTTCGACGATACTGATGGCCCGGCGTGGCGCCTGAACATCGGCGTGTCAGAAGCGTTGGGAAGACCAGCACACAGATCAGCCAAAACGGCGACAAGAAGCGGACGGAGGCCCAGACGAGCTGGCCAAGCCCTTTGACGATCACCATCAGAGACTGCATGCCGCTGTGCAATCCCAGCTTGCGGGTCGTCAGCGAGGTATCGGGATGGAAGTGGTCGAAGAGCCACAGGAAATGCGGCAGGACGACCGATCCGGCCAGGGCGCACGCCAGGGACATGCGGCGGTCGAGCAGCCGGCCGCGCGTCTCACGTTGGGACAGTACCGCAGCGAGCAGCGCGACAGCAAAGAACAGGAAGCTGTGTTTCGACAGGGCTCCCAGGCCGAGGAGGAGTCCAAGCATGAGATAGCACCACGTCCGCCCGGTGTGCAACAGCGTCACCACGACGTAGAAGAACCCCGAGCTGACGCTCGTCACCAGCACTGAGTGCGTCAGATCGCGATGGGATTCCCAGGCGATCTGTGGCACCAGCCAGAGGGAAAGGGACGTCAGAGACGCCAGGTAGGCATCGTTCAGGACGATCCTCGCCGCCAGGAACAGGCAGAGATGGGTGATGAACAGCAACAGGTTCTTGAGTATGGCTAAAGACAAGATGTCGACGCCAAAGATGGCCTCGAACCCGATGAGGAGCCAGGTATAGAGCGGCGGTTGGTCGGTGTAGCCGATGGCAAAGGATTGGCTGAGCAGCAGCTGTTCCGCCTCATCCAGCTCAGCGCCCTCGGAAATGACCAGTCGAATCAAGACGTGGAGCAGCCCATAGGCGGCCAGGATAACTGGAAGCAAAGGCGGGAGCTTGCCCGACGAGGCCTTCAGCCAAGTCAGGCGAGTCCCTGTAGGCGTCGATTGGAACGCAGCCGAATCGTGCCGCAACGCCTCAGGCACCTCAGTCAAGGCCTGGCATTCGAGCGTTGAGGTGCCCTGAGATGGCGCACCTTTTGCACCGCTCTATCCGTTTGCAAAATGTCGATCCCGGCGCTGAAGAGTCGGTCCCAATTCTTTGTCGGGTTCACGGCGTACAGACTCTGGACCAGTATTTTCGAGCTGGCTGTGTGGATTTCGTGGACCATCTCCGGAGTGATCCATGCCTCATCGATCTGAATGATGTCCGGCGGTTGGCGATAAGCCATACGAATGTCAGCGATCGAGTGGGATCGCGCCAGCACGGCGATATTCTGATACCGCCTCCTTGTCGAGGTGTCGGTCATGAACCAGAAATAAGGTACCATAACCAGAAATAAGGTACCATCAGCATTGCGACGAATGTCGACCTCGATTAGCGGGACCTCAGCCTGCACTGCGCCACGAATAGCCGGGAGACTATTCTCATGACCGTATGCTGGATCACCACGATGGGCGGCGGGCCATCTCAGGCGCGGCCAACGCCGCCTGCCTGCGCTTCCTCCGACACGCGTGGGGCGGAGGTGGACCGGCATCTCCGCTAGGACTCCGTTGTACGTGTAGGTTAGAGATCGTAATAATTCCTCCCCGTTTTGCAGCTCTCCACAGCGAGCCTGGACATCTCAAACAGGGGCTGTGGAAGGTTCTCTAGATCGTACCAGTCCCAGGCGCCGGACGCCTCCGGCTCTAACACTTCAGGCGTGCCGCATTTCCAATCCGCCAGCAGACCGACATGCACATAGTGGCGAGGGGCGTATGTCTGCACATTCGCCACAAATTGGAATCGGACATTCTCAATCTCGACCCCGCATTCTTCCAGCGTCTCGCGCCGGGCGCAATGCTCAAATGATTCCATGTACTCGAGATGTCCACCAGGGAAGGCGTATTCGCCTGCACCATGCGAACCTTTTCTTTGTCCAAGCAGCACCGCTCCGTTCTTGATAATCATCACCCCGATGCCGACTTTTGGTTGGTGTTGTTCCATCCTCCCTCCTCAGAACGAAGTCGGAGCCTGTCAGCGGGCGATGCCAGGCGCCCAAGGCTGATTGGGACTCATTCATCATCTTCCACCCTCACCACCTCGGTGTATGTTCGCACCAACAATACACTCACCATGGTGAACACTGTGATCTCCATGATCTCCCACGCACTGGTCAACACCTCGTCGGCAGCTAATGTGAGGCCTAGGATTGTCATTGTACCAGCCAACAGACGGGAAGCGACGAGCGCCAAGTGCTTCCGCATCGCTTTCCCCCGTTATTGTCTCAGATGCACTTGGGGCGTTCAGTCGCCCACGGGCATTGACGGCATCTGCCCGGGACGATTGAACGCCTCTTGAACATTCCAGCGTTCCAGCGTTCAAATTGAACAGGCGTTGGGGGTTTGTGAACGGTCAGGGCAGTTTATCATAAGCTGTGATACCCGGGGAGGGACTGGCAACGAACCCGAGCAAGGGGAGTCATCCTACGAATTCGACAGTTCGAAGTTGCTGCGCGACGGCTGCACCCAGTGTATGATCAATTGTTACCGGGACACGAGTCTGATGCAGCACATTGCCATCTCAACCCATGATGCATACCAAGCCTTTCGCCAAGGGCGGGTCGTCGAAGGGGTCAAGGCTTTGATGCACCGAACCAATCTGGACTCCCTGAGAGCGGTGATCGAAGAAGTTCCGTGGAGCCAGCGCAAGGCAGGTTGTTGATGCAGGCGCTGGCGAATGTTCTCAATGTGCTTCTGGAAGGCCTGTTATTCATCGCCTATGCCTGTGCCATGGGAGGCTTGGTGTGGAGCCTGCTCCTCCTCAGGCCCTGGGGGCATGACGCGCTGACGGAGCATAGGCTGGCGCGTCGGTCAATGGCGCTGCTGCGCTGGGGAGCCTTGGGGATAGCGGTCGCACAGCTCGCCAGGCTGGCCGTGCAAGCTTGGCTTCTCGCTGAAACGTTCCAACGCTCACCGTTTCCGGCCTTTTTGCACACCTTGCCGTGTCAGGCGGGCCTCACCCGCGCATTCCTGGCCGGAGGTCTGGCCGCGATGGGCATGTGGGTTGAGCGGCGGCCTAAGGCGCTGCTCCCCTGGGGGATGATTGCCTGCTTGGCGGTCTTGCTGGGAGCCAGCGGCGCCTGGCTCTCGCATGCGGTCGCACGCGACGAGGATCGTCTCTTCCTCATGAGCCTCACCGCACTGCACCAGCTGGCCGTGGCCGTATGGCTGGGGGGTGTCATCCAGTTGGGCGTGTCGTGGCGACTGATACGGCACCAGCTAGACGCGCAACCACTGTGGCCTGTGCTGGTCAGGCGCTTTGCTTGGGTCGGTGGCCCTGCGATGCTGGGATTGGTGGCCACCGGTCTGCCGCTGGCCTGGACCTACATCGGCACCTGGCAGGGCCTGACCGGTACGGACTACGGCGCCATGGTGCTCATCAAGGTGGCGTTGTTGGTGGGGACGCTGGGTCTCGCCACGCTGAATTTTCTGGGCGCCCGTGACAGCCGCGCTGTTGATCTCACCGGCAATGTCTTTCAGCGCGTTCCCTACTATGTGGAGGCGGAGACGCTGTTGTTGACAGCCATTCTGGTCGCTGCCGTCATCCTCGCCACACAACCTCCCGCTATCGATGTCATTGACCAGCATGCCACCTGGGCGGAGGTGTCTGAGGCCTTCAGGCCCAAGGTGCCGCGGCTGACGTCCCCTTCATATGCTGAGGCGGCTGCGGCTTTTGCCAGAAGAGCCACCACAGGCGAGGGCGGCACCGCGGGCGTGGGGACCCACTGGTCCGAGTACAACCACAACGTCTCCGGCCTGTTTGTGATCATCATGGCGATGCTGGCATTGGTGTCACAGGCGGGAAGGGTCCCGTGGGCGCGTCACTGGCCGCTCGGCTTTATCGCGCTCGGCGCCTTCACCGTGCTGCGGAGCGACGCCGAAGACTCGTGGCCGTTCGGGCCCATGGGATTCTGGGAGGGGATGCTCAGCAGCAATGAAATCCTGATGCATCGGTTCGGCGCCCTGATCGCCTGTGTGGTAGGGCTCATTGAGTGGCGGGTACGCGTCAACGGCAAGCCCGGTTCACATCTTCCCTATGTCGTCCCGGTGCTGTGTGCGGCGGGGGGGTTCCTGCTGCTCGGTCACTCGCATCCTAGCTTTCAGCTGAAAGAGGAGTTTTTAATCCAGATCACCCATCACGCCATCGGTATGCTAGCCGTTGCCATGGCCTGTGGGCGCTGGCTCGAGTTGCGGTTGACGCCACCAGCCGGTCGCCTGGCAGGCTTTGTGTTCACGTCGGCGATGTTGTTGGTCGGTCTGGTGTTGCTTTTCTACCGGGAGACGCCCGTCTCGTGAGGGCCCTCCGGAGCCATGACCGACAACGACGTTTAGCTCACGGATCCTCGATAAATTCCCCATTTACGCGGCCATCGGCGTCCCCGAGGTCTGGCGCGATATGCTGGGCACCGAGTCACTTTAACCGTCGCCCCCAGGCTAATAATCGCGACGCCAGAGAAAATCGACGGCCGAGGCGCCGTTATCGCTAGTGCTCCCCTTTAACTTCAACCGCGGGGTGAGGCTGTACTCGACGCCGACGCGATTGCCCCCGCCTTTGTCTACACCGACTTCATAGGATAGAAAAATATCCTGGGTCACATACTGCCCGATACTCACACTGCCGCCCCCGGAGCCCTCACCTACGCCGATGGTGAGCGTGTCCAATCCGAGCGCCCCGCCGAGGACCTCTTGCAGTTGTCCGGCAATTATGCTTCCGGCGGCTCCCCCGAGCTGAGAGGAAAAGTCCTGTTGCTCAGAGCTGGTCAGCCGGTCCATGGTCTTGCCGACGATCAACAACGACAAGATGTCTGTCTGGGGTAGCTCGGGCGTGCTGCTGAAGGTGATCTCTGGCTTTCGGGCCCTGCCTCCGACCTGAATTTCCACCAGGTAGTTCGAGACCGTGTGGTTGACCGTGATATCGAGCTGGGGATTGATGTCGGGCGAGCCGGTAAATATCACCTGCCCCTGTTTGATGACGAACCGCTTGCCAAAGACGCTGGCGAAACCGCGCACGATGGTGATCCCGCCGCTGAGCACGAAAGCTTGCTCCAGCTCCTTGGTGATGTGGAGGTCGCCGCTCAGCTCGATCGCCGTGCCAGGGCCCTGGACCCAGGCGTTTCGCGGTATATCCACCCGGATGTCGGCCCGCAAGAAGGGCAATGGCACATCGATCTGCACCGACTTGGCTGTACCCTCATCGCCACCCGCCACCGCCTGGGGCCCTGGACCGTACACGCCCTGGACGGTGAGCTCCCACGGCTGGACGACTTTGGGCCCTGTTCCCGGGACTTCGTTCACCTGTACCCGCAGGCGCGGCACCGTCACCGTGCCCGTCGCCGTCATCGCCTGCAGGGAGCCGCGCACGGCGAGGTCCATCGATGTAACCGCCTGAATGGCGGGCGTGTTCATCGCGGTGAACTCCCGCGCCCGCACCGTCACGTCGACCTGTTGCAGCGTCACCCCTGCCAACTGCACCCAACCCTGGACCTCCAGCGGGCCACTTCGGGAGCCTACGTGCAATTCTTGGATGTCGATACGGTCCCCAGCCAACACGATGCGCATGCGAATGTCCCGGTAGCGCTCGCCGGTGGCAGCCAGTTGCAACGCACCGTTGTCCAGCCTGAGGGAACCATTCAAGCGGGGTTGCCGCAGGGTGCCGTCAGCCCGGAGGTCAAGGTTGAACGTACCGGAGCTGTGCGTGACGCCGGGGATCACGCCTTGCAGCATTTCCAGTGGCAGGCCGGGAGATCGAATCTGCATGGCGATGGCCCCGTCAGCGGAGAGCCCCACGGTGCCCTGCACTTGCAGAAGCTCACGGCCCTGGGCGCTCCAGCGCAGGTCCGTACGGGCGGTCTGATTGGCCAGCTCCACCGCAGCACGCATCTCCCCCAGGTCGTGTTTCTGCCAAGCCAGGGAGGTCAGCTGCAGGGTGCCTTTCCCCTGGGGCTGTTGGAGGGTGCCCGCGAGCGTCATGTCGAGCGACAGCCGTCCCTCGGGGACGGCCGTGTCGGGCATTACTGCTCGGACGTTTGGACCGATCTGCACCTGTTGCACCCGCACATCGGCTCCCAGGGCGCCGCCCTGCCCCAATCTGCCCGTCACGCTGAGGCGCTGCGCCCCACTGCGGAGATTGAACCGCCGGATGTCGACATCGCCCTGCGCATTCCGCACGACCTCGACCGGCCCATCGTTCTCCCAGGCTAGGTCTCTGAGTTGGAGGCGCAGGCGATCGAACGTGATCTGTTGACCATCGTTCAGCGCGATCCTGCCCGCCAGTGCCGTCCGTTGGTAGGGTCCCTTCGTCACTGTGGCCGTGACCCGCCCTTGCGGTGGGGCGTAGTCGGCCTCCAGGCGCAGGGATGTGTCGGGCAGTGAGGGTGCTCGGATATCGGTGAGTTGGACCTTCACGTTCCCCTGCGGCGCTGAGGGAAGCTGTGAGGCGGAGAAGTCGGCGTCGATGGCCTGTCCGCTCAGCTCGGCATAGCGCCAATTCTTGATGCGTAAGGCCCCGGTCGTCTGTAAGGCGTTGAGCGGCCCCCGCACCTTGCCCGTCAGCGTCCCACTGGCCTGCAGGGCGGCGCCGAGCACCTGTTGCAGCGGTGTGAGATCACCCAGGGTGAGGGTATAGCTCACACCGGCGTCCCGTGCGGCTGACAGGGTGCCGTTGGCGGTGAGTTGCACTGGCGTGCTGGAGACGCGGAACTCCTGGAGGTTGACCGTTTCCCCAGCCAGTTGACTTTGCAAGCGCACGGTCAGCCCCGGTGCCAAGGTAAAATTTCGGCTATCCACCGCGAGATTGAGCGTGGCACGCCGCTGCTCCCCGGTGAAACCGCTCCCCTGCAGCTGCAGCGTGGCTTGCAGATCCCCCGCCAGGTTTGGCGACAGTTTGGCCACATTCAGAGAGTCAACCCGCAGTCTCGCCTGGTAACGGGGAAGAGATTCTTGTAACTGCGCCTCAAGGTCGGCGCCGATCTGGGCCCCGGCATACGTCAGGCGTACCTCAGCCCGTGGCGCGTGTAGGCTGCCATTGGCGGTGATCACCCCTTGCACCTGCTTGGGCAGATCGGGGGGCACGGTGATGGGAAATTCGTCCAGTTGTAGACGGGGGATCTCGAGGCGGAATTGCAGCTTCTGGTCGGCCATAGTCAGACTGCCGCGACCGCGCACCTCCGACTGCGGCAGGCGCACCTGCAGGCGCTGCAGGTCCAGGCGCTCGGGCGTCAAACTCGCCTCGATAAGGAGGTTGGTGCGGGGTAATCCGAACGCGTGCGCCTGCAGACGCAGTGTCTGCAGTGTCGCGTGGATCCCATTCGGGCTCCATCGGCCGTCGGCTTGCACTACGACGTCCCGTATTTCGAACGGCTGTGCAACCCCCGCCTGAGCGGGTAATTGCCCCTGCAGAGTCGGGATACGCAGCGCCACGGTGTCGGCCGTCAGCGTCAGATCACCCCGCCGGATGGCGTGCTGTAAATCCTGGATGGAGGGTGCGGCGGCCATCTGGCCTGTCATGCTGATGGTCCCTTCGAGTTGCTCGGCGGTGCCCTTGACGCCGAGTTTCTGGAGGCGAAGGTCAGCATTGAGGTTAAGCTGCGCGGCGGTGCCCTGCACCCCGATCGTCCCTTGCAGCGTGCCGGTGAGCTGCGGCAGCCCCCGGTACCAGCGTGTGAACGCCGCCAGATCCGGCTGCCTGAGGTGTGCGTCCAGCGCGATCGGCCCTTCCACCAGGCGCCGATCGGGAGGCAATGCGGTCAGTGCCATATCGACCGGCACACGTAGGTCAACGGCCAGGACTTCCCGGTCGACCTGCTGGATCCGTACCTGTCCTTGCAATAACTGCTGGGCATAGTCCAGAGACGCCTGCACCCCCTGGAATGGGAGTGCCTGCTGTCCCTCGGGCTGAAGGCTCAGATCCACTTGTAGAAGCGGTGCCGGCAGCGTCCCCGACAACAGCACCTGCAGGGTGGCTCGCCCTCGCACAGGGTCCGGGACAGCCATGAGGCGCTGTACGATACTAAGATCGATTTGCGAGGCTTGCACACGAATATCTTGCAACTGCTCACCGATGATGCCCCCAGAGATCTCGATCGACTCTTCGGCATGCACCAGGCGCAGCGGCGTCAACTGCAGGCGATCACCTTCGTGAATGACCTGCAGCGGCGCGGTGCTCTGCCAGAGACGTTCGGCGAGTTGCAGCCGCAGCGCCTCGATGTCCACTCGCTGCCCTGCTTCCTGCAGCGTCAGCGCACCTTGCGTGTGCATGCCGTTGCCAGGGGCTTGGTCCACATCGACCGTGAATTGGACCTGACGCGCTGCGCCGTCGTATGCCCCCTGCAGCTCGACCTGCGCCACCGGAACAGTCCCCAGGCGCGCCCGCTGTAGCCGTAGCTGAGTCGTGGCAGTGGGATGGGCGCCGAGGTCAGAGGCTTCGTAAGTCAGTCGCAGCGCGTCCAGCCCATACTCCTGGTATTGCACGTCACGCACCTCAAGGGTGCCACGTACGGCGAGGTTAGGCCACTCGCCGGTCGCCTGTCCGTGCAGACGGACGTCACCATCGAGGCGTGCCTCTTCCAGGAGTTGGCGCAGCCGCTGAAGTTGCGCCGTGAGCTCGTATTGCAGGTCCGATCGCCCCGCCAAATCAACTGCCCCCGTGGCGCTGATGCGTGCCATCGAGGTCTGAACGTCAAAGCGCTGCACTTGGAATCGTCCCTGCTGCGCCTGTAAGATGATCTGCGAGGGCTCAAGCGCGATATCCCCCAGGTGCGAAGGGTGAATGTCGACGCGGACGTTGCTCTCGAGTTCACGCGGCGCCAGCCCCTCCCCTTCGACGTGCGCCTGGAGGTTCAGATCGCTTTGCCATGCGGGTTTGTTGAGCACCGCTGTCAGGTCCAGATGACCGATGTCCACCTGCGTCCGATAACGCAGCGGCGCGGCCCGCATGTTGACCTCGCCTCGGACCGTCACGGCCCCCTTGGCATCCTCGCCCACAGGGTTGAGGTCGACGCTGGCGACCAGCGCCTCTGGCGGCCCTTCAACGTTCACGCCGAGGCGCACCTGACCCTGTAAGGCCTCCTGCTGGAGGAGGCGCCCGATCTCCGCCACATCCAGGGGGTCGATGCGCAGCGTGAAGTTGGCCGGTTGCTGCATATGCGGCAGGGAGCCATCGGCCGTGAGGACCGTGTGGCCTATCTCAAGGCGCAGGCCATCCACTCGCGCAGCGCCAGCGACCCATTGGAAAGCCCCGTGCAGCGTGTGGATATCCACCTGAGCCGGGCTAGTTTTGGCGGTCATCTGGTGCAAGCGCGCCTGGATGCCTTGCTCATCGAGCTGTGCCTGCGCCCGCAGTTGAAGCCCCGTCACCTGTCGGACGCCTGGGATCGCGGGCAAGTCGAGGTCTGCCTCGCCATCGCGGAGCTGCAAACTTTCCACCACAATGCCAACGGGCAGCCCGAAGCCCGCTGCAGGCTCCTTGGGTTGACGTGGTTGCACTGGCGCCAAGGCGCGGCTGATATTCAACGCGCCATCGGGTTCTTCTGTCAGCGTAAACCGTGGACGGACGATTTCGATCTCATGCACCGTCAAGCGTAGGCGCAGCAGGGACAGCAGATCATAAGACAGCCGGAGGGTGTCGATCTGCCCGATCACCGTTCCCCGCGCATCTTTGAGGACGATGTTGTGCATAACCGGGGCACTGAGGAGGGAGCCCCGTAGGCCCCCGACCTCCAGGCTGCCCTGGAGCGTGTTTGACACAGAACTGAGGATGGCCTGCACGGCGGCATCGCGGGCGGGGCCCAGGATGAGCCCGGCGAGGATGCCGTAGACCAGCAGCCCGAGCACTAGCGCCACCGCTCCTCCGATCATCAATAATTTGCGCAGCATCCTCGCACCTCCGTCAAAACGCTTGCCCGATGCTGAAGTCCAGGCGACCAAAGCTATCGCCTGACCGCGGGTTCACCGCGAAGCCGAAGTCGAGCCGGAATGGCCCCACGGGTGTATTATAGCGAATCCCTGGCCCGACACCGACACGCAGATCGCCCAGATCATAGCCTGGCGAGGCGGTATAGACATTACCGGCGTCGATGAACACCACGCCGCCGAGATCGCCGCTGATCGGGAAGCGCAGTTCCACACTCCCCACCAGCAGGCTATCGCCGCCAATGGGCCTCCCCTCGCTGTCCAGAGGGCCGACCCGATTTGGGGCATAGCCGCGAATGCTACCGGGCCCACCCGCGAAGAAGCGCACGTTGGATGGCACAGTGTCGCTGCCGGCGTAGGGTTGGATGCCTCCCACGGAGAGACGGGACGCCAGGATAAGCTTTTCCCGGATGGGGTAGTAGTGGCGCGCCTCTAGCAACAGCTTGAAGAAGCTTTCAGTGGATATGAGGGCGCTGTTGGAGTGGTCGAGCTCGCCGCGCAGCACGACACCCCGCGTGGGGTTCAGCAAGTTGTCGCTGGTGTCCCATCTCAGCTCGGCGAACTGGATGAAGAGCGTATTGTCATCGGCAACCCCTGTGCCGATCAGGTCCGGGTCGACGTCGCTGAACACATGCCGGCTAAACTCCACGCCGCCCGAACCGCTGAGCCGGCGAGAGAACTCACGCCTGAGGCGCGATTCGGTCCCCACACTGAACTCCGAATATCTCGGCGTGGTATCCTGAATGCCGAAGAAGGTATCCCCAAAACCCAACAGGTCGTCATCAATCCTGGGCTGATTGCGGGCGAAGGCGGTTTGCGTAAAGCTGGTCCGGCGGGTCAGAACGTACGGTAGGAAAAAACGAGCTTCGGCCGCCTGTTGAATGGAGGACGCCTTGGCGGAGAAGTTCAGCTGCTCCGCTCCTCCCCACAAATTCCGATGCGTCCACTGCGCCTCCCCGCGGAATTGTTCCACCGTGCTAAAGCCGAACCCAAGCGTTATACTACGGGGCTTACGCTCCCGTACGCTGATTTCAACGTCCATCGGGGCGCCCTGCTCGTCGGGATTCAGCACGCGCGGTGTGACCGCCTGGAACATGCCCAACCCATAGACCGCATCGACGCTGTCCTCGAGGTCCTCCGCCCGATACGGATCCCCTGGCCGGATGCGGAGTTGACGACGGATGGCGTGCTCGTCGACCTGCTCCTCCCCCTCGATGGTAATGCGGCCGAAGGTCGTCGGGCTGCCGGGGCGCAGCTCAAAGGTCACCACCGCCGTGTGCGCCTCGGGGTCGACTGTGGTGCGGGGAATGACCTCGGCGCGGGCGTAGGTGGCGTTGTGCAGGTGCGTCAAGAGTCTTTCCCTACTTTGGTCGAAATCGGCCTTGTTGAGACGTTCCCCGGCTTGGAGCGGTAGCTCTGCGATGAGTTTTTCGACTGGCGGGAGTTCGGGCGGAATAGTGCCGGTCAGACGGACCTCTTCGACCAGCGTCGGAGCGCCTTCGTCGATGGCGATGTGGATCGAGACGGTGTTCTCTTCGGGGTTCTCGTCCACCCGTTCGACACGGGCCGTCGCCTCCAGAAAACCGTGATCGAAGTAATACTTGCGGATGCGCAGCAGGTCCTCTTGCAACGTGGGCGGATTGTAGGGCTCACCGCGCTTCCAGAATTGCAGCCGCGGCCGCGGCTTGGTGGCCATCACACCTAGCAGGGTGCTGCTGCTGAACTGCGTGTTGCCGGTAAAGGTAATCCTTTTAACCTCTGGCAACGGCAAGGTGGGGGCAGGCTCGACCGTCTGTCTTCTGAGGGCACAGGACAGACACA
>Ga0081538_10004921_pt1 | contig 12165 bp, 10 predicted proteins | sample TabmetS5T2R1_FD_71022 | JGI IMG/M metagenome (GOLD analysis project Ga0081538, IMG submission 71022) | Tabebuia heterophylla rhizosphere microbial communities from the University of Puerto Rico - S5T2R1 | ecosystem: Host-associated > Plants > Roots > Rhizosphere ... | reverse complement strand
TCTCCCTCCGGCGGCCGCACCAGGAACGTCCCGCTACCCTGGCGTCGCTCCAGCAACCCCCGTTCTACGAGTCGCGCCAGCCCGGCCCGCACAGTTACCCGCGAGACCCCGAGAGCGTCGACCAACCTGGCCTCGGGCGGTATCCGGTCCCCAGCCTTGTAAAGCCCCCGCAGCAGAAGGTCCTCTATACGCCGCTCGACCTGGAGGTAGAGGGGATCTCCTTTCCTCGGTCCCGCGTTCAGTGGACTGGGCCTGATCTTCCACCCCTTCTCTCGATCGAAACGTCTGACACACTCCGAAATGCTACCCGACACACTGTCTGTGAGCGATCTTATGCGTTCGCCCTCTTGTATGACAAATTCGTATTAATTATGATGCCATTTTAGCCAGAGGGCCGGTACGGGGACGGTCGTTGCGGGGAGTAGTTTCTCGGGAAGGGAGTTCGGGATGAGCGAGCAGGAAAGACGGTCAAGGCAGGGGGCGGAGTACGAGAACGTCGGGACCGATTACCTGGAGCAGCGCCAGCTGCAGAAGGGGGCCGCGGGCTGGGTGCTCTTAGCCGGGCTGGGGGTAGCCTACGTCATCTCCGGTGACTTTGCGGGCTGGAATTTCGGACTTGCGGAGGGTGGATGGGGTGGGTTGCTTATTGCGACGCTATTGATGGGGACCATGTACACGGCGATGGTCTTCGCGCTGGCGGAGCTCTCATCAACGATACCGACCGCTGGGGGCGGCTACGGGTTCGCGCGCAGAGCGATGGGCCCGTGGGGTGGGTTCATGACGGGGACGGCGATCCTGATTGAGTACGCCATCGCCCCGGCGGCGATCGCCACCTTTATCGGGGGGTACGTCGAGGCGCTCATCGGCGTCGGCGGGTGGGTCGTCTACCTGGCCTTCTACCTGATCTTCGTCGGCATCCACCTCTATGGCGTCGGTGAGGCGCTCAAGCTGATGTTCGCGATAACGGCCATCGCCGTGGTTGCCCTCCTCGTCTTCGTAATCGGGATGGTCCCGCAGTTCGAAGTGGCGAACCTGTTCGACATAGATCCGACGAACGCGGCTGGCGCGAGTTCGTTCCTGCCGTTCGGCCTGGTGGGTCTCTGGGCAGCGTTACCGTACGGGATCTGGTTCTTCCTCGCCATAGAGGGCGTGCCGCTCGCCGCAGAGGAGACCCGCGACCCGGCGACAGACATGCCCAAGGGTCTCATCGCCGGGATGATGGCCTTGCTGGTGTTCGCGGCGTTGATCCTCGTGTTCGCGCCCGGTGGAGCAGGCTCGTCAGTGATCCAGGACTCCGACAACCCGCTGCCCCTGGCAGTCGAGAGCGCGTACGGCGGCACCAATGCGCTGGGCTCCTTCGTCAACATCGCTGGGCTGGCGGGCCTGGTCGCGAGTTTCTTCTCGATCATCTTCGCCTATTCGCGTCAGATCTTTGCTTTGTCCAGGGCCGGCTACCTCCCGAGGTTACTCTCGGTCACCGGCAGCCGGAGGACGCCGTGGGTGGCCCTGGTAGTCCCCGGCGTCATCGGCTTTATACTTTCGATCACGGGCGACGGCGCCAGGCTGCTCAACGTCGCCGTCTTCGGCGCCACGATCTCTTACGCACTGATGATGCTCGCGCACATAGTGTTGCGCCGGAGCGAACCGGATCTCGAGCGACCCTACCGCACGCCGGGCGGCACGGCTACCTCGGGCTTGGCTCTCGTGTTGGCAGTTCTGGCGATAATCGCGACCTTTATCGTGGATGTCAGGGCGGCTTTCATCGCCCTCGGGGTCTACGCGCTCTTCCTGGCCTACTTCGGCCTCTACAGCCGCCACCACCTCGTCGCCCAGGCGCCGGAGGAAGAGTTCGCCACCATAGAGAAGGCCGAGTCCGAACTGGCCTGAAGCTAGAGAGGAGCAAGAATTGGACACGACGCAGGCGACGGGACGCCTCGACCTGGACACCCTGCGCTCCGAGGTGGAGGCTGGAAAGATAGACACCGTCCTCCTCGCGATGACGGATATGCAGGGACGGCTACAGGGCAAGCGTCTCACGGCGACTCACTTCCTCGATGAGGTCGTCGAGCACGATGCCGAAGGCTGCAACTACCTGCTGGCCGTGGACGTGGAGATGAACACCGTTGAGGGCTACGCGATGTCCTCCTGGGAGCGCGGTTACGGCGACTTCGTCTTCAAGCCAGACATGGATACCTTGAGATACGTTCCCTGGCAGGAGGGAACAGTGCTCGTGACTTGCGACCTCGTCTGGGAGGACGGCTCTCCGGTCGTCGCCTCGCCCCGGCAGGTCCTCAAGCGCCAGCTAGGGAGGCTCTCCGAACGCGGCCTGGAAGCCTTCGTGGGGACCGAACTCGAGTTCATAGTCTTCATGGACTCCTACGAAGAGGCCTGGCGCAAGGGATATAGAGATCTCGAACCCGCAAACTACTACAACGTCGACTACTCGCTGCTTGGGACGGCGCGCATCGAGCCCTTGCTGCGGCGCATCCGAAACTCCATGGCGGGGGCCGGGCTCGCGGTGGAGGATGCGAAGGGCGAGTGCAACTTCGGGCAACACGAGATCAACTTCCGGTTCGACCGCGCTCTTACCACCGCGGACGGACACGCGATCTACAAGAACGGCGCCAAGGAGATCGCCGCCCAGGAGGGCTGTTCCATCTCCTTTATGCCCAAGTTCGACGAACGCGAGGGAAACTCCTGCCACATACATTTGAGCCTCCGCAGAGAAGACGGAGCACCCGTCTTCGCAGACGGGCACGGTTTCTCCCCGACGTTCGAGCACTTCATAGCCGGGCAGCTCGCCTGCCTGCGTGAGCTCACGCTGTTCTTCGCCCCGAACATAAACTCATACAAACGCTACGCCAAGGGCTCCTTCGCCCCGACGGCGGTGGCGTGGGGCAAGGACAACCGCACCTGTAGCTTGCGCGTCGTCGGCCACGGCAACTCTTTGCGCGTCGAGAACCGGCTGCCTGGTGGGGACGTCAACCCTTACCTGGCTATTGCGGCCATGATCGCCGCCGGCCTACACGGCATCGAGAACGAGCACTCACTCGAAGAAGAGTTCATCGGTAACGCCTACGAGGCGGACAAGCCGCACGTGCCGACGAACCTGCGCGAGGCACGGGAGCTGTTTGCGGAGAGCGAGGCGGCCAGGAGTGCCTTCGGGGAAGAAGTAGTAGAGCACTACTTGAACATGGCGCGGGTGGAGATCGAAGCTTTCGAAGCTGCCGTTACCGACTGGGAACGCTACCGGAACTTCGAGCGCCTGTGAAGGCGGGATCCAGGCCCACAATCGGCGTGACGGCGGCGACCGAGAGGGTTAGCTACGGCGTCTGGAACGAGATACCGGCGGTCATCAGCCCGGCGCGCTACCTCCAGGCCGTGCAGCGCGCCGGCGGACGTCCCGTCCTGCTGCCTCCGGATCCGGAGGACGCAGAGGACCCTGGCGGGGTGCTGGATCTTCTCGACGCGCTCGTCGTCACGGGAGGGGCTGGGGACCTGGATCCCACCCTCTATGGAGACGAAAGGCACCCCGAGACAGGACCCGTACAGGAGGAGCGCGACGCCTACGAGCTCGCGCTGGTGCGCGGAGCCTTGGAGCGCGAGATGCCCGTCCTGGGCATCTGCCGCGGGATGCAGGTCCTGAATATCGCCTACGGGGGCACCATAGAACAACACCTACCAGACGTGCTCGGTCACGAAGAGCACCGCCACACGCCGGGCACCTTCGCCGACCACGAGGTGCGCCTCGTCCCCGACTCGCTCGCCGCCCGCGCCGCAGGCTCGGAGAGGACAGCGGCCAAGTCGCACCACCACCAGGGGATAAAGGAGGTGGGCGAAGGCCTCCGGGTCACGGGCTGGGCGGTCGGAGACGACGCGGTAGAGGCCCTCGAAGACCCGTCCTGCCCGTTCGTGCTCGGCGTGCTCTGGCATCCTGAAGAAGACGAGAATAGCCAACTCATAAAGGCCCTAGTTTCGGAGGTCTCCTAGATGCTCGAAGTCCTGAACCCGGCGACCGAAGAGGTGGTAGAGAGCCTCGAACCCGCCACCACGGATGACGCCGAGGCGGCCATCGCCCGCGCCAGGCAAGCTTTCCCGGCGTGGAGAGATGTGCAACCCGGCGACCGCTCGCGCCTGCTCAGGCGTCTCGCCGAAGCCCTCGAAGGGGAACAGGAGAACCTGGCCCGACTGGAGTCGAAGAACACCGGTAAGCCCATAGGCGACTCCCGCGGCGAGATGGCCATGGTGGCGGAGACCTTCCACTACTACGCAGGGATGCCGGAGCGTTTGCTCGGCGACACCATCCCGGTCTCCGGCGGCGTCGACGTGACGTTCCGTGAGCCACTCGGCGTCGTGGGCCTCATCGTCCCCTGGAACTTCCCGCTGACCATAGCGAGCTGGAAGATGGCCCCGGCCCTGGCGGCGGGCAACACGCTCGTCCTCAAGCCCGCCGAGCTCACGCCGCTGAGTGCCCTGGCGTTCGAGCGTATAGCCCTCGAAGCGGGCATCCCCGAGGGCGTCGTCAACGTCGTCGTCGGGCCCGGGAGAGAGGTCGGGAAGCGGCTCGTGGAGCATCCGGACGTCGCCAAGGTCGCCTTCACGGGTTCCACGGGGGTCGGCAAGGGTATCATGGCGGGGGCCGCAGGCACCATAAAGCGCGTCACCCTGGAACTTGGAGGCAAGTCCGCGAACGTGGTCTTCGCCGACGCCGACCTGGAGAGAGCGGCCGCTTCGGCGCCCATCGCCGTCTTCGGTAACGCCGGGCAGGACTGCTGCGCCCGCTCGCGCATCCTGGTCGAGAAAGCCGCCTTCGACGAGTTCCTCTCGCTCATGGAGCCGGCCGTCACGAAGATGCGCGTCGGGGACCCTTTCGACGAGTCGACGGAGATGGGGCCTTTGATCTCCGCCGACCACCGCGAGAAGGTCGCCGCCTACGTCCCCGAAGACGCGCCCGTGGCGATCCGGGGCCAGGCTCCGGAAGGCTCCGGATTCTGGTACCCGCCCACCGTTCTGGCCCCCGTCTCCAACGACGACAAGGCGGCCAGAGAAGAGATCTTCGGCCCCGTCGTCGCGGTGATCCCCTTCGAGGACGAAGATGACGCCATCAGACAGGCCAACGACACCGAATATGGGCTCTCCGGTTCGATCTGGACCGAGAACGGCGCCCGCGCCCTTCGTGTAGCCCGCCGCATGGAGACGGGCGTGATCTCCGTCAACTCCAACACCTCCGTACGGGTCGCCACCCCTTTCGGCGGCTTCAAGCAGTCAGGCGTCGGACGCGAGCTCGGCCCGCATGCCCTCGACTACTACACGGAGGTAAAGAACGTCTACCTGTCCACGGAGGAGGACTGATATGCCCGGACGCCTGGAAGGGAAGGTCGCCGTCGTAACCGGCGGCGCCGGCGGCATCGGCCGCGAGACAGCCCGCCGCTTCGCCGAAGAAGGCGCCCGCGTGTGCGTCGCGGACCTCGCCGACGAGCCGGGGCAGGAGACGGCCTCCGAGGTAGACGGCATCTACGTCCACGCCGACGTAACCGACCCAGACGACGTGCAGCGCATGTACAGCGAGACGGCCGAGCGTTTCGGCGGCATAGACGTGCTCTTCAACAACGCGGGCATCTCCCCGCCTGATGACGATTCGATCCTGGACACCGACCTCGAAGCCTGGGAGCGCGTCCAGAACGTTAACCTCAAGAGCGTCTACCTGTGCTGCAAGTATGGGATACCACACTTGCTGGAGCGGGGTGGAGGGTCGATTATCAACACCGCCTCCTTCGTCGCCGTGATGGGTGCGGCGGCCTCCCAGATCTCCTACACCGCATCGAAGGGCGGCGTGCTGGCCCTCAGCCGCGAGCTCGGAGTCGAGTTCGCGCGACGGGGGATACGCGTGAATGCGCTCTGCCCTGGCCCGGTGAATACCCCGCTTCTGCAGGAGATATTTGCCAAGGACCCGGAGAAAGCGGAGCGCAGGCTCGTACACCTGCCGATGGGACGGTTCGCGGAGGCGACAGAGATCGCGGGCGCCGTCCTCTTCCTGGCCTCCGACGATGCTTCCTACGTCAACGCTTCGACCTTCCTGGTTGACGGCGGGCTCTCAGGGGCATACGTTACCCCTGAATAGGAGGTGGTCGGCATGAAAAGCGGGCTGTCCAACAGCATCCTCGACGCAATAGGAAACACGCCGATGCTCGAGATCGAGGGCATCTACTGCAAGCTCGAGTACCTGAACCCTTCCGGGTCCATCAAAGCCAGGATCGCGAAGTACATGATCGAACGCGCCGAGGACGAGGGCCTTCTAAGACCAGGCGATACCATCGTCGAGGCCACGTCAGGGAACACGGGCAACGCCCTCTCGATGGTCGCCGCGGTCAAAGGCTATCGCATGCTCGTCGTGATGCCCGAAGGGATGAGCGGCGAGCGGGTCTCCATCAGCCGTGCGTTCGGGGCCGAGGTGATGGAGGTCGGACATTTCCACGTCAACGAGGCCCTGGCCAAAGCAAAGGAGCTCGGGCAGGAGCCCGGATACTTCTGCCCGGCCCAGTTCGAGAGCGAGTGGAACGTAGAGGAGAACAGGATCTGGCTCGGACCGGAGATACTGGCCCAGCTTCCCGAAGACGTCGTCCCCGACGCACTCGTCATGGGGGTCGGCACCGGAGGCACCCTCATCGGCGTCGGACAGGCTTTCCGGGAGGTGAATCGTACCGTCAAGCTCTTCGCGATGGAACCCTCGGAATCTTCGACCATCCTGTGCGGCGAGGTGGGGGACCACCTGATCGAGGGCATCGCCGACGGCTTCGTGCCCGGCATTTTCCAGCGCCACGAGAGGCTGGTGGATACGACCCTCGCCGTGGACTCTGGGGAGGCCGTCGAGAGCATGAGGCTCCTGGCCAAAGAGCACGGCCTATTCGTTGGCCCTTCCAGCGGCGCGAACCTCATAGCCGCCCGCAAGGTCCGCGAAGCTTACCCGGAACTAGAGGCTATTGTCACCCTATTTTGCGACGAAGGTGAAAAGTACATCCAGGATCATTTCGCCGAAAAGGTAGAGGTGTCCTCGGAGACCTTCGCTTGAGCCACGGGGCAGGCGCATCTGTAGCTCGGCCCGGTAGCGAGTCACGTCTTCGAGAAGGTCGGTGTCCGAGGCCGCCGCGCCCTCGTCAAGCGTCTCTACCTCGATGCCGTCTACGGGTAGCGCGCCATCCTTGTGCTATAGTCCGAACTAGCCCGACGAGGGCCGCGGGAGAGAGTCGTCCTGGGGATGGGAGATATCCGTGACGGCCGCCGAAGGTGAAAGGGTTGCAAGAGCAGTCTGAATCTCTCAGGCAAAAGGACCGCGAGCCGGAGGGCGTCCTGGAGAGTCCGGCACGGACCGGCGCCGACGGGGTAACACTCTCAGGTTTGGGACAGGGCGGAAAAGGCAACGCTCATCCGAGACAGGGGGTATAGCCGCGTGGCGCGATTCACACCGCACACAGAGGCCGATGTACAGGAGATGCTGGGCGCCATCGGGGTCGAGACCCTAGACGACCTCTTCGCCGACGTAAGTCCGAGGTACGAAGGAGAGCTCGATCTTCCGCCGGCCCTCTCGGAGTACGAGGCGCTAAGAGAGGTAGACGCCCTCGCCAAGGAGAACGTCTGGGGGCTTCCGATCTTCCTCGGTGCGGGGGCTTACGATAGGATCGTACCTTCCGCCATCGGCGCGATCATCTCGCGCGGAGAGTTCCTGACCTCGTATACCCCGTACCAGCCGGAGATCAGCCAGGGCACCCTGCAGTCGATCTTCGAATTCCAATCCATGATCTCCGAGCTGACAGGGTTGGAGATCTCCAACGCCTCCGTCTACGACGGCGCGAACGCTGTAGTGGAAGCCGCCCTCATGACGGCGAGGCTGACGAAGCGTGACCCCAAAGTCGCAATCTCTGCCGGCCTCAACCCCCGCTACCGCGAGGTCATAGAGACCTACCGCGTCGAAGTTGTGGACCTACCGTTTGAGGACGGCGCCACGGACTTCTCCAACCTCCCCGACGACGTCTCTGGCGTCTTCGTGCAGAGTCCGAACTTCTTCGGGATCGTAGAGGACGTAGGAGCTGCCTCGGAGGCGGCGCACGATGTAGACGCGCTCTGCGTTGCGGTGTGCGACCCGATCTCCCTCTCCATACTGGAAGCCCCCGGAAACCTCGGGGCCGACGTGGCCGTTGGCGAGGCCCAGCCACTCGGGATGCCGCTGATGTTCGGTGGTCCCTACGCGGGCTACATGGCGACAAAAGAGGAGTTCATCCGCCAGCTCCCAGGACGTATCACGGGAGAGACCATAGACAAAGACGGAAAGTTGGCCTACGTTCTCACCCTGCGAGGGCGTGAGCAGGACATCAGGCGCGCCAGGGCTAACTCCAACATCTGTACCAACCAGGCGCTAACAGCCCTGGCCGCGACCGTCTACACGGCCCTGATGGGTCCGGAGGGGCTGCGCGAAGTGGCCGAGCTCTCCATCTCGAAGGCGCATTACTTGGGCTTCAGGCTTCAGGCTTCAGGCTTCAGGCTCAGGTATCCGGATGCGCCGTTTCTCTGGGAGTTCGCTGTGGAGTTGCCGGATGTGGCGAAAGCCAATGAGGCGCTCTTGGAGGCCGGGATCGTGGGTGGGCTCGACCTCGGGGACGGGGCCATGCTTGTGGCTGTGACGGAGAAGCGCAGCAGGGAAGAACTCGACGCCTTCGTGGAGGTGGTTGCAGATGCCCTTTAACGTGATCCGAGACAAAGGCCGCGAGGGCCGAAGGGGCTACACGCTCCCGAAACCCGACGTGGAGGCGAAGGAGCTGGAGAGCATCCTGCCCGAGTCGGCGCTGCGGAAAGGGAAGCCACGTCTCGCCGAGGTGGACGAGCCGACCGTGATCCGACACTACACCAACCTCGCCCGCGAGAACGAGGGCATCGACACGACGTTCTATCCTTTAGGCTCGTGCACGATGAAGCACAACCCCCGCGCCAACGAAGCAGCCGCTGTCGTCTCCGGCTTCGCGGGTCTCCATCCGCTCCAGCCCGAAGCCCAGGCCCAGGGAGCGCTACGGGTCATGCACGAGCTACAGGGCTCCCTCGCCGAGATCTCGGGGCTGCCTTGCGTCTCCCTGCAACCTCTCGCCGGGGCGCAGGGAGAGCTGACCAGCATCTTGATGCTCAAGAAGCTGTTCGAGGACGCAGGGGATGACGGGCGCACCACGGTCCTCGTACCTTCGACGGCGCATGGGACCAACCCGGCGACAGCCTCGATGGCGGGGTTCGGAGCAAAGGAGGTCGGGCTCGACGAGCATGGGTGCGTAGATGTGGACGAGCTAAAGGAGATGGTGGACGAGTCGACAGCCGCGCTCATGATCACCAACCCCAACACCTGCGGCGTCTACGAGCGCAACATCGCCGAGATCGCCGCCGTTCTGCATGAGGCAGGCGCATTTCTGTACATGGACGGCGCGAACATGAACGCGAACATGGGCCGTATGCGCCCGGCCGAGGCCGATGTAGACATCATGCACTTCAATTTGCACAAGACCTTCTCCACTCCACACGGGGGTGGCGGACCTGGCTGCGGCGCTATCGCCTGCTCGGAGGACCTCGCACCCTTCCTCCCCGAGCCCACGGTCGAGAAAGACGGTAACGAGTACCGTTTTGTCCGTCCCGAGAAGAGCATCGGTCGCGTGGCAGGCTTCCACGGCAACTTCGGGCAGATGCTCAGGGCCTGGAACTACATCAGGATGCACGGCCCCGAGCTCAGGGACGTGACGGACATGGCCGTCCTGAACGCCAACTACGTGCGGGCGCAGCTCAGGGGTACTTACCGCATCCCCTACGACGAGCTGTGCAAGCACGAGGTGGTCGTGCAACCCCCGCAGGGCAAGAGGGCCCTCGATATCGCCAAGGGACTCATAGATTATGGTTACCATCCGCCCACGATCTACTTCCCCCTAGTCGTCAAGGAGGCTATGCTGATCGAACCCACCGAGACGGAGTCCAAAGAGACCCTCGACGACTTTATCGGGACGATGCTGGAACTGGCCGAGACGAGCCAGGAAGACCTCGAGGAGGCTCCGACGCACGCACCGACACGCCGCCTCGACGAGACCCGCGCCGCCAGGCAACTCAAGGCCAGGTGGTAGTGGTGGCGAAAGAAGGCCTCAGGCACACCCCGCTCTACGAGGAGCACAAAGACCTCGGGGCGCGGCTCGTTGACTTCGCTGGCTACGAGATGCCCGTGCAGTACTCGGGCATCCAGGCCGAGCACAATGCGGTTCGCAACCACGCCGGGCTGTTCGACGTCTCGCACATGGGCGAGGCAATCTTCCGCGGCCCCGACGCCGAAAGCGCCGTCCAGCGCCTCGTCACCCGCGACGTAGCCCGCCTGGACGTCGGACAGGCCGGTTACTCGGCGGTCTGCTACGAACACGGGGGGACGGTGGACGATGTGATCGTCTACAGGCGCGAGGGCGACTTCCTCGTCGTGGTGAACGCCTCGAACCGCGAGAAGGACCTCGACCATTTCCGCGAGAACACCGAGGATCTCGACGTGGAAGTAGCTGACGAATCCGACGACTGGGCGCTTCTGGCGCTGCAGGGACCTGAGGCGGCTGATCTACTGCAGGACCTCACCGAAACGGACCTCTCGGGCCTCAAGCCCTTCCGGTTCGCCTGGGGAGAGGTTGACGGCGCCAGGAGTATCATCTCCCGCACCGGCTACACGGGCGAGGACGGGTTCGAGATCTACCTTTCCCCAGACGACGCCCCGCGCGTCTGGCGCCGCCTTATAGAGGCAGACGCCACCCCGGCCGGACTCGGCGCCAGGGACACGCTGCGCCTCGAAGCAGGGATGTGCCTCTACGGCAACGAGCTCGATGCGGAGACCACACCTCTCGAAGCCGGCATCTCCTTCGCGGTGCATCTCGACAAGGAGCCGCGTTTTATAGGGCAGAGGGCGCTCTTGCTCGAGGACACCGAGGGGCTGCGCAAGAAGCTCGTCGGCTTCGAGATGGAGGGGCGTGGGATCGCACGCCACGGCCACCATGTAACGAGCGGGGCCGAGATCGTCGGTGAGGTCACTAGCGGCACCAAGTCTCCCACTCTGGAAAGGGCGATAGGGCTTGCGCTCGTAGATCCAGGGGTGGAAGATAGGTTCGAGATCGTGATAAGGGATAATCCGGTACCGGCGAAGACCGTGCCGTTACCGTTCTACAAGCGCAACAGAGGATAGGGGAGAGCCTTGAACATACCTGAAGACCTTCAGTACACAAGGAGCCACGAGTGGGTCCGCATGGAGGGCGACACCGCGACCATAGGCATCACGGATCACGCCCAGGACGAACTCGGCGACGTCGTCTTCGTCGAGTTGCCCGATGAGGGCGCTAACTTCGACGCCGGCGAATCCTTCGGCACCGTCGAGAGCGTCAAGGCCGTCTCCGACCTGTACACCCCGGTGGGCGGCGAGGTCGTCGAGGTCAACTCCGCCCTCGAAGATGCGCCCGAGAACATCAACGAGGATCCGTACGGGGAAGGCTGGATCGTCAAGCTCCGCACCACAGACGAACCCGACCTCCTTTCCCCCGAAGAGTATGAGACCGTCGTCGAAGAGGAGTCGTAGCGCAAACGCCAGATCCATATTCCCTTGCCCAGCTTGCCGTAGACTCACACTACATCTTTATGTGCATTTGGCAGATATCTACAGAAAGATTCTAAATTCTCTGTTCCAAAGACTTTACAAAGTGTGACGAGCGATGTATCATCTTATCAGTCGGTTGGTGCGAAACTAAACCGGCACAATTAAAGAGTCCGGGGCGCTACTCCTCCTTTCCCTTTCCCCACCTATCACCCCTAGGTGCGCCCCGGGCTCTTCCTCTGTTTCAAGCTGGTCAGCACGTTCCAGCCTTCGGCTTCCACTTTCAGCACGCTTCGGCTTCGCCTCCGCTTGTCAGCACTTCAGCCAGGGCTGCGAATGGTGGTTCCGTGCGGCGAATGCGTACCGTTCACCACGGAAAAGTGGCCCTCGGCTGAGTACCGAGGACCATCAGCTGACGTGCTGACAAGCCGCCGACAGGCGGCGTGCTGAAATGCTGACCAGCTGAAATGCTCTACGAGGCTTCCTGTCCTTCCGCCTGGGTCAGGTAATAGAGCGTGTGCATTAGTTGGGCG
>Ga0081538_10004920_pt1 | contig 12166 bp, 9 predicted proteins | sample TabmetS5T2R1_FD_71022 | JGI IMG/M metagenome (GOLD analysis project Ga0081538, IMG submission 71022) | Tabebuia heterophylla rhizosphere microbial communities from the University of Puerto Rico - S5T2R1 | ecosystem: Host-associated > Plants > Roots > Rhizosphere ... | reverse complement strand
ATTTCCGGGGGGTAGGTAACAGACCGTTTTCGCCGGTTTAAGCGCAATTCACAGTGAAATATCAGCCTTCCAAGCTGATGACGAGGGTTCGATTCCCTTCACCCGCTCCAGCGTTTCGCGCGAAGGGCGCTTCGGCTGGCACGCCGGCCGCCAAGGCCGCCCGCCGAAGCCGTGGCGAAGGCGGCCGTTCATGCGCGTCATGTGCGGCCAATCTCTAAAGCATCGATGATCAGTACGCGGAGTTGACCGGTCGCACGACAGTCTCTACATTGTAGAGACTGCCGCACGCTTCCTCGAAGAGAACGATTGATCATGGAAACCGAGTTTTTGAAGTGGGGCAACAGCCTCGCGCTGCGCGTCCCGAAGGCGTTTGCCAAAGAGGTCGGAGCGACCGAGGGAAAGCGGGCCACCATGACGGTGGAAAATGGCGTGCTCGTCGTCAGGGTTGCCAAGCCAAAAAGGCGGCGCCGCTATTCATTGGAGAGCCTGACGAATGCGATCACGAAGGAGAGTTGCCACTCGGAAATCGACTGGGGGCCGTCGCGCGGAAACGAAGCCTGGTAGGCCTTATTGCCCCGGCGAGGGTGATCTTATTTGGCTGGACCTCAATCCGACCAGGGGACATGAGCAAAGGGGTCGTCGCCCTGCTGTGGTGCTTACACCGCGCCCCTATAACGAGCGCGCTGGTCTGTGCATCGCCTGTCCGATCACGAACCAAACCAAGGGTTATCCCTTCGAGGTCCCACTGCCTGTTGGCGGTGGCGCGACCGGAGTGATCCTGGCCGACCAGATGCGGGCGCTGGCATGGGCGGAGCGCGAGGCCGAGCTTATCGGTGTCGCTCCGTTCAACGTGCTCGAGGAAGTGCGCGAGAAGCTCGCCGTGCTCCTTGGAATTGATTAGCCCCGGCGGTTGCGGCGCTCGCGCGGGCAGACCGCGACAAAGTCTGCAGAATGCCGTCTTGCGGGGTCCCGTCTCGGTGGCGGTGAAAAGTTGACAACAACACCCTATCTGTCATCTGTCTTGCCGGGCGCGCGGCGCGCGCTCGATAGGAGTGTAGCTCAACTGGCCAGAGCACCGGTCTCCAAAACCGGGGGTTGGGGGTTCGAGTCCCTCCACTCCTGCCACCCCCTCCGGCGGCGGCAAAGCTGCTAAAGCCTCGGCGGACAAGCCTTGGCGGCGCCTGGGCTTCGGCGGGCGTGCCCGTCGTAGTCTGCCTTCGCTGAAGCTTCGGCGGACAAGTCCGCAGGGCGAAGACGTGGTTGCTTGACGGCAACCGTTGCCCGCAGTAGGAACCTGCCGCTCGCCGGCGGCCCGTGTTCGGACTTCCGCGGCGATAGGTTTCCCAAAATGGGTCCGCTGGTCGGTCTCACTCTCGGGGTGGGGTCGGCCGGCTTATTGGCACGCGGCGATCCATGGCGAAGGTCAGTCCGTTCAAGTTTCTGCAGGAGGTGCGCTCCGAGGTGCAGAAGGTCACGTGGCCGACGCGCCGCGAGACCGGCATCACCACCGCCATGGTGTTCGTCATGGTGGCGATCGCCTCGGTGTTCTTCCTGGTGGCGGACCAGATCATTCGCGTCTTCATCACCTTTGTGCTCGGCCTTGGCGGCTGATGCGGAATCCACGGACCGAGACCCTGATGCCGAACTTACGGGCTGAGACCATGGCCAAGCGCTGGTACATCGTGCACGCCTACTCGAATTTCGAGCGCAAGGTCGCCGATTCGATCCGCGAGCAGGCCAAGCAGCGCCACCTCGAGCATCTGTTCGAGGAGATCCTGGTGCCGACCGAGAAGGTCGTCGAGGTGCGGCGCGGCCGCAAGGTCGACGCCGAGCGCAAGTTCTTTCCCGGCTACGTTCTGGTGAAGATGGATCTCACCGACGAGGCCTTTCACCTCATCAAGAACACGCCCAAGGTGACCGGCTTTCTCGGCGCCGACAACAAGCCGATGCCGATCTCGGATGCCGAAGCCGCGCGCATCCTGCACCAGGTGCAGGAGGGCATCGAGCGGCCGAAGCCTTCCGTTTCGTTCGAAGTGGGCGAGCAGGTGCGCGTGTCCGACGGCCCGTTCGCGTCCTTCAATGGCGTGGTCGAGGAGGTGGACGAGGGGCGCTCGCGGGTGAAGGTCGCGGTGTCGATCTTCGGCCGCGCCACCCCGGTGGAACTGGAGTTCGGACAGGTGGAGAAGTTGTAACCCGCAGTCGTCATGCCTGGCCTTGTGCCGGGCAATCCCGCTTGGGTTCGCACGGCGGCGCCAAGCTAAACGAGATGGCCGGGACGAGGCCGGCCATGACAAGGCATGGGGAAAGCGTGGGAGGAGAGGGCGGCCGCCAACCGTCCAGTCCGCACCACGAATCCTGACAAGCCGCTTCAAGCGGCGCTAACAGGAGTTTGAGATGGCAAAGAAAATCACTGGCTACCTGAAACTGCAGGTGCCGGCCGGCGCGGCCAATCCGTCGCCGCCGATCGGTCCGGCGCTCGGCCAGCGCGGCCTCAACATCATGGAGTTCTGCAAGGCGTTCAATGCGCAGACGCAGAACATGGAGAAGGGCGCCCCGCTGCCGGTGGTCATCACCATCTATGCCGACCGCTCCTTCACCTTCGAGATGCGGACGCCGCCGGTCTCGCACTTCCTCAAGAAGGCGGCCAATATCCAGAGCGGCGCCAAGACGCCGGGCCGCGGGTCGGTCGGCCGGGTCACCAGAGCGCAGGTCAAGGAGATTGCCGAGAAGAAGATGAAGGACCTGAATTGCTCGACCGTCGAGGCGGCCATGCGCATGGTCGAAGGCTCGGCGCGGTCGATGGGTCTCGAGGTCGTGGGGTGAGTCATGGCCAATCCAGGAAAACGCATACGGACCGCGCGTGAGGGCATCGACCGCACCAAGCTCTACCCGCTGGAGCAGGCGGTGAAGATGGTCAGGGAGCGCGCCAAGGCCAAATTCGACGAGACGATCGAGGTGGCGATGAATCTCGGCGTCGATCCGCGTCACGCCGACCAGATGGTGCGCGGCGTCTGCAATCTGCCGAACGGGTCGGGCCGCACCGTGCGGGTCGGCGTGTTCGCGCGCGGCGCCAAGGCGGAGGAGGCCAAGGCGGCGGGCGCCGACGTGGTCGGCGCCGAGGATCTGGTGGAAAAGGTCCAGGGCGGCGCCATCGATTTCGACCGTTGCGTTGCCACCCCGGACATGATGCCGCTGGTCGGCCGCCTGGGAAAAGTCTTAGGCCCGCGTGGCCTGATGCCGAACCCGAAGGTCGGCACCGTGACCATGGATATTGCCAGCGCCGTCAAGGGCGCCAAGGGCGGGGCGGTGGAGTTCCGGGTAGAGAAGGCCGGCATCGTCCACGCCGGTGTCGGCAAGGCCTCGTTTGCCGCGGACAAGCTCGTGGAGAACATCAAGGCCTTTGCGGATGCGGTTCAAAAGGCTAAACCTCCCGGTGCGAAGGGAACCTTCGTGCAGAAGATTGCTGTGACCTCCACCATGGGGCCTGGCGTGAAGGTGGAGCCCTCGTCAGTGTTCGGCGGCTAGGCCCGGTGCCGCGATTGGGCTGCGAGGGAGATGCGCAGGCGGTCGCGAGGGCCGCCGAGGCGGCCGGGCGGCCGGGCGGCAGACGGCCGGTGGCCGCCAGATCGATTTTCCTGGCGCCACCCTCTTGTGGAAACGGCAGAAAGGGGCTATTTCGCGCGTCACTTTCAGAACTTCAGAGGAGGCCCGGCTAAACGGCCGAGCTTCGATGTCGCTGTTCCACCGGGGGAAATCCCGGTGGCTCCGCCGGTGAAATCCGGTGGAAGGCCGGCTGGCCAGGAACGTCCTGTCGCCATGCTGGCTCGTTCTGTCCGAGACTGCAGGCGCTTCGGCTTAATCCAAACGGGCCTGCATAGACGGGGCAAGAGACCGGCCTGGTTCCATCCCGGTCGGTTCGAACCTCAAGACGGTGCATCCGCGCCGGGGACAGGGCAATGAGTGTCGTCCCGTCCTTCGGCTGCAACGCCGCGCGCCGGGCGACAGGTGAAGCCTGGCGGCCCGAGCGGCCGCCGATCAAGAGAGGATCCACGTGGATCGAGCGGAAAAGGCCGAGCTCGTCACGACGCTCAATGCCCTCTTCAAGGCGGCGAACGTCGTGGTCGTGGCTCACTATTCCGGCCTCACCGTGGCCCAATTGCAGACTCTGCGGCAGCGGATGAGGCAGGCGGGCGCAACCGTGAAGGTCGCGAAGAACCGCCTCGCCAAGATCGCTCTCGATGGCACGGACGTCGCCTCGATCGCGCCCCTGCTCAAGGGGCCGACCCTGATCGCCTATTCGGGCGACCCGGTGGCGGCGCCGAAGGTCGCCGTCGACTTCGCCAAGGGACACGAGCGGTTCGTGATCCTGGGCGGGGCGATGGGCAAGACCGCCCTGAACCCGGACGGCGTGAAGGCGCTCGCCGCGCTGCCGTCGCTTGACGAACTGCGCGCCAAGCTGGTCGGCCTCATCCAGGCGCCGGCCACCAAGATCGCCCAGCTCGTCAATGCGCCGGCCGCCAAGGTCGCCCGCGTGGTTCAGGCCTATGCCAACAAGGGCGAAGCCGCCTGAGGCGCTTCGCATTTCTTAAGATTTGGTTCGAACCGACAAGGACTGATGACCCATGGCTGACCTATCGAAGCTCGTCGATGAGCTGTCACATCTCACCGTCCTCGAAGCCGCCGAGCTGGCCAAGCTGCTCGAAGAGAAATGGGGCGTATCGGCCGCCGCCGCCGTGGCGGTGGCTGCGGCCCCCGGCGCCGCCGGGGCGGCGGCCGCGCCGGCCGAGGAGAAGACCGAGTTCACCCCGGTCCTGGCTGCGATCGGCGACAAGAAGATCGAGGTGATCAAGGAGGTCCGCGCGCTCACCGGCCTTGGCCTCAAGGAGGCCAAGGACCTGGTCGAGGGAGCGCCGAAGCCCATCAAGGAGGGCGTGAACAAGGAAGAGGCCGAAAAGATCAAGACGACGCTGGAAAAGGTCGGCGCCAAGGTTGAGCTCAAGTAGGCGAATGCTTATTTGAGCGATATCCCCGGCGAGCGGAGCGAGACCCCGGGGATCCCGAACAACAGGGACATCCCGCCGATCCCGGAACTTGATCCGGGGGAGACTGGGATCCCGCGGCAAAGACGTGAATTGGCCGGGACCGGCCGCCACGAGGGAGGACACCGGGGGAGCGGAGCGAAGATCGGGGCTCCTAACGGCTGCTCGGGGCCCCGGGGGGAGCGACGAATGATGCGGATGACCGGGTCGGTCCGGTCATGCGGTTCACGGAAAAGTGTGGTGGGATTCCGGGTCCTGACCCCCGGAATCGCCACGTTCGCCGCTTACGCGGCGCTTGGCAGATGGCGATTCGGGCTATAGCTGAAGACGTTAACAACTAGAGGTGCAATGCACGGGCGGGGTGCCGCGAGGCGCCCAGCACGGCCTTTCTACCTTTTGAGGATTGTTTTCCTCAACCTTGTCGCCCCAGGCGACACCCATACCGCCGTCAGGCGATGAAGCGAGAGGGCGCGATGGCGCAGACGTTTACCGGCACAGGTCGCAAACGGGTCCGCAAGTTTTTCGGCAAGATTCATGAAGTCGCAGAGATGCCGAACCTCATCGAGGTTCAGAAGGCGTCCTACGACCAGTTCCTGCAGATCGCCGAGCCCAGGGGCGGGCGTCCGGACGACGGCTTGCAGGCCGTGTTCAAGTCCGTGTTCCCGATTGCGGACTTCTCCAACACGGCGATGCTGGAGTTCGTCCGCTACGAGTTCGAGCCGCCCAAATACGACGTCGACGAGTGCCGGCAGCGCGGCATGACCTATGCGGCGCCGCTGAAGGTGACGCTGCGCCTGATCGTGTTCGATATCGACCAGGAGACCAGCGCCCGCTCGGTCAAGGACATCAAGGAGCAGGATGTCTACATGGGCGACATCCCGCTCATGACCAACAACGGCACCTTCATCGTCAACGGCACCGAGCGGGTGATCGTGTCGCAGATGCACCGCTCGCCCGGCGTGTTCTTCGATCACGACAAGGGCAAGACGCACTCCTCGGGCAAGCTCCTGTTCGCCGCCCGCATCATTCCGTATCGCGGCTCCTGGCTCGACATCGAGTTCGACGCCAAGGACATCGTCTATGCCCGCATCGACCGGCGCCGAAAGATTCCGGTGACGTCGCTGATGTTCGCCCTCGGCATGGACGGCGAGGACATCCTCAACACCTTCTACAAGAAGGTGATCTATCGGCGCAGCAAGGACGGCTGGCGGGTGCCGTTCGACGCCAACCGGCTCAAGGGCTACAAGGCGGTCAACGATCTCGTCGACGCCGACACCGGCAAGGTCGTGGTCGAGGCTGGCAAGAAGATCACGGTGCGCCAGGCGCGCCAGCTCGCCGAGAAGGGGCTCAAGGCCCTGCGCATGACCGACGAGGAGCTGATCGGTCACTATATCGGCGAGGATCTGGTCAACCCGAAGACCGGCGAGATCTACGTCGAGGCCGGCGAGGAAATCACCGAAAAGACCCTGAAGCTGCTGGCCGAGGCGGGCTACAAGGAGATCCCGGTGCTCGACATCGACCACGTCAATGTCGGCGCCTACATCCGCAACACGCTGACCGTCGACAAGAACATGACGCGCGAAGACGCGCTGTTCGACATCTATCGCGTGATGCGCCCGGGCGAGCCGCCCACGCTCGATACCGCGGAGGCGATGTTCCGATCGCTGTTCTTCGATCCCGAGCGCTACGACCTGTCCGCGGTCGGCCGGGTGAAGATGAACATGCGGCTCGACCTCGATGCCGAGGACACTGTGCGCGTGCTGCGCAAGGAGGACATCATCTCGGTGATCGGCACGCTGGTCGATCTGCGCGACGGCAAGGGCGAGATCGACGACATCGACCATCTCGGCAACCGCCGGGTGCGCTCAGTCGGGGAGCTGATGGAGAACCAGTATCGCATCGGCCTGTTGCGCATGGAGCGCGCCATCAAGGAGCGCATGAGCTCGGTCGATATCGACACCGTGATGCCGCAGGACCTGATCAACGCCAAGCCGGCGGCGGCGGCGGTGCGCGAATTCTTCGGCTCCTCGCAGCTCTCCCAGTTCATGGACCAGACCAATCCGCTGTCGGAAATTACCCACAAGCGGCGGCTGTCCGCGCTCGGGCCGGGCGGGCTCACGCGCGAGCGCGCGGGCTTCGAAGTGCGCGACGTGCATCCGACCCACTACGGCCGCATCTGCCCGATCGAGACCCCGGAAGGCCCGAACATCGGCCTGATCAACTCGCTCGCCACCTATGCGCGGGTGAACAAGTACGGCTTCGTCGAGACGCCGTACCGCAAGGTCAAGGACGGCCGCGTCACCGACGAGGTGGTCTATCTCTCGGCCATGGAGGAGGCGCGCTACACGGTCGCGCAGGCCAATGCGCCGATCGACGGCCGCGGGCGCTTCACCGAGGATCTGATCGTGTGCCGGCACGCCGGCGACGTGCAGATGGTGCCGGCCGACAAGGTCGACTACATGGACGTCTCGCCCAAGCAGCTGGTGTCGGTGGCCGCCGCGCTCATTCCGTTCCTCGAGAACGATGACGCCAACCGCGCCCTGATGGGCTCCAACATGCAGCGCCAGGCGGTGCCGCTGGTGCGGGCGGAGGCGCCCTTCGTCGGCACCGGCATGGAGGGCGTGGTCGCCCGCGATTCCGGCGCCGCCATCGGCGCCCGCCGCACCGGCGTGGTCGACCAGGTGGACGCCACCCGCATCGTCGTGCGGGCCACCGAGGAGATGGATCCGGCGAGGCCCGGCGTCGACATCTACCGGCTGCAGAAATACCAGCGCTCGAACCAGAACACCTGCATCAACCAGCGCCCGCTGGTGAAGGTGGGCGATCTCGTCACCAAGGCCGACATCATCGCCGACGGCCCGTCGACCGAGCTCGGCGAGCTCGCGCTCGGGCGCAACGTGCTGGTCGCCTTCATGCCGTGGAACGGCTACAACTTCGAGGATTCGATCCTGTTGTCCGAGCGCATCGTCAAGGATGACGTCTTCACCTCGATCCACATCGAGGAATTCGAGGTGATGGCGCGCGACACCAAGCTCGGGCCGGAGGAAATCACCCGCGACATCCCCAACGTGTCGGAAGAGGCGCTCAAGAACCTCGACGAGGCGGGAATCGTCTATATCGGTGCCGAGGTGCGCGCGGGCGATATCCTGGTCGGCAAGATCACGCCCAAGGGCGAGAGCCCGATGACGCCCGAGGAGAAACTGTTGCGGGCGATCTTCGGTGAGAAGGCCTCCGACGTGCGCGACACCTCTCTCAGGGTACCGCCCGGCGTGCAGGGCACCGTGGTCGAGGTGCGGGTGTTCAACCGCCACGGCGTGGAGAAGGACGAGCGCGCGCTGGCGATCGAGCGCGAGGAGATCGAGCGCCTCGCCAAGGACCGCGACGACGAGCAGGCGATCCTCGATCGCAACGTCTACGGCCGCCTCGCCGAGATGCTGGAAAACAAGCAGGGCGCGTCCGGGCCGAAGGGCTTCAAGAAGGACACGCGCATCACCAAGGCGGTGCTCGAGGAGCATCCGCGCTCGCAATGGTGGCAGTTCGCGCTGGCGAACGAGCGCGCAATGGGCGAGATCGAGGCGCTGCGCAAGCAGTACGACGAGAGCAAGCGCGGCCTCGAGCAGCGCTTCCTCGACAAGGTGGAGAAGCTGCAGCGTGGCGACGAGCTGCCGCCCGGCGTGATGAAGATGGTCAAGGTCTTCGTCGCGGTGAAGCGCAAGATCCAGCCCGGCGACAAGATGGCGGGCCGCCACGGCAACAAGGGCGTGGTGTCGAAGATCGTGCCGCTCGAGGACATGCCGTTCCTGGATGACGGCACACAGGTCGACATCGTGCTCAATCCGCTCGGTGTTCCCAGCCGCATGAACGTCGGCCAGATTTTGGAGACACATCTCGGCTGGGCTTGCGCCGGCCTTGGCAGGCGCATCGGCCAGGCGGTCGATGCCTATTACTCCAAGCACGACACCAGGCAGCTCAAGGATACGCTGAAGAAGGTCTACGGCGACGACGACACCATCAAGTCGCTTGGCGAGGACGCCCTCGTCGAGCTCGGCACCAATCTGCGCCACGGTGTGCCGATCGCGACGCCGGTGTTCGACGGGGCGAAGGAAGGCGACATCGAGCACATGCTCGATCTCGCCGGCCTCGACCATTCCGGCCAGGTGACCGTGTTCGACGGTCGCACCGGCGAGGAGTTCGATCGCAAGGTGACGGTGGGCTACATCTACATGCTCAAGCTGCACCATCTGGTGGACGACAAGATCCACGCCCGTTCGATCGGGCCGTACTCGCTCGTCACCCAGCAGCCGCTGGGCGGCAAGGCTCAGTTCGGCGGCCAGCGGTTCGGCGAAATGGAGGTGTGGGCGCTCGAAGCCTACGGCGCCGCTTACACACTGCAGGAGATGCTGACGGTGAAATCGGACGACGTGGCCGGCCGTACCAAGGTCTACGAGGCGATTGTGCGCGGTGACGACACGTTCGAGGCCGGCATCCCGGAAAGCTTCAACGTGCTTGTCAAGGAGATGCGCTCGCTCGGCCTCAACGTCGATCTGCACAATTCACAGCAGGGGCGCGCCGACGCCGCCGAGGCGGCCGAGTAGTTTCAGAGAGTTACGGGATGGCGACGGCGCCGTCCCGTGAAGCGCAAAGCGAAACAGCTGATTGAACGACCGATGCGGGCAGACCCGCCCCAAGGTCGAGGAGAAGACGATGAATCAAGAGATTATGAATCTTTTCAGCCCGCAGGTCCCGGCACAGGTCTTCGACCAAATCCGGATTTCGATCGCGAGTCCCGAGAAGATTCTGTCGTGGTCCTACGGCGAGATCAAAAAGCCGGAGACCATCAACTACCGCACCTTCAAGCCCGAGCGCGACGGCCTGTTTTGCGCGCGCATTTTCGGGCCGATCAAGGACTACGAGTGCTTGTGCGGCAAGTACAAGCGGATGAAGTACAAGGGCATCATCTGCGAAAAGTGCTCGGTCGAAGTGACGCTGTCGCGCGTCCGGCGCGAGCGCATGGGCCATATCGAACTGGCAGCTCCCGTTGCCCATATCTGGTTCCTGAAGTCGTTGCCGTCGCGCATCGGCCTGCTGCTCGACATGACGCTGAAGGATCTCGAGCGGATCCTGTACTTCGAATATTACGTCGTGCTGGAGCCGGGCCTGACCGCGCTCAAGGACCGTCAGTTGCTCTCGGAAGACGAGTATCTGAAGGCGCAGGACGAATACGGCCAGGACAGCTTCACCGCCATGATCGGCGCGGAGGCGATCCGCGAGCTGTTGAAGGGGCTTGAGCTCGAAAAGCTCGAGCAGTCCCTGCGCGCCGAGATGCAGGAGACCGAGTCCGACATCAAGCACAAGAAGCTCGCCAAGCGCCTGAAGATCGTCGAGGCCTTCCGCTATTCCGGCAACAAGCCGGAGTGGATGATCCTGACCGTGGTGCCGGTGATTCCGCCGGACCTGCGTCCGCTGGTGCCGCTCGACGGCGGCCGCTTCGCGACGTCTGATCTCAATGACCTGTACCGCCGCGTCATCAACCGCAACAACCGCCTGAAGCGGCTGATGGAGCTGCGCGCGCCGGACATCATCATCCGCAACGAAAAGCGCATGCTGCAGGAGGCCGTCGACGCGCTGTTCGACAACGGCCGCCGCGGCCGCGTCATCACCGGCGCCAACAAGAGGCCTTTGAAGTCGCTGGCCGACATGCTCAAGGGCAAGCAGGGCCGCTTCCGTCAGAACCTGCTCGGCAAGCGCGTCGACTATTCCGGTCGCTCGGTGATCGTGGTCGGTCCCGAACTGCGCCTGCATCAGTGCGGTTTGCCGAAGAAGATGGCGCTCGAACTGTTCAAGCCGTTCATCTATTCGCGGCTCGACGCCAAGGGGCTGTCCACCACCGTGAAGCAGGCGAAGAAGCTCGTCGAGAAGGAGCGTCCCGAGGTCTGGGATATTCTCGATGAGGTGATCCGCGAGCATCCGGTGCTGCTCAACCGCGCGCCGACGCTGCATCGCCTCGGCATTCAGGCGTTCGAGCCCGTCTTGATCGAGGGCAAGGCGATCCAGCTCCACCCGCTGGTCTGCGCCGCGTTCAACGCCGACTTCGACGGCGACCAGATGGCCGTGCACGTCCCGCTGTCGCTCGAAGCGCAGCTCGAAGCGCGCGTCCTGATGATGTCGACCAACAACATCCTGCATCCCGCGAACGGCCAGCCGATCATCGTGCCGTCGCAGGACATCGTGCTCGGTCTCTACTATCTCTCGATCATGCGTGAAGGCCTGCCAGGCGAGGGCAAGATCTTCGGCGACATGGCCGAGCTCGAGCACGCTCTGCACTCAAAGGTCATCCACCTCCACACCAAGATCAAGTACCGGTGGGAGGGCACCGACGAGGAAGGCAAGCAGACCAAGCGCTGGATCGAAACCACCGCGGGCCGCGTCATGCTCGGCAACGTGCTGCCGAAGCACGCGAGAATTTCGTACGACATCATCAACAAGCTGATGACCAAGCGCGAAATCTCCGGCGTGATCGATCAGGTCTACCGCCACTGCGGTCAGAAGGAGACGGTGATCTTCTGCGACCGCATCATGGCGCTCGGCTTCTACAACGCGTTCAAGGCCGGCATCTCGTTCGGCAAGGACGACATGGTCGTGCCGCACGGCAAGTGGAAGATCGTCGAAACCACCCGTACGCTCGCAAAGGACTTCGAGCAGCAGTACAATGACGGCCTGATCACCCATGGCGAGAAGTACAACAAGGTGGTCGACGCCTGGTCGAAGGCGACCGAAGAAATCGCCAAGGAGATGATGAAGGAAATCTCCTCGACCAAGAAGACGCCGAAGGGCGCCGACGCCGACATCAACTCGATCTACATGATGGCACATTCGGGTGCGCGCGGTTCGCCGGCCCAGATGCGTCAGCTCGCCGGCATGCGCGGCCTGATGGCGAAGCCGTCGGGCGAGATCATCGAGACGCCGATCATTTCCAACTTCAAGGAAGGCCTCTCGGTGCTCGAGTACTTCAACTCGACCCACGGCGCCCGCAAGGGCCTCGCGGACACCGCGTTGAAGACCGCGAACTCCGGCTACCTGACCCGCCGTCTGGTCGACGTCGCGCAGGACTGCATCATCACGTCCGA
>Ga0081538_10004919_pt1 | contig 12169 bp, 5 predicted proteins | sample TabmetS5T2R1_FD_71022 | JGI IMG/M metagenome (GOLD analysis project Ga0081538, IMG submission 71022) | Tabebuia heterophylla rhizosphere microbial communities from the University of Puerto Rico - S5T2R1 | ecosystem: Host-associated > Plants > Roots > Rhizosphere ... | reverse complement strand
TCGCGCTGCTCGTTCAGAATGTTGATGTTGGCGATCGGAGGCGCGTTCACCACGACGTTCCTATTGGCGACGCCACTGGTGGCGCCGTCGGAGTCGATGACGCGGAGCTTGACGTTGACCGTGCCAGGCGCCTGATACGAGCGGCTGACGGTCGGCCCGTCGGAGTTGGTCTCGAACGAGCCGTTGCCGTCGAGGTCCCACTCGTACCGTGTGATCGTGCCGTCGGAATCGCCCGAGCCGGAAGCGTCGAAGTTGACCGTCTGCCCGACGTCCGCGACGGCGCCTGCCGCCTCGCCTGCGGGAGCGAAGTTGAATGCGGCCGCCGGCGCCGCGTTCACCCGGAGGGTATGAGTGACTGTGGTGGTCTCGACGCCAGCGGGGTCATTCGCGGAATCGGTGAGCGTCATCGTCACGGTCTTCGGGCCGTGGCTGGTGTAGGAGTGCGAGACACTATTGCCGCTGCCAGTCTGGCCGTCACCGAAGTTCCATGTGACGGTGACGGGGTCGTTTGGGTCGGTATCCGAGACGCCCGTGGAGGTGAAGGTGACGGCCTGGTTGATCTGCGGAACGGGGTCGGAGATCGTGAAGTCCCCGCTTGGCGGCGCGGCCAGCACGACCTGCGTCCCGACGAGAGCTAGCAGCGCAAGCGCGCCTGCCAGTCCAAGCCTTCGAATTGCTCGATAGCGGGGCATGGGGGGTCCAGCTTTCGAAGGATTACTCCTGCTTGGGCGGGCCATGTGCACCAAGCGTGAAAGCTGACGGCTGCGGGTCATTCGGGCACTCTCCCGTTCCGTCGTGCGAGTTCTAGCTCACCCTAACCCCGCTCAGATAGCGGGGCAAGTGTGATTCCGATACAGATACTGTTTCGGCATCAAGGCGTGAAGCTTTAGCCGTCGAAAGCTGGGCGAAGGCGGAGGCTTTGAATCACGCCGACGCCCGCGAGCAGCAGCAGAGCGACTGGCAGCCACGGGATGTGCGGGTTGTCGCCTGCCTCGGTAGCCACGCTCCGGTCGAGGGTGACCTGCGCGAGGGAGGCCCGGCTCTCCGGCCGAGTGCGCGATTCCGTGGAGCTGGTGGCGGCTCGCGCGGACGTCTGCGCGGTGGGACCGGACGGGGTGGGCCCATTGCCGGACACCGGCTCCGGTCTCCCTGAAACCCGCGTCGCGGTGGTCGTGGACTCCGACCGCAGCGAACTCCGAGTCGACGCTTGCCTGAAAGGCCGACGCTCCGCGGGAGCGGCGTTGGATCGGACTCGTCGCGGAGCTGCCACGGTTGACTGACCCGTCTCTGTTGCCGTTTCGCTTGCCGCCGAGGCCTTGGCCGCTTCCGCCGAGGGCGTGCCGGCGGGCGGTGGCGCCCATACGGGGGGAGGTTGCGATCCCGCCGGTGAAGGTCCGGGTCCAGCGGGCGGCTCCGAGACGGGTTCTGGGACGTTCCCGGCGGTCGACGTTTGATTGGTGGTCGCCTGCTGCGCCGCCACCTGCAGAAGCGCTTCCTCGCCGCAGTGTTCGAGGCAGGTCGCCTCTTGGCGCTGGATGATCGTCTCGATCGTTGCGCCGATGCTCTGGGCGAACGCGGTCACCCACGAGAAGAAGCTTTCCGGGGTGTCGAAGCGCAATCCAGCGGAGGTCGGGTACTGCGGTCCTGTGGCCGTCGCGGTCTGGCTGGTCGTCTGGCGCTGTGAGAGCGACTGCGACTCGTTCACGCCGTAGCACTCCCGCTCGCACCCCTCCTGGAACTGCCAGACGTACTGCAGGGTCTCGGCCAGGTTCTCGGCCAGCGCAGCGAAGTCGCTCACGGCCGTTGCCATCTGAGTGGTCTGCGCGTCCTGTGACGCGGACTGGTTCATGGTGGTGTCCCAGCAGAAGGCGACGCAGCCAAGCTGCATCTGCCACACGAACTGCACGGTCGAGCTCTGGTTGACCGCGACGGCGCCGGAGCCCTGACCCTCGGGAGCGGCAGCCGATGCGTTCTGGCTCGTATCGGAGCTCTGGGTTGCGGACTGGGACTGGCTGGTCCCGTGGCAGTAGTTGCGGCAACCGACCTGCTCCTGCCAGATCGCCTGGAACACCGTGCTCTGGTTGTGTGCTCCGACGGCGGGGCCGCTTTGCGAAGGAGCTTCAGTTCCCGGATCGGACGTCGGTTCCTGCGTGACCTCGGGCGGCGGCGGGCCACCCTCGGCCGGCGGCGGGCTGTCGGTCTGCTGTGTCGCGGGGGCCCCGGCCGAAGGGGGGGACTCATACGTTGCCGTCGGACTCCATTGCGGCGGATTGATGGATTCTGCCGCCGGCGGCTCCTCGACTTCTACTGGCGGAGGTGGAGGTGGCAGAGGTTCGGCCGGCGGCGCTTCTGGCGGCGCTGACCCCTCCGTCTCCGTTGCCGGCGGAGCGGTCTGGGGAGCTGTCGACGAGTCCCCCTCCGCCTGCGCGGCGACGGGGGAAGGGGTGAACAGAGCCGTGGCAGCGCCGATTGCGACCAGCGCGAGCAGAGCCGCGAGGGCGTGGAGTGCGGGCCTGCGGCCCGCACTCCAGCTCCCCGTTTCCCCGAGGACGGCGGCCACCGGCCGGCCGCAAGGCCGGCCGGTGGTAACGCCACGTGAACGCGGGGTCGCGCTCATCCTCGTCTAGATGCCCTCCAGGGCCGCGTTGACGACCTCCTGGTCGGCATTGCCGTCCGAGTCCGCGTCCTGCTCGGTCTCGGCATCCTGCTCGAGCTCCTGAACCTGAACGTCGCCGCCGTCCTGGGACTGCGGGGCGTCCTGCTCAGTGCTGGCCGCGTTGCTCGCCGCAGAGTCGGCCGAGTTGTCGGCCGTCTGATCGGCGCTGCCGCCAAGACCCACGTTGAGGGCGTCCTGGTCGGCATTGGCCTCCGAGTCCGCTTCCTGCTCGGTCTCGGCATCCTGCTCGAGCTCCTGCTCCTGGACTGAGCCAGAGCAGGTGTCGCAGTCGACCGACGCAGTCTGAGACTGGTCGGCGGTCTGCGTGGTGCTGGCCTCGTTGTCCGCCGACGAATCGGCCGAGTTGGTCAGCTCCTGCGTCGCGTCACCGTCCAGGCCGCCCACGTTGAGGGCTTCCTGATCGGCGTTGGCCTCCGAGTCCGCTTCCTGCTCGGTGTCGGAGTCCTGCTCGAGCGACTGCTCCTGCACGGGACCGCTGCACTCCTCACAGGCCGTCGACGCGTCCTGGGACTGCGTCGCGCTCTGCTCGGTGCTGGCAGCGTTGCCCGCCGACGAGGTGGCCGAGTTGTCGGCCGTCTGGTCGGCGCTGCCGAGCAGGCCGCCCGCGTTCAGGGCCTCCTGGTCGGCGTTGGCCTCCGAGTCCGCTTCCTGCTCGGTCTCGGAATCCTGCTCGAGCTCCTGAACCTGAACGGACCCAGAGCAGACCTCGCATTCCGTCGACGCAGTCTGAGACTGGTCGGCGGTCTGCGTCGTGCTGGCCTCGTTACCCGCCGACGAGTCGGCCGAGTTGGTGAGGTCCTGCGACGCGTCACCGATCAGCCCGCCAACATTGGTGGCGTCCTGGTCGGCGTTGGCCTCCGAGTCCGCGTCCTGCTCAGTCTCGGAGTTCTGCTCGAGGAACTGCGCCTGCACGGAACCGCTGCAAATCTCACAGGCCGTCGACGCGTCCTGGGACTGCGTCGCGGTCTGCTCGGTGCTGGCGGTGTTGCCCGCGAACGAGACGGCCTCATTGCTCGCCGTCTGGTCGGCGCTGCCGATCAGGCCGCCCGCGTTGGTGGCGTCCTGGTCGGCGTTGGCCTCCGAGTCCGCGTCCTGCTCGGTCTCGGAGTTCTGCTCGAGCTCCTGAACCTGGACGGAGCCTGAGCAGATCAGGCATTCCGTCGACGCAGTCTGAGACTGGTCGGCGGTCTGCGTGGTGCTCGCCTCGTTACCCGCGAACGAGTCGGCCGTGTTGGTGACGTCCTGCGTGGCATCACCGATCAGGCCGGCCACGTTGGTGGCGTCCTGGTTGGCATTGGCCTCCGAGTCCGCGTCCTGATCGGTCTCGGAGTTCTGCCCGAGGTACTGCACCTGCACGGAACCGCTGCAGATGAGGCAGGCCGTCGTCGCGTCCTGGGACTGCGTCGCGGTCTGCTCGGTGCTCGCGGTGTTGCCGGCGAACGAGATGGCCAGGTTGCTGGCCGTCTGGTCGGCGTTACCGCCCAGGGACGTGTTGTCGACGTCCTGGTCGGCGTTGGCATCCGAGTCCGCAGACTGCTCGGTCTCGGAGTTCTGCTCGAGCTCCTGAACCTGCACGGAGCCAGAGCAGATCTCGCATTCCGTCGCCGCAGTCTGAGACTGGTCGGCGGTCTGCGTCGTGCTGGCCTCGTTACCTGCGAACGAGTCCGCGATGTTCTCGGCGTCCTGGGTGGCATCGCCGCCCTCGGCCGTGTTCTCCGCGTCCTGGTCCGCGTTGGCCTCCGACTCCGCATCCTGATCGGTGTCGGCGTCCTGCTCGATCGACTGCTCACCGTCGCTGCCGGACTGAGAGGCAGACTGCGTGGTCTCAGCCCCGTTGACGGCGGTGTCGAACGCCTCGTTGAACAGGGTCTGGTCAGCGCTGCTGCCCAGGGCCGCGTTGACGGCATCCTGGTCGGCGTTGGCCTCCGAGTCCGCGTCCTGCTCGGTCTCGGCTTCCTGCTCGATTGACTGCGAACTGCCACCGTCCTGGGTGGCGTCCTGGCTCGTGGACGCTGAGTTGCCCGCGAATGAGTCCGCGGTGTTCTCGGCGTCCTGGGTGGCCGAACTATCGCCACCGTCGACATCGTCGCCACCGATGTTCACCGGCACGTCTGCGTTGACCAGATCCTGATTGGCCTCCGCGTCCGAGTCGGCGGACTGGTCGGTGTCGGCGTCCTGATCGATCGACTGGGAGCTTTCTTCGCCACCTTCCTGGCTCGCCGTCTGCTCAGTCGAAGCCTCGTTCTCGGCAGCTGACACTGCCGTGTTCGAGGCCGTCTGGTCGGCGGAGCTGTCCCCGCCTTCGACGTCGCCGCCGGCGATGTTCACCGGCACGTTGGCGTTGACCGCATTTTGATCGGCCGTCGCGTCAGAGTCGGCGTCCTGGTCGGTGGAGGCATCCTGTTCGATCGACTGCGACCCGGTGTCGCCACCTGTCTGGGTGGCGTCCTGAGTCGTAGAAGCCGAGTTGCTCGCCGACGAGTCGGCGCTGTTCTCGAGCTCCTGAGAGGCGGAGCTGTCGCCTGCTTCGATGTCGCCACCGGCGATGTTCACCGGCACGTTGGCGTTGACCGCGTTCTGCGTGGCCGTCGCCTCCGAATCGGCGTCCTGATCGGTGGAGGCATCCTGATCGATCGACTGCGAGCTTTCGTCGCCACCTTCCTGGCTGGCGCTCTGGCTCGTATCGGCGCTATTGCTGGCGCTCGAGCTCGCTGAGTTGCTGGCGTTCTGAGACGCCGAGCTGGTCCCAGCGGACACGTCGCCGCCGCCGATGTTCACCGCTACGTTCGCGTTGACCGCGTTCTGGTCGGCGTTCGCCGCCGAGTTCGCGCTCTGCGTCGTCTCGGAGTCCTGGTCGATCGACTGCTCCCCGCTGCCGCTCTGATCGGCGGTCTGGGTGGTGCTCGCCTCGTTGCTTGCCGACGAGGTGGCGGAGTTGCTCAGATTCTGGGAAGCCGAGCTGTTGCCTCCGACGATGTCGTAACCGCCCACGTTGACTGTCACGTTGGCGTTTACGGCGTTCTGGTAGGCGTTCGCCTCCGAGTCGGCGCTCTGCACAGTGTCGGAATCCTGTGAGACCTCCTGCACCCCGGCGCCGGACTGACTTTGTCCGCCGCTCTGGGATGTGGAACTGCTGTTGGATGCCTGGGAGCCACCGGCATTACCGGCGGTCTGGTCGGCCGAGGACTGCGCAAGCGCAGGACCCGCGCCGATCGCCAGCAGGAAGATGCTGGCGCCCAGGGCGATGAGTCTCCTCACCGCGTACTTCCTTTCTTCCGGGTAAGCACTGTTACGGGCCAATGTGCACCCGCCGGGCGGAACGCCCGGCCTATCGAGAGACACGCAGCCGGACTGGGTCCAGCGGCTGGAGCGACGGAGACATCGCCGGAGTCCGACACTCCCGCGATGGCCGCTCCTTCTGGAACATTCGAGTTAAGAGCCCTCCGCGCGTGCGTACGACCCCTGTATGCAGAACCCGTCGGCGCCGCGCTCGACATGAGGCGGCACGGCAGGGGGGTGATTGGGGGCCAGAGAGACACGCGATGGAGGGCTGGTCGCATGGCGCCTGGAAGAGCGCTCCGGCAACTATGCGCCAGCCGCGGCTGCGAGTGCAACGAGCAGAGCGATTTACGCGACCAAGCCTTGCGTACGCAGCCGATCGGTTATGTGAACCCGACGGGCCGGCGAAGGGCGGCTATTCCCGCTTGGGACGCGGCTTCTTGGGGCCCTCGGACGAGGACGGGCCCTCTTCCACGGAGGGAAGGTCGGTGACGCTCTTCGCGCGGCTGCGGCGCTTGTATCCCGCCGCGCTCTGAACGCTCGAGGGACGCCACTTGAGGCCGCCACGGGGGGTGGGGACCCGCTCCTCGTTCAACGTGTCGGCGATTGCCTGCAGCGTCATTCCGTCGGCGCGCATCAGGGCGATCCGCTTCCTGATCGCCGCCCAGTCGGGCGCGGAGGCGCCGCCGGTCCGGCGCCTTGCCCGGGCCGCGGCGAGCCCCTTGCGGGTGCGCTCGGACAGACGCTCCCGCTCCCAGCCTCCCACGGACGCGAGCGCACGGGCCGCGGCCCGCCCCCCGGGGCTCAGGGTGTCGAGATCGAGATCGACCGCCACCAGGCGGACGTCGCTCCGCTCGAGCCACTGGACCAGCGTTCCGAGCTCAGAGACCGAGCGGCTGAGGCGCTCCAGGCCGCTAACCACCAGACAGGAAGCGTCGCCGGCCGCCAGGCGCTCGATGAGATAGGAGACGCCGGCGCGCTCCAGCGCGTTGCCGGCCTTCGGCTCCCGCTCGCGCACGACCTCGACAAGCTCGAGCCCGAGGCGCTCGCAGGTGCGCTCGATCGAGCGCTTCTGACGCTCGAGGCGCTCCACGTTCTCGGGGTCGTCGTCGGCCGGGACGCTGGCATACCCGAGCGCGCGGGTGGCCTTCTGTGAGCGCGGGCCGACCTTCGAAACGGGCGTCGCGGGGGCCCCTTCGGCGACCGCGGGCACGGGCCGCGGCTCGAGCTCCGGCTCGGGACTCGGGCGCACACCGGGCCGGGTCGCCACAGCGAGCTGTCCCGCAGCAGCATGGGTGTCAAGGCCCACGTTGAGCGCTACGAGGCGCCGTTCGTCCTTCTGAAGTCGATCGAGCACCGTGTCGAGCTCACCGGCGCTGACGGACAGGCGCTCGAGGTCGCTCACGATGAGACAACCCGCCTCCCCCGCGTCGATTCGCTCGAGCGCGTACCGGAGGCCGGGCCGCCGATTCGCCCCGGAGTCGTCGGTCTCGTGGTCGCGTACGACGTCGATCAGGTCGAGGCCCAGTTCGCGGCAGCCGTGCTCGATCGCCTTCCGCTGAGCGTCCACCTCGGGACCGTCCAGGGCGAAGCTCGCGGGCACGCTCGCGTAGCCCAGTGCCGGCACACGAGCTCCCGGGCGGGCTCGGCGCCGGCTCGTGGAGGGTTCTGCCGGGCCAGTCGAACGGGGCTTGGTCTTCGTCGACACGTCGGTGCACCTCCGAGGCTGCGGGGGGCCGCCTCGGGTTGGTCCGCGGCGCCTCGCGCCTAGGCTAACCCGGGCACAGTTGTCATCGCCACTCTCCCCGGAAAACTTGAGTTAGCTGAGCTGCCCGGTGCGCAGCGCACGCTGGAGGATCGCCTCGCGGCGTAAGGCCTCCCGCCGGGCGACCCGCCATTCACCGGCGTTACGCCCCCGCGCGGCAGCGGCCATTTTTCGGTAAGCGCGCTCCGCATCGTGGAGGCTTCGACCCAGGCCGGGTCCGCGCGCTATGGACGGGGGCAGCGCCGCGCGAGCACCCCGGTATGCCTCCGCCAGCGCCCTGGCCGCGGCGGCTTGGCCCGCAGGAGCTTGCGCCGCCCGCAGCCTCCTCCGCGCTCCGATTCGGCGTTCTCGCAGGCGTTCGACGACCCTCGCGACCCGCTGCGTATACGCCACATCCTGCCGCCGGTCCTGCTGCGTTGCCTGAGACCTGGCGGCCGGCACTGGTCGGGGATCGTCGGACCAGTCGACGCCGCCGGCGGCGAACCCGCTCACCGCGCTTGCGAGGAGCGCCACACCGATCCATGCAGTCGTCCGACGTACGCTCCGAGGGACAACCACCCTCGCGGGCGCCCGGCGGACGCGCCCCCGCTCCATCGGCGGCGCAGCGACCACGGGGACCTCCGCCTCGACGTCGAGCGCCTGAGCGGCGGCTCGAATGAGCTCGGCGGACGAGGCGTAGCGCTGTCGGGGGTCCTTGGCCATGGCCCGGGCAACAACCTGGTCCAGCGCGAGCGGCAGATCCGACCTCCGCTCGGAGACCGCGGGTGGCGGTTCCACGAGATGCGCGTGCGCGGTGAGGAGCGGCCGGTCGTAGGCGTAGGGCGGCGCGCCCGTAAGGCAGTCGACCAGGATGCAGGCGAGCGAGTAGACGTTGCTCTCCGGCTCCGGGACCTGTCCGCGGACCTCCTCGGGGGACCGGTAGGCGCCGTCGTCACCACGGCCGAGCAGGTCGCAGCCCGGGGCGGGCGGGAGAGCGATGCCAAAGTCGCTCAGCAGGGCGTGCGGGCCCTCATCCTCCTGCCGCAGGCCGATCGCTTGGGTTGTGAGGTCGCGATGCGTGAGCCCCCGCGCAGCCGCGGTCTCGAGCGCGCCGGCGACCTGGCCGAGGATCCGAAGCGTCTCGTCGGGGCCCGGCCGCGCTTCACGGAGAAGGTCTGCCAGAGTCCGGTGGGCGGGTGGCGCGCTGACCAGGTAGACGCGGTGCCTGCTCTCGACTGCGCCGCGGAACTCGATCATGTGCGGGTGCTCGATCGATGCACGCAGGCGGGCAAGACCGAGCACGCTGCGACGCTGCTCCTTGTCCCCCACAAGCGACGGCGCGAGGAGCGTAAGAGCTACTCGCTCACCGCCGCGTCCCCGCGCCTCGACGACCGTGTACAGCTCGGCGCGGGTCGCGACCACCCGCTCCACACGGAAGTCGTCGACGAAGACGCCGGAGTCGATCGCCCCGGACGGGCCATCCATGACCTTGTGCCGCCAGGCGCTCATTGGCCCTCCGCCCCGTATCCCGCTCCTCCGCTGGGCGCGGGATCCGGAGCGGGGCTGGGCCCGCTCGGTGCCGCGTCCGGCCCGGGAGCCGACGAACTGGGCGGAGAGGACTCGACCGGCGTGGGCGGCGGCGGAGCCGGCGGGGCAGGCGGCGCCGGAGTGACCACGGGCTCGGTCTCCGAGACCGGGCTGGGGGCGGACGTGGTCGTATCGGCGGGCGGAGCATCCGCCGACGGGGCCGCCGGGGCACTGACGGGGGCGGCCTCTACCGATGCACGGTTGGCCGGTCGCGGTGAGGTTCGCAGGCCGGGGAGGCCCGCGGCGCGACCGAGCTCGAGGGCAAGCCGCGAGCGGGCGTCAGGCGGCGGCGCCGTCTCGGCCGGGGGCGAGGAACGGGCGGGCCGCGCGGCGGGGCTGTCCTCGTCGTCAAGTATGGCGTTGCCGGCAGCGAACGATGCGCCGAACAGAGCGGCGCACGCGGCGACGACCGGGAGCGTCGCGCGGAGGGTCATGCCTGCGCGGGGGGACCTCCGCACCCGGGCATTCGCAGTTCAGTTTCAGGGGAGCTCGGCGGCTGGTTCACCGGAGGGGAATTTGGACGATACGAGTGTGCGAGCGGCCGCTGGGGAATTCGGTTCATTCGTAGTCTCACACGATTGACGCAATTGCGTCCACAGGTATTCCGTGGCTGGGTGTACCCAGCCGGTTGTAGCGGCCTCTCAGAGGCCCGTGCGAGCGCTCCAGCGCGTGACCTGACGGAGCGCCGGCAGCAGCGCGAGCGAGGCCGCTAGAAGGCCGATCCACAGCCAGCCTCTCGAGCCGCCGTCGGTCGTCCCGTGAGGCGGCACGCCGAACGTCGTGGACGCCAATGAGTCCGCGCCCTGCAGCGCGGGTGACTTCGCCTTGGGGCGATTGGCCGAGTCGGCGGCGAGCGCGGTGAACGCGGGCTTGAGTGAATCGCCTGAGATCGGTGACGGCTTCGGTGCCGGGGTCTGGCCGTCAGAGGGAAGCACGAGGGCCAGCGAACGGAGTTGCGATTCGGGTCCGCGCGAGGCCAGCTTGATCAACTGCGAGCGAAGTCGCCGTGACGCGGGTGAGGAGGGATCGCTGAGTGCTGCGAGCGCGACCGGGCTGTTGGAGCTCGCGGGCGCCTGCCCCTGTGGCTGCCCGGGCTGCTCGCCGGGCTGCTGTGGTGGCGCCGGGATCGGCGGTTGGCCGCTTGGCGGCGCTTCGACGGGCACCGGAGGCTCGCCGACGCGGGCCGTGGCCTCTTGGGACACATCGGCCTGCTGCACTGCCGCCTGGAGTTGGCTGTCGCCCTCGCAGTACTCGGCGCAGACTGCCTCCTGCAACTGGTAAATCGTCTGAATCGTCACGCCGAGGTTCTCGGCGAGAGCGACCAGCCAGCCGGGAAGCACCACCGCGCCGTCGGCGCCCAGCACAGGTACGAGAACACCCGCCCCGGACGTGGCGCTCGCGGACTGCGTCGTCTCCTCGCCCTGGTTGATCACCTGCACCTGGGACGTGCCGTAGCACTCCTGCCGGCAACCCTCCTGGAGCTGCCATACGAGCTGGAGGGTCTCGCTCAAGTTCTCCGCCAGCGCGCTGCTACCGCCTTCGGCGGTCGCCGTCTGGCTCGTCTGCGCCCACTGCGTCGCAGTCTGCGTCTGGCTCGTCTCGACGCAGAACGCCACGCAGCCGATCTGGGTCTGCCAGACGAATTGAACCGTGACGCTCCGGTTGCGGGCCTCCGCGGTCGAGGTCGCCGGCGTGCCTCCAGACGACTCACTCTCGCTTGGATCCGCGATCGCCGTGGCATCCTGCGTGGTGCCGGCGTGCTGCGTGGCTGACTGCGACTGGCTGGTCCTGGTGCAATGGTTCTTGCAGCCTTGCTGAACCTGCCAGATCGCCTGGAACACCAAGCTTCCGTTCTGGGCGCCGGCCAGGATCTCCTCGATGCCACCCGCCCAGGGCAGCTGGGTCAGGAGCGCGGACCAATCGATCCCCCCGGTGTCCAGGGGCGCGGGCAGGGGCAGAGGCGCCGCGGTGGTCGCCTGTTGCTCGCCAATGGCCTGAGACGCGGCGTCCTGGTTGATCTCGGCAAGCTGCTCGGCCTGCTGGATCTGACCGTTGCCGCCACCGCCGAACGCTCCGCCGTCACCGGACGCGCCACTGTCGCCGGACGCTTCGCCGCCACCGGATGCTCCGCCGGCTCCTTGCTCCTGTTCGGCGTCCTGCTCCACCCCGGCCTCGTTTGAGGCTTCCGATCCGGCCTCGTTGCCGAGGTCCTGATCGGTGCCGGGATCGCCGGCATTGGCGGTCTCCTGCTCTGCGCTCGCGGCGGAGTCGGCCTCCTGATTTATCCCGGCGCTCTGCTCGAGCTGCTGGGTCTGACCGACGCCGGCCGAGCCCTCAACCTGCTGCGCTTGCGCAGCGGTCTGGCCAACCTGGGCTTCGTTCGAGGCTTGTGAAGCGGCCTCGTTGTGAAGCTCTTGTCCGGCGGGTGAGCCGCTGGGATCGGGGGCGGCCGGCACCGGGTCGTTGGTCGCCTGCTCGGCAGCCGCCCCGGGAGCCGCCTGCGGAGCAGGCTCGACCGCGGTAGCGGGAGGTTCCGCCAACGGCGGCTCGGCGAGACCCGTGTCATCGCCGGCGAGGGCGGTGGGAGCGCCGATCACGAACAACGTGACCAGCGCCACCACGCCGAGAAGCGTGAGCCGCAAGCTCCTGCTCCTCACCCCAACCCTCCAACTGCAGGAGGGCAGCCGCCGGCCGGCCGGGTGACCGGCCGGCCGGCGACCTCCAATGAGCGTGCGAGCACGCTCACCGCTCCTTAATCCACCACTGCTGCCGCGTTGGAGTTGGTCGCGTCCTGGTCTGCGTCCGCGTCCGCGTCGGCGTCCTGGTCGATGTCGGCGTTCTGGTTTGACTCCTGGTCCTGGCCGTTGCCGCCGCCGTCGCCG
>Ga0081538_10004918_pt1 | contig 12170 bp, 13 predicted proteins | sample TabmetS5T2R1_FD_71022 | JGI IMG/M metagenome (GOLD analysis project Ga0081538, IMG submission 71022) | Tabebuia heterophylla rhizosphere microbial communities from the University of Puerto Rico - S5T2R1 | ecosystem: Host-associated > Plants > Roots > Rhizosphere ... | reverse complement strand
CGACCACGGGCCGGACAACCGCTTCACGGGCCGAGTCCGCTGGGTCCAGATCGACATAGACGAGGCCGCCGAGGACCTGGATCACCTGATCACGCCGGACGAGCGACTGCGAATCGCGATGTCACGCCAGTAGCAGGAACACCCTCCTGGGCCGCGAATGTCGGACCTGACGGTTGGACTCGCGACCCACGAAAGGAGCAGGTCCATGAGTGACTACCGGCCCCCGGACGACCAGCCGTCCGGTGGGGCTGGATCCACCTCCTGCTGGGCGTGCTCCTCGTCGTCACCGGCTTCGGCCTCTTCGGCCGAGCGGCTTGGGCCGGGGTCGCCGCGATCTTTTTCGCCAGCCTGAGCGCCCTTGCCAACTTCTTCTTCATCCCCTACTACCCCGGCTGGGCGATCCTCGTCATCGCGCTCGACGTTTGGGTCATCTGGTCGCTGACGCGGCCGGGCGCGATCGAGACCTAGCTCTGCTATAGCTGGGTCACGTTGATCGTGAACGCCTTCTCCGCGAAGGCGCCCTTGGTGTCGGTGGCCCGCACGGTGAACGTGAACGAGCCCGCGGTCGTCGGCGTACCCGTGATCCGCCCTGGGCTCGCCTGCAGGTTCAGGCCGGGCGGCAGCGCCCCGGCGCGCAGCGTCCACGTGTAACCAGGGGTCCCACCGTCGGCGAACAGGTTGCCGCAGCAGTAGAACTGCCCGACCGTGGCGGCGTTGAGCGCGGTCGTGGTAATCGTTACCGGCCGCGCAGGGTCGACCCTGATCGTGTACGTCTCCGTGTCGCTCGCTCCCGTCTGGTCGACGCCGCGGATCGTGAACGTGAACGTCCCGACCGTGGTCGGGCGACCAGTCACGAAGCCCGACCCCACGCCCTGGGTGAGCTCCAGCTGACTGTGCTCCGCGTCGGGCCCCAGGTTCGCGGTGAGCGCCACCAACCACCGCGACGTCTAGGGCCTCCTCGACATGAGTTCCTGCGGCCGCAGGGTACGATCGCACCGTGCCCGATCGCCTCTACTTCACGGATTCCGACGCGGCCAATGCGCTGATCGCCGCGGATCCGATGGCGCTGCTGGTCGGCTTCGAGCTCGACCAGCAGGTCACGGTGCAGAAGGCATTCACCGGGCCGCTGGCCCTGCGGGACCGCCTCGGCGCGCTCGATGCGGCCACGCTGGCGTCTGCCGACCTCGAGCCCGTCTTCCGCGAGCGACCGCCGATCCACCGCTATCCGAAGTCGATGGCCGCGCGCGTGCACGAGCTGGCCGTGCACGTACGCGACCGCTACGACGGCGACGCCGCGCGCATATGGACCGAGGCGAGCGACTCCGATGCCCTGCGAGCGAACCTGGTCGCCCTTCCGGGGTTCGGCGAGATGAAGATCAAGGGCCTCGGAGCGGTGCTCGCCAAGCGGTTCGGGGTCGAGGCCGCCCGCGACCTGGTGCCGTGGCATCCGACCCTCGGAGACGTCGACTCCCCGCAGGCGCTCGCCGACTATCTGGCGGACAAGAAGATCCACAAGGCCGAGTGGGCGAAGGCTTCGGGCCCACGGTCGCCAGCTCGCCTCAACTGAGCGGGACCTACAACCCGCCGCACATCGCCGCGGGCACCTCCCCGCGTCAGCTTGTCCGCCCGCGACTCGGGCCGCCCGCCTTTCGAACGCCGATCGGCTCAGCCGAGCTGCAGCCGGTGGAGCCGGACGACGTCGCGCACCCGGGTCTCGACCGGCCACCGGCGGCGCGCCTGCTCGACGAACGCCTCGGCGGCGGGCCGGCCGGGATCGGCCAGCCAGGCCTGCCCCGCGAGCCGCGGCAAGAGCCACAGCAACTGAGCGACGCTGGCGCGCTCGTATAGGACGTCGGCGGCGAGCACCATGTCGAACGGCGCCCGCCTGACGAGCGCGTCGGGCTTGGTCCAGTCGGCGATCGCCGTCTCGATGCGCACGTCATTCGCGGTCGCGTTGCGGGCGACGAGCCTGAGCGCTTCGGCGCATGCGTCCGTCGCGAGCACGGTGGCGCCCGCGCGCGCGGCGGCGAGGCTCGGCACGGCGAGGCCGCAGCCGAGCTCGACGACGCGCAGTCCGCGGAGGGCCACACCGTCGAGCTCGTGTGCCAGAGCCACGCCGCTGCGCCATAGGACGGCCCAGTACGGCGCGACCGGCGCCCATTCGACCGGGCCCGAGTCCGGCAGAGCGGCGGCCTCCTCCGGCTGTAGCAGGCGAAGCTCGCCGCTCGGCAGCTCGATCGAGTGGGTCACGAGCTCTTCGGCCACGCGCGGCCTATGTCCCCTCGACCGCGAAGGTGTTGCCGTCGGGGTCCTTGAACCAGGCGACCTTGCCGCCGCCGGCCCTCGGTGAGATCCCCTTCTCGTCGGACGTCAGCCCCTCGTAGTGCTGGAAGGTCACGCCGTCCGCGACGAGCTCGTCGACCACCCGCTCGACATCGTCCACATACCACGTGGCCAGCGTCGCGGTCGACATGCCCGCATTCGCCGGCGACGGGTAGACATGCAGCGCGGCCTCGCCGGCGGCCGCATAGATCTGGCTACCGTCGGCCCCGGCGCTTACCGTGGCGAGGCCGAGCCTCCCCTCGTAAAACTCCCGCGCGCGCGCCATGTCGGAGACGGCGATCGACGCGTTCAGCCTGTAGCTGCTCAAGCTCATTCGTGCTCCCGTCCGTTGGGGTTTCTCTTATAGGACTTCGTGGCGGGCCCAAACTCGCCGCCACGTCTTGCGATCATGCGGGCATGCCCCCGCTCAGTGCGAAAGAGCGAGCGGCGCTCCCGGACAGGGCCTTTGCATACATCGATTCGCGGGGCCGGAGGCGTCTGCCGATCCACGACGCGGCGCACGTCCGGAATGCCCTCGCGCGCTTCGGCCAGGTGGCGTTCGAGGACGACGGCGCGCGGGACCGGGCCCGCATGCGGCTGCTGCGGGCGGCCAAGAAGCACGGGATCATGCCCATCGGCTTCGTAAGGGCGCAGCTGCAACCGGAGCGAAAGCTGCCGACGGGCAACGTCACCTTCCTGCTGGCCGATCTCGAGGGCTCAACCGAGCTGCTCGGGCGCCTGGGCGATCGATACGCCCCTCTGCTGACCGATGTCCGCCGTTTGGTGCGCGCCGCGGTGCGGTCCGCCGGCGGTCGCGAGGCGTCCGCCCGCGGGGACGACGTCTTCGCGGTATTCGAACGCGCACCCGCGGCGCTCGAGGCGGCGCTGGCGATCCAGCGGGCGATGCGCGCGGCGGATTGGCCCGAAGGGCTCGACGTGCGGCTGCGAATCGGCCTGCATCGCGGGCGTCCGGCGCTCACCGATACCGGCTACGTCGGCCTGTCGGTCCACGCCGCCGCGCGCATCTGCTTCTCGGGGCACGGCGGCCAGATCGTGCTCTCTTCCGCCGTGCGCTCGGCGGTCGTCGACTCTCTGGCCGACGGGGTCGGCCTCAGGAGCCTTGGCTCCTGGCGGTTCCAGGGCCTGCGCGAGCCGGTGGAGCTATTTCAGGTCGAAGCGGCCGACCTGCTCTCCGACTTCCCGCCTCCTCGATCGGCCGCGCCTGCGTAGCGGGGAGGACGCAGACCCCCGGGCGGGGACGAGCTCTCCGCCGCGCGCGGAGGTCTATCGAAGATTCTTCGGCGGTCGCCGAGGCGGGCTCCCGTACCGTGGCCGATAGGGGTCACAGGACGACCCCAAAGCGCCACGCTTGCGCCGGATCCGCGCCGGCCACCGCGTGCCGCCCGCTGAGAATTCGGCAAGCCCACCTCCGATGCGCTGCCCGAGATGCCCGCTTTGCCCGGAAAAGCGATTGATTCAGGCCTCGGTCCGTTGAATCGTGACGCTGAAGTCCTCGCTTAGGCGCTCGATCGCGTCCATCTCGCCGTCGAACTCGCCGATCCGGACGATGCCGTTGAAGAGCGGAGCGTCGCTGTCGTAGTAGAAGACCAGGTCGCCGTCGGGCGCCCAATAGCCGATGTCTCCGGCGGCGGGATCGTGCCCTTCCGGCGCACCCTCAGGCGACAGCTCACGGGGGAGCGGAGCGGTCTTCTCGACGTTGTTGTGGTCGCGGAAGGTGAGCGTCAGCGGCAACTGAGCGGCGAGATCGCGCGCCGTGGCGTTGTCGTCTAGCCGCGCGGTGAGCTCCGTATCGCCGAAGGTGATCCGAATTGGCGTGCCCTCCGAGGAGTTGGCCTCTTCGTCGCCGGAGCTCGGGCTCGGACTTGGCGACGGAGCGCTCGCTTCGGGAGCGCCGGCGGCCTGGTCGCCGTCCTCGTCTCCACCCCCACAAGCCGAGAGTGAGACGGTGGCGAGGAGCGCGAGGACGAGCGCGTTGCGGCGTGCCGGCCGCGACCGCCGATGGATGAAGGGATTGGTTGTAGTCATCGTTCCTTGGTCGGGGGTCAGTGGGCGGTGTAGCCGCCGTCGATGGGAAGCGCGACGCCGATCACGAAGCTGGCGCCAGGGCTGCAGAGCCAGAGCACGGCCGCGGCGATCTCGCTGGCTTGGCCGAGTCGTGCGATCGGTTGGTTGGCGATGGCTTCGTCCATGTCGAGCTCGCCTTTGGCGAGCATGTCGGCGACCATCGGCGTCTCGATCGTTCCCGGGCAGATCGCATTGATGCGGATCCCGCGCGGTGCGTATTCGAGCGCCGCGCTCTTGGTGAGGCCGAGGACGCCGTGCTTGGAGGCGTGATAGGCGGCGCGGCCCGGCAGCCCAACCAGGCCGCCGAGCGAGGAGCAGTTGACGATGGCGCCGCTTCCTTGCACCCGCATCTGACGCAGCTCGTGCTTCATGCACGCCCAGACGCCGCGGAGGTTGACCGCGTTCACGCGGTCGTAGGTCTCGGCCGGTTCGTCGGCGGCGTCGGTCGGCGGAGCCTGGATGCCGGCGTTGTTGAACGCGAAGTCGAGTCGGCCGAAGGTCGCCACGGCGCGTTCGACGAGTGCGGCGACCTGCTCCTCGTCGGACACGTCGCAGACGACATCCAGCGCCTGGTGGCCTGCGGAGGTCAGCTCGGCCGTCACGCCCCGGAGGGTCTGCTCGTTGCTGTCGGCAAGGACGACGGCGGCCCCGGAGTCGGCGAACGCGTGTGCTGTCGCGAGCCCCATGCCGGCGCCGGCGCCGGTGACGAGGGCAACGCGGTCGTGAAAGTCGTAGGCCGGGTTCATGCGATCGCCGGCGCGTCGGCGCGATCGGGGCCGTCGAGCCGCGTGCCGGTGAAGCGAGCCAGCTCCTCGGGCAGTTGGTCTTGGAACCGCTGGTCGTGGATGCTGGAGGCCGGCTCGGAGCGGCGCTGGTGATGCCAGTAGCCGCCGGACGTGCGCGCTTCCGGATCATCGCTGGCGGCGAGCCACACCTGGGGGAGATGCCCGAGCCGCAGATCGTCGGGCGCACCGGGGCCGCCCATCTTCGTCGGCACCCAGCCAGGGTCCACCGCGTTGCTGAACACGTCCGTCCATATCCGCGCGACGGCAGCGGCGAGCGTGGTGACGAAGAGCTTGCTGTCCGAATAGGAGCCCGTCGCGCGGTGGCCGCTCCAGTCCATGCCGGTCAGGCGGGCGCGACCGCCGCGGTGCATGCCGCTGCTGAGGTAGACCAGGCGCCGCGGGCGGTGGATCAGCGCGGTGAGCAGGTACGGCGCGACCACGTTGACGGGCAAGACGCGCGACCCGGAAACGACGCCCGCGTTGTGGATCACCGCGTCCATCCGCCCGAGGCGGTTCACCTGGCCGGCCACGTCGCGCGTCTCCTCGGGGTCCGACAGGTCCCCGACCACAGCCGCGGCGCCCCGCTCGAGAAGTTCGCGCACGGCCCTGAGCCGGTCCTGGTTCCGAGCGTGGACGACGACCTTGTGCCCCTGCTCGAGCAGCGCCTGCGCGGCCGCCCGTCCCAGACCGTCTGCGGAGCCGGTGACGAAGACCCGTGCCGCGCGTGATGGCCGTGTACTCACGCCGACCGCTTCGCTGTCCGCGGCTCGAGCCGGAGCGTCGTCGTCCGCGTTTCGCCGCTGGTCATCGGCTCGACGTAGCTCGACCCGTAGCGGCCGTACTTCGACCGATAGGGCCCGCAGTGATGCGACCTCGAGCTGCTGCGCGGTGCCGAGCTCCTCGTTCGTCCAGGCTGTCACGGCTGGATCATCACCTTGATCGACTCGCGATCGGCCATGGCGCGATAGCCGTCGGGAACGCCATCGAGGTCGACGGTCCGGTCGAAGACCCTGCCCGGCTCGATCTTCCCATCGAGGATGTCCGGAAGCAGCTCCTCGATGTAGGCGCGAGCCGGCGCCGGGCCACCGCCGATCTTGATGTTGCCGAAGAACGCAGCCTCGCCGCCTGCTATCGCCTCATGCTGTGGAACGCCGACCCGGCCGACCGCGCCGCCGGGACGGGCGATGCCGATCGCGGTCTCGACCGCCTCGCCGTGGCCCACGCACTCGAGCACAGAGTGCGCGCCGAAGCCGCCGGTCAGTTCCTTGACCCGCTCGACCGCCTCATCGCCGCGTTCTGTCACGACGTCGGTGGCCCCGAACTCACGCGCCAGCGCGATCCGGTCCTCGTGGCGGCCGAGGACGATGACCTGCTCGGCACCCAGGCGCTTGGCCGCGATCACCCCGCAGAGCCCGACGGCGCCGTCGCCCACGACGGCCGCGATCTTGCCGGGAGCGACGCTGGCGACGACCGCGGCGTGGTGGCCGGTTCCCATCACGTCCGAGAGCGTCAGCAGCGAGGGCATGAGCTCGTCGTCCTCGCCAACCGACAGCGGGAACAGCGTCCCGTCGGCGTAGGGGACTCGCACAGCCTCAGCCTGGGCTGCACTGGCGCCGTAGTCGTCGAAGAAGCCGCCGTGCACGCACGCCGTTTGGAGCCCCTCGTGGCAGAAGGCGCAGGTGCCGTCGGAGAACGCAAACGGCATCACGACGACGTCGCCGACCTTGATGTCGCGGACCTCTGCGCCGACGTCCTCGACGACGCCGATCGCCTCGTGGCCCATCGCCCTTCCGGTCTCTCTCGGCTCCAACGCGCCGTAGGGCCAGAGATCGCTGCCGCAAATGCAGGCGCGGGTGACGCGGAGGATGGCGTCGGTGGGCTCGACGATGGCTGGATCCGGGACATCCTCGATCCGAACGTCGCCAGCCTCATACATCAAAGTCGCTCGCATGTCGCTTTCCTTATCCGGGCAGGGACGCCCCGGCAACCGCGAGGTCCGGTTCGCTGGCGAGGCTCTTGGAGAAGAACGCCTCCAGCTTGTCGAACGGGATCAGATCCGTCCTGTCGTACAGATCCACGTGGCCGGCAGCCGGGACGACGTAGAGCTCCTTCGGCTCCGCCGCTTGCTCGTAGACGTCCTCGCTGAAGTAGCGCGAGTGAGCGTGCTCGCCCACGACGAACAGGATGGGGCGCGGCGAGATCCACTCGATGTGGTCCAACAGCGAGAAGTTGAAGTACGCCATGGTGCTGGTCAGCGTGAACTGGGTGATGGCGTTGTGGTGGTAGCCGCGCGGCGTTGTATAGAAGTCGCTGAACTCGGCGCCGATCGGGTTCTCGTCCGGGTCGACGCCGATGGACTGCCGCGGAGCGAGCGCGGGATGCCCGGCCTCGAAGTCCACGTACCGCTGCTCCGCAAGCTCGTCGAGGGTGCGGATCCGGTCTTCCTCGGTGAAGGAATCCCCGAAGCCCTTCGAGTAGACCCTGGCGATGTCATACATGCTGGCCGTTGCGACCGCCTTGATGCGCCGGTCGACCTGCGCCGCGCTGATGCCGAATCCGCCGCTCCCGCAGATGCCGATCACACCGATGCGCCGCCGGTCCACGAAGGGGCGCGTGCCCAGGTAGTCCACGGAGGCGCTGAAGTCCTCGACGAAGATCTCGGGCGAGGTCACATGGCGCGGCTCGCCGCCGCTGTAGCCGTTGAACGACGGGTCGAAGGCGAGCGCCACGAATCCCCTCTTGGCCATGTTCTGGGCATAGATGCCCGATCCCTGTTCCTTGACCGCGCTGTGCGGCGGGCCCACGATCAGCGCCGGGTGCTGCTCGGCCTCGTCGAAGGCCTTCGGCCGGTAAAGGTCCGCCGCGATGGTGATCCCGAACCGGTTCTTGTACGAAACCGGCGTGCGGGTGACGTCTTCGTCCAGGTCGAAGATGTAGTTGTCCGCCACTTCCTTCTCCTTCTCAGCCCGGGAGTTGATCTCGTGCCCGGTCCAAGAAAGCACCGAATCGAGGAAGGTGGGAGTCCCTATTGAGAGGGGTACTGACAGGGTCACCCACGAGGCCCCGAGCGGGTCTACGCTCTGTGATCGGTGGAGACGCGAAGCGAGATCCAAGGCTGCGATTTCCGGCCGACCGCCCGCGGGGTCGCCGCGCGCGGAAGCTGACCCGTGCGGGAGTTCGACTACGCCCGCCCCGCCGACGTCCGGGAGGCCGTTTCGAGGGTGAGCGCCCACCCGGCGAGCGCCTACCTGGCCGGTGGCACGACGCAGGTGGACTTGATGCTGAAGGACGGCATTCTCGACGTCGAGCGACTCGTGGACATCACCCGCCTGCCCCTGCACGGCATCCGAAGGGAAGGCGACGCCCTGTGGGTGGGAGCACTCACCACCATGGAGGAGCTGGCCGCCGACCCCGCCGTGATCGAGCGTCTGCCCTTCGTCCGGGAGGCGTTGCTCCTTGGGGCGTCGGTCCAGCTGCGCAACATGGCAACGATCGGCGGCAACCTGCTCCAGCGCACCCGCTGCCGGTACTTCCGTGATGCCACCGTTTCGAAGTGCAACAAGCGCAGGCCCGGTTCTGGGTGCGCGGCCATCGAGGGGGCGAATCGCATGCACGCGATTCTCGGCGCCAGCGAGCACTGCATCGCCCTGCATGCGTCGGACCTGTGCGTGCCGCTGATCGCCCTCGACGCCGTCGTCCACACCGAGGGCCCGAGCGGCGATCGCAGCATTCCCCTGACCGAGTTCTATCTGACGCCCGGCGACCGCCCGGACCGGGAGACCGTGCTCGAGCATGGCGAGCTGATCACCGCCGTCGAGATCCCGCTCCTGCCCGAGGAGGCGCGATCCGGCTACCTCAAGGTTCGCGATCGGGTTTCCTACGAGTTCGCGCTCACGTCCGCCGGCGTTGCCCTGGTGATGGACGGCGACACGATCCGTGAGGCTCGCGTCGGCCTCGGCGGGGTCGGTACGATCCCCTGGCGAGCGAGCGGCGCCGAGTACGCGTTGCGCGACGCACCTGCGGGAGCGGAGGCATTTCGGGCTGCGGCGGAGGCCGCGCTCGAGGGGGCCGTGACACACTCGGGCACCGCGTTCAAGGTCGAGCTCGCGAAACGCACTCTCGTGCGAGCCCTGCAGACGGTCTCCGAGGAGCGCTCATGACGGTGACGCAACCGGCCGAGCTGGTCAGGACCGGGCTCGACCGCGTCGACGGGCCGCTCAAGGTGACCGGCGCCGCCCGGTACCCGTCCGATTTCAGCTTCCCCAACATGGCGTACGCCGCGCTCGTGCGCAGCACCATCGCGGCCGGAAGGATCGCCGGCGTGGATGCCCGCAGGGCCCAGGCCGCGCCGGGAGTGCTCGCGGTGATCAGCCACGAGAACGCCCCGAAGCTCCACCGCGCGCGGCGCAACTGGCTGATGCCCGCTCCGGCGCCGCCGCTGCAGAACGACGAGATCGACCACTACGGCCAGTACGTCGCGATGGTCGCGGCCGAGACGCCGCAGCAAGCCTCCGCAGCCGCCAGGCTCGTCGAAATCGACTACGTCCCCGGCGACGCGCTGCTCACAGGCGACGACCCGCGGGCCAAAGCGAGGTCGAATCCCTACTTCGTCGACATGAAGCGCGGCGACGTCAAGGACGGCCTCGCCTCCGCGGAGGTCACCGTCGCCGGCACCTACACGACGGCGGACCAGACGCACAACCCACTCGGCCTATTCGCCACGGTCGCCCACTGGGAGAGCGGCAAGCTCACCGTCCACGACTCCACCCAGAACCCCTTCCTGGTGCGCGACGTGCTCGCGGCATCGTTCAAGCTCTCCAAGGACGACGTGCGCGTGCTGGTCCCGTTCGTCGGCGGCGGATTCGGCGCCGGGCTGCGCATCTGGCCGCACACGATCCTGACGGCGTTGGCGGCGCGCACGGTCGGCCGGCCGGTCAAGCTCGTCCTGAGCCGGCCCGAGATGTTCACCGGCGTCGGGCACCGGCCCAGCACCGTGCAGCACGTCAGGATCGGCGCCACCCGTAGCGGCGAGCTCGTCACGATCGAGCACGAGGGCACGGCAACCGCGTCGATGGCCAGCGACGCGCCGTATCCGATCACGATGGGCACGATTGCCGCCTATGCATGCCCGAACGTCGTTGCCCGCGACAAGCGGTTGCGGCTCAACATCCCCCGGGTTGCGCACATGCGAGCACCCGGGGAGGCCGAGGGAAACTTCGCCATCGAGTCGATGCTCGACGAGCTCTCCTACGAGCTGGGCATCGATCCAATCGAGCTGAGGCTGCGCAACTACGCCGAGGTCCATCCGCAGACCGGCCTCGAGTGGTCGAGCAAGGCCCTGCGCGAGTGCTACCGGGTGGGGGCGGAGCGCTTCGGGTGGTCGGACCGCGACCCCGAGGTCGGCTCGATGCGCGACGGCCGCTGGCTCGTCGGCTACGGGATGGCCGGCGTCACCTTCGGCCACTACCAGGCCAAATGCGAGGCCCGCGCGACGCTCCGGCGAGATGGCTCCGCGCTCGTCTGCAGCGGTGCGACCGACATGGGCACCGGCACCTATACGGCGATGACCCAGCTCGCCGCCGAGACTCTCGGCCTGGGTGTGGAGAGCGTCGAATTCGACCTCGGTGACACCGCGATGCCGCAAGCACCGCAGGCGGGCGGCTCAGGCCTCACGGTGGCCTTGGGGAGCGCGGTGCACAACACGTGCGTCGAGCTCGTGCGGCGGGTCCTCGACATCGCCGCCAAGGACGAGGGCTCACCGCTCTACGGATGCGGGATCGAGGACGTCGTCGCCGAGGGCGGTCGAATCGTCCGCGCCGACGAGCCGTCCAGGGGCAAGAGCTATGGCGAGATCCTGACCGGGGGCGGGCTCGACGAGCTGACGGTGGACGGCGACAGCTCGCCGTCCCGCGCCGAGATGGGAGTGCTCGTCGGATCCATCGTCGTGTCGCGGCTGGGCCGCATCGGCCGGAGAGTCGTGGGCCGCTCGAACGCCGTGGTGCCCGCGGGCGCGTTCGGCGCCAGGTTCGTGGAGGTGCGAGTCGATCCAGAGCTCGGACTGCTGCGGGTCGCGCGCGTGGTCTCGGCGATCGACGCCGGCCGGGTGGTAAACGAGAAGCTCGCCGCCAGTCAGATCATGGGCGGCACGGTGGGGGGCATAGGCATGGCCATGTTCGAGGAGGCGATCAGCGACCCCGGCACCGGGCGTATCGCCAACGCGACCTTCGGCGACTACCTCGTCGCCGTCAACGCGGACGTCCTGAATCTGGACGTGGTCTTCGTAGGCGAACCCGATCCGGACAACCCCATCGGCGTCAAGGGCATCGGGGAGGTCGGGCTGGTCGGCATCGCCCCCGCCATCGCCAACGCCGTGTACCACGCGACCGGCAGGCGCATCCGCTCGCTGCCCATCACGATCGATCAGCTGCTCTGAGGCGACGGCGGCGGTGGTCAGCGCGCCGCGGCCTCGAGGAGCTTCGGCGCGACCTGCTTCTTGCGGCTCATTACGCCGGGCAGGCCGACGACGCCGTCCGCCGCGGGCCGGCCGAATGCCCGCTCGAGCGGTCCGCGATCGCCGACCGCGAGCAGCTCGGTGCCCTTGCTGAGGATGTCTGTGACCATCAGCGCGAACACCGTGTAGCCCTTCGCCTCCCGCCCGGCGTCCAGCGCCGCCAGCAAGTCGTCACGGCGCTCGAGGAGCGAGCTGCCCACCGTCTCGACCTGAGCGATGCAGATGGTCTTGCCACCGGCCGCCTCATATTCCTTGGCGTCGCGCGCGATGATCTCCTCCGCCGGCAGCCTCGAGACGTCGGAGGTTTCCTCGAACATCTCGCGCCCGAACGCGGTGGCATCGATCGCCAGCACCCGCTCGAGGTAGTCCACGACCGACCGGTCGCGCTCGGTCGCGGTGGGAGAGTTGAGGATGACGGTGTCGGACAGGATCGCCCCCAGCAGCATCGTCGCGGTCGGCCGGCTCGG